>Ga0194053_10001192_pt1 | contig 17138 bp, 19 predicted proteins | sample SepL228m_MetaG_FD_161684 | JGI IMG/M metagenome (GOLD analysis project Ga0194053, IMG submission 161684) | Anoxic zone freshwater microbial communities from boreal shield lake in IISD Experimental Lakes Area, Ontario, Canada - Sep2016-L227-8m | ecosystem: Environmental > Aquatic > Freshwater >... | reverse complement strand
CTGGGCGGCGCTGGCGTCGGCACCCGCGCCGCTGATCCTCACCGCGACCTCCTCGCATGTCGCCGAGGCCGCCCGCAACCTGCTCAACCAGGGGCTGGCCGAGGGCACCCCGTGCGTGGTGACCGCGCAGGGCACCACCTGCTCGCAGCGCTCGGTGGAGTCGACGCTGTCCGGACTGACCGATCGCACCACGCTGAACTCCGATCCGGCCGGCCCGCTGACCGGGCCGGTGGTCATCACCATCGGCAAGGCCGTCAACCACCGCGCCAAGCTCAACTGGTGGGAGAGCCGCGCCCTGTACGGCTGGACCGTGCTGGTGCCGCGCACCAAGGAACAGGCCGGGGAGATGAGCGAGAGGCTCGTCGCCCACGGCGCGGTGCCCATCGAGGTGCCCACCATCGCCGTCGAGCCGCCGCGCAGCCCCGCGCAGATGGAACGCGCCGTCAAGGGACTCGTCGACGGCCGCTACCAGTGGGTGGTGTTCACCTCGACCAACGCCGTGCGCGCGGTGTGGGAGAAGTTCGGCGAGTTCGGCCTGGACGCCCGGGCGTTCTCCGGGGTCAAGATCGCCTGCGTCGGTGAGGCCACCGCCGATCGGGTGCGTGCCTTCGGCATCAGCCCCGAACTCGTGCCCTCCGGTGAGCAGTCGTCGCTGGGCCTGCTGGATGAGTTTCCGGACTACGACAGCATCTTCGACCCGGTCAACCGGGTGTTGCTGCCGCGCGCAGACATCGCCACCGAAACCCTCGCCGAAGGCCTGCGCGAACGCGGCTGGGAGATCGAGGACGTGACGGCCTACCGCACGGTGCGCGCGGCACCGCCGCCCGCGGACACCCGCGAGATGATCAAGACCGGCGGGTTCGACGCCGTCTGCTTCACCTCCAGTTCCACGGTGCGCAACCTCGTCGGCATCGCCGGTAAGCCGCACAGCCGCACCATCGTCGCCTGCATCGGACCCAAGACCGCCGAGACGGCAGCCGAGTTCGGGTTGCGGGTCGACGTACAGCCCGAGGTTGCCGCGGTCGGCCCGCTCGTCGACGCGCTGGCCGAGCACGCGGCCCGGTTGCGCGCGGAGGGCGCACTGCCGCCGCCGCGCAAGAAGAGCCGCCGCCGGTAACGGTCGCCTCGATGTTTCCCCGGCAACGCCCGCGGCGGCTGCGATCCACACCTGCTCTGCGCCGGCTGGTGGCGCAGACCTCGCTGGAGCCGAGGCATCTGGTGTTGCCGATGTTCGTCGCCGACGGCATCGACGCCCCGCGGCCGATCGCGTCGATGCCCGGTGTCGTGCAGCACACCCGTGACTCGCTGCGCCGCGCAGCCGCCGACGCGGTGCAGGCCGGCGTCGGAGGGTTGATGATCTTCGGCGTGCCCCGCGCGCAGGACAAGGACGCAACCGGTTCCTGCGGCGTACACCCCGACGGCATCCTCAACGTCGCACTGCGTGATCTCTCCAAAGATCTCGGTGACGGATGCGTGCTGATGGCCGACACCTGTCTTGACGAGTTCACAGACCACGGTCACTGCGGACTCCTTGACGCCCGCGGCCGCGTCGACAACGACGCCACCAACGCGCAGTACGTCAAACTCGCTGTGGCGCAGGCGGAGTCCGGCGCTCACGTTGTCGGACCGAGCGGCATGATGGACGGTCAGGTCGCGGCGATCCGGGACGGACTCGACGCAGCGGGATTCGCCGACGTGGTGATCCTGGCTTACGCCGCGAAGTTCGCGTCGTCGTTCTACGGCCCGTTCCGCGACGCCGTGGAATCCAGCCTGTCCGGTGACCGTCGCACCTATCAGCAGGACGTCGGCAATTCCCGCGAAGCGCTGCGAGAGGTGTCCCTCGACATCGCCGAGGGCGCCGACATCGTGATGATCAAACCGGCGATGGCGTACCTGGACGTGGTGGCCGCCGCAGCCGCAGTCTCCCCGGTTCCGGTCGCGGCCTATCAGGTCTCCGGCGAGTACTCGATGATCAGCGCGGCCGCCGCCAACGGCTGGATCGACGGGCGGGCCGCCGCACTGGAGTCGCTGATGGCCATCCGCCGCGCCGGCGCCGACATCGTGCTGACGTATTGGGCGGCCGAGGCTGCCGGCTGGTTATGACCGCGCGCCCGGCCGATGTGGACACCGGCTTCTGGCTGTGGCTGGCGGCCCTGCCACTGCTGCTGGCCGGGCAACTCGCCGATACGTTCCTGGTATCCACACCCGCTCCGGTCGACCGCACGACGATGGTCGTCATCTCGGCGTTGCTGGCGGTGATCCTCGCAGCGGTGGTGCTCACCATGCTCTTCCTGATGCGGGAGGGCTACCGATGGGCCCGCACCGTGCTGACCGCCGGCGGGGTGGCGACCATCGTCTACACCGCGGTCAGCCTGTTCGGGGTTGCGCGCCCGACTCTGGGCGCGATCGTCTATGCGGTGACCGGAATCATCGGGTCGGTCCTCATCGCCGGCGGTGTCTTCGCACTGCACCGCCCCGACTCCCAGCAGCATTTCGTCCGGTGAATAGGCTGCCCGACATGACGGCACCCGAACCCTGGCCGCCGGAATCCGATGCGCCCGACGCCCGTCCGACGGTGGTCTCGGTGGCCACCTGGCTGCTGCTGCTCGGTGCGGCGATGCTCATCGCCGGGGGCCTGGCCACCGCGACCGTCGGGTTCGACACCCTGCGCCGGGTCGCGCCGTCCTCGGTGTCGGACGCATCGGTCCGCTCCTATCTGACCCTCTACCGCGGCACCGGCGCCCTGTTCGCCGTCGCCGGCGCGGGTCTGGCATTCCTGGCCATGCGCACCCGCGGCCGCGACGCCCGCTTCCGGCGCGCACTGCTGGGTCTGGCGCTGGCGATCGTGGTGCTCGCGGGCGGGGCGGCGGTGTTCTCCGGCGCGCACATCCTCGCGCTGCTGAGCCTGCTGCCGATCATCGTGGGGGTGCTGCTGCTCAATCGGCACGACGCCGTCACATGGTTCGCGGCTCCCTACCCGCCGCGAGCCCCTCGGGAATCCGGCTATGACTCCTGACGATCAACGGGTGCTGTTCTCCGAGCAGGGCGCCAGTTGGTGGTGGCTGATCGGCGGCCCACTGGCGGCGTCGGCGATGTCGCTGATCCAGTACAACGCCGGCGCCGGATCCCCGCTCGTGCCGCTGGGTTTCCTGGTGCTGCTCACCGCCGTGTTCACACTGCAGGTGAAGGCGGCGCGTCTGCACACCAGTGTCGAGTTGACCCCCACCGCATTGCGCGAGGGCACCGAGACGATCCTGGTGAGCGAGATCCTCAGGGTGTTCCAAGAGGAGCCGAAGAAACCGAAATCGGCAGAGCCGCAGGAGCCTTGGCAGATCGCACGCACGCTCGGGGAGCTACCCGGCATACCGAAGGGCCGCACCGCTATCGGGCTCAAGCTCACCAACGATCGCACCGCGCAGGCCTGGGCGCGCGACCACGAGGCGCTCAAGGCCGAACTCACCCGACTCGTCGCCGAACGGGCCGGCGCATGAGGCACACCGGCGTGAAGCATGTCCTGCAACTTGTTCTCGCCGCCGCCTCCGGTGCGGGCGCGGTGCGGGCATGGCTCGCGGTTACGAGCCTGGTCGACGTCGCGCCGGTGACCGAGGGTCAGCCGGCGACCGTCTCAGTGGTCTACGACCCGCCGATGCTGGTGCTGGCCGGGTTGCTGGGCACCGCGGCCGGGGTGCTGGCGGTTCTCGGGGTGGCCGGCTTGATGCGCCGCCGGCGGGTTGCCGACTATACCCCCTAGGGGTATAGTCACCGGCATGACCGCCACCGATCTGCGCCTGCACGGCATGAGTTGCGCCTCCTGCGCGTCGCGGATCGAACGCGGCCTCAACGAGTTGCAGGGTGTGGCGGCGACGGTCAACTTCGCCGTGGAGCAGGCCCACGTCGACCACGACGCGTCGGTGTCGCCTGAGGATCTCGTGCGCGCGGTCGAGTCGTGCGGTTATCAGGCCTCGCTGATCGACCACGACGGCATGAGCCACGGCGGCATGAACCACGACGGCATGAGCCACGACCACATGAACCACGATCTGCCCACTGAGCAGTTGCGTCCGCGGCTGATCGGGTCGGCGATCCTGGCCGTCCCGGTGGTGGCGCTGTCGATGATCATGGCGCTGCACTTCTCCGGTTGGCAGTGGCTCGCACTTGCGCTCACCACACCCATCGTCTTCTGGGGTGGCTACCCCTTCCACCGCGCCGCGCTGCGCAGCGCCCGACACGGCGCCTCCACCATGGACACGCTGGTCTCGCTGGGCACGCTCGCGGCGTACATGTGGTCGGCGGTAGTGGTCGTCACCGGTATGGCCGCTCACGTCTACTTCGAAGTCGCCGCCGCGGTGACGGTGTTCCTCCTGGCCGGCCGCTACGCCGAAGCCAAGGCGAAACGCAGCGCCGGTGCGGCGCTGCGCGCGCTGCTGTCCATGGGCGTCAAGGACGCCGTCGTCGTGCGCGACGGCGGGGAGGTGCGCATCGCGGTAGGCGACCTGGTGGTGGGTGACGTGATCGTGGTGCGCCCGGGGGAGCGGGTGGCCACCGACGGCGTCGTCACCGACGGCGCCTCGGCCCTGGACACCTCGGCGATGACAGGTGAGTCGGTTCCGGTCGACGTCCGGCCCGGTGACGCAGTGCTCGGCGGAGCGGTGAACACCTACGGCCGGATCCTGGTCCGCGCCGGGAAGGTCGGATCGGACACCCAACTCGCGCGGATGGCGCGCATGGTGGCCGACGCACAGAACGGCAAGGCGTCGATTCAGCGACTCGCGGACCGGGTGTCGGGCGTCTTCGTCCCCGCCGTCCTGGTGATCGCCGCGGTGACGCTGGCGGGCTGGCTGCTGACGGGGCACTCCGCGGCGTCGGCCTTCACCGCCGCGGTGGCCGTGCTCATCATCGCCTGCCCCTGCGCACTGGGCCTTGCCACACCGACGGCGATCCTGGTCGGGACCGGCCGCGGCGCCCAACTCGGTGTGCTCATCAAGGCGCCGCAGGTGCTCGAGACGGTCAGCGGCATCGACACCGTCGTACTGGACAAGACCGGCACCGTGACCACCGGCCGGATGAGCGTCGAGGCCATCGAGGCCGATCCCGGTGAGAACGCCGAGGAGGTGCTGGGCCGCGCGGCTGCGGTGGAGGCGGCCTCCGAACATCCCGTCGCCGCGGCGATCGTCGCGCATGCCAAGGAGCGCGGACTGCCCATCGCGGCGGTCGGCGAGTTCGCCAACGAGCCCGGGGTCGGTGTGCGTGGCACCGTCGACGGAACGGTGGTGCACGTCGCGCGCGCCGGCGACACCGACGGGCGCACCAGTGTCGCGGTCAGTTGGGACGGTCGCCGCCGGGGCGTGCTGCGACTGGCCGACGCCGTCAAGCCGACCAGTGCGTCGGCGATCGCCGAACTGAAGTCCATGGGGCTGACGCCCGTCCTGCTCACCGGTGACAACGAGGCCGTCGCGGCGCGGGTGGCGGCAGAGGTCGGCATCGCCCCGGACGACGTCATCGCCGGTGTGCTGCCCTCGGACAAAGCCGATGCCGTCACAGCTCTGCAGGCCGCCGGCCGTCGGGTGGCCATGGTCGGTGACGGCGTCAACGACTCGGTCGCGTTGGCGACCGCCGACATCGGCATGGCGATGGGGACGGGTACCGACGCCGCCATCGAAGCCGGCGACATCACGCTGGTGCGCGGTGATCTGCGTACGGTTCCGACGGCGCTGCGGCTCTCGGAGCGGACGCTGCGAATCATCAAGCAGAATCTGTTCTGGGCCTTCGGCTACAACGTCGCCGCCATCCCGCTGGCCGCACTGGGTCTGCTCAACCCGATGATCGCCGGTGCCGCGATGGCAGCCAGTTCGGTTCTGGTGGTGACCAACAGCCTGCGGCTGCGGCGCTTCCGCTAGCCGGTCAGTGTCAGGGTGAGCCGCCCGTGCGAGCCGGACTCGACTTCGGCGAGATCCGGGCACCGCTCCCGCAGCGCGCCGAGGAGGCGCTGACGCAGGGTGAATCCGGCGGCGGGGCAGTGTTCACACGCGCCGCCGAGGGTCACCTCGACGGCGCGATCGCCGGTCCGGCAGCAACGCGCCGAACCACCGTGCGAGCGCATGAAGTCGCCCACCGGACCTTCGAGCACATCGGCGGTCACCCGCTCGAGCACCTCACCCGGTGCCGGATCGACGACCCAGCCCTCGGGATCGGCGAGGGCCTCGCGCAGTGCGGTCTGAACCTCGCGCCCGAGCAGTCCCCAGGACTGCGGGTCGCAAACCCACAGCCACACCGCGGTGTGCTCGACGAGCGCATCCGACAGGGTGCCGTCGGCGAGCAGTGCGCCCAGCCGGCCCGGCGCCTCGGCAACCCTGCCGGTCGGCAGCAGCCCGGCGGGCACGACCCACCGAACCGCACGCGCATCGCCGCTCACCCGCTCGGCATGCAGCGCGATCATCGTCACACCACCATTCCCACGACGGTCCTCGCAAGCAGCGCGAGGGTCCACGCGAGTGCGAACATGTAGCCGAACGCCAGGGCGGGCCACTTCCACGAGCCGCTTTCACGGCGAAGCACCGCCACGGTCGACATGCACTGCAGTGCGTACATGAAGAACACCAGCAGTGCGGCGATGGTCGGTGCATCGAAGAGCGCGCGGCCGGCCTGCGGGCCATCCTCGACGCGCATGGCACGCAACGCCTCGGCGGGATCCTCCGGGTTCTCCGCGGCTGCCACCTGACCGAGGGTCGCGACGAAGACCTCCCGCGCGGCCAGCGACGAGAGGATGCCGATGTTGATCCGCCAGTCGAATCCGAGGGGGGAGAAGACCGGCTCGACCGCGCGGCCCACGGCCGCGGCATAGGAGTGGTCGATGACGTAGGACGAGACTGCGGCGCTGTCGGAGGTGTCCACACCCGCTGCCGCAATCTCGTCGTCGCTGCGCAGCGGAAGATTGAGCAGCCCCCAGAGCACCAGTGTGGTGGCCAGGATGATCGAGGTCACCTTGCGTAGGAATGCCGACGTCGCGGTCCACACCTCGGCACCGACGTTGCGCCAGCGCGGCACCTGGTAGGGCGGAATCTCCATGTAGAACGGAAGCGGCGCGCCGCTGCGCGAGCTCAGCTTCTTGAACACCGCGGCGGTCAGCATCGCCGAAATGGCCCCGAAGAAGTACAGCGCGAACATCACCACGCCGCGGGCGTTGAAGACGCCGATTCGCTCGTAGGCCGGCAGCAGCAGACTGATCAGAAGGATGTACACGGGAAGCCGGGCCGAACACGTCATCAGCGGCGCACCCATCATGGTGGCCAATCGGTCCCTCGCCGACGGCAGCGAACGGGTTGCCATGATGCCGGGGATCGCGCACGCGAACGAGGACAGCAGCGCCACGAATGCACGCCCCTCCAAGCCGACCCGGGACATCACCCGGTCCATCAGGAAGGCGGCCCGGGCCAGATAACCGGTGCCCTCCAACAGTGCGATGAGGACGAATAGCAGGGCGATCTGCGGCACGAACACCAGGACGCTGCCGATGCCGCCGATCACCGCCTGGGAGAGGAACGCCGAGAGCAAGCCGATGTGGACGTGATCGGCGACCAGACCGCCGAGCCATCCGAAGAATGACTCCACGTATCCCTGCAGCGGAGCCGCAACGGTGAAGATGGTCTGGAAGAACGCGAACATCGTCGCCAGGAAGATCGCGGTGCCGGCCACCGGATGCAGCACTACCGAGTCGATCCTGTGGGTTCGCGCATCGACCGCCGGCAACCGGTAATTCGACGCGGTGAGCACCGAGTCCACCCATCCGGTCACCTCGGCCGGATCGGTCGGCGGCGCCACCACCGGTGCGGCCCACGAATCCACCCTCGACATCACATGCCGCAGGTCGGCCAGTCCGTCACGATGGCCGGCCACCACGGTGACCACCGGAACGCCGAGCGCCCGGGTGAATGCGGGGATGTCGATGGTTCCGTCGCGGCGCGCGAGATCGTCGGTGAAGGTCAGCACCACGCAGAGCGGCAGCCCGGTCTGAAGCAGTTGGGCCAGCAGACCCAGCGAGCGGCGCAGCGTGGTGGCGTTGAGAGTCACCAGCATCGCGTCGGGAACGTCCACGCGTGCGTTGTGGTGATCCGTGTCGAGCACATCGACGACGATCTGCTCGTCAGGACTGATCGGGTCCAGGCTGTAGGTACCGGGCAGATCCTCGACGACCACGTCGCGCTCGCCGAGTCGGGTTGTTCCCTCATAGCGCGCGACGGTCACACCGGGGTAGTTGCCGGTCTTGGCGTGCAGACCGGTCAGCGCGTTGAACAACGTCGTCTTGCCGGAGTTGGGACTGCCGACGACGGCGAACCGGGTGAGTCCGCGGTCGGCGGTGCTCACCCCGCCGCCGCCGCAGTGGTCGCGGCCGTCGCTCATCGGGTGCCGTCCACGTAGACGGCTCGCGACTGCGCCTTGCGCAGGGCTATCTCGTAGTCGCCGACCCGGTAGATGACCGGATCCCGAAGGGGCGCCCGGCGCACCATCTCGACCTCGATCCCCGGCACGAGGCCCAGGTCGAACAGCCTGCGTGCGGTGCCGGCCTGTACGTCGGGGCAGTAGCCGGCAACGGTGGCCCGTTGTCCCCGCTCGAGGTCGGCGAGGGTGCGCCGGCCGCCTCCGGACACACCGGCGGTCAGCCGGCGTTCGCGCATGCGATCGGACACCGAGGACACAAAAGTTAGGGTAGCTTAACCAACCCTGGGCTGTCGCCCCAGCCCGACCCGGCGGCGTTCCCGCACCGCAGCGACTGGAACACTGGTGGCCATGGCTGAGGTCTCCGGTTCGGCGAAGCTTTTCGCCGAGGCCGCCGCGGTGATCCCGGGCGGGGTGAACTCTCCGGTCCGCGCCTTCACCTCGGTGGGCGGCACACCACGGTTCATCGCCTCGGCCAAGGGGTGCTGGCTGACCGACGCCGACGGCAACCGCTACGTCGACCTGATCTGTTCCTGGGGACCCATGATCCTCGGCCATGCCCACCCGGCCGTCGTCGACGCCGTGCAACGGGCAGCGGCAGAGGGCCTGTCATTCGGCGCGCCGACGCCCGGCGAGACCGACCTCGCCGCTGAGATCATCGCCCGTGTGGACCCGGTGCAACGTGTCCGGCTGGTCAACTCCGGCACCGAGGCCACCATGAGCGCTGTGCGACTGGCGCGCGGATTCACCGGCCGGGCAAAGATCGTGAAGTTCTCCGGCTGCTACCACGGCCATGTCGACGCACTGCTGGCCGACGCCGGTTCCGGAGTGGCCACACTGGGTCTGCCGTCCTCACCCGGGGTCACCGGAGCCAGTGCCGCAGACACGATCGTGCTGCCCTACAACGACATCGGTGCTGTGGAAGCTGTGTTCGCCGAACTCGGTGACACCATCGCCGCGGTGATCACCGAGTCGTGCCCGGGCAACATGGGCGCGGTGGCACCGCTGCCCGGATTCAACGCCGGACTGCGCCGGATAACCGCGGAGCACGGCGCGCTGATGATCGTCGACGAGGTGATGACCGGATTTCGCGTCAGCCGCTCCGGTTGGTACGGAATCGATCCCGTCGACGCCGATCTGTTCACCTTCGGGAAGGTGATGAGCGGCGGACTGCCCGCGGCGGCCTTCGGCGGCCGCACCGAGGTGATGGAGCGGCTCGCGCCGCTGGGGCCGGTGTACCAGGCCGGCACGCTGTCCGGCAATCCCGTCGCCGTGGCCGCCGGCCTCACCACCCTGCGCCACGCCGACGAGTCCGTCTACGCCGCGCTCGACGCCAACGCCGACCGGCTGGCCGCACTGCTGACCGACGCGCTCACCGCCGCCGGGGTCACCCATCAGGTCGCGCGCGGCGGCAGCTTCCTGTCGGTGTTCTTCACCGATGAGCCCGTGACCGATTTCGCCTCAGCGCGGGCGAGCGAAACGTGGCGGTTCCCGCCGTTCTTCCACGCCCTGCTCGACGGCGGGGTGTACGGGCCCCCGAGCGCGTTCGAAACCTGGTTCGTCTCGGCGGCTCTCGACGACGACGCCTTCGAGCGCATCGCCGAGGCCCTGCCCTCCGCCGCACGCGCCGCCGCGGAGGCCACACCATGAGCGCCCGGACCCACGCTGAATGGCCGGTCGCATGAGCGCCCGGACCGTCGTCCACGTGATGCGGCACGGCGAGGTGCACAACCCCGACGGCATCCTCTACGGCCGGCTGCCCGACTATCACCTCTCCGATCGCGGCCAGGCTCAGGCACAGGCGGTCGCCGACTGGATGGCGCTGCGCGACATCGTCTATGTCGTCGCCTCGCCACTGGAACGCGCGCAGGAGACCGCGGCGCCGATCGCGCAGCGCCACTCTCTGGCCGTGGACGTCGATGAGAACCTCATCGAGTCCCACAACGTCTTCCAGGGACAGCGGGTCTCACCGGGTGATGGCGCATTGCGCGATCCGCGCAACTGGTGGCATCTGCGCAACCCGCGCTCGCCGTCCTGGGGCGAGGCCTACGCCGAGATCGCCGTGCGGATGCGGGGCGCCGTCGAACGCGCCCGGATCAAGGGGGAGGGGCACGAGGCGGTCTGCGTCAGTCATCAGTTGCCGGTCGAGACGCTGCGGCGGGCGATGAACTCCCAACCGCTGCATCACTTCCCGACCCGCAGGATGTGCAACCTCGCCTCGGTGACATCGTTCTACTTCGACGGCGACGACTACGTCGGCTGGGGCTACTCGGAGCTCGCCGGACGGTGAGGCGGGTCGTCATCGCGGCCGTGCTGGCGGCAGTGCTGATCTCCGGGCCGGTCTCGGCGTGCTCGACCGGCGATGACGCCGTCGCCCAGGGCGGCACCTTCTCTTTCGTCGCTCCCGGAGGCAAGACCGACATCACCTACGATCCGCCGTCGAGCCGCGGCACGCCAGGCCCGCTGTCCGGACCGGATCTGCTGGACACCTCCAAGACTCTGTCGCTGACCGATTTCGCCGGCAAGGTCGTGGTGATCAACGTCTGGGGCCAGTGGTGCGGCCCGTGCCGTGCGGAGATCACCCAACTGCAGAAGGTTTACGACGCCACCCGCGCGCAGGGCGTGGCGGTCCTGGGTATCAACGTGCGCGACAACGACATCGAGGCGCCCCGCGACTTCGTCAAGGACCGGGACATCACCTTCGACTCGATCTACGACCCCGCCATGCGCACCATGATCGCTTTCGGCGGCAAGTACCCGACCACCGTGATCCCGTCCACCCTCGTGCTGGACCGTGAGCACCGGGTGGCGGCGGTGTTCCTGCGAGAATTGATCGCCTCGGACCTGCTGCCGGTGGTGCAGCGACTGGCAGCCCAAAAGTGAGCGGGCTGACGCAGACCGCGGCAACCGGTCCGCTGCTGGTCGCGATCGGTCTGTCCACACTGGCGGGGCTGGTGTCGTTCGCCTCGCCGTGCGTCATCCCGCTCGTGCCGGGTTATCTGTCCTACCTTGCGGCCGCGGTGGGTGTCGATGATCCGGCGAACCGGCGCCTGCGGGTGGCCGGATCGGCGGCGATGTTCGTCGCCGGCTTCACCGCGGTGTTCGTCCTGGGCACCGTCGCGGTCCTCGGTATGACGAGCACCCTGATCACCAATCAGCTCGTCCTGCAGAGGGTCGGAGGTGTCATCACCATCGTGATGGGTCTGGTCTTCATCGGGTTCTTCCCCGCTCTGCAACGCCAGGTGCGGTTCGCGCCGCGGACACTGGCGGGTCTGGCGGGTGCGCCACTGCTCGGCGCGGTGTTCGCCCTGGGGTGGACGCCGTGTCTGGGGCCGACGCTGACCGGAGTGATCGCGGTCGCCTCGGCCACCGACGGCGCCGACGTGGGACGCGGGGTGGTGCTGGTGATCGCCTACTGCATGGGACTGGGAATTCCGTTCCTGGTGCTGGCCCTCGGATCGGGCTGGGCCCTCGGCGCCTTCGGCTGGCTGCGACGTCACACCCGGGCCATCCAGATCTTCGGCGGCGTGCTGTTGGTCGCGGTCGGTGTGGCACTGGTGACCGGCGCATGGAACGACTTCATCTCGTGGGTGCGCGACGCGTTCGTCAGCGACGTGAGGCTGCCGCTGTGATCGGCGTGCTGCGGAATCTCTGGCGGTCGCTGACCTCCATGGGCACAGCGCTGGTGCTGCTGTTCCTGCTGGCACTCGCAGCGGTGCCCGGCGCGCTTCTGCCGCAGCGCAGTCTCAACGAGTCGAAGGTGGCGCAGTACCTCGTCGAGAATCCCGGCATCGGTCCGTGGTTCGACCGGTTGCAACTGTTCGACGTCTTCTCCAGTTTCTGGTTCACGGCCATCTACGTGCTGCTGTTCGTCTCGCTGGTGGGGTGCCTCACCCCGCGCATCATCGAACACGTCCGCAGCATCCGGGCCGTTCCGGTGCCCGCACCGCGCAACCTCAATCGGCTTCCCAAACACGCACTTGTCACCGTCGACGGAACCCCGGAGTCGGTCACCGCCGCCGTCACCGCCGGCCTGCGGGGCTGGCGGCGGCGCATCACCCGGGAGTCCGACGGCGTCACCGAGATCTCGGCGGAGAAGGGCTTCCTGCGGGAGTTCGGCAACATCGTCTTCCACTTCTCGCTGCTGGGCCTGCTGGCCGCCGTCGCGGTGGGCAAGATGTTCGGGTACGAGGGCAACGTCATCGTGATCGCCGACTCCGGCCCCGGATTCTGTTCGGCGTCCCCGGCTGCCTTCGACTCCTTCCGGGCCGGCAGCAGAGTCGACGGCACGTCGCTGTATCCGATCTGTGTGCGGGTCAACGACTTCCGCGCCCGCTACCTGCCGAACGGTCAGGCCACGTCGTTCGCCTCCGATATCGACTACCAGGCCGGTGCGGATCTGGCCACCGGCACGTGGCGGCCCTACCGCCTGGAGGTGAACCATCCGTTGCGCGTCGGTGGCGATCGGGTCTACCTGCAGGGCCACGGGTACGCGCCGACGTTCACGGTGACGTTCCCCGATGGACAGAAGCGAACCCAGACCGTGCAGTTCCGTCCCGACAACGCCCGCACCCTGCTGTCGTCGGGCACCGTCCGCATCGACCCCCCGGCCGGGCTGTATCCGCCCGATCAGCGCCGCAAGCATCAGCTGGCCATCACCGGACTGTTCGCACCCACGAGGGAGATGGACGGCAAACTGCTGTCGTCGAGCTTCCCCGCGATGAACGACCCCGCCGTCGCGGTCGACATCTACCGCGGCGACGCCGGACTGGACACCGGAAAGCCGCAGTCGCTGTTCAGCATCGACCCCACGCTGATCGAGCAGAAGCGACTCACCAAACTCAAGCGCGTCAACCTCGCCCTCGGCCAAGAGGTGCGCCTCGACGACGGCACCGTGGTGCGGTTCGACAACGCCACCGAGTTCGTCAACCTCCAGGTCTCCCACGACCCCGGTCAGTTCTGGGTGCTGGTGTCCGCCATGGCGATGATGGCCGGTCTGCTGGTGTCGCTGGTGGTGCGGCGCAGGCGGGTGTGGGCCCGGATACGGACAATCGAACCGGGTACGGTGAGAGTCGAGTTGGGCGGTCTCGCCCGCACCGACAACTCCGGTTGGGGCGGCGAGTTCGAGAGGCTCGCACGGCGACTAGCGGAGGGTTCGTGAACACCGAACACATCGACATCGGTCTGGCGCAGTACTCCGACTGGGCGTTCACCGCGTCGATCGTCGTCATGGTCCTCGCCATGCTGCTGCTGGCCGTTGAACTTGCCTCCGGCCGCGTCCGCACCGTCGAAGCGCGTGAACTCGTCTCAGCCGCGTCCGGGGGCGGGGGAGTGGCCGCAGACGCCGACCGGCCCGGTGTGGTCGTCGACGCCCCGGCGACCCCACTGGCCCAGCGTGTCGGCAGGGCCGGCCTGGCACTGGTCTACCTCGGCATCGCGCTGCTGTTCGCCTGCATCGTGCTGCGCGGCCTGGCGACCGTGCGGGTGCCGTGGGGCAACATGTACGAGTTCATCAACCTGACCAGCTTCTGCGGATTGGTCGCCGGCGCGGTGGTGCTGCGCAAGCCGCAGTACCGCGCACTGTGGGTCTTCGTCCTGGTCCCGGTTCTCATCCTGCTGACGGTGTCGGGCAAGTGGCTCTACACCAACGCCGCCCCGGTGATGCCTGCGCTGCAGTCCTACTGGCTGCCCATCCACGTCTCGGTGGTGAGTCTGGGTTCGGGGGTGTTCCTCGTCGCGGGCGTGGCGAGCATCCTGTTCCTGCTGAAGACCTCGAAGTACGCCGAGCCGGGTCGCGATGGACTTCTGGCCCGCATCACCTCCCGGCTGCCGGACGCCCAGACCCTGGACCGCATCGCCTACCGCACCACGATCTTCGGCTTCCCGGTGTTCGGCTTCGGCGTGATCTTCGGAGCCATCTGGGCCGAGGAGGCCTGGGGCCGCTACTGGGGCTGGGATCCCAAGGAGACGGTGTCGTTCATCGCGTGGGTGATCTACGCCGCGTATCTGCACGCCCGGTCGACGGCCGGCTGGCGCGACCGGAAGGCGGCGTGGATCAACCTGGCCGGATTCGTGGCCATGGTGTTCAACCTGTTCTTCATCAACCTGGTGACGGTCGGGTTGCACTCCTACGCCGGGGTCAACTAACGGGTCTCGCCCGCCGCGACGTCAGGTCCGGGGGTTGTTGTCCCCGCGGCTGATCTTCCAGAGGAAATCCGGATCGTCGTCGGGTCCGATGACCCGCGTGGAGGGGCGCTGCCGCGCCTGGGCACGGACAGCCCGCATGCCGACGTAGGCCAGCGTCGCGACGATCAGGATGGCGAGCAGGTAAAGCACGGGGAAACCTCCTGAGAACGAATATACGCGCGTCGGTAGGCTCGCCGCCGTGAGCGGAAATGAGCCACCGGACGCCGGGCAGTCCTCGGGGGGCGCCCGCATGGTGCGCGACGTCGCGATCTACACGATCGCCCGACTGGCACTGGTGGCAGCACTCGCCGCGGCGATCTTCTTCGGGGCGCGCCTGCTGGGCATCAGAGAGTTCCCGATCGTCGTCGCACTGCTGTTCGCGCTCATCATCGCGCTCCCGCTGGGCATCTGGCTGCTGGCGCCACTGCGCCGACGGGCCACCGCCGCCATCGCCGAGGTCGACGAGCGCCGCCGCCGCGACCGCGAGGACCTGCAGGCACGGCTGCGCGGCGACAAGCCGGCCGACTAGCGCCCGTCAGCCTGCGCCCAGTGCGGCCGCCACCGCCGCCGACCACACGAGCATCGCCAGACCGGTGTCACGCAACACCGGGATCAACTCCCGTCCCGCGCCGCCGGCGCGCACCGGCGCCGCCGCCCGCCAGGCCAGGGGTGCCGCCAGGAAACCCAGCGCGCACCACGGCGTCGCCGCCGTGAGCGCCACCGTCAGCACCGCCGCAACGGCGAGCAGCGACTGATACAGCAGGCGGGTGCGCCGGTCACCGATCCTGACCGCGAGCGTCATCTTGCCGGTGACCCGATCCGTCGGGATGTCGCGGAGGTTGTTGGCGACGAGCACCGCCGAGGACAACGCACCGGTGCCCACCGCCAGCGCCACACCCACCCGGTCGATCCGCAGCGCCTGGGTGTACTGGGTGCCCAGCACCGCCACCAGACCGAAGAACACGAACACCGCGACCTCACCGAAGCCGGCGTAGCCGTAGGGCCGGTCCCCGCCGGTGTAGAGCCAGGCCCCGGCGACACAGAGCGCGCCAAGCGCGATGAGCCACGGCGCACTGGTCAGTGCGAGCACCAACCCGGCGGCCGCACCGACGCCCAGGCTCAGCACGGCGGCGGCCAGGACCGCACGCGGTGCGGCGAGGCGCGATCCCACCAGGCGCAGCGGACCGGCCCGTTCGTCGTCGGTCCCGCGGATGCCGTCGGAGTAGTCGTTGGCGTAATTCACCCCGATGACGAACGCCAGGGCGACGGCGAGTGCCAGTGCGGCCTTCCACCACACCGCCGACCCGAGCCACGCCGCCGCGCCCGTTCCGGCGATGACGGGCGCCACCGCGTTGGGCAGGGTGCGTGGACGTGCCCCCTCGATCCACTGTGCGACGGTGGCCATCAGTGGTTCGCCAGAGCCAGGACGAGGTTGATGGTGATGGCCAGGACGATCGCGCCGAGCAGAAACGACACCAGAGCCTGAGTCAGCACCGACCCGCGGATCCGCGCGCTGCCCAGATCGGTGTCGGAGACCTGGTAGGTCATTCCGACGGTGAAGGCGAGGTAGGCGAAATCCTTGTAGCAGGGCCGGTACTCCTCCTGGTGGTAGCTGACCGGCTCGCGGGCGTGATCGGTGTAGTAGAGCAGCGCGTAACGCAGGGTGAAAGCGGTGTGGATCGCGAACCACGACGCGATGACACTGAGCACCCCGATGAGGGCCTCGCCGAGATGACGCTGGCCGCCGTCCGTCGCGGCCAACAGGTACCCCACACCGGCGATACCGGCGGCGCTGGCGATCATCACGATAAGGTGCGACACCCGGGCCGTGCCGTCCTCGTGGCGCTTGCGCACGTGCGCGGACGTCTGCGCGTCGTCCATTCCAAGCACCAGCGACCAGGTCCACACCAGATACACCGAGGCCGCGACGATCCACCCGATCGCCGGAGCGAAATGCCATTCATCACGCAGCATCCCGACGCCCACCCCGGCCAGAACACCGACGATCAGGGCCACAATGATCCGCTGCACCCACGGAGCGTAATACTGGGGAGGTGAAGACCCAGATCTGTGACACCTACGGCATCGAGTTCCCACTGTTCGCCTTCAGCCACTGCCGCGACGTCGTGGCGGCGGTGTCCAACGCCGGCGGTTTCGGCGTGCTGGGCGGCGTGGCGTTCACCCCCGAGCAGCTCGAGCACGAGCTGTGCTGGATCGACGACCACGTCAACGGCAAGCCGTACGGCGTGGACATCATCGTTCCGGCGAAGTTCGAAGGCAAGGGCGAGAACCTGACCGCCGCCCAACTCGCTGACCGCATCCCCGGCGAGCACCGCGAGTTCATCAGCCGGCTGCTCACCGACCACGGCATCGAGGTCGAGGAACTTCGTACCGCCCCCTCGGCGCTGTCCGGTGACACCGCCGCAAGCCTGCTCGAGGTCTCGCTCAAGCACCCGATCAAAATGATGGCCAACGCGCTCGGTGTTCCCCCGGACTACATGATCGAGATGGGCAAGGAA
>Ga0194053_10001191_pt1 | contig 17148 bp, 14 predicted proteins | sample SepL228m_MetaG_FD_161684 | JGI IMG/M metagenome (GOLD analysis project Ga0194053, IMG submission 161684) | Anoxic zone freshwater microbial communities from boreal shield lake in IISD Experimental Lakes Area, Ontario, Canada - Sep2016-L227-8m | ecosystem: Environmental > Aquatic > Freshwater >... | reverse complement strand
AGCATCGGCGTGAGGAGGTAAAAATATCTGCCGGAAAAGGGATAGACCCGGCCGGGAAGTTTGGCGGATTTCAAGAATTCCTGCGCGGCGACAAAGTCCCCGAAAACCTCCGGCTCCATGGAGCCGCGGAAAAATGGTTTCGCATACGGCGAGACATCGAGCAGCGCGAGGAAAACCGCCCCGGCAATCACGCCCGACCGCCATGCCCCCGCCGGCAACCGCCCGAGGAGCAGGCGTCCCGCGATCGCCGCCGCCACCACCACACAAACCGCCCCGGTCACATGGAAAAAATCAAAGGGGGCGCGGATGTTTTTGTAGATCGGAAGAATCTCAACCAGCCGGAACCCGGGAACGACGAGATAAACCAAAGCGATGGTGGCCGCAATCCCCTGGCGGAACGGCCAGTCCGGCGGCACCAGGCGGAAGATCGCCCACACCTGCGCCGCCAAAAAAAACCATGCCGCCGCCGGCAAAAAATCCCGGGCGCCGGCGGAAAGCGAGAGGAACTGCATCTGCCCGCCCAGGACGCCCTTCGGACCGAAGGAGAGCCAGAAGGAGAGCAGGGCGAAAGCAAAAAAAGCGCGCGCCTTTTTGCCCTCTTCCGATTCGTGGAATGTCCCCCGGAACAAGGCGAGCAGGAAGATCAGAAAGACCCCGAGCCCGAGATACGCGCCCCCGTTTCCCGTTGTCGGAGCATAGGCCGAATCCATCCCGCTGGTCAGCCACCCCGCGCGGTCCACCCAGCCCAGAGCGGACTTCGTCGTGAACGCGCGCTGCCATCCCTCGAACGGGCCGAACTCGAACATCGCAACAAAGCCGGTCTCGCGGAGGGCCGGCAGGTTCGGCACGACCGCCAGAAGAAAAAACGCGCCCGCCGCCCAAAAAAGCAGGCGGCGGTCCGGACGCCTCGCCGCGGGTTGCCGGAAATATTCCATGGCCGCAAAAAGCCCGATCACCGGCAGCGCCATGAGTCCGGTCTTGCCGTACGCGAGGGTCGCCGCCGCATAAGCCGCCGCCGCAAAAACCGCGCTCCCAACCGAAGGAGATCGGAAAAACAGGAGAGCCCCCAGAAACGCCCACGGCAGCAACGCCATCGAACAGACCACCACAAAATGCTCGAACCCCGCCGCACGCGTCAGCAGCGACGGACACAGCAAAAACAGCAAACCGCCCAAAGCCGCCGCCCAGTCGTCTTCCGCATATTTCCCGACGAACAAAAACATCCCGGCCGCCCCCAACGCCATCGCCGCGACCACCGCCACCTTCGGTCCCGCAAGAAACCCCAGCGGAATGCTGAACGCCCACAGGATCGCATTCGTCGCCATGACCGACCACGCCGGCGCGAGGCTCGTTCCCTGCAGGAACATCGGCGACCACCACGGCAGGCCGCCAACCGAACGCGCCGCCGCCAGAAAGTCCCGGGCCTTCGCGAAATTCGCCAGCAGCTCCTGGTTGGAAACCGGCTGGGCGAGCCAGCTCACACACACGGCACCCAGGAGAACGAAAACAACAAACAGAAAACCCGCGCGCCCGCGGCCGCGCGGGCGGTCTTGTGAGGAGTCCGCTTCGGACGGAGGTGAGGAAAATCGGAACGCCATGAAAAAAATTCAGGGCGTATATAACCTGATTCCGAGAAAATTGCCATTCAGGAAAAGGAAATTCCGGCGGATATCCGGAAGATGATCATGGGCGGAAATCGCGGAAATCGCGGCTGGCAAGTTGTTGCAACTTGCCAGAGCATCCGTTTTTCCAATGAAAACCACGTTGCTGCTTGCCACCTTGAACGAGATAGACGGCATGAGGATGATTATGCCGAGGATAAAAAAAGAATGGTATGACCAACTGATCATCGTTGACGGGGGATCGACCGACGGCACGTTGGAATACTGCAAAGACAACGGCTATTTTGTGAAGGTTCAGGAAGGAAAAGGAATCAGAACCGCCCTCGACCAGGGATTTCACCTCGTTGAGGGGGACATCGTGATCACATTCACGCCCGACGGGAATTCCATCCCCGAGCTAATCCCTTCCGTGGTTGAAAAGATGAAGCAGGGCTACGACATGGTGATTGTTTCCCGCTATTTGCAGGGCGCGAGGAGCCAGGATGACAGTTGGCTGAGCGGAATGGGAAACTGGGCGTTCACGTTCCTCATCAACACCATTTTTCGCGCCCACTATACCGACTCGCTCATTGCCTTTCGCGCGTTCAAAACAGAAACCATCAAAAAAATCGGCCTGGCCGACGGACCGGCGAATGCGTTCGAAAAGAAATTCTACAGGTATACGAGCTGGGATTTTCTTTCATCGGTGCGGTGCGCCAAACGCAAGATGAGGGTGGCTGATATTCCGGGCGACGAACCGTCGAGAATCGGCGGGGTGGCGAAAGTCAGCAAAACCAGGTTTGGTCTTGTCATGCTCGTCCAATTGATCCTTGAACGATTTCTTGATCCCCCAGCCGGCTGATACCGCCTCTTGGAAATAATGGGACTTCGCAGCGACCAGGGAGAACGGGCGTCCCGCCTGTTTCTATGGTAATCTCTGATTTGCATTGGCCTCCCTGTTCAAGACGGCGGTGGACGCGATCAAAGGCGAGGACGGAAACCCGCTGCTGAAAATCGTTCATAACGGCTTGCGCCATTCCTACATTTCCTACCGGGTGGCGGACATTAAAATACATCTTGCAAATATGCAGGCGGAATGCATTTTTACATAAACCATGATCCCGCGTCTTCTTTCTGCCGCGCTGAAAACCCAATCCCGCGAATTTCCGGTGGTGACGCTCACGGGGCCGCGTCAGTCCGGGAAAACGACTCTGGTTCGCACGGTTTTTCCGAAGCATGCCTACTGCACGCTGGAAGAGTTGGATGTGCGGCAGGCGGCGAAAGATGACCCCCGGGGATTTTTGAAATCTTTTCCCGGGCCGGTCATATTGGATGAGGTCCAGCACGCGCCGGGGTTGCTTTCCTACATTCAAAGCGAGGTGGACTCGGGGAGCGATCCCGGACGGTATATTTTGACAGGTTCGCAGCATCTGGCGCTGATGGAGGGGGTGAGCCAGACGCTGGCGGGCAGGACGGCGGTGCTGCATCTGCTGCCGTGCTCGCTGCAGGAGACCGGGGTGACGGGGACGCTGGATGAGACGATGTTCCGTGGCGGATTTCCGGCGGTGGTTGCCGGGGGGCGGGATGCGACGTCGTGGCAGAACGCCTATATCCAGACATACATCGACCGCGACGTGCGAACGGTGCGGGCGATCGGGGATCTCGCCGGTTTCCAGCGGTTTGTCCAATTGTGCGCGAGCCGGGTCGGGACGCTTCTGAATCTGGCCTCCATGGCCTCAGATTGCGGGGTGGCGCTCAATACCGCGAAGGCGTGGATTTCCGTTCTCGAGGCGGGGTTCGTCGTGACGCTTCTGCGCCCGTATCACCGCAACTTCGGCAAGCGGCTCACCAAGCACCCGAAACTGTATTTCACCGACACCGGCACCGTCTGCGCACTCGTTGGAATCCGCGAGCCGGGCCACCTCGCAAACCATCCGCTCCGGGGGCCGATTTTCGAAAATCTCGTTGTCGGCGAGCATCTCAAGGCGATGACCAACCGGGCCCGACGCCCGAGCCTGTTTTTCTGGCGCGACCATACGGGAAACGAGGTGGATCTCCTCGCCGGTGACGACACGAACCTCACGGGCGTCGAAATCAAATCCGGCTCCACGGTCGCCTCCGACTGGGCGCGTGGGCTGGCCTTCTTTCAAAAGGTCTCCGGCACCGCGCTCGCCCATGCCGAAATCCTCCACGGCGGCGGCGGTAATTGCCTCCCCTGCGGCATCGCCCGCGCCGTCCCATGGACCCGGCTTGCGGAAAAGAAATTTTTCGCCAACCTGTGATCGGGTGCCTCGCAGGGCCTTCGGTGAGTCGCGCAAAATGTCAATGGGCAAGGAATGGTACCTAACCTCAGAGATCCTGACCTCATCCAGAAAAAGTGGTGAGGTGAGGAAAACAGATGGCCCGATTCGAGACGGAAATCAGCGCCAACACGGGCGGGATGCCCATGCCCCACGAAGGAGCATGGCACCGGGTGAGGGTCTGTCCGCAAATTCCCGGATTCGTTCCTGCAATACCTGCCGGGCGGATCGATTATTTTCCATGACCAAATGTGATACGGGACACCAAGTGGTTAGACAAGACTCGCATGACAAAATCATAGACGCCCGGCGCTTTGCTGCCGCGCGAGTCGGCGACATTGAGGGATTTGATGCCGTGTGCTGCCATGAAGCGGAGAATCGCCGCTTCGGGGGGGAGCATGCCCGCGTGAATGTGGGTGCAGGGAAAACTTGGGGAACAGTGTGCATATTCTTGCACTTTTTGGGATCTCCTCGTGTCGAATCATGTTTTGGGAAGGGACTATTTTTTCCGGCGAGGGTGCGGGAAACCACACCCGGGGGCGGGCATGCTCCTCGGAGTGGATGAGGATTCGGGGTCAAAAGATTTCTGATAATTCTTGCGCAATCAGATCATCGAAGCGATTTGACCAATGTCCGACAGTTCGCCGACCTCCACCCACGAGGCCGCGGATTGCGACAATGACGCGGCGCTCAGAGATCCTTGACGAAGGATTCCAGATCTGCGCACTGGATGGTGGCGCGGTGAAGGACATGCAGGCGAGCGGAGTCAGAAATGTGTGAGATTTCCTCGCGGAGTCCATCAGGAACCCGATCAAAGCGGATTTCCAGAGCCTCGACGACGGCCTGCTGCTGGCGAACTGAAAAACTTCTGCATCAGCGAGGCAAGGACATCCAATCGCTCGTCGTTCACGAACTGGTTGTTGCCGATGTAGAAGGCGTTGCGGTGGAGAAAGTCGGCGTTATTGAACTGGCCCGGGACGTAGTATTGCTTGAGGAACGGCTGCCGGAGGAGGTTGCCGCTGACGAGGGGGCGGCTTTCAATGCCGTTCTTGCGGATGAGGGTCTGGAAGGGCTTTTTCTTTTCGGCGTCCTTGAGCACGAAGGGCAGCACGAAGGGCGATTTGCCCGGATGGTCCAGCGTGACAAGATCGTCCGGATACTGGCGGCAGATTTCCAGGAACCGCGTGTGGCTGCGATGGCGGATTTTGATGAAGCCGTCCAGCTTGGGAAGCTGCGAGAGCCCCAGCACGGCGTTGAACTCGGTGTTGCGGAAGTTGAACCCGTCGGTCAGGAACAGGAACTGGAAATCAATGTCCGGGTTGGCCTCGCGGATCGTCTTGTGATACCGCTCGGGCAGCTCGCGGGCGAGGCCATGGCTGCGTTTGAGGACGGCGAGCTTGTAAAAGTCCTCGTCACTGGTGCAGACCATGCCGCCTTCGACCGTCGTCATGTGATGGCCCCAGTAGAAGCTGAAGCTGCTGCCCAGCCCGAAATTTCCGACCTTCACGCCATCAATCGTGCCCCCCTGCGTCTCGCAGGTGTCTTCCAGCAGGACAATGTCGCGGGCGCCGATGATCTGCTTGACGCGCTTCACATCCGCCGGGAAGCCGAGGACGTGAACGAGGAAGATGGCGCGCGTTTTTCCTGTGATCTTTGCGGCGAGTTGGTCGTAGTCGAAAGAGAAATCATCGAGGTTGGCATCGACGAAAACCGGTTGGAAGCCGGCCTGCATGACCGGCGTGACCGTGGTCGGCCAGGTGAGTGCCGGGACGATGATTTCATCGCCGGGGCTCCAGCCACCGCGCTCCGCCGCGGCATGAATCATGAGCAGGTTGGCCGAGCTGCCGGAGTTCACAAACACGCTGTGCTTGCAGCCCATCCACTCCGAGTAGGCATCTTCAAAGGCGCGCACCTTTGTGAACTGCGTGAAGCGCTTTGTCTCGCGGATGAAATGGACGAGCAAATCGAGCTCCGCGTTGCTGATGACGTTTTCTTGGAGTGGCCAGAACATAGGATTTCGAGGGGGTCAGGCCTTCGGTGTGGCGTGCAGGAGGTGCCAGTCAATCGTTCGGCGCAGGCCGGTGTCGAAGTCCATATAGTGCGGCGGGCCGAATTCCGTCTCATACCGGCTCATGTCCAGCACGACATGTGCGGGGGCTCCGGCGAGCGGGCGCGCATCCTCGGGCACGCGCACCGGCACATCAAGCATGCGCCCGATTTTTTCGGCGGCGTTCAGAACGCTCATCGTGCCGGTGCCGCCGACATTGTAAACCGGCCGGCTGCCTTCGAGCAGGATGCGGAACATCATCCGCACCGCATCAGCGGCATAGCAGTAGCTGCGCAGAGATTCCCCACGGTCCACGAGCGTGATGCAGTGGTCGCGGATCGCGCTGTCGATGAAAGAATACAGTGCCCGGCGGTCTCCGGGACGCGCTCCCGGGCCATAAGCGAGCGACAGACGCGCGGAGATGGCCTTCAATCCGTTCGCGTGCGCGGCAAAGCAGGCCGCTTCGCCACAACGCTTGCCCTCGATGTAGCAGGCGCGGGGATGATCCGGGCCGCTGGTGCCGATCTGATTTTCGCGATGCGGCGCGGCCGCCGGCAGGCCCATATACACCTCGCTGCTGCTGACAAACAGCATGCGTCCTGTCGCGGGCAGAAGATCGAGGAGATCAAGCGTGGCCTCGGTGTTCAGTCGGATCGTCTTGCCGGGATTCTCCAGAAACCGTCCCGGCTGCGCATAACCGGCGGAATGAAAAATAAAATCCGCCCGGGGAAGCGTGGCGCGAAATGAGGTGCTGGTCAGATCGCCGCGGATACTGTGGAAGCGCGGATGATCCAACAGTTCGGCGATGCGCCCGGTGGCTTCGCTTTGAAACGTCGCGTAAACGTCAAAGGCGATTCCTTCCGCGGCAAGCTGCCTCAACGCGGCCAGCGCATGAACCCCGACAGCGCCCGTGGCGCCGGTGATGAGAATGCGGCTGTCGGAAAACCGCCTGCCGCTCAAGCCTTCCAACGCGATGCGGGCATCCGGGGCGAAAAAGGAATCAAACATGACGGAGTTGGTTAAATCATGCACGGAGACATTCCTCCACTTTTTGGCGAATGGCGCACGCAGTCAGCCCGCATTCTCGGTCGTGTTCTTCTGCTGTGCCATAGTTTGTCAAAAACCGACGGGGCACACCAATACTGGTTATGGAAATCGCCCTGCCCCCCATGCTTGTGACCACATCATTTGTCAAAGTTCCTTCATAAAATGGTTCGACAATCGCAAGTCTTCCACTGGGACAGTTTTCCGCAAGTGTTCTGCCATCGAATGGCGCTAATGTTGTATAATAAAGAATGGCCACATCCAACCCTTCAACGGCATGGATGACAGTATTCAGAAGGGGCCCAACGGCGACGATGGTAAGCTTTTTTCCCTGTTGGATGACTTCGGCTTTCCCAAACTCCACATGATGATTAAGGTTGTTCTTACGTTCCGTCAGGCGAAAATATGTTGGAGATCCATTAGCGTAAGTTTGCCGAAACAGCATGTCAAACTCACAGGGATCGCCCGGAGTGACAACCTGCATATTGGGGAGGCTTTTCATCAGGGAGACATCGCCCGGACAATGGTGGGTGCAGCCGAGAGCCGCATAATCGTACGATGCACCAACCGAGATAAAGTTTCCCCCGAGAAATTGATAACAAAAATCGTCTTTTAACTGCTCAAAAGCACGTTCGGCGACAAAAGGTGCAATACTATGGAAAATGGGAATAAAGCCTTCCTTGGCCAACCCGGCTGCCACACTGATGCTGGACTGCTCCAATATCCCAATATTGATGACACGTTTTGAATATTTTTGCGAGGCGTTACGGAATCCGAAGACCCCGATGTCGCCCAGCAATAGAACCAAGCGATCATCTTGCTCAAGAATCTCCTCGACTGTCTTGATGAATTGTCTCCTCATGATAATTGATCCAAGATGACCTTTAATTCATCAAGTCCAGGAGAGCGATGGTGCCAGGCAGGATTATTTTCCATCACTTGGCAACCATGTCCCTTGATGGTCCGAGCAACGATTGCACGGGGTGAGTTGCTTTCGATATTGAGTGATTCCAGGATTGCGACATGGTCATGGCCATCGATTGTCGTGGTTTCAAAACCAAACGCCCTAAATTTTGCAGCCACATCACCCAAATCAAGCGCCCGGTCAGTTGAGTGGTTGAAGTCGATTATACAGCAAAGATTATCCAATTTGTGATGACGAGCGAGCAATGCAGCCTCCCAAATGGATCCTTCGTTCGCCTCTCCGTCCCCAATCAGACAATAAACCCGACTCGTTGAATTCTTAATCTTGAGGCCCATGGCCATGCCGACAGCCATGGGAAACCCATGACCGAGCGAACCGGTTGAAGTCTCAACTCCCGGCACCTTGTTGCAATCCGGATGCCCTCCGAGATTGCTCTCGAATGTAGAAAACCGTTCAAGATCTTTAGCCGGAAAGAAACCCTTTTCGGCAAGCACAGCATAGAGCGCCAGCGAGCCATGTCCCTTGCTTAGGATGAAGCGATCACGGTTACCGTGCTTGGGAACAGACGGGTACACTTGAAGAACCGAGGAATACAAAACCCAGAGAATGTCCAAAATGGAATAGGCACTTGCAATGTGCCCCTCGCGTGAAGTCAGTGTTGCACGCACAATCTCGCGTTGCAGACGCTTGATGACCGAACTGTTGTTTGAAACGGGGTTGCTCATGCTGAGTCTCGGAAAACTTTGGAAGGTTTGCTCGAGCGGATTTTTTTCATACTACATGAAAAGCGAACGGCGTGAAATCCTTTAATCCCCTGCGGGAAATCTGGGGTTTGCAAGAATCTCGTAATTCGGCCCGCGCCAGACGACCGGCCACTTTTCCGACTCCATGCGCTCGGCCAGCCTGATGACGTTCGGCTCCCCGAAAGTCCACCGCCGGTCGATGTCCCCGATGACCGCGAACCGGGCGTTTTCCAGCGAGGAATCGAAGCGGAAGCGCTCCCTGGCGTTGCCATTTTCATAACCCTGCGTGGGGATTCCATACCAGGTGATCATCTGAAGGTAAGGAACTGTTCGGGCATGAAGCAGCCAGGCGATATTCGGATTGCCGGCCACCACATCCCCGGGCCCGGTTCGTTCATTCAGCCATTGGGCGGCGGCCTCGACCTCCGCGGGAGATTGAGTGACCCAGTAATGATTCCGCGGGGTCAATGTTCCGGCCAGGGAAGCCGGCAGCGCAACGGCAAAAAGGGTGAGGGGCAGCGCGCCCAGGGCAAGCACGATGTGGCGGACACGGGGCGCCAGCCGCCGGATCCTTGTTTCACAATACCGCCAGAGACCGGCCCAGCCAAGACAGAGAACGGGAAGAATGACGATGGCTTGATAATAAAACACCACGAGGTTCTGGCGATTGCGCACAAGAAGAAACAAAACAAGCAGTCCCACGATGGGGGCGGCCGTTCTGCGAAGCGGAAAACAGAGCAGCAAGCCGCCCAAGAGCCCCAGGTGAAACCAGTCCTGCGAGATAAAGATCCGGAAGTTTTCAAAAGCCCTCCCCCCGCCGTCAGCCTGCCCGCGGGCGGAAAATGCCTCCTGAAGATGCACCAGGTCTTCAACAAGCCAGCGCCCGAAAAAATGATAGATGACGGCCAGGGAAACGGCCAGGTAGAGAACGCAGGGAAGAAGGATTCGCACCCAGGAGACGGGATGCTTCAAACGACAAAGGATCCCGGCCACCGCCCCGTGCACGAACAGAGGATGGGCACCCGCGCCCACCATAAGCCCGAGCCCCGCAAACCAATCGTTTCCCATGCGGGGCTTGCGAAGAAGGAACAATGTCATGATCAGCAACCCCAAGCCCGCCGCATTATGGGAGTTGCCCATCCGGTAGTGGATGATCGTCTGGCCGTAAACGAGGAACATCGCCGCCGCGAACAGCGAGGCTCGCGAGCCGAAACGGTAACGGCCGATCAGATAGATGGAAAAAGCGGCGGCGAGCGCGAGAAGGGCGTTGAAGAAGCGCGAACCAACAATGTCTCCGTGCGCAAGTCTTGCGAAAATCCCGTTAACCAGCGAGTAGGCGGGCTGGTAGGGATAGTGCGGGTGCCAGTAGGTATTCCAGAGCGCAAAGTTGCTTGCCACCCCGGAGGCGAGATCGCGCGAAGAGCAAAAGGTGAGGGTTTCATCCCCATACCAACCGGGGCTGGTGCGAAGGTTGGGAAGATAGAGCAGGACCCAGCACAGCGATAAAACTCCCAAAGCGGCCAGCATGAGTCGCCGTCGGTGGATATGGACAGTGGAACGCATGATCGAGGCGCGAAGGATGCCAGAAGGGGAAGGATTTGTCGTTTATTTTTTCCACGAAAAGACGGCCTTTCCTGCCGAATTGGCCAAGCGGAGGCAATCGGAGGTTGCCATGCCGGAGCCTTGCCGATAGCCCTTTGCAACAGGACCGCATGAGCGACACGCCAACAATCCGGATCATCATTCCCACAAAGGACCGCCCGCGGGAATTGAAGTGCTGCCTGGATTGCCTGTTGCCGCAGCTTCCCTCGGACGGCTCGTGTGGCGTGATTGTCAGCGAGGACGGAACCTCGCCAACGCCCTCGTTGCCGGATTCCGTCACATGGATGCGCGCACCCGGGAAAGGGCCGGGCGCAAACCGCAACTTCGCCGGAAGCCGCTCGAAGGCCGAGTGGCTGATCTTTGTTGATGATGATTGCCTGCCCGGTCCGGGATTTCTGGCCGCCTACCGGGCTGCGATCGCCGGGGTTTCCTCCGGTTCACCGGTCGTGCTCATCGGAAAGACGGTCCACGGCGAAGGACCGCACGATTCGCTGTTGTGGGAGGCTCCCGGCTATGGAGGCAGCGAGCCCGCCCCGCCGTCGTGCAACTTTGCGATTTCCCGGGTACTGCTGGAAGAAACCGGGGGATTCGACGAGCGGTTCCGATTCACGTTCGAGGACATGGAATTTTTCGCACGTCTCCGCCACACCGGCGTCGGGTTCCGCTTTATCCCGGACGCGCTGGTCGAGCACCCGATGCGCAGGATTCCCTCGCCTGTAAAACTGGCCGCGCGCTGGGAGTCCCGCGTCATGAGCACGCATGATCTGGGAGCCTCCGGCCCGGAGATTCTCCGTTTGCTCCCGCGCCATGTGGCCGCTGTCATTGTGTCCCGCTTCCGCGATCCGGAGGCACGAAGGGACCGGTTTGCCGCCGCGCTCCGATTCCTCGCCGAGTATCTCCTCTTCCTGTTTCAACTTCCGCGCTGGATTTGGAAAATGAAAAAAGCCCGGCGCGGCGCGTTTTGGGAGAGGATCACGTCCGACGGGAAAGCTCCTCCACGATTCGGGCTCTGAATCCCGTGAAGATCTCCGTCATCATCCCCACGTTTCGAAGGCCCACTTATCTGTCAACAGCGCTTAGCGCCCTGGCCGCGCAGAGCCGGTCGCCGGATCAGATCGTGCTCGGGCTCCGGCGCGGCGATGAGGAAACCGAGGCGGCGCTGCGCGATCCCGCGCGGGATCTTCCCGAAGTGGAGAAAGCGTTTGCGGAGGTGCCGGGGGTGGTTGCCTCGATGCAGTCCGCGCTGGAGCTCACGCGGGGCGACATCGTTTGCCTTCTGGACGACGATGCCGAACCGCTTCCGGATTGGATCGAAAAAATTGCGGCGCGGTTTTCTTCGGACGCGCGCCTGGGGATGGTTGGCGGTCGCGACCTGCTTCGCGACCATCCGGAGATGCGTGCCGCGGAGCCGACCACCGGGCGGGTGGGAATTTTCACATGGTATGGGCGGCTTCTCGGGAACCACCACCGTGGCGGCGGGGGGTTCCGCCGGGTGGACACGCTGAAGGGATGCAATGCGGCGGTCCGCGGGGATCTCCTGCGCCGGATCGGATTCGAGCAGAGACTGCGCGGAGAAGGGGCACAGGTGCATTGGGAGATCGCGCTTTGCCTCGATGTGGCGGCCGCGGGATTCGGCGTGGCTTTCGATCCCGAGATCCGTGTTGTCCATCATATCGCGCCGCGCTATGATGTGGATCAGGGACATCGCGGGGGATTTTCTCCCGAGGGTCTCTATGATATGGTTTGGAACGAACACTTCGTGGTCTCGCGCCGGATGACCGCAGGGAAAAGGGCTCGCCATCTTCTCTGGGCCTTGCTCGTCGGATCATTGGACGCGCCCGGAGCGGCCCAATACGTCCGGCTTCTCCTCCGCCGCGACCCGCGCCGAAACGAGCGGCTCGCGATCACATGGAATGCCATCCGCGACGGAAGAAAGGCCCGATGAGCGCAACGGAATTTTTTCAAAGGCTGTGGAGAAGCCTTGAGGTCACGATTCCCCCGCCGGCGTCGGTCCTGCGCAAAGCTGTCTGGAGGCTGCGCGGTGCCTCGATCGGGCCGCGAACGCGGCTCCCCGCGTGCCGCGCCCTGTGGCCGCATCAGGTCCGGCTCGGAGCGGACTGCCGTCTGCAGCCCGGAGTCTTTTTCAACTACGATCATTATTGGACGCCGGGGCCGTCCATCCTGGTGGGCGACCGCGTGTTTATCGGAAGCCGGGTCGAGTTCAACATCCAGGGCCGGATCGAAATTGGAGATGACTGCCTGCTTGCCTCGGGATGCTATTTCATTGATCACGACCATGGGATGCGGTCCGGCAGCCCGCTCAACCGCCAGCCCAATGAAATCCAGCCGATCCGCCTCGGAAAAAATGTCTGGCTCGGAGCCCGGTGCGTCGTTTTGAAAGGCGTCACCATTGGCGAGGGGGCGGTCATTGGAGCCGGGTCGGTGGTCACCAAATCCGTTCCCGCCAACGAGGTCTGGGCCGGCAGTCCCGCGCGGCCCCTGCGCTCACAAGAAAACAGCGGACGCCCGCCTTCGCGCGAATGAGCAAGCTTTGCACGGACTGGACGGCGCGAAAGGCCAGGGTGCGTTCTTTCGTTCCGGTCAGCTGGTTGAAGACCCTGCATCATATCAAAATCCGTCTGGAGAAACGGATGTTCAAACCGCATGTCGCGAAACAATGTTTCGGCGATGTGGAATTGAGGCTTCAGATCAGCGATCCCATGGCTCAGGACTGGTATGGTCGGGGCGGCGGATTTCTGAAGGAAATTCAGCTTTTGACACAGAGCCAGCTTCGACCCGGCGCGCGAGTTTTCAATGTGGGTGCCCATCAGGGAATTGTTGCCCTGCAGTTGGCCCACCACGTCGGCCCGCACGGGCTCGTTGTTGCGGTGGAGGCCAATCCGCACAACATCCCGCTCGCGCGGGAGAACTGCCGTTTGAACGGGGTTCGGAATCTTGTCGTGGAACACGCGGTCGTTGCCGCCCGATCGGGCTCGCTTCCGTTTTCTCAAGAATGGGACGGGCAATCTGTCGGGCGTGGAACATGCCGGGTGCCTGCGATCACGATTGACGAATTGAGCGGGCGATACGGTCGGCCGGACGTTCTTTATATTGATGTGGAGGGATACGAGTGCGAAGTGCTGGCCGGCGCTTCCGGGACGCTGGCCCATGCCCCGGATCTTTACATCGAGGTTCATCCGGGATGCGGCCTCGAGGACTTTGGCGGAAGCGTGGAAAAGGTGTTGTCCTATCTGTCCCCGGACACCTACGAGCTTTTTGCGATCCGGCCAGCCCAACCACCCGATGGGGCCGACCTTGTCCGAGGCTTTGATCCTGACCTGAGCTGGATTCGCGAGCGTTTTTATCTGGTGGCTCTCAGGAAAGCCGACGGGCGGATCGGTCGCGCTTAGCATGGATCGCACGGCATGGGACTGAAAATCGCCGCCACGGGCTTTGTCTCCCGCCAGGCCGGGAGCGTGGCCAGCGCCAATGCTTTGTTGCTGCGCGCGCTGCTCGACCAGGGATGCGAGGTTCATTTTTTTTCCAAAGCCTCCTTTGTTGATCCGCGGCCGGCGGCCGGCGGCCATGCGGGGTTTCAATTCACGGACGTGGACAACCGGATCACCGACACGATCCGCGCCCGGACAGAACGGGTTCCGATCGTCGGCATGTTGACGCGAATGCTGGATGTGTTCCGCTACAACCGGATGGTGGTTCAGGCCATTCAACGCGAGCACGACCGCGCGCCGTTCGATGTGTGCGTGTGGTTTGGCGATTACGCGCGCGGTCGTGTCCCCGGCCTCCCGACGGTGAGTTTCGCCCAGGGAGCACCGGGCACGGACGCGCGATCGGTCCTGCGCAGGTTCCCTGAGATCGTGCGCGTGGCCGGAGCGGCGGCAGCCTGGAAATGGCGGCTCCTGGCTTTGTTGCGACTTTCAAGGGCCGGCCTTCCGCGCATGAAATTTTCCGATTTGATCATCGTGGGCAGTTCCCAATCGCGGGCGACGTTGAGCAAGGATTTCCGGATCCCTGAAAGCCGCACGGCGAGCGTCCCCTACCCGATCGACCTGGAAACGTTCCGGCCCGGTCCGGCATCGCCAACCGGCCCGAGGAAGCGCTGCCTCTGGCTCGGGCGAATTATTCCGCGCAAGCGTCTGGATCTCTTTCTGGACGGGCTCGCGCGGGCGGCGGGCAGCGGAGCGGACATCGGGGCCACCATTGTCGGGCGTGTCGGTTTTGTTCCCGGATACGAGAAACTGATCGCCGCGTTTCCGTTCCCGGAGCGCCTCGCGTGGATCCCGTCCGTGCCGCGCGGCGAGGTGCCCGGGCTGATGCGGGCGCATGACGTGTTGATCCAGCCGAGCGAGGAGGAGGATTTCGGCTCGTCGGTCGCCGAGGCGCAGGCGTGCGGGATTTCCGTGATCGTGGGAAGAACAAACGGGAACGCGGATTACCTTTGCGCGGCGGATATTTCGCTTCGGACCGACGATCCCGGCGAGCTGGCCGAGGCGATCATCGCGATCACGAGCCGCCCTCATCCATCGCCGGAGATCTCGCGGACGTTCGCCGAGAGCACTTTCGACAAGGCAACGATTGCCGCGCGGTTCACGGAGTTGCTTGTCAATGTTGTCCGGACCCGCAACGGTACTGGCGCATGAAGGAGCGAGCGCTGGTGATTTTCTCGAGCCTGCCGGAAGTCGGCGGCCACACGACGACGACGCTCAAGCTGTGCGAACTCCTTCGTCCGATGTTCAGCGACATCCGCGTCCTCATCAAGGACATCCCCGGGCATGGATTCTCCCCCTCCGCCTCCGATGAGCTTTTGCGGATGGGCGTGCGGGCGACGCGATGTCCGGGTCGAAACCCCCGGGACTGGTGCCGCCTCCTCGGCGGGCGCGGAAAGCCCGACGTCTTTCTGGCCATCGGAATGCGCCATCTCTCCCCGGTTCTTGCTTTGTTGCTGGGAGCCCGGCAGTCGTTTTACTACCACATCACGCACGAGTTGAGCCCGTCGGTTCTCCGCCAGCTTCGAATCTACGGCGCGGTCTTTTCCAAGCTGGTGTTTATTTCGCCGGCAACGGCGCAACGGTATCAGGGACCGGCGCGCGAGCCCGCTGTATGGGCGTTGCAGCCGACCGAGTTCTCCCTGCGGCCCGGGTTGCCGATTCCCCGCTCACCGGGGGTTGCCCGGTTCGGATTCCTCGGACGCATGACCGGGGAAAAAGGAATCGGCCTCCTCGCGGATCTCATCGAAAAAAATCCGCTGCCATGCGAGCTGCATATCGCCGGACGCGGCCCCCAGGAGGAGGCGATGCGCCACCGGCAGGCGAAGCATCCCGACAGATTTTTTTTGCACGGAGCCTTCACGGCGGGCGAGCGGACGGCATTTCTCAGCCGGTTTTTTTCGGGAATCGACTGGCTTTGCGTGCCGAGTCTGGATGACCGGGAGGGCATACCGAATGTGATTCTCGAAGCCCTCCAGTTCGGTGTCCCGGTTCTGGCGACCCGTAGCGGGGGGGTGAGATCCTTTGTCATGGACGAGCTCGGGCCGGCTGCTCCCGACGTGATCCGACTGATCGAGCCGCGGGAACTTTCCGGCGCTCTCTCCTCCCTCCTTGCAACGCCCCCCCCGACACCCGCGCTGCGGAAGCGGTGCCGCGAATATTTCGAGCGGTTTTTCTCCGATGCCGTGCTGGCCGCGCGCTGGCGGAGCATCCTCACAATTCCCGCCGGCTGATCCCATGGACTGGATTGTTGCTTTTCTCATCGTTGCGCCGGCCTTGATTCTTTATTTCAAGAATCCGAGCTGGCTCATTGACTATCTCGTCTGGGTCACGGTTCTGAATCGTGGCATCCGCCGGGTCGTTGACTGGATGGCGGGTTCGTTCAACGCCTTTTCTCCGATCAGTCTCACTCCCCTGGTGATCTCGGGCCTGATCTTCCTCTTCGTCATCGGGCGTTACCAAACCTTCCCGCGCTACCTCCGGCATATTTTTCATCTCTTCGCCGCCGCCCTGGCGATCGGCTTCGCCGTCGGCTTCGTCCGCAACCAATTCGCGGCGATTTACGCGCTCGCCGAATATATGGCGCCGCTGGCGATGATGGGCTGCGCGGCGCTCGCGTGCGGGAACGAACGGATGCTCGACCGCTGGATCAAATCGGTCGGCTGGGCCGCGGTCGCTGTCAGCATTTATGGGTGGTATCAGTATTACACCATTCCTCCGTGGGATGCGTTCTGGGTGAGATCCGTGGGATTCGAGGGCTACCTCGGTCATCTGCGCCCGACGGAAATGACGGTGTTTTCGACGATGAGCGAGCGGGGGGTCCTGGCCGGGTTTCTTGCCATGGCGGTGATCCCGATGCTGGTGTCCCCGCGCTGGCGAAATGCGGGAGGCTGGCTCTGCGCGGCACTGATCCTCTCGACGATCCTTTTGACGTTCGTCCGAACAGCGATCATTACCATCGGGATGGCCGTCGTGTTGTTTCCGATTCTCAACCGGGGGAAAAACACCCTGCGCATCGTTGTCCTCCTCTGCGCGGCGGCGCTGGTCGGAAATTTTGTGCTCGGCCGGATGCCCGGCAGCGAAAAGATATCCGGGCGCCTTCAGACAATCGGTTCCATCACGGAAGACGGATCCTTTCGCGGACGGATTGCGATTGCGAGCTATGGAGTCACCTCCCTCATGGGCAATCCGATCGGCAACGGGCTGGGCTCGACAGGGCTTGCGGGACGCGTCAACACCGGAGAAATGGAGGCCGGAGGCGCGATCGGCGACAATGGATATTTTGAAATCCTGCTTTCCTTCGGGGTGATCGGCGGCGGGATTTTTTTCTATGCGCTGTGGCTTATTTGGAAGCAGGTGCGGATTTTCGAGCACGCGGGGCT
>Ga0194053_10001189_pt1 | contig 17152 bp, 11 predicted proteins | sample SepL228m_MetaG_FD_161684 | JGI IMG/M metagenome (GOLD analysis project Ga0194053, IMG submission 161684) | Anoxic zone freshwater microbial communities from boreal shield lake in IISD Experimental Lakes Area, Ontario, Canada - Sep2016-L227-8m | ecosystem: Environmental > Aquatic > Freshwater >... | reverse complement strand
GTTATATCAGCCATTGTATGTACATTTGTGTGCACAAAAAAAAAGCCACCTACATTCTTATCTGTAAGTGGCTGTTTTTCAGTGACCCCGACAGGATTCAAACCTGTAACCTTCTGATCCGTAGTCATAATTTTACGACTTTTTTATTTTTTGTAGAATTTTTAAAAATATTGTATTAATCAGTAATACAAGCTATTAAAACAATGTTGTTAATAATATTACAAATCAACTTTTGTGATATTTCGTATATTTGCTTGAAAAATGCTTGAAAAATATTCCTGTTATGAAAGCAATCCAAAATCCAACCGTTTTATTAGTTCTCGGGAAAAAAGCAACAAAAGACGGACGTTACCCAATCTATCTTCGGGTAATCTATCAACGGAAATCCTGGCAGGCAGTAATGAAATATCCGTCAAGGGATGAACCTGAAATGGCTGGTTTGGCCGGGAAATCAATCCAACTGTCAAAGAAAGATTTTGACAATGCAATGAGTATAAAACCTAATGGCGTTAAAAACAAGATCATTAACACAATCTTTTCCGGATTCAAAACAAAGGGCGATGATGTAATTAAAAATCTTAAGCCTTTCACGTTTGAAGGCTTTGAAACTGAATATTTTTCCAAACCCAAGGATAAAGATGATCTGTTTTCGGCATTGGAAGTCGCAGCTGGGAATATCAGGAAGGACGGACGCATAAGTACTGCTGTTGCCTATGAATGCACTCTAAGGTCTCTGAAAGAGTTTACAGCCAAAGAAAAATTCCCTTTCGAGAATGTCACAGTAAAGTTTCTGAAAGATTACGAAGGTTGGATGCTCACCCCCAAAGTGATTGAATGGAAAACAAAATCGGGCAAGACCAAATCCCGCACGAAAGTGAACGGACGTACCACCGTCGGTATCTATCTCCGGAATGTCCGCACGGTGTTTAACCTGGTTAAGCCGGTAGGCGTGCTTTATCCCTTTGGAAAGTCAAAGCAAGGACTCTATACCATCCCTAAAGGCAAGAACACTAAAAAGGCCTTAACCCAGGCCGATGTTGCGAAGATTGCCTCCTACCCTGCCGCCAAAGGAACCATTGAGCAAATGAGCCGCGATTACTGGCTGTTCAGCTATCTCTGCAACGGCATCAACATAAAAGATATGGCCCGCCTGAAGTTCGCGAATATCAAGGGGGAAAAGATCACCCTGATCAGGGCAAAAACGGCCGAATCGGTCGATGAGGAAACAACCATCGATATCATGATTACCAAACAAATCGGCCGAATTATCGACCTCCACGGCAATAAACCCGGAACCAGCGATCAGTATATATTTCCCATCCTTACCAAAGACATGACTCCCGTCGATGAATACCGGGCCATTCAGCAGGCGGTGCAAACGATCAATAAAAACATGACGAACATCTGCAATGAGCTTAAGATCGCCCGGGCAACTACCTACACCGCCCGGCACAGCTTTGCCACGGTATTAAAACGATCAGGAGCCTCGGTCGAGTTTATCAGTGAATCCCTGGGTCATCGAAATAAGCAAACTACTCAGAATTACCTGGCCAATTTCGAGGATGAAGAAAAGAAGAAATGGGCCAATATGTTACTGCCCGAAACCGATATTTAAGAATTCCCGTTAAAACCTTCCATCCGTCTTCCGGCGATTAACAACCTTTCATATGTTAATAACCCTACCAAAGTGGTTATCTCCAATACGGTAATGATTATTTTTTAGGGTGCTATATTGTTGAAAACATAAAGAAGAATAAATTTTATGAACAGGTAGCCCTCGATCTTTCATTATAATTTTGTTTGTTTCCCCTTTTCATGGGGTTGGTCACCTTGGCCGGAATAAACAAATCCATTCTTGTTATGAAGGTCGCTGAATATGTACCCAGGTATGGGTTACTGCTGAATCTTGATCATACCATATCGGTCCAGGACAAGAAACTGCCGGTAAAGGATCTGTTGAAAAACTATCCCGATCTTGAATTGACCGACGATCACGTTGAACAGCTTAACACCATTGATCTTTCTTCTTTATATAACGGGCTTAATCAGATCTTTGTCAATGAGGAAATTATTATTGCGATCCTGCAGAACCTTCTCGATGCCTACATTCATCGGGGCGGTGATTCCATAACCTGGCTTTCGGCTACATTTCAACGCTTTCATGAAAACCCTCAGTATTTCAGTCCTGAATTAAGGCGGATTATTGAAGGCTACCTTGTGAAAATGATGCACAACCTCACTTTCCCTGCTACGGCTCCTTCCACTGGTTATCTCAATCCCAAATCCTTAAGCTCCTATGCGATCAGGAAAAAGAAGCCTGCCTTTAACACACTTCTTGAAGCGTTTAATAACGTATCAGACTATCAGCAGGTCATGGGCCAGCTTCAAAAGAAAAACTATTGCACGGCCAATGGCACCTGGCAGGACTACAAATCAGGATGGAAGTTGATCATTATAGCCTTAGTAAAATGGCTTGCCATTCAAGGCTATTGCAGGAAAACAAAGTTCACGACATCCGAAATCCAGTCTATATGTATGAACACATTCAAAACTGAAAAGATCAGCTTCTCCACAATTACTCATGTCCACCCTTCTCCAGCTGAATTCTCCTACCTGTTCGAGGAATTAAAGAATACCATTTCTGTTTCACTTTTTGCAATAATGGCCCTTTTGTGCGATTTTGCCTGGATTGCCTAAATCGCCTGAATTGCCTGAATTGCCGATTTCCTGAATTCCCTTATATCTCTTCCCTGGCCTGTCTCTTTTACCTAATTAGTTGATACATAGGCATTAGCCAATTTTGCCTGAATTGCCTAAATTGCCTAATTTGCCGTTCGGCAATTTAGGCGACGGCAATTTGGATTATTCGCTTTTTTTTGTATTTTATTTGCAGCTGGTTTTTAAATCAAATCAGCTATGCACGATCTCATCCTCTCCCCCCTTTCATTAAAAGACCTTGAAACCCTCATCTACAACCAGGTCCGTAAAGCCTTAAAAGAATCCCTTCCCACCTCCAACGATCCGGTCAAGGATGAACTCCTTACCATTGAATCGGCAGCCGAATTGCTATCCGTTACCGTGCCAACGGTTTATGGTTACGTTCATCAGCGCGCCATTCCCTGCATGAAACGCCGGGGCCGCCTGTATTTCTCAAAGGTGGAACTCCTGGCCTGGGTTAAATCGGCAAGGCGTTCCACGGTCGATGAAATCAAAGCCAACGCCCTCGCCAGCCTCGTCCGGTAATCCCGTCAACCTCTAATTCCCAATCCCCAATTCATGACCCCATGAAAATCCATCTCCATAAACTAATCCTCACGAACTTCAAAGGCATCAGGGAGCTTGCCATTGAATTCGGCGCCGTTACCAACATCCACGGCGAAAACGGAACTGGCAAATCCACAATCTTCGATGCCTTTACCTGGCTTTTATTCGGTAAAGATTCCCGCGATGCTAAGGATTTTAACATCAAAACCCTGGATGAAACCGGCAGGGCAATTCCCATGCTTGAACATTCTGTTGAAGGGATATTGTCTGCGGATGGCATTTCAATGAACCTTAAACGGATATACCAGGAAAAGTGGACCCGCCGGCGTGGCGCTGAGCAATCGGAGCTTACAGGTCACGAAACCCTGTTCTGGTGGAATGGAGTCCCCCTGCAGGCTGGTGAGTACAAGTCAAAGATTGACGGTCTCATCAATGAAGGTTTGTTTAAGCTGCTCACATCGGCTCTGTATTTCAATACTATGAAGTGGCAGGATCGTCGCCAGGTATTGATCCTGATTGCCGGTGAGATCAGCGATAAGGAAGTGCTGGGCAAAATGGATAAGGCCCAGGTAAAGGATATTACCGCCATTCTCAATTCCGGTAAGGGCCTGGCCGATTTCCGTAAGGAGATTGTGGTTCGTAAAAAGAAGTTGGGCGATGAGTTAAAGACCATTCCTTCCCGTATCGATGAAGTTACCAAGGGATTGCCCGAACCGGTCGACTTCGCAGCTGTCAGAGTTGATATTTCCCGAAAACAGGCTGCCTTGCTCGATGTAGAGAATACGATCACCGACCAGGTCACGGCTTACAAGCAGAAGGCAGAAGAGATCCAGGCCATCCAGAACCAGGTGTTCAAACTCCGCGAAACCATGAATTCAATGCAGTTCGAAGAGAAATCAAGGCTGCAGAAGGCCCGGAATGAACAATTGCTGAGGCTCAACGATCTGAAGCAAAAGCATTCTGCTTTCTCTCGCCAGTTGAAAGATGAGCAGCATGCACTCGATGTTTTAATACAATCCAAGTCGTCCATCGAATCCGAGATCAATGAACTCAGGGCCGAATGGACCGCGGTCAGTATGGCAGAATTGGTTTTTAAGGAGGATGAATTTGTTTGTCCCCTCTGCAAACGGGAACTGGATCCAGAAAGCATTGCCGAAAAGTCGGCCCAAATGATTCAGGCCTTCACTGAAAATAATTCAAAACGGCTGGCGGATATCACATCCCGGGGCCGCCGGCTTTCTGTAACATTTGGCGAAATCACGGCAGATGTCGAAACTACCAATGCCAAAATCCATAAACTTTCAGCATCACTTGAATCACTTTCCAAACAACTCTCCGAATCCGAAACTCTGCCAGCTCCCCGGGACCCTGATCCTGACTCCATTCCTCAGATCGTTGAAATCCGCCAGCAGATTGCAAAACTTGAACTGCAGATCCTCGAAACTCCGAAGCTCAACCTCGAATCCCTCAAACAGCAAAAATCCCGGCTCCAGTCTCAAATCTACAACCTTCAGGTCACCCTGGGACATCTCGATGTGATCAAGCGCGGCAAAACCCGTATCAACGAACTCCTGGCCCTTGAAAAATCCCTCGCTTCCCAAATCAGCAACCTCGAAAAGCAGGAATTCGCCATGGATGCCTATACCCGCTCCCGCATGGATATGGTTGAAGCCCGGGTCAACGGCAAATTCAGTCTCGTCAAATTCAGGATGTTCAACACCCTCATCAACGGTGGCATAGAAGAAGCCTGTGATTGCATGGTCCAGGGCGTACCCTATGCCGACGTCAACAGCGCCGGCAAGATCCAGGCCGGCATCGACATCATCAACACCCTGAGCAAACACTACAACATCACCGCCCCCATCTGGATCGACAACCGGGAATCTGTGAATATCATCCCTTCCACCCAATCCCAACTCATAAACCTCATCGTCAGCACCGACAAAACATTGATAATCAAATAAAAACACTTCGACATTCAATATTCAATATTCGATATTCGACATTCAAAAAAACCACATCCCATGTCAACAGAAAACTCAATCAAAAGATTCGAACAGCCTCTGGTCGAAAAAGTCCTCACCAAGGTAAACAGCCTAAAAGAAATCGGCGGAATCGCCCTTCCTCCCGATTACAGCGCCGAAAATGCACTCCGCTCGGCCTGGTTGATTCTGCAGGATATGAAAGACAAGGCCAACCTCCCGGTCCTTCAGTCATCGACTCCTGATTCCATTGCGAATTCATTGTTCAATATGGTCGTTCAGGGCCTCAACCCGGCAAAGCGCCAGTGCAGCTTCATCGTATACGGCAACAAATTAACCATGCAGCGCGAATACGCCGGAAGCATTGCCCTGGCTCGCAGGTACAGTTCCATGAAGAATATTTATGCAGGGGTCATTTACAAAGGCGATGTATTTGAATATGCAATCGATACCACCACCGGTATGAAGCAGATCACTTCTCATGCCCAGCGTATGGAAAACCTCGACGATGCAAAGATCATCGGAGCATATGCCGTGATAACCTTTGACGACGGATCCGTCAATACCGAAATCATGACCATGGCTCAGATTCAGAAGTCATGGGAACAGGGTCCCACCAAAGGCAAAAGCCCGGCCCATACCAATTTCCCAGGTGAGATGGCAAAGAAGACGGTGATCAACCGGGCTTGTAAACTGCTGATTGCTGCCAGCGATGATTCTGTGCTCATGGAACCTGGTGAAGATGGACGAATCGGCCGGGTAAAAGCCGAAATCGAAGCCGAAGCCAACCAGGGAGCCCTTATCGACATCCCCGAAGAGGAACCCGTCGAGGCCATCATTGAGACTCTTGATCCACCTCCACCAGCCACACCCCTAAAACCCGAGGCCAAGTGTGAGTGGAAAAAAGAAGTTTCACCTAAAGAACCTGGTTTCTGATGACACTCAAAGTCCTTGGCAGCGAATCCTCTGGCAACTGCTATCTCCTCGAATCCTTTTTCGAGATTATCATCCTCGAGGCCGGTATTAGCTTCCATGAAGTCAAAAAAGCCCTTAATTATGATCTGCGGAAGGTCTCCGCCTGTTTCATCACCCATTCTCATGGTGATCATTGCAAGTATGCCGCTGATTATATGAAGGCCGGCATCGATATCTTCACCTCAGCCGAAACCATTCAGACCGCGGGCTTATCAGGCCATCGGGTCCATCCCATCCAGGCCTGCTCCATGATCCGGATCGGGGAATTTAAAATCATTCCCTTCCTGGTTCCCCATGGCGTTCCTACCCTGGGCTTCCTCATCAGCCATCCTTACTCAGGCTCCATCCTCTTTGTTACCGATGCAGCCTGCATCCCCAATAAATTCAATTGTCTCAACCACATCCTCATCGAAGCCAATTACCAGGATGATATCTTAACCAGCGACCGGGCCCTGGGCAAACACATGAGCCTGGCTACCTGCATGGAATTCCTGCAGGCAAATGATATGAGGCAGGTCAGGAATATCGTCCTTTTGCATCTTAGTAGTGCCAATTCCGATGCAATAATGTTTTCAAAATCAGTCCAGCCAAAAGCCCCCAACGCATCCGTATGGGTAGCCGACAAAGGCCTTGAAGTGTATTTATCAAAATATCCCTTTTAAACCTAACCAATCAAACCTTCAATCCCTCAACCCATGTCCGACAAATTCGAAACAAAAGAAGGCACCTTCAGCCTCATCAAAGTGTATCCCGAAAACAAGAAAAAAGAAACCTCCCCCGATTTCTTCGGCGAAGCAAAGTTCAAAGGAGTTGAACTCCGCTTATCCGCCTGGGCCCGGCTCACCGACTCCGGCAAGATCAGGATCACCGGTTACATCGAAGAAAAACAAATCCAGAACCAGGACAAACCAACCGACGCCCAACTGAATGATTATCTAATGACTCCCGCGATGAAATCAGCCCAGGCCAGCCCTGAATCATCCGGCCCGGTTTCATTCCAACCGCCCGAAGATGACCTTCCATTTTAATTTCAATCTAATCCCTCATCCCTAATGCCTAACCCCTTGCAAAATATCGCCGAAGACTATCTGCTCGCGGGATTATCGGTAATTCCGGTAAGCTCCGACAAAAGGGCAACACTGAAATGGGAGAAGTATCAGAAGGCCCTGCCCGATTTTGAGGATTGTGATCAACTGTTTTTACAGGCATGGGGACTGGCCCTCATTTCTGGCTCTGTTTCAGGCGGATTGGAGGTCATGGATTTCGATGCGCATGAGAAGGATATCGATGCGATCTATAACCACTTCATTTCAGATGAAGGAGTAAAATGTATCCTGTCCCGCTATGATCCTCCTATCGAGCGTTCACCCCGGGGCGGATATCATATACTTTATCGGTACGAGACCAGTATCTATGAAGGCAACCGCAAATTGGCAAACTGGCCCACTGGAGAATCCATGATCGAAACCCGGGGCGAAGGCGGCTATACCATGGTCTGTCCCTCCCCAAACTACACCATCCTCAGCGGATCAATCAATTCCATCCCAACAATCACCCAGGACGAACGCAACTACCTGATAACCTTTGCCAAAACCTTCACCCACGCCCTTCCTCACGTCCTCCCTCACGATTTTCCTAACGATCTTCCTCACGTCCTTCCTCACGATCTTCATTTCGACAACACCGACCCCGTGAGCTACTTCAACTGGAACTGCTCCGCTTATGCTAAAAAACTCCTTGAGGATAAAGGCTGGGTAAAACTTCGGACTGATGAAACTGAAGACATCGAGTACTGGAAACGCCCGGGCAAGCAGGGCAATGAGCATTCAGCCACATGGGGCAAAAAGCACAACTCCTTGTATGTATTCAGCTCTTCTGCTCCACCTTTTCTCAACGGATGTTACTATTCACCCTTTCAGATCCTCGTCCGCCTAAGGTTTAACGATTCGTACAATGCAGCCATTTCCTGGATCCAACAGAAGTATTTTGATGAAGAGGTCCCATATATCAGGATCGGAGTCGACTATTTCAAGAAAATTAAAAAGACCGACCGCTTCGGGATCAGCCGCACCGAGCTTAAACCATGGAAGATTGATGCAATCAAGCAGGATCACGGCAAGGCAATTCTCGACAGAATAGCCCGCTTCGACGATTTTACTATCCTTCCCGACAACCTGAATTATTCCCCCATAGTCAATAATTGTTATAATCTGTATCGTTCTTTCACACATAAGCCAACGCTTGGCAGCTGGGACTGGACCGAAGTTCTGATCCGGCATATTTTCGGCGAACAATATGACCTTGGACTAAGGTATCTGCAGATCCTATATCTCCATCCCGATCGCCTGATGCCCATCCTGGTCATGGTTAGCCGCGAACGGCAAACCGGCAAGACCACCTTTGTAAACTGGCTCAGCATGATATTTGGCGACAACATGGCAACCATCTCCCCCGACGATCTCATCAATGGCTTCAATTCAACCTATGCAAGCAGCAATATCATAGCCGTCGAAGAAACCCTCATTGAAAAAGCCATTACCGTTGAGAAAGTCAAATCCATGGCAACACAGAAGTTTATCTCCGTAAACCAGAAATTCGTCAGCCAATACCGCATGCCATTCTTCGGTAAAATCATCCTTACGTCCAATAATGAAGATAAGTTCGCCCGTATCGACGAAGAAGAAATCAGGTTTTTCATTCGTAAAGTCAGCATTCCGTCCATCACCAACCACAACATCGAGGCCGACATGGTCAAAGAAATTCCGGCCTTCCTTCACTACCTCACCACCTTGCCTCCGGTCGACTTCTCCAGGGACCGCTCTGGCTTCACCCCGGCCGAATTGTCAAACAGTTCGCTACTCGACGTTAAAAAGGAATCAAAATCCAGCCTGTATAAAGCCATGGTCATGTTGTTCGAAGATTTGTTCCTGAATGAACTTTGGGCCCAGGATGAATTCTACGCCGACGTCAAATCCATTAAGAGCAAGTTCTTTTTCAACGATTCCAAAATTGATCTGCCTTACATCAGAACCGTTCTTAAGAATGATTTTAACCTTACTCCGGTAGCCAACCCGATTTATTTCAATCCATTTGTTAATGAACCGCCCAAAACAGCAAGGCCATATCTGATAAAGAAAAGCATGCTTAAAATCGAAAACCTGAAAAACCCCGCCGATGAACTTCCATTTTAAAACCTTACAATCTTACAATCCAAGGGCAGGAAGAAAATTTTTGTGAGATTTTTTGTAAGTGCTTATATATCTGTATACTAATATATTATATTATTTTCTTACAAAATAAAAGTAATAATAGGAATCTATAAGGATTACAGAATAGGAAGTAAAAATAAAAAATATAATAGGTTCGCCCAAAAGTCTGTAATAATGTTAGGATGATGTAAACAAATAAATATCAACATGTTAACCTCTTAACAAAGAAATTCACGTTTGTAATTGTTAGAAAAAATGCCAACCCCCATCCATATCCTCAACGAAATGAACCGAGCATACCTCAGGAATAAATATCCCGATATCCCTCCCGAATACCTCCATTGTAAACCCATCAAAGCCAACTCCGCCAACGAACTCACCAAAGCCGTCATCAAATTCATCCGCCTCACCGGCGGCCAGGCCGAAAGAATCTCCGTAACTGGCCGGACCATCAGCACCCAAAAAACCTATACCGACATCCTCGGCCACCGCAAAACGATCGGATCAGTCAAATACATCCCCTCAGCCATGACCAAAGGCTCCGCCGACATCTCCGCTACAATCCAGGGCAAATCCATAAAGATCGAAATCAAATGGGGCCACGACCGTCAAAGCCAAGCCCAAGCGAAATATCAAGCGGAAATTGAAAAAGCAGGAGGTATATACCTCATCGTCCACACATTTGATGAGTTTTATGAATGGTATTGCGCTTGCTGCCTGCAATCTATCTGATTTTCCATTCATGGTCATAGCGCTATTTTACAGAATAATCCTAATTGTATTCTAAGTATTTGGGCTTTGTAGATCAGAAAACAAATGAATGCTGTATATTTGTTAAACTGATCACAATCTTGAGGCTTTATTCTTTAAATAATTTGATTAAAACCTCGGCAAATGTATTTATCGTTCTTACACATAATTAAGATCTTGCGTTGCTAATATTTCTCTCATAGAAAACCGCCAATTTTCAAGTAAGCAGAGGAATAGTCATAGTGAGCGCACCCAATGGGTGTGTTCCTTTTGCTATTTCGGTTGCTTACGGGTGCTTGGCGGTACCTCTATGAGCTGAAATAAGGCGGAGGTTCACGCCCTTTTTCACTTTTGAACGAAGTGTTCTTGATTTTTTATAATCAAGTTACCGAATTAAGTCTCATCAGTTCTTCCTCTAGAGTGGTAACAATTAGTAATTCTTTGATTTGTAACCTATCTTTACAAGGAATTACATGTTAAACCAATCTCGGACTCACCAAAATCCATTCCCATGTCCCCCCATAAACCAAAATCCCCCTTACCTGTCAAAGAAAAATCCTTAGCTAAATCCGATAATAACCAGTTTCCTATAGTGGGTATCGGAGCCTCGGCAGGCGGACTGGAATCATTGGAGCTATTCTTCGGTAACATGCCCAATAACAGTGGAATGGCTTTCGTGGTCATTCAGCACCTCGACCCGAATCATCCTGGTATTATGCCTGAATTGTTGCAGCGGATCAACCCCATGAAGGTCTTCCAGGCAAGCGACAGGCTCAAAGTGAAACCGAACTGTGTGTATGTAATCCCACCCAACAAGAGCCTCTCGATACTCAATGGCGCATTGCACCTGTTCGCCCCGGTGGAAACAAGGGGACTGCGGTTGCCTGTTGATATTTTCTTCCGCTCTTTGGCCGACGACAGGCAGGAACAAAGTATTGGCATCATTCTCTCGGGCATGGGTTCCGATGGCAGCCTGGGGCTGAAAGCCATCAAGGAAAAAAACGGGATTGTACTGGTTCAGTCTCCCGACTCGGCAAAATTTGATGGCATGCCCCGCAGCGCCACCGAAGCCGTAATTGCTGATATTATTGCTCCTGCCGATGAATTACCTGCCAAACTGATCGATTTTCTTAAATATGTTCCGGCATTAAAAACCGATCCTGAAATAGATGGTAAAACCCAAAGCAACATCGAAAAAATAGTCATCCTGCTGCGGGAGCAATCGGGACACGATTTTTCACAATATAAAAAAACCACCCTGTTTCGCCGAATTGAACGGCGAAAAGGTGTTCACCAGATCAACAATATACAAAACTATGTCCGCTTTTTGCAGGAAAATCCAAAAGAAGTTGATATCCTTTTCAAAGAGCTGCTCATCGGCGTTACAAGCTTCTTCCGCGATGCAGAGGTCTGGGCAAAACTGAAAGAAACCATTCTTCCTGCCCTGATGAGTGAACTGCCCGACGGATATGTGCTGCGTGCCTGGGTAACGGCCTGTTCGACCGGCGAAGAGGCCTATTCACTGGCTATTGTTTTCCAGGAAGCGCTTGAAAAAAGCAGGAAACACCGAAACCTTACATTACAGATCTTCGCCACCGATATTGACCATGACTCCATTGAGATCGCCCGCAAGGGATATTATTCGAAAAATATCGCTGCCGATGTTTCGCCCGAACGGTTAAGCCGCTTCTTTAAAGTTGAAGGGGAAGGTTACAGCGTGGTCACCTCTATCCGTGAAATGGTGGTTTTCGCACCTCAGAATGTGATCAAAGACCCGCCATTTACAAAACTCGATATACTCACATGCCGTAATCTGCTGATATATCTGGAACCCGAATTGCAGAAGAAAGTGATCACATTGTTTAATTACAGTCTGAACCAGGGTGGGATCATGTTGCTCGGTACAGCCGAAACCCTTGGAAAATATTCTGAGGGATTTGATGAGGTGGATACCCGGTTGAAATTCTTCAAACGCACAGTAACCCCTGCCTTACATGAGCTCATTGATTTCCCGAGTTCCTTTGCCCGCGCCAAAAGAGTGGCGCCAAAGGAGATACCACCTGCAACAGTTACTGAGAATATACAAACCCTTACCGAACAGATCATGCTCCAGCGCTTTGCTCCTGCAAGTGTTCTGGTAAACGACAAAGGCGACATCCTCTTTATTACCGGCCGCATCGGAAAATATCTCGAACCGCCAGCCGGCAAAATGAACGTGAATATTCATGCCATGGCACGCGAAGGATTGCGTGAAGTCCTGCCGAACGCCTTCCGCAAAGCGATGCAAAGCTTTGACCCGGTAATTGTACGCAATATCAAAGTGGGTATCAACGGGGGAACCCAGTATATAGATATTACCGTTCAGCGCATCGAAAGCCCCCATCCGATAAGAGGGAATATCATCGTCGTTTTTACCGATGTGGTCGCGGTTAATCCAGACCCGGCGAATTTGGCAACCGGAAAGCGAAAGTCAACCGGCCAGGTAAAGGATTTGACAATGAAATTGCAGCGGAGTTGTGAAGATTTGCAAAGCACGCGCGAAGAGATGCAGACGTCGCAGGAAGAGCTCAAATCGACGAATGAGGAACTGCAATCAACCAATGAAGAGTTGCAGTCAACCAACGAAGAACTCACTACTTCCAAGGAAGAGATGCAGAGTCTGAACGAAGAGCTGCAAACGGTGAATGTAGAACTGCAGAGCAAGATCGGTGATTTCGTTCTTGCAAACAACGACATGAAGAACCTGCTCAACAGCACCGAGATTGCAACGCTGTTCCTCGACAGGGAATTGAACGTTCGCAGGTTTACCGACTCGATAACAGAAATCATCAAACTGCGTAAAACCGATATTGGCAGGCCTTTTACCGAACTGGCTTCCAACTTGCTTTACGCTGAAATTGATCTCGTGGCGTTACAGGTACTCCAGACCCTGATCCCTGTTGAAACGGCAATCACTACGCTCGATGGCAGGTGGTTCACGGTGAGGATCATGCCTTACCGTACGCTCGATGAACGCATCGACGGACTGGTTATTACCTTCAACGAGATAACCATAGCAAAGAAGCTTGAACTGGAGGTGAAAATAACCAATGATGCCCTTGCCATTTCAGAAACCCGCTATCGCCGTCTTTTTGAAACAAGCAAGGACGGGATCCTTATCCTTGATGCCCGGACCGGAAAGATTACCGATGTGAATCCGTTTTTGATTGAATTGCTGGGCTACTCAAAAGAACAATTTATTGAAAAAGCAATATGGGAAATAGGTTTTTTTAAAGATATCGTCGCCAACAAAGATAAATTCCTGGAATTGCAGCAGAAAGAATTTGTCAGGTATGAAGATCTGCCACTTGAAACCGCCGATGGCCGAAAGATCAATGTGGAGTTCATCAGCAATATCTATTCAGTAAATGAGATCAGGGTGATCCAGTGCCAGATCCGCGATATCACCGACCGCAAGCTGGTGGAAGAATTACTTGGGAAAAGCAAGGAGGTACAATGAAAAGAAATGACAAATCTGAATTCTCAAACCTCCGCCAAAAGGCAGAGGAGTTGCTGATAACAAAAATCTCAAAAACAGATTCACCACTTTCTGAAACGGACATACTCAAGCTCATTCATGAGTTGGAGGTACACCAGATAGAACTGGAATTACAGAACAAGGAACTTGACCTGGCCCGATCCGCTGCACTCTTGACAGCCGAGAAATTTACCGAATTGTACGACTTTTCGCCGACCAGTTATTTTTCCCTGTCAAAAGAAGGTAGAATTGTTGAACTCAACCTGGGCGCATCAAGATTGCTTGGCAAAGAACGCTCGCTGTTAATAAACAAGGTGTTTGGATTTTTCGTTTCCAGCGACACAAAACTACGCTTCGGTCTCTTCCTGAAACAGGTTTTTACAAGCAGCGCTAAAGAATCCTGTGAAGTGACCCTGTTAACAGATGATGGCACACAAATGGTTGTTCTTCTTACCGGCATCGCCACTGAAAACGGGAAACAATGCCTTATGTCAGCGTTTGATATTACGGAAAGAAGACGACTTGTCCGCATCCTCAAAACACGAAACTCGATTTTAGAACTTTCCTACCATTGTTCTTTGGATGAACTGCTTCAAAAAACACTGGATGAGGTTGAAATCCTTTCGAAAAGCAAAATTTCATTCTTTCATTTTGTGGAAGAGGATCAGGTTACGCTTTCACTTCAAACCTGGTCAACAAATACACTGCTGAAAATGTGCAAGGCAGAGGGGAAAGGCCAACATTACCCCATTGATCAGGCAGGTGTTTGGGTGGATTGTATTGCTGCACGCTCGGCAGTGATCCACAATGATTATCTCTCACTGCCACATCGGAAAGGATTGCCTGTGGGTCATGCACCGGTCATTCGCGAACTGGTAGTACCGATATTCAGAAATAATAAAATTGTTGCCATCCTTGGTGTCGGGAACAAAGAAAGCAACTACGATCAAACCGATGTCCAGTCAATTTCTGAAGTTGCTGATATCGTATGGGATATCGCCGAGCGTAAAAAAGGTGAGGAAGCACTTCGTATAAGCAATGAATTCAACCAATCACTATTGCAAACCATTCCATTTGGAATGGATATCGTTGATGAATTTGGGAATATTCTTTATTTGAGTGAAAAAATTAAACAGCATTTTGGGGATGATTCACTGGGTAAGAAATGCTGGGATTTGTACCGTGATGATAAAAAACAGTGTTCCGACTGCCCGCTGCATTACGGAATAAATGTTGGCGAAACCAAAACAAATGAAACCAATGGCGTGTTGGGTGGGAAAACCTTCGAGATATACCATACCGGGATGATTTTTAACGGGCAAAAAGCATTGCTCGAAGCCTTTATCGACATCACCGAGCGCAAGAAGGCCGAGAATGCGCTGATCAGGAGTGAAAGAGAATTAAAAAACGCGCAGCAAATAACCCATATAGGCAGCTGGTATCTGGATTTGGCAACGAATCAGGTTGTATGGTCCGAAGAACTTTCCAAAATGTATGGTTTTGATCCGGCTCTGCCTCCGCCATCCTATACCGAACATCAAAAATTGTTTACCCCTGAAAGTTGGGAAATGTTATCTTCATCATTAGCCAACACCAGAGAAACGGGAATTCCTTACGAACTTGAACTAAAAACAGTAAGGAAAGATGGCAGCAATGGATGGATGTGGGTGCGTGGAGAGACTGTGCTGGATAAAAAAAGTAAAACTGTCGGTCTTTGGGGCGCAGCCCAGGAAATCACTGAGCGCAAACTGTCGGAAGAAACAATGAGTAAGCAAAATAGCATGTTTAGCTCGCTTCTCGAGAACCTGCAGATTGGGGTTTACCTGATTGAAGTGCCCTCTGGTAAGCCGCTGTTGGCAAATGATGCCTCATTCAGGTTACTTGGACGAGGCATTTTACCTGAAGCAAATGCCAGCACTATTACACAAACATATGATCTATATCGCAGGGACTCGAATATTCCTTACCCTAATGATGAATTGCCTCTTGTTGTAGCGATGGGTGGAGTTGGGAAACATGTGGATGATATGGATGTTGTCAAACCCGACGGCACGAGAACCGCCCTGGAAGTATTCGGCTCGCCTGTACGTGATGAAAAAGGTAATATATGGGCAAGTCTTGTGAGTTTTCAGGACATCACAGATCGAAAGTTAGCTGAAAAGGAGTTAATCATTGCCAAAGAACACGCTGAAGAAAGCGACCGTCTCAAATCGGCCTTCCTTGCCAATATGAGCCATGAAATAAGGACACCCATGAATGGCATTCTTGGTTTTGCCGAGCTTCTTAAAGATTCCCACTTATCAGATGAAGATCAACAAGCATACATTAATATCATTAACAAAAGTGGCCATCGTATGCTTAATATCATCAATGATATTGTTGAAATTTCAAAGATAGAAGCGGGACAAATGGAAATATCAATTAAAGAAACAAACATCAATGATCAAACCAATTATATCCATACCTTCTTGAGTCCTGTGGCTAAAAATAAGGGATTACAGTTTCTAGTTAAAAATACACTGCCATCAAACGAATCCATCCTTAAAACTGACCAGGAGAAAATATATGGAATTCTGACAAATCTCGTCAATAATGCCATTAAATTCACCCAAACAGGATCAATTGAATTTGGATATGAGAAAAAGGGAAACTTCCTTGAATTTTTCGTGAAAGATACCGGTATTGGTATTTCTCAGAATCAGAAGGATGTCATTTTTACACGATTCAGGCAAGGCAATGATTTGATTACAAGGCCTTATGAAGGCACTGGTTTGGGATTATCCATTTCGAAAGCATATGTTGAAATGCTGGGTGGAAAGATTTGGGTAGAAAGTAAATTTGGGAAAGGTTCAATATTTTACTTCACAATACCGTTCAATGTTGGAGAAGTGTTGATGCCAGTAATTAAAGATGTTTCTACGGAAATCCAAGCAGATAATCAAGTTAAAGACCTGAAAATATTAGTCGCTGAAGATGACGAAGATTCAACAGCTCTTATCACAACTGTGCTGAAAAAGTTCAGCAAAGAAGTTCTAAATTCAAAAACCGGAGTTGAAACTGTTAAAATATTCAGCAACAACCCAGGCATTAATCTCATTCTAATGGATATCAGAATGCCTGAAATGGATGGATATGAAGCAACGAGACAAATCAGACATTTTAACAAAGAGGTGATCATCATTGCCCAAACTGCTTTTGCTCAAACAGATGACAGAGAAAAGGCATTGGAGGCAGGGTGTAATGATTATATATCAAAACCTATTAAAATTGATTTATTAAAAGTGTTAATACAAAAGTATTTCAATAAGTAGGTCAGATTTCACAACTACCCCCTCCGCAACCGCTAATCCAATCACTCATTCGGCGGTTCCGCTACGTTTCGTCGCAAGCTCCTCACGGCTTCACCGCTCATTCGTTCAGGCTTAGCCGTTGCTCCGGTCCCTTCAATATGGTAT
>Ga0194053_10001186_pt1 | contig 17169 bp, 14 predicted proteins | sample SepL228m_MetaG_FD_161684 | JGI IMG/M metagenome (GOLD analysis project Ga0194053, IMG submission 161684) | Anoxic zone freshwater microbial communities from boreal shield lake in IISD Experimental Lakes Area, Ontario, Canada - Sep2016-L227-8m | ecosystem: Environmental > Aquatic > Freshwater >... | reverse complement strand
GATTACCCACTTATAATTTGCCCAAAAAAACCGACATTCAAGCGCCGTATTATTACTCGCTTGATAATTATTGATAAATTCAGGCCAACGTTCATTACTAGCGAGATAATTCAACCAATCGGCACGGAGTAAATCAGCGTAGCGGGAGTCTTTATAGGTTGATAAAAAGCCCAGGATTTTATCAGTTTCCGGTAAATTATTTTTTAACCACAAATACTGCAAATAGGGATAAAGCGGATAATCTGTCAACGTGGCGCTGACAGATGAAAACGCACTTTGATTGCCCTGCGCCGCCAATTTTTCTGCCAACAAAAAAGCCTGCCGTTGCTGCTCCAGCGTATGACTAAAAACGGTATTTGAGAAAAAAACCAGAGCACACAACAACACGCTTCCAGGGACACATTTTATATTCATATTGGTCACTATTTTGCACTTTACACCGGGCAATGACTACCCAACGTTGTCAGATATTAATCGCAGGCGTAGGCCGGAATAAGACCACCCAAGCGTAGCGCGTGGTGGCGTTTCCGGCACTCTCATACAGAGTTGCCGGAAACGCTTATTCTCGCTTGCGCCCGAAAAGCCTTATTCCGGCCTACGTTTGTTCAATCCGGGTATTTTTAAAAACCCGGACAGGCTTCTAAAGGATGGGACTACAAAGAACCAAAATAGGCGGCCAATGCTTTCATATCTTCTTCAGACAAGGTGCCGGCAATAGCTTGCATGTGCCCGTTTTTACGGTCGCCTTCTTTAAAGTTGCTTAATTGCTTTACCAGATAATTGGGATGCTGACCGGCAAGCCTTGGAAATTGACCATTACCTTCAGCAGCCGCGCCATGACAGCCTAAACACATACTGGCTTTAGTCTGGCCTGATTTTGCCAAGGTTGCATCGCCGCCTGCGCCAACAGCGGGTTGACTGGAATAATAAGCGGCCAGGTTATTGATATCGTCCTCACTTAAATTGGCAGCCATGGGTTGCATCATCGGATTATGACGTGTTCCCGCTTTAAATGCCTTAAGTTGATTGACTAGATAAAGCCCTTGTTGAGCCGCTAAATTAGGCCATTGAGCGCTACTGCTTTTACCTTTGGGGCCGTGACAACCCATACAGGCAGCCGCTTTTTGTTCGCCAGCCGCCATGTCGGCAGCAAAAACAGATGCCGTCCCAAAACAACAGACCAACAGCACAGCGACAGAAAATGAATGTTTTAATGTGTACATGGCTCACCTCTATAAAAAGATTAGACAATCAATAACTATTTATCCGGATAACGTTTTAAATAGCCGACTTGTTGATTACAACAAAGTATTTACTATACAACTAAAAAGCGCCAGTGCTAATGAAAATTTCGGTAAGTATTCAGTCCCCTCGGTTTACACTTTTTGCAAGACCCGTCGCGTAGGTCGGGTTAGCGACAGCGTAACCCGACAAATCGACGTATCTGTGTCGGGTTACGGCTAGCGCCTAACCCGACAGCTCTTTTAACCCCTCTTTTTCAAAGAGGGGGACTTAATAATTAGCTTTTTTCCAATCCCAAACACACCCCAAGCCTACCCGCTTCTAACGGGTTACGTTATCAATATTGCCCGCATAAGCTTGCTGATACCGTTGTTTAATAGCCTGTGCCAACTGATGGACTGCCATCGCATATTTATTGCTGTTATTGTATTTCTTGATCACTTTAAAATTGGGATAAACACGCCAAAACTCGCTACCTTCATAAGTGCTCAACTCAATAACAGCCTCATCGTTAGCGGGGCTGCTACGTTTGGTAACGGGACTATGTAACAGCCAGCCGCTACGCGAAAAATAATTCGCTACACTGCCGACTGCATCCTTGGGATGCCAAAGATCACGGCGGCCATCGTGATTAAAATCTACGGCCAACTTTCGAAAACTACTCGGCATAAATTGTCCATAACCCATAGCGCCCGCCCATGAGCCTTGCGGTTGACGCGGATCAAAACCTTCATCACGCGTCATTAACAAAAAGTTCTCCAGTTCAGACGTAAAATAGCCGGAGCGCCTGAACGTGTCAAAAGACAAGGTAGTTAAGGCATCAAAGATACAGGTTTTGCCAAAATTTTTGCCAAAATAAGTTTCCACACCAATAATGCCGACAATATATTCAGGGTCAACACCATAGGTGACGCTGGCTTGTTTAATAGCGTCTGCATTATTGCGCCAAAACTCCACGCCATTGCTGATATGCGCATCGGTTAAAAACTTGTTGCGATAGCGCGTCCAACTGCCCGGACTCGGCTTTGACGGCCCCGTAGAGGGTTCCGGATTTTCCAAACGAATAACCGAATCCAGCCGGTTAGCCTGCGAAAACAAACCATTTAAATAGCTTTCCGAAAAGCCCTGCTGCCTCACCATGTGCTGAATAAAACTGCGTACTGCCGGCGAGTTGGCGTAGGTGCCCGTTAATTTGTTGGCGCCATAACTGCTTGAATACGGCATCTTGCCATGACTGCCTGGATAATGTTGGTCAGGCTGCTTTAGCGGATAACCGGCCGGCGGAATTTTAGTTTGTTGATTGTTATTTTTTGCCGAGTCATCATGATAAGTCGCCGGCTTACTGGCACAACCGACCAGCAACACGGCGAAAACCAACTTGAATAAGCGTTTATAAACTACGGTTGCCATAAAATTCTCACTTGTTCGTACTGTTAAATAAGCGTTCACGCTTTCCTTTGTATTTGATGGTAAAATTCTTTTTGATTAGCAAGATGCCGGTCGGGGTTTGCAACCCCGACCGAAACGTTTTAAGGCTTCAATAGCTTTCAAAACGTAAGTAACGGAAGTACAAACCCCGTCACGCTTCAGCGATGTGTGAATTTACCGCACCGACCCTTCCGGTAAATAAAGATCATTTTATCTTAAATTCATCAATTTGTTTGCATTCTACGCGGCTTTTTAATTTTATGAATATAGACCAACACTGGCTCACAGGCATTACCAAAACCCCCTCACCCAATTGTGATGACCGTCCCGGCCCTGCCGATATTTCATTGCTGGTGATTCATTGCATTAGCCTGCCGCCCGGTGAATTCAATAATCCTTGCATAGACCATTTTTTTTGCAATTTGCTCAATCCCGATGATCATCCTTATTTTAAAGAAATTTATCAACTCACGGTATCAGCACATTTGTTGATTAAACGGGACGGCAGTTGTGTGCAATATGTGCCTTTTGACAAACGCGCCTGGCACGCGGGACAATCAAACTATCAGGGCAGAGAACGCTGTAATGATTTTTCGATAGGTATAGAACTTGAAGGTACCGAATCGATAGCTTATACCGAAGAACAGTACAGACAACTTGCTGCCGTGATTGACACCTTACTTAAAACGTATCCAACGTTATCGAGACAACGAATAACCGGACACAGTGATATCGCCCCCGGACGAAAAACTGATCCAGGCGCATCATTTGACTGGCAAAGAATTTGAAAAGAATGCCTGACGGGTTTCGCTGTCGCTCTACCCATCCTACGTCTCACTGGCATTAAGTTAAGCACTATGCCGGTCGGGGGTTGCAACCCCGACCGAAACGTTTGAAGACTTCAATAACTTTCAAAACGTGAGTGACGGGGTTGCAAACCCCGTCACGCTTCATAAACCGTTGGCTGAGCGAAGCCGAAGCCGGCTAAATCGCTTCGACTCCGCTCAGCCAACGGCTTGACTTAAAGGCATTGACCCTGCCCAGGAAGGATCGGGTCGCCAGTTAACCAACCAATCGGGCAGTTCGCGTGCCGGCATGGGGTGGGCGATGCAGTAACCCTGGGCAAGGTCGCAGCCCAGTTGAAGCAGCATCGCGCCTTGTTCAATGGTCTCCACACCTTCGGCGACAACCTCGCGGTGAAAGGCACCGGACAGGCTCAGCACGCCTTTCAGAATAGCCAGATCATCCGGATCATAGAGCATGCCGCGCACGAAGCTCTGATCGATCTTGATAGTGGCGACCGGCAGTTGTTTGAGGTAGGTCAGCGAGGAATAACCGGTACCAAAGTCATCCATGGCAAACATCACCCCCATCCCCCGACAGGTCTCAATCACCTGCGACACCCGTGCCACGTTTATCAGTGCGCTGGTTTCCAGCACCTCCAATTTAAGGCAAGACGGACTCACCCCAGGATGCGCCGCCAGCAGCCCGCGCAGACGTTCGACGAAATCTGTCTGCTGCAACTGGCGGGCACCCACATTAACACTCACCGGAATATTCAATCCGGTGGCCAACCAGATTTCTATCTGGGCCAAGGCCGTTTCAATAACCCACTCGCCGAGTTCAACAGCCAGCGGATGATCCTCAATCACCGGCAAAAAAGTCGCCGGCGACAGCAGACCTTTGGCCGGATGCTGCCAACGGATAAGCGCTTCTGCACCAATGATCGCACCCTTACGCATGTCCACATAGGGCTGATAATACAGTACGAATTCGCCCGTAGCCAAGGCGTGACGGATGAACTCCAGACTTTCGTAACGCCCGCGGACGCGGCTGTCCTGCACGGCATCGAAGATATGGTAACGGTTCTTCCCCGCCTGCTTGGCCTGATACATGGCTTGGTCGGCCTGACGCAGGAGTTGGTCGGCATCGATATTTTCCGCCTGCGGGTAAAAGGTAACGCCCAAGCTGGCCGAGACCTGAAGGCTGAGATCGCCATACTGCATCGGCTCGGCAGCAGCAGCGAGCAAGCGGACAAGCATGGGTGCGCTGGCTTCAACATCGACCAGATCAAGCAGTTCGGCAACAAACTCGTCACCGCCCATGCGGGCAAGGGTGTCGCCCTCGCGCAAAGTCTGCTTCATGTTGGCGGCCACAGCAATCAGCAACTGGTCACCGGCTTCATGCCCGTACTGATCGTTAATAATCTTAAAGCCGTCAAGGTCGAGAAAGGCCACCCCCAGCAGATTCCCTCGCCGCCGGGCTTGAGCTATGCCCTGTTGCAGGCGGTCAGCCAGCAGCGCACGGTTGGGCAAACTGGTCAAGGTGTCGTAGTGAGCGCTGTGCTCCAACGCCTGTTCGCGCTCTTTGATCAGGGTGATGTCGGAAAACAGCGACAAGTAATACCTGGGATTACCCTCGGCATCGCGCACGGCGCTGATGGTTTGCATCACAGCGTACACCTCGCCGTCCTTGCGCCGGTTCCAGATTTCACCATACCAATGACCTTTTTCAAGCAGATTTTGCCACAGATCACTGTAGAACTGACGTTCGTGACGGCCGGACCTGAGCAGTCGCGGATTCCGGCCTATAACTTCATCGTGGCTGTAACTGGTAATATCGCTAAAAGCATCGTTGACATCGATGATTGTACCGTCGGCGGCCGTGATCATGATGCCTTCGCGGGCATGGGTGAAGACGCTGGCAGCGAGCTGAAGCTTTTGTTCGGCTTGTTTGCGCTCAGTGATATCGACATGGGAAACCACCGCGCCTTTGCCATGCCCCCCCAACGGCGTGACAATCATGCTAAACCAGCGCTGTTGCTGTGGCGAATCGCAGGGATATTCAATGGTGAAGCTGGGCAACCGACCGTCCAAAACCCCCTGAATACCCTCGCAGATGCCCAATAAAATAACATCCGATGCAGATACAGAGCTTGCCCGGCAGACCGCCAGGTAATTGACGCCGACTTCCGTTTGTGGTGCAGGGATACCCGACTCGCTGCCGTTCTCCAAGGCAAAACGCCGCCACGGCTGGTTAACCAAAACAATGACCCCATCAGCATCCAGCACGGCGATTTCGGCGGTCACCGAATCCAAAATGGCAAGACCTAAGGCCTCGCTATCCCGCAACGCCAATTCGGTCTGCTTGCGCTTGGTGATGTCCTGGATAAAAACCACAAACTGCGAATCTAGGCGGGGCAGGTAGTTGATGCTGATTGCGACATCAAACAGGTTGCCATCCTTGCTGCGATGCCGGGACTCGAACCGGTCATGACCCTGAGCCATGACATAGCGCATGTGGGCGGCAATTTCTTCGGGCGTTTCGACGGCCTCCAGGTCGGCAACGCGCATGGTCAGCAGTTCCTCTTGGCTATAACCGCTCATCCGGCAATAGGCCTCGTTGACTTCCAGCAAACGCCCCTGAATGTCAAACCTCCAATAGCCGTCCATGGCCGTATGGATGATATTCCTATTCAATTCCTCGCTCTTCCGCAACACGGCCTCGGCCTGCTTGAGCCCGGTGATGTCAGTCAGCACTATACGGAATACCGGGACGCCGTCGCCGTTTTGCACAGCGGCAACCAGCGCCACCCAGAAGGGCGTGTCGCTGCGGCCCCTCCTCACCATCCGCAATTCGCGTGCTTGAGATGAATTATCCTCAACAACCTGTTTGCACAACAGGTAGTAACTATCCCGGTCTTCCCTGAGGATAAATTCATAGAAAGACTGCTTGACCAGCCCCCCCCTGTCCACACCCAGCAGGGTTGAAGCTGCGAGGTTGGCTTGCAGGATCAGCCCCTTTGCGTTTACGGTGCAATAGCCCACCGGTGCAAAATCATAGAGATCAAAATAACGTGCCTGCGCGGCGGACAGATCCTCTTGAATCTGAAGCAGTTCATGATTCTGCGTCTCCAATTCAATCTGATGCACCCGCAGATTCTCTTCGACCTGCTTGCGTTCGGCCACATCAGCGCGAAGCGCTTCGTTAAGCCGGTTGAGCCGCTCGTGGTCAATGGCGTGGTCAATGCGGTAGATCAGTTGATTGAGATAACCCTCATGCTTGACGATGTAATCCGCCGCGCCCAGCTTTAAAGCGGCAATGGCGGTCTCCTCGTCGCCTGAGCCCGAGATCATGATGAAGGGCGGCAACGAAAGTTTGCGGCGCTGGGCGTCGCGCACCAAATCCAGCCCGCTCTGGTCGGGCATGCGCAAGTCGATCAGCGCCAGATCATAGACGGGTGGCAGGGCTAAACGCGCCAGCGCTTCGGCGCAGCTTTGAATGACCTCCACCGTAAACTGCGGCGCGGCGTCGGCGAAATGCCGCAAGGTCAGGTCGATGTCCATCGCTTGATGCTCGACATAGAGAATCCGCTGGGGCGCGGTGGCCAGCCCCGTGCTTTGTTGACGGCGGTGTTCGTCCAGCACAGTGCGCAGCAGGTTCGGGAGAGCTTCCAGATAGTTGCCGTGTTTGCGCACGTAGTTGGCGGCCCCCAGACGCAAGGCACGCACGACCAACTCTTCATTGCCCACGCCGGTCACCAGCACCACCGGCAGGCCGGGTGCCTCGCGGTGCAGCGTTTTGAGCATCGCCGGGCTGTCAATGTCAGGCAGGTGATGGTCGAGCAACAGCACATCGGGCGGGCTGCTCCGGACGAGTTCCAGACAGGCCGCGCCAGTGTCCACGACCATCAGCTCAAACTCCGGCGCGTACTCGGCGAAATGGGTTCGGGTCAGATCCGCATCCTGGGGATTGTCCTCGGCATAAAGGAGCCGGATGGTTGGCTTCATGGCTGCCTTGAGATGGATTCGGCATAGGGCGGTTCATTGATCAGCAGCCAATACGCCTTGATGGTTTTTATCACTTCGGCAAACGCGTTGAAATTCACCGGCTTGACGATGTAGGAGTTGACGCCCAACTCGTAGGCGTTGGAAATGTCGGAATTCTCCTGCGAGGTGGTCAGGATGACTACGGGGATCTTTTTCCAGACCGGATGCAGCCGGGCCTGGCGCAGGACTTCGATACCGTCCACCTTGGGCAGGCCCAGATCCAGCAGCACCACGATGGGCAGCCCCGGATCTTCCGGGGCCGAATGGCTGTTGATGAATGCCAGGGCTTCCTCACCGTCGCGGCAAATGACCACGGGGTTGGCGATCTTGTTTTCCTCGAAGGCCTGGAGGGCAAAGTCAATGTCCATGGGGTTATCCTCCACCAGCAGGATGGCGCTGGCCAGGGCGTTCAAATGACGGATTTCGGATTGAGAATTCATAAGGGCAAGACCTCGGTTTCAGTTTTGGTTTGGGGTTTGGGCAACTCGATATAAAAGGTGGCCCCAAACCCCGGTTGCGCTTCGGCGCGGATACTGCCGCCCAGTTTGTCGAGCACTTTTTTGACGATGGCAAGGCCCGCCCCGGTGCCCTCAAACTCCTCCGCGCGCACCAGCCGGGCGAACAGGCCATAAATGCGTTCATGGTATTTCATATCAAAGCCGATGCCGTTATCGCTGACGCTAAGCCGCCAGCCGGTGTCCGCTTCCTCGGCCCGGATGCCGACGCGCGGCGGACTGGCCTTACGGCTGTATTTAAGGGCATTGTCGATCAGGTTGGCCAGCACCTGCGCCAACCCTATTTCCCACGTCCACAGCGTCGTGAAGGGGATATCCACCGTCACTTCCGTGTGCTGCCCGGCGATCAAAAGGCTGCGGTCATTCAGGATGGCGGCGACCAGACCGGGCAAAGCCACAGCGGTGAGCGCGGGGGTTTCGGCGTCCAGGCTTGCGAAGTGCAGCAGGTCGTCGATCAGGCGCTCCAGGTTGTGGCTGGCAGTGATTATTTGACTCATGCAGAACCTGGCGCGTTCGCTTAAGCCAGCGCTGTGCTTGCGCTCCAGTTCCTGGGCGTAGCCGACGATGCCGCGCAACGGCGCTTTTAGATCGTGCGAGACCGTGTAGGCGAAACCTTTAAGGTCATCGTTGCGGGCCAGAAGCTTCTGCTGGGCCTGTTGGAGTTGCTCGCTGCGCTGCTCCAGTTCGATATAGAGCGCAACCACGCCGGTATTGGTCTCGGTCAGTTCAGCATTGACGCGCGTCACTTCCTCGTCGCGCTGGCGGAGCAATTCAAGGGTGGCAAGCAACTCTTGGTTTTGCATGCAAATTTCTTCCAGCGGTGAATCGGCGCGGATTGCGGCCAGTGCTTCCCCGATGCGCCGAAGCACGGCCGGCGTGACCGGCGGGGCGGTGGGCGGGAGCCGTTTTCCGAGGGTGACAGTGGTGCCCTGGCCAAGCGTGGTCTCGATGTGAAAATGATCCAGTAACCGACGGCTGCCGACGATTCCCAGCCCCATGCCCGTGCGCGAAACATAGCGGCCTTCCAGCACGGCGTCAAGACCCTCAATGCCCTGCCCGTGATCGCGCACGACAACAGTGAAGCATGGCGGCGACGACGCAGCGCCCTCCCCGATGAAAAACTCAACCTCACCGCCTTGGGCATACTGATAGGCGTTGCGGGTGATTTCCGAGACAGCGGTGCTGATTTGGGTCTGTTTCAGACGGTCGAAACCCAGTATCCCGGCAATCAGCCGCGCCCGCTTACGGGTGTAAACGATATCCTGCTCGAACCGGATTTTAATATGGGTAATGGCGGCATTCATTCCATCACCCTGCGTCCGGCCGCCTTGGCAACCACTACGGTGCTGTCGTCGCGCAGCCGCTGGTGATCGCGGAACAGCACCCCGGCGATCAGCGCCGGATCTTTCTGCGCCAAACCCGGATAATCCGCCAGCGACCAATGCGCCGACAGCCCGTCCGAGTGCAGCACGAGCATCCCATCCTCCGGCCAGGGATAGCTGAATTCCTGGATTTTTCGCGCTTCAACCCCGGCGGTGCCGTTGTGGGAAACCAGGTTGTGGGAGGTTCCCCCGGACAAAATCAGCCCGGAGATATTGCCCACGCCTGCGTAGCGGACGCCGCGCGTTTTCAAGACGACCTCGGCCACTGCAACGGCTGCGCCCCGCGTGCCGCGCAAGCCGGCGTGAATCAGGCTCACCCACTCCGCCGGGCTGTGCGAGGCTTGTTCTGCAAAAATGGCGACCGCCTGGTTGGACGCTGCTGCGGCGTCCGGGCCGTGCCCCAGTCCGTCGGCCAGTATGAAGCGCGTGGCATCGCCGCACGACTTCATCACCCACGCATCGCCGCAGGCCTGCTCGCCGCGGACAGGCAGGCACACGGCACCCACAGCCATCGGGGACGGGGGCTGCGAGTTGTTCCAGAGGCGGCTGAATACGGCTACACCTCTGCCGGGCGAGGAGAAAATGTCAAAAGCCGACGACAGCCGGCGAATGGCACCCAAACCGGTGCCGAAACTGCCGAAGGTGGAGGAGCCGTCACGCAGGCTTTCGCCTATGTTGGCAATGCCGGGGCCACGGTCGAGGCTAAGGATTTCGAGGCCGGTCTCCCCGGCTTCCTCAAGCGGGCGAAACACCAGATCGCCGCCAGCGCCAGCCGTGTGCTTGAGAAGATTGGTGGCGAGTTCGGTCACGATCAGCGACGCTTGGCCGGTGTGTAAATCGTCAAAGTCCAGGTCGCGGGCAAGCACAGCGACCAGCCGCCGGGCTGCGCCGGTATGACTGGCGTCTTCCACGCGGATATGCCGGGAAAATAACAAGCGAGGCTGTGAAGGGATGTTCATGGATGGCTTTTCTTCCATTTGGTGATGGTCACGCGCGTGCCTTTGCCGGCTGCGGATTCAATCTCGAATTCGTCCACCAACCGCTTTGACCCGCCCAGACCCAACCCCAGACCTGCGCCGGTGGTGAAGCCGTCTTTCAAGGCTTGTTCAATGTCCGGGATGCCCTGTCCCTCATCCTCAAAGATCACCCGAATACCTTGGCGACCGCTGTCTGCCAGAAGCTCCAGCCGCGCCGAACCGCCGCCGCCGTACACCACGGTATTGCGGGCCAGTTCGCTGGTGGCCGTCACCATCATGGTCTGCTCCACCACATTGAAGGTCTGCTCCACCATCCAGACCCGCACCGTCTGGCGCACCCGCAAGACATCTTCATCGGTGCGCAGCGGCAGGGTTTCACTTCTCAAAGGGCTCATGACCGCCTTCGTTCATCTCCTGGTTCATCTGCATTCGGAGCAGTGCCATGCCTTTGTCCACATTGAGTGCGGTGCGGACATTGGTGAGCGACAAGCCCAGTTCGACAATGGTGATGGCCACGGCCGGGCGCATGCCAACGACAACGGCGTGCGCCCCCAGCACCTGCGTGATTGAAGCCATGTTGCCGAGCATCCGGCCGATGAACGAGTCCACGATTTCAAGCGAGGAAATGTCAATGAGCACGCCTTTGGCCCGGGTCTTGACAACCTGGGTGGTAAGGTCGTCCTGCAGGCTCAGCGCTTGTCGGTCGTGCATATCCACCTGGATGCTCACCAAGAGGAATTCGCCGACCTTTAGAATAGGTATCTGGTCCATAGGTTCCCCCTGTGCTTATGCGATCGGAGCCTTGTTAGTGACCGTAACGCCGATCTGCTGGAAGGCATAAGCGAGCGCGTCGGCCAGTGTGGCCTTGGTGACCACACTGCCAAACTCCACGCCCAGATGCACCATCGCCTGGGCAATCTGCGGACGGATGCCGCTGATAATGCATTGCGCCCCCATCAGCTTCGCGGCGAAAACCGTATTGAGCAGATGCTGGGCGACCAGCGTATCCACAATGGGCACGCCGGTAATATCCACGATGGCCATGCTGCTGCCGGTATCGACAATGCTTTGCAGAATGCCTTCCATGACCACTTGGGTACGGGCGCTGTCGAGCGTGCCGACCAGCGGCACGGCAAGAACGCCGTCCCAGAGCTTGACGACGGGCGTGGAGAGTTCGAGCATTTCTGCTTGCTGGCGTTTGATGATGTCTTCACGGCTCTTTAGAAACACCTCGGTGGTGTAAAGGCCCAGCTTGTCCAGCAGCACGGTGGCGCTCCATAACTCATCGGCCAGCGCTTCGGCATTCGCGCCCAGCTCCTGCCGCAGACGGGCAAACAACGGTTGCTTGATCGAGAACACGACCGTGGCCGTTTCCGAGGGCGTGAAGCCCTGCTGTGCGCGGGTGCGGGAGACATTGGCCAGGTACTCCAGGACGGTCTTCCACCCAGGCGTACTGATGTCGGTGAAACTGCCGGTGCGGCAGGCGGAGATGAAGAGCGCAAAGAGCTCGGTCGATTGCCGGCGCAGGTCGGCTTCGGAAATCAAGTCCTGGCGTGCGGTGAGCGCAGCCAACTGCTCGCGCAGCCAGTCTTCCAGGATGGGTTGCTCGTAGCGGGTGAAAATATCCGCAGCGCGGTTTGAAGTGTTGGTGGTCATGAATGTGTCTCCTGCTTGGTTGATAGGAGGTGTTGCCAGGAATAGGCTTTTCAACCGGATAAAGGCGAATTATGCTTAAGTTTTTGTAAGAAAGTCAACAGCTATTTTTAGGGAAAACACGCACCAACCTTACACCCCCATATCTAGCGCATAGAATGAGTAGAAAGACCACAAAGCCCATCGTAATATCCATTACCCGCCGACTCCCTACTGAGCTTTTTTTGTAGCCGGAATAAGGCTTTTCGAGCGCAAGCGAGAATAAGCGTTTCCGGCATCCTGAACGAGTGTGCCGGAAACGCCACCACGCGCTAAGCTTGGGTGGTCTTATTCCGGCCTACGCCTATTTTTTCACCACGAAGACACGAAGACACAAAGTTTTCTTTCTTCGTGTCTTCGTGGTGAAAATCTTTTAATGTTTTTGTAGGCCGGAATAAGGCTTTTCGAGCGCAAGCGAGAATAAGCGTTTCCGGCACCCGAACGAGTGTGGTGAAAATTTTTTAAGGTTTTTGTAGATTTACCCGGATTATCGAATTAACTATGATGGCCTTCATCCCGCCGTATCTTTCGACTTTACCAAGCCGAATGACTCCAACAGCATTAAAATAACGCCCAGGGTAATTGCGGAATCGGCAATATTAAACGCCGGCCAATGCCAGGTTTGGTAATAAACATCCAGAAAATCGATGACGTATCCATAAGCCAACCGGTCAATCAAATTACCAATCGCGCCGCCCAACACCAGCGACAAGGCCACAGCCAGCAAAGTCTCATGCTGCTTCAGACGAGCCAGCCAAACACCGATAACACAGCTAATAGCCAAGGCAAGTCCTGCAAAAAACCAGCGTTGCCAGCCGCCCGCTTCACTTAAAAAACTAAACGCTGCACCGGTATTGTGTACGTAGGTCAATTTAAAAAACGGCAAAATTGGAATCGATTGATAAAGCTTCATGGAGCTGTCTATGGCAAGCTTGGTTCCCTGATCCAACAGTATTGTAAATAACGATAACCCCAACCATTTCAACATACTAAAATTACGCATAATGTCGGTTTTCACCGGCACCCGCTACGTTTTCAATGCAGCGACCACATAACTCGGGATGTTCGGCATGTTCAGCCACGTCATAGCGTTGATGCCAGCAGCGTACACATTTTTGATGTTTGGAAACAAGCACTTTTAATTTAACGCCTTCAAGCTCAGTCTGAATAGCATCGTCAGGGGTGAACTGTTCCGCGATAAGAAACGCATTGGACGTGATAAAAATAAAATGCAGTTCATCGGCCAACTGCTTTAAGGCATCAAAAAACCCGGCATTACAATACAGTTCTACTTCAGCATTTAGAGAAGAACCTATGTCACCTTTACCGCGACTTTTTTCCAGTTCTTTACTAACGGCAGTTTTTACGGACATGACTTTTTGCCAGAACTCGCGATTCATCGCCGCACTGTCATCCAGCTTAACCAAGCCTTGATACCAGGTTTCCAGAAATACTGATTCACTGCGCTCACCCGGCATATACTGCCAGATTTCATCGGCGGTATAACTGATAATGGGTGCCAACCAGCGCGTCAAAGCTTCCAACACATGATACATCGCGGTTTGTGCAGAGCGTCGCGCCAAACCATCGGCTTTTGCAGTGTATTGACGATCTTTAATAATATCCAGATAAAATCCGCCCAAATCAATCACGCAAAAATGGTGTACTTTTTGAAAGAGTTGTTGAAACTGATAGGTTTCGTAAGCGGCTTTGACTTCTTCCTGCAAGGCGTAAGCCCTGTCAAGCACCCAGCGATCCAAGGCCAATAAGTCAGCGGTATCGACCAGATCCTGTGCAGGATTAAAGTCATCCAGGTTGGATAACAAGAACCGTGCAGTATTTCTTAAACGGCGGTAACCGTCAGAAGTACGTTCCAGAATTTCATCAGACACGCGCATTTCACTACGATAATCAGTCGAAGCAATCCATAAGCGCAATACGTCCGCACCCAGATTTTTCATGACGGCTTGTGGCGGAATAACATTACCTTTGGATTTGGACATTTTTTCGCCGTTCTTGTCAACGGTAAACCCATGCGTCAAAACCGCTTTGTAAGGCGCTACATCGTTCATGGCGGTTGATGCCAATAATGACGATTGAAACCAGCCGCGATGTTGGTCAGAACCTTCCAGATACAAATCGGCAGGAAACATCAATTGCTCACGTTTATCCAGTACGCAGGCATGAGTCACCCCTGAATCAAACCAGACATCCAGGGTATCAGTCATTTTTTCATAATCAGCCGCTTCTGCACCGAGCAGCTCTTCTTTCTCCAGTTCAAACCAGGCTTCGATACCTTTTTCTTCAATCCGTTTGGCGACTTGTTCTATCAACTCACCGGTACGGGGATGCAGTTCACGGGTTTCTTTATGGATAAAAAACGTAATCGGTACGCCCCAGGTACGTTGGCGCGAAATACACCAATCCGGACGACCTTCCAGCATACTTTCTATACGTGCCTGACCCCATTCGGGAACCCAGTCTACACGCTTGACTTCAGCCAAGGCTTGCTCACGCAATTTGTTTTGATTCATGGAGATAAACCATTGCGGTGTCGCTCTAAAAATAATCGGCGTTTTATGGCGCCAGCAATGCGGATAACTGTGCAAAATAGCTTGTTGATGTACCAGTTTGCCCAAGGTTTCCAGCACTTCCAAGACATGGGCATTGGCATTAAAGACATGCTCGCCGGCAAAGATTTCCGTATTTGGCAAAAATACGCCATCAGCACCGACCGGATTATCAATAGGCAAACCGTATTTCTGACCAACGATATAATCATCCTGACCATGACCTGGGGCAGTATGCACAGCACCCGTACCGGCCTCTGTAGTAACGTGGTCACCCAAAATAATGGGCACTTGCCGATCATAAAAAGGATGTTGTAATAACTGGTGTTCCCAGGCCGAACCTTTACAGTAGCCTATAACATGATAATTATTATTACCATAACGCAGCATGGTGTCTTTGAGCAAGGCTTCAGCAACGACCAAACGTTCTGTCTCACATTGCACGACGACGTATTCCAAATCGGGATTTAAGGCCACCCCCTGATTGGCAGGCAACGTCCAAGGCGTTGTCGTCCAAATGACTACCGATAACACGCCCCGCCCCTCATGCTCGGGCACATGATGACACAAGCCCATAAAGCCGTCCTCATCAACTACCTGAAAACGCACATCGACGGCGGGCGAATGCTTGTCTTCATATTCAACCTCGGCTTCTGCCAAGGCAGAACCGCAATCGGTACACCAGTGTACGGGCTTGGCACCGGCGACGACATGACCTTTTTGGGTGATTTTTCCCAACGAACGCACGATGTTCGCTTCAAAAGCATAATCCATGGTTAAGTAGGGATTGTCCCAATCACCTAAAATACCCAAGCGGACAAACGCTTCTTTTTGTATATTGACTTGCTTGCCAGCGTATTCACGACAGGCTTTGCGAAACACGGCAGGCGATACTTTAACGCCCGCTTTACCGATTTTCTTTTCCACCATCAATTCAATAGGCAAACCGTGACAATCCCAACCGGGGACATAAGGCGCGTCAAAACCGCTCAAGGTTTTTGATTTAACAATAATGTCTTTTAAGACCTTATTAACCGCATGACCAATATGAATCTCGCCATTGGCATAAGGCGGGCCGTCATGCAGGATAAACTTCGGGCGTCCGGCAAAGGCTTGCCTGATTTTGTTGTACAAGCCGGCTTCGTGCCATTTTTTTAACCGTTCCGGCTCGCGTTGCGCCAGATTGCCTTTCATGGGGAAAGCGGTATTAGGTAAATTTAGTGTTTTTTTATAATCCATTGTCATAATTTTTTAATCTCAGCAAAAATATTTTTAGCCTCAGCCACATCTTTTTCGATTTGGGCTTTCATTTTTTAATAAACGTCATCGTGTGTACCGATAGCAATCAACAATACCTTGTTAGCAGAAATAAACCTAAAAACCAGACGATACTCGTAAGTAATGCTGAAAGCCGAATAGGTTTTTAAGTTACCACTCAAGTTATGTGTCTTTAAAGAAGGCTCAAAGGGTTGCTCAGAAAACAAACGCAATCGCTCTTTAAAGCGATCCATTAAATCGGGATGCTTTTTCTGCCACTTTTTTACTGCACGAACAAAAGCCTCGTCCCAAACCAATTCAATCATCTGTAATTGCCGCAAAAAGATCATCTACGCTACCCGTCACGACCTGCTTCCGGGTGAACGCCAATTCAGCGTCTCCTGCTCTGTCAATAAGCCGGTTTCTTTGCATTTCATGGAGACGATGATTAACAATATCAGCAATATAACTTTGCTCATCTAAAGATAAATTAGAAATACTGTTTAATATCTCATTAACCTGTGTTGTCTGATTCATTGCCTGTCCGCCTTGTTACTCTGTACAAAAATATTTTTAGCCTCAGCCACATCTTTTTCGATTTGAGCTTTCAGTTGTTCCAACGATTGAAAACGTATTTCGTCCCTGATTTTTTGTTTAAAACGCACTTCCACATAACGTCCGTAGATTTCCTTATCAAAATCGAATAAATAAGTTTCAAGTACCACTTTGGAACCGCCATCAACCGTGGGCCTTGTGCCTACATTAGCCACGCCTTCCAATTCCAAACCATCAATTCCCGTCATGGTAACGGCAAATACACCGTTAACAGGCGTGTTTTTTCTAAACATTTTTATATTGGCGGTAGGATAGCCAATCGTTCGTCCGCGTTTTTCACCGTGAGCCACCCGTCCGCACACCGAATAACAGTGTCCCAATAATTTTTCGGCCTGTATCAAATCACCTGCACCCAGCGCATCTCTGACAAGGGTACTACTAATACGCACTCCCGCGACTTGAAAGGAACCGGTATCTTCAACACTAAAACCATAGAGCGCACCCTTTTCCTTAAGCATGGCAAAATTACCCCGCCTTGCTTTGCCAAAATGAAAATCATCCCCGATCACGAGATGCTTGACGTTTAATTTATTGATTAAAATATCATCAATAAACTGCTCGGCATCACAGTTGGCAAAATAGCGATTAAAGCGCACCATTAATAAGTTATCAACCGGTAACTTGGTAAACTCAATGACTTTTTCACGCAAACACATCAAGCG
>Ga0194053_10001185_pt1 | contig 17181 bp, 10 predicted proteins | sample SepL228m_MetaG_FD_161684 | JGI IMG/M metagenome (GOLD analysis project Ga0194053, IMG submission 161684) | Anoxic zone freshwater microbial communities from boreal shield lake in IISD Experimental Lakes Area, Ontario, Canada - Sep2016-L227-8m | ecosystem: Environmental > Aquatic > Freshwater >... | reverse complement strand
GTTCGTGAGGCCCTTGAACGTCCCGAGCACCGGCTCGGTCCCGTCGTTGTTGATGATAATAAAGCTGGTTCCAACAGCCGGGGTGAAGCCCACTGACACATAAAGGCCCGAGTTCCCGAGGCTGACGGCGCCGCGGACTCGCAACTGGTCATAGCCGCTGCCGACGGTGGCACCGTTTAACTCGACATCAAATTTGGAAGAGCTACTGAAGGTGACATTGCTGCAAGTCAGGAGGCCAGGACTACCCCCGGGTGCCAGCCGGCCACCCGACAGGGCAATGTCTCCCACGGTCCCCCTCCCGCCCAGTATTCCCTGGGCACTGACCGTCACGTCGCTTAAGGGTTGGAAGGCATCCACCAGTAAGGTTCCACCGGCGACGGTGGTGGAACCCGAGTAAGTATTGGTTCGACTCCCCAGCAGCAAGATGCCCGTGCCTTCTTTGGTCAGGTTGCCATTGCCACTGATCATGCCGGTGAACTTGGTGCTCGCATTGTTGCCGCCCACCGAGAACAGCGAGTTCTCCAACACCACGGCACCAGAACCGGTCAGGGAACCGATCGATTCGGCCCGGCTCACCAGGTTCGACAGGCGCAGGACGCCTGAGCCGTTAATCGTCACCTGGGCAGTGTCGCTAATCTGCGCGCGATTATAGACGCGCACCTCCGCTCCGTCTTCGATCACCAGGTCGCCCGGCACGGCATCCAAGCCGCCAGTTTTGGCCAACTCCAGAGTGCCTTCCATCACCACGCAAGAACTGCTGAAAGTATTCGTGGCGTTGCCGGCGAGCCGAACCTTGCCTGTACCGGTCTTGAAGAACCCGCCACTCCCGTAAACTGAACCACCCAGGGTAAAAGTAGCGCCGCTGGCTGCATCTACGATGGAGTTGTTTTGTAGATACACATCTCCCCACCAGGCACTGCTCCCGGTTCCCTGGAAGATACCGGTGCTAGCTATGGTCAAATCCTCGTTCGAAACAGTCACGCTCTCAAGTCGCAAGTTCGCACCGGCTGTTAGGAGGGTCCCCCGGTTGCTGTTGCCCAGGGCATGAGGATTCGCGACAATGACCCAACCGCCGGCCACGAGGAAATGACTCTCGAACGTGTTGCTGCCACCCAGCCGCAATGTCCCACTCCAATCCTTGTAAAGTATGGCGTTTGTCGCACCATCAATCACTGCTGGAACATCGAGTAGAGCCGAACTGGCGACAGTCAAGTAATGGAAAGCGTTGGGATAGAGCGGGTTGGCAAAGTTCAAGTTACCAGAAATGACTGACGCTTCAGCGCCTGGACTGACGGTGATGTCGCTAACCACCGTCAGCGTGCCGCTACCAGTGAGCACACTCCCGCCTTTCATTTCCAAAGATCCGATGGTATCGGAATTGTCATTGAGGTTCAACGTGCCCGACGGGTACACCTCGACGGCCGACGTATCGGCAATCTGGTGACTCCGGTACAGCAAAACCAGACTTGCCACAGGGTTGGTGCTGGTGCCAATTAGCAGGTTGCCGGGGACGGCAACGACTCCAACGCCGTTGGCATCGTAGCGATTGAGTCCCAACAGCCCACCCGAGACTGAAACTAGCCCATGAAACGAGTTCAAGCCTCCACCACTCATAATGAGCGAGCCAGTATCCTCCTTGTCAATGCGGAACGGTCTCGAGCCGGTGTAAACAATTGCGCCCCGAAGCTCAACGGTTCCTGCATTATGCACCCCCATTTTGACCGGATTGGGCGTAAGCCAAAAGTTGTCCCGGAAGATAATATCGCCGAGCAACGTAAGCTGGGAGCCGTGTTCGTCAGCACCGACCCAAAAATACGGCATCTCGGGATCAAAAACATGTGGGTAAATATCAAAGGCGAGCGTGCTGTTGGTGGTCGCCGCGTATTGCGCTCGAATCCAGTTGACCGCGATGGGATTGCCACTCAAGTAGAAGCCATAGTACTTCAGCGACAAAGAGTTCCACAAAGTGGCAGGATAACCTGCCGCAATCGGGAGGTTGTTCACGGCTATGGTTCGGTCGGTTATGTAAGTGCCAAATTGGAGCTGACACCACATTGTCTCAGCTCGAACACCACCATGAGGAACTGAGTCGTAATGCCAGTTTACCGGCATATTCCAGTAGGGCGAAGAACCAACACCGTCCACGCGTGAACATGCACCTGTGCGTGGAGGATGCAGGGTGAAAGAATCCAGCCTGCAAGCACAACACAACAAGACAGTATTCGCCGGGCCGATGCTTTGGAATCGGTTGGTTTCAAAAACGGTTTCATGCTTTTGCCTTTTGTTCTCACTAATAGAATCCATCCATACCGAGCCGCTGGACCTAATGCAAGCGCGATATTCTCGCCCCGCTTGAACGGTGCGCATCTTAGATTTTTCGGAGCGAGGACAGGGGCGCAAGACAGAATTGGTCGAAGGTTGCGATTTCATGGGAATCAAACCTAAACACAGCAGTTGGAACCACGGATTTCGGGTATGAATCGCGCTTTCAGCGCTGATGGGGTTTTGGGCTGATGAACCCAGGGCGTGGCCCTGGGCTGGTATGAATGACGCCCTTGGCGTCTCCCACCTTGCACTTCCGCTCGACCTTGGTTAGGTATTGCTCTCGAAGAATTCTGTCCTGCGCCCGCGCGGACATGGAGCGCGGACATTCCTGTCCGCTTCGGGGTTGACTGATCTCCGGGAGCGGACAAGAATGTCCGCGCTCGAATTACCCAGGGTGGTGGTTTTGGAAAAATCTGAGATGCGCACTGATCCTAAACGGGAGCCAATCCCGAAGGGATTGTATCTCTCAGCCCAGGGTAGTCTCGCGGACTCGGTTGCTGGGCTGGAGGACACAATCCCAAAGGGATTGCAGAACCACCGGTCTTTCCTCTTTCGCGGCCACCCGCCGGGTGAACACCCCGCAATCCCTTCTTTATCCGTGTAATCCGTGAAATCCGTGGTTCCAACTGCTGTTTTTAGGTCTAATTCCCATGAAATCGCGGATTACGCGGATACAGAAAAATGGCCGCAGGGGCGGACGCACTCAACTACCGTTTCTGAGCAAGCAACCACTTGTACAGTTCGGGGTTGTTGTAGGTTTCCGTCCAGCAATCGTGTGTGGCTTCGGGATATTCGGTGAATTTAACTTTGCCACCGGCCGCCTTGATGGCCTCGACCATTTCCCGGGAGCGCTGCACCGGGACCACCGGGTCTTTTGCACCATGAAACACCCAAATCGGCAAACCGGCCAGCTTTTTGGCATCCGCTGGGTCGCCCCCGCCGCAAATGGGGACAATGGCCGCGAACCGTTTGGGGTATGCGGCAGCGAGCGACCAGGTGCCGTAGCCGCCCATGCTCAGGCCGGTCACATAAATCCGGCTCTTATCCACCCGGAACTTGTGCATCACATCGTCCAGGAGAGCATTGAGCGTATCGCTGTTCCAACCGCGTCCGGGGCTCTGGGGAGAGACCAGGATGAAGGGGAAGTCGGGTTTGGAGTCAACGATCATGGGCGGGCCGTGGATCTTCACTTTGGCCAGGTTCGTGCCGGATTCTCCCGCGCCGTGGAGGAACAGCATGAGCGGCCAGAGTTGTTTGGATTTTTCGTAGCCTTGCGGCAGAAACAATAAGTAATTGATGTTTGCAGTCACGGTGATTTGGGCTTGGAAACGTTTTTCCTGTTGAACCGAGGTTGCCGGCAGCTCCGCTGCCAGAGCGGAGGCTCCCGCCAGGAGCAGGGTCGGAACCAGGGACGATAGACGATATTTCATAAGTTCTATTTGTTAGCTGACTTTTCCATTTCGCACAAGACCCCAATCATGCGGTCGATGACAAAGTCCACAATCTCGTGACCCGCGATCAGCGGCAGCTTGGTGAGGACGTTTGGCGGACAATCCGATTTGTATGTTTGCGCGCTGACATCAAGCCCGCGCTCGACCAGCAGTTTCGCAAAGTCGATTGCGGCCCGCGTATCTCCAAAACGCAGGCAGCTCAGGTGTCGGGAGCCGTCCACGCCCGAGACGCGCTTTGGGAATTGGCTGACCAGTTTCCGCAGCCGGTCTTCGTAATAGTCGCCGACCTGGCGAGTCACCTCCTTATTAGCGAGGGCCCACCGCATGGTGATCAGGTAGGCCAGAGCGGCCAGTTCCTCCTGCCCGTTGGTGACCAGCGCTCCGAATTGCGGAAGGCTGTCGAACGCCGCGCTGAACAGGACGCGCGAAGCGGCATATTCGCCGCCGGGAAAACCTTTGCCAATGACCACGAACGAGGGATGCAGATCGTATTCGCGGTGGAGAAACAAGCCCGGCGCCCAGAGGCAGGATTGGATTTCATCTGCTACGGTGGCCGCGTCGTGCTGGCGGCACAGCTCGTAGGCCCGGTGAAGGAACTCGCGGGAGAGCCGGCGGCCGCCGTAGTTCATCATCACAATCTCGTGGAAAAAGGCGGCGATCTTGCAGTTGTCCCGCTCGTCGTTCGCAAAAGCCGTTTCGAGATCGGAGAGCGAATCAGGCCGGATCGCGGCCACGCGGAACCCGCGTTCCCGAGCCGCCTCGTAGAGATCCGGCCACATGCCGCGCATCATCTGGGTCAGCACGGTCGTGCCGTGATAGTTCGCTTTGAGTTCGCCATCGTCGTTGCCGATGACGAGCAGCACGGGAATGCGGCCATGGTATTTGGGCGGCGGCATCGTCTCATCGGGGCGATAGAACCGGGCAAGAACGAGCTTGAGGGCCGCTTCGGCCGCCAGGCTGCCGGTTTCGAGGTTCAAGACCCGGTTGATGACATCGGGAGCGGTCGAGCTGAGGACGGTCTTAAGCGCGCCGGCATCCCCTGACTGAAGGCCGTTGACGCTGGCCACCAACTCTTCCTCGAGGCGGCGGGTTATGAAGCCGCGCGTGTTGTTGTGCGTGGCGTTGGGAATTCCGAGCCGGCGGGCCCGGTCAACCAGCCCGTAGCCCGGAAACGAATGTCCCAACGGCGCGTGATAGTGCTCGCTCTTGGCGATGAGGTAAAGCCGTCCGTCCTCGCCGATCCGGAAGCAGCCCAACGCGCTCAACGGGGCCGCACTGACCTTTGTGTGGGCCTCAAACTGTCGCGTGGTCGCCCCGGAACGTGTCACCGCCAGCCGCGTTCCCACTTTATGTCCGACCATCGGCAACAACTGCAAGAGGCGGCGCTCAAAGGCTTGGGGAAAAAACTCCATGCGCTTGAAGGCCACTTCGACCGCCGCCGCGGGATTTCCGCCGGTGAGCATTGCATGGTTGGCGCAAACCGCCCGGATGTAATCCTCACCGCACAAATCCGCCAGCGACAAGGAAACAGGTTGGAACGACGTTCGGGTGAGTGGTGCGGTTCGGCTGATAGAATGGTCGGTCATATTTGGCTGCATAATGAGTTATGGCTCGTCAAGCGTGTTGATCGGCATCCCACGCTATCCCTCCCCAACGATCACGGTGGTGCTGTTGCGCTGTGACTCGAGGGCGGCGGTGAATATCTGGTGACTGAGTGCCGTCTCCTCGGGTTTAACACAACCGGCGAACTTCTTGAGCGGCTGGCCGCGCACCAGTTCGTATAAAAACGCCGCCCACATCTGGAGAATCGAGTCACTGAACCCGAACTCGAAGATCGGACCAGTAATCGCCTTGAAGGCAGGCTCGTAACCGGTCTGGACCTGTTCCCAGACCTGCTGGCCTCCCGGCGTATAGCGCATCATCTCGAGTAGCCGCGGGTTGGCGCTGGACCATCGAGCCGAGGCGCGAGTGCCCAGCACTTCCGTGTACCAAGTGTTGCGATGCCCGGGCGCGATCCGTTGGAGCTTCACCGTCCAGGGAAAAGGTTCTCCGGTCACGGGGTCCACCGTCTCCATCAGCAGCAAGCTATTGTCCCAGGTCGCACACGGGACGAGGTTGCCCTGGCTATTTTTGCGCTGCTTAACGATGTTGGATAGCACGGCGCGCACGTTGCGAGGCCGCCAGCCGGCGCGCAGCGGCACATGCAGCGCGTGCATGCCCAGGTCGCCCATCACCCCATATTCACCGTTGAACTCGATCATCCGCTTCCAATTGATTGGCTTGTTCGGGTCCAGATCGCTCGAATGCAAAAAGCCGGTATTGGCCTCGATAATCTGGCCAAAGGCATTCTGTTCGACAAGGTCGCACAACCTCTGCAGGCCGGGAAAGAAAGGAAACTCGGAGGAGCACCGCACAAAAACCTCAGGATGCCGCCGAACGACCGCCAGAATCGCGTCGTTGGCCGCCTGGTCAATCCCGAAGGGCTTCTCGCCCATAAGATGCTTTCCGGCGAGGATGGCAGCGCAATAGATCTCACGGTGGAGATGATGGGGCACAGCCACATAAACCGCCTCGACTTCCGGATTGCCGAGCAGTTCGCGATAATCCTGCGTGGTTTGGGTGAGGGATGGGACGCTTTCCTTGAACCATCGAAAGGCGGCAGGACTGGTATTGCACGCAGCAACGATCCGGGGTTGCGCTTCGGCTTCGAGTAAATGGCACCACCGGGCGGCCGCGCTGGCGAATTCGCGGCCCATCAGGCCGCAACCAATGATGCCGAAACGAATGGTTCTCACAGTTTTTCTTTGGGCAACGGTTTTTGTTTCCGGGCCACGATGCCTGCGATCAGGCGGGCGGCGTTTGAGTGAAAAATCATCTCGATCTCCTCGCGCGCGACAATGCCGAGATCGACGCAGGCCTGTTTGATCGCCCGCAAGTCTTCATACATGAACAGCGTGTAGCCGGCCTCGACCTCGGGCGGCTCGCGGTCGCGATTGAAATGGAACGGGTGGTTGGTCCGGTTGACGTAGGTTCGCTCGCCGTATTGCCGCCTTCCGCGCATGTACATCACGGGGTTGTCCGAACCATAGAGGACGCGCCCTGGGCCCAGGTATTGCAGCGCCACCCGATGGCACACAGGGTTCAAGACCGCCGAGGTGTCGAACAACACACCGGGATCGTCCGCCAGTTGCGGCAGCGCCTCCAGCGCGTGCGGCTCCGTGTAGCAGCGTCCCAGGTGGGCGATCACCAACACGATGTTCGGGTAGCGCCGGCGAAGCTCGCGGATTTCACGCACGTTATCCGGGTGGCCCAGGCGTGCCGCTTTGGGAACGTGCAGAGTCACCCAGGCATGGCGGTCGTTGACCACTTCGAGCACGTGATGCGGCAGGAACTCGAATATGCTGGCTTCCAAATGCCGGTCGCGCGTCTCGCGATCAAGGCTGATCATCGAGTAATACGGTTTGACGCCGATGACCCCGGGGGCATCGAGCAAGCCCGCCACCTTATCCTGGGACCATTGCGGCCGAATCATCGCCAGGCTATACCAGCCGCGACGGTCGCACTCCTGCTGGACGTAAGAGTTTCCGCCATCGAGGTCGAAATCGAGGTCCGGCAGGCCAAAGGCGACACAGGTCAATTCCCGGTTTGGGAAAACGGTGCGATAGCAATGCTCGGCGGCCGGCGCAGCAATGGGTTCGAGCACCTCGTTGACCCAATATTGGCGGCGCATGGTATCGGTCATCGGATGAAGCCGGAACCGCGCGTCCATGATGTGCGTATGCGCGTCGAGCATCCGGCGCGGCAGCCAATCCTCCAGGTGTTCGGCCCAGAACGCGCGGTCCACCTCGTGGTAATTCCAAATAAAATAGAGCGGGGTCGGCTTCATGGTGAATTGGCTTCGAGCAAGGGCAACGAGCGCAGATACTCTTTGAATTGCTGCTGGTAGAGAGGAACGTCAGGTCCGGGCTCGATACGGCTTGTCGCCGGCGCCATTTCCTCGGCCAGCGCCGCAAGCGACGTGGCGGGTTCGCACAACCCGCGGGCGATGATGACCGCGCCCAGGGGACTGCCCGCGCGATTGCCGACGCAGGCCAATGGAAGTTCCGTAACGGCCGCCAGCATCTGCGGTGTCACCCGGCTGGCTGCGGCGCTGCCGCTGAGCACCAGCCGCTCGATGGGCAGGCCGGCGTCGTGCAGCAGGTCTATGTGCCGTTTTAACTCGAAGGCCAGACCCTCAAGCACCGCTCGAACGATATGGCCGGGCCGGTGGGATAGCTGCAATCCCGAAAACCGGCCTTTCGCTTCGTGCCCGAGGCCGGCGACGCCCGATGCCGTCAGGAACGGCCAGCAGCGGAGACCATCGCTGCCCGGCGGCGCGGATTCGAGCAGGCGATCAATCTCATCACCTCCCGCTCGGTTGTGCCCGGTCAACTCCAAGGCCCAGGCCAGCGTGGAACCGCCATTGACCAGGGAAAGAATCTGTCCCCAGAGCCCCTCGACAATGTGGTGGCAGACAAATGCATTTGGCGTGGCGGGCGCCCTCAGACTGGCGCTGATGGCCAGCAACACCCACGCGGTCCCGGTGCCGACCATCACCGTGCCTCCCCGCACCGCCCCGGCGGCAAGCGCCGCGGTGTATTGGTCGTGAACGGCCGCCGAGACGGGGATGCCGGGGCGCAGACCGGTTTCCAGGGCAAACGAAGGCAACAATCCCCCCGCCGTCTCTCGCGCGGTCAGGAGGTCAGGCAATTGGCCGTGCGTCACTCCCAGGCGCCGCAACAGGTCCGGGTCATAATCCCGTCGGCCGGGATTGTAGAGCAGCGTCAGCGAGCACGAAGTGCCCTCGTGAGCCGGACGGCCACACAAGCGGGAGACGATAACGTCTCCGACGAAGCCGATACGGTTCGACGATGCCAGCAACCCGGAATTCTCCTGCCGCAAACGCAGCAGTTGGCCGATCGCCAGGCCGGCGCGACCGCGACCGAGCCGCTGTGCGAACCACGGCTGACCGAGTTCGGCATCGAGCGCCTCATCGAACGGAGCCCCACGCTGGTCGAGCCAACTGATGACCCGGCCCAGGGGCATCCCCTGCGCATCGAGCATCTGCAGCGCTCCGCCCTGGCTCGAAACTCCAACCGATTTAATGCCGGAAACATCGACAGAGCGAACCGCATCCCGCACCGCGGTCCGCGTGGCGCTCCAAATCTCCTCGATGTCCTGCTCCACGCCACCATTGCCCATCGGGAACAGTCGCACGGCGCATGAACCCTCACTCAGTTGGCAACCCGCGAAGTCAGTGACCAGCGCTTTGACGTTCGTAGTGCCGATGTCCAGTCCAAGCAGCATAAATCAGACCTCGCAGTAATCCGCGCCCAGCAGTCCGGCGGCAAAGCGCAGGCGTGGCCGGGCATCTCCACAAAACACGGCGTTGTGATGCGGACCGCCTGCATTGGCATAAGCGGTCAGGAATTGGCGGACGTTGCCGCTGGACGGTTTGAGCTTCGAGTGCGGCACGCAAAAACCAGGCAGCGGACCATAATCTTCGAGCGTGGCCGCCGCGGCAATCAGACGCCACTTGCCGTTTGGGCCGCAAGTCAGGGCGGCAATCGTGGCCGGCCCCGGCTCGAAGCTGGTGACCAGCGCCAGTTGGCGGCCCCGGGTGCGGGTAATCGGCGCAGGCCGGCCCACAAGTGGAATCTTGCGATCCTGCCGCGCCATCGCAGTGTTAGCCTCGCCCATGTGGCTCAGGAACAGGCTCTCGCCCGCAAAGTCAATTGTGAATATCTCGGAGAAGCTGGCCGGCGGCTTCAGCCAATTGAAGAAGGCGGTCGCCGCGGCGGCGATGAGATCCCCCTCGCCGCCAAATCCAATACCTTCCGCCATCAACCGGCTCGCCGCCACGAAGGGCAGCGTCTGGGTGCGCTCATCTTCACCAAAGGCCATGAACTGGTAGGTCAACGCATTCAGTCGGTGCTCGGCAATCATGCCCCGCAAGGCCAGCTCCGCCCGGGCCGTGAGGGACAAATCCGCGTCGGTCAGGTCCAGTGCCACGTTATAGCTCTGCCGGTATTCCGCCACGAGCCGCGCGACCTCCGCATCGGACGCCGCCGCCGAGCGCTTGATATACTCCTCCACCGTCAGGTTTGTCCACGCACACCCCAGCGTAGCCGCCATCTGGGTCGTATCCACCGCAAAATCGCCCATCCCCGGGAACGGGTAACCGAGACTGCCGATTCGGGCCGAGCGCAGACGTGTCACCGCGGCGGCGGCGGCGAAGAAATCGCCCAGCTCCTGCAGGCCGGCCGGGTCATTGTCCGGGCTGGTGACATAGTGGAACGGAACGCCACTGCGGGTCAGGACGTTCGCCAGATCCTGCGTGCCGTGGACGCCGTGGTTATCCACCATGTTGGCGAGTGTGAACGTCTGATCCACGGTCCAAAGCTCCTGTGTGTTCCAGATGAGGATGGGCAGGCGCGTGCGCTGCAACGCCGGCAAGGCCAGTTGGCTGGGCGAATAGGTCGCCAGGATTACCAACAGCGCATCGACGCGCGCGGCCTCGAATTCCGCCACAGCGGCTTCAACGTCTTCCCGCCGAAACACGGCCTGCGAAAACCGGACGTCGGCTTCGCGTAGCAGCGCGGGAATCACCGCGCGCCGCAGCCAGGCCTCCCGCGACCCGCGAAGGTCAGGCAGCAGCGTCTCGTAGAGTTCCAATGTCAGGGCCAACAGCCCGATCTTCGGTCGCACAGTCTGACTCATAGTTTCATTAAGGTTTGCCTGCCGCCGCTCCGGGCCCGCCGAATTGGAACCAGATGACATAAACATATAATGCCGCCATGATGCCAATGAAAATGCACCACCACAGCAGCAAACTGCGGATGCCCCGATTCCGTTCGCGCTCGGATTCCGGAAGCTTCGCCACGTCCCACGACCAGATAATCCCCCGGATGCGCTCCGGGTCCGGGGGCCGGGTGAGCAGTGAAACCACTACGAGCAACAGCATCGAAGTCAGCCACACCAGCAACGTCCGGTTCAGCCAGTTGTCAAACGGCATCAGCCAGGAAACATGTTTGAACAGGTAATACTCGACAAACGCCGTGTAAGGGAAGCCGAAGATGAGCACGAATGTTGCCGCCGCCGCTGTCGTTCGCCGCCACAAAACCCCGAGCAGGAACACGGCGGCAATCGGCGCCGCCACCCACGCCCCGACATTCTGGATCAGCAGGAACACACCGAGCTGCTGATGACTGAACCAGACCGCCAGCACGGTCGCCAGCACCAGAATCGCGAACGCGCTGAGCCGCCCGACCCGCACCAGGTGTTGCTCGGACTTCCCGCGGCCAAAAAACGGCTGGTAGAGGTCCATGGTGAAAACCGTGCTGCTCGAATTGAGCACCGAGCTGATATGGGACAACATGCCGCTGGCCAGACCCGCCATCACCACCCCGCTCAAGCCTGCTGGCACCAGCTCCCGCACCAGCAACGGGAATGCCTGGTCCGTGTCCTTCAGACCCGGAAACAGCTTGAACGCCACAATGCCGGGAATCACCACCAATAACGGCAGCAGAATCTTCATAAAACCCGCAAACACCACACCCATCCGCGCGTCCCACTCGCTGCGCGCCCCCAGGCATCGTTGCACGATGAACTGGTTGGTGCAGTTGTACCATACACCCACCGAGATGAATACCGACCACACCCCGAGCCACGGATACTCCTTGTCCGTGATCGGATAGATGATCTTGAACTTCTCCGGCATTGCCAGCATCAGCTCGTGCAATCCCCCCACCCGATGCAGCCCGATGAGCGTGACGATCAGCCCGCCGAGCATCATGACCACGAATTGCAGGAAATCCGTCCAGGCCACCGAAACCAACCCGCCGTAAATCGTATAGCTACCCGCCAGCACAGCCAGGCACACGATGGTAACCGTCTCGTTTAATCCGAACATGCCGTGCATCGCCTTCCCCCCGGCGAGCATCACCACCGCCATCTGCGCCACGATCCATAGCACGAGGGAACAGACCGCAAACAAATAGCGGCACGTCCGGTTGTAGCGCCGTTCGAGAAACTCCGGCATCGTGTAAAGCCCGCCCCGAATGTAATACGGCAGAAATATCCAGATCAGCGCCGAAAAGGTAAACCAGTTCCCCCATTCCCATTGCGCCACCACAAATCCCACCGCATACGCGACGCCGATCATCCCGATGAAGTGCTCCGTGCTGATGTTGGCTGCGATAATGGAGCCGCCAATCGCATACCAGGGCAGCCGGTCGCCGGCCAGGAAATAGCCCCGGGCATCAACCGTCTTGCGCCGTGCCACCCACAGACCCAACGCGATGTTGCCGGCCAGATACACTGCAAACAGGACGAAATCGACTCGGTGAGTCATAAACGTTTCCACTCAATCATATCTGGCTCAAAAGACATCCCGCGCAGGTTTGCGATTTTTGTCCGAGCCGTCAACGAATTCCATGAAAACACGCTACAACCAGCGCGGATTCAACAAACCGTAGCCGCCGACGGCAGTCGGCGCTAACTCCGATGACCGAGAAAAAGTGGGCCGACAACCGTCAGCGGCTACAAATGTTGGATTCTTCACCCTGTTGGCGTCGAAACTCCGGTCCAGAGGTCCGGCCTGGAGTTTGGACATTCTGCAGACTAAACGGGAGCCAATCCCGAAGGGATTGCATCTCTCAGCCCAGAGCCAATCCTGAAGGGATTTCATCATTTAGCCCAGCGCGCCGCGCGCTACCCTGGGTGTGTGAGCCCAAGCATACCCCCAACCCTGAAAGGGGAATGGCGCTTACATAAGGCCATCGAGTGCGAGAATCATTGGGCTTTTGAGGCGTTTTGTAAGGCAAAATGAGCTTAAGTAAGTGCCATTCCCCTGAAAGGGTTGCATCGGTTGCCGTCCCACCACCGTCAATCCCTCGCCTGCCGCTCTGTGGAGAAAACGGTACGCATAAGGATTCTGGCTGGTGATTGCGCCAGGGCGCGCGATCATGGACCAAGGGGCGGGTGATTCTGATAAAATCCCTTCGCTTGCCGCTGCCAGTCCGCAGAATGTCCGCGCTCCCTTCGCACGCTTCGGGTTTGACGGCGCCGGGCCGGAGGCGCAAGTTCCCCATGTCGCGGCGTTTGCCCGGCGGAGCCAAAACAACGTTATGAACACAAGAGTTCAACCAAGAAGTCACAGTCCCCTTATTCCTCATGCGAGCGCATCAACGCGGCGACTGGGGCCGCCGTTCGCCGCCTTCGGTCGCTGGCTGGCGGTGGCGCTGGTGGCCAACGTCGTGGTGACGCAGATCAACGTCGTGGCTACCGGCACTGGTTACACCAGTCCGCCCGAGGTCGTCATCTCCGCCCCGGGGTCGAGCCGGTTCTACCGGGCGGTTCTTTTGGGTCGAAACGGAGGCTATCCGGGAGAGCGTTTTGTCTGGCTGCCGGCGGGGCAGTTTGTGATGGGCAGCCCGACGAACGAGGTGGACCGGCTGGACAATGAAGGCCCGCAGACGCGGGTGACGTTGACGCGGGGCTTCTTCCTGGGGCGCTATGAGGTGACGGAGGGGGAATATCAGTCCGTGATCGGAAGCAATCCGAGTTCCTTCACTGGGGACACGAATCGGCCGGTGGAGATGGTGAATTGGAATGACGCCACGAACTATTGCACGCTGTTGACGGCGCGGGAGCGGTTGGCGGGGCGGTTGCCGGCGGAGTGCGCATATCGGTTGCCGACCGAAGCGGAGTGGGAATACGCGAGCCGAGCGGGTTCGACGAATCGGTTCAGCTACGGGGAGGATCCGGGCTACACACAACCTGGGAACTATGCCTGGTATCATGCGAATAGTGGGGACACGACCCACGCGGTGGGTGGGAAGTTGCCGAACCGCTGGAGCCTGTATGATATGAGTGGGAACGTGTCGGAGTGGTGCTCCGACTGGTATGACAATTACCCCGGCGGCAGCGTGACTGATCCCCAAGGATCCCATGAATAGAGAGGCGGAGCTGCCCGGAGCAGTCGAGGCGAAGCGAGCGGAGCGAGAGAAGCCTGGTGCGTTGGGCATGGAGATGAGCTAGAGGGTGAAAGACCCTTGTGGGGCCTTCGGGAGGCAACCACGAGTCAAAGGCAACTGCATGAGCTTTTGTCCGCAACCGTGCGCGCGCCGGCGTGGAGCGCGGACAAGCATGTCCAATCCCGCTAGGATTTGCCATCGTCCCGGAGGGATGCCCGACAAGCCCAACGTCTCAACACTGTGTGAGCGAGTTTAGATATCCATGGTCCCGACAGGGACGACTGACCCTCTGCGCAAACGGTCAATCGTCCGGGACTTATCCTGCTGCGGGCACTGGTTCCCAACCTTGAAACGTTGGGCTGTTGTCGCATGTCCCTGCAGGGACAAAGGCGTGGTCCGGTTTCGCGGGTATTCTCTGGGATTTGACCCTCTACAAGTCAATGAACCAAACTTTGCCGACCGAGCATGCGCAGGGCTTTGGATGGGCATTAACCAAGTCGTCATTAGCGACGACTTGCACTTATTTGGTTTACCACTGTTTACATTTGGGGATTTGTTGGTTCACTGTTAGGAGCAAAGCTTGTGATGAGATTTCCTATGACAACGATTGGGTTTGGGCGGTTGCGCCTGGTGGGAGTGGTGTCGCTTGGGTTCATGCTCTTGGGGCGCGCATGGTCCCAGAGTTTGCCTTCCTTCGATTTTACGAATCCGGCGGACGGCGTGGGGTGGGCGGCGACGCATGACATCAGTTCGCTATTCACCACGACGACGGGGTTGGTGATCCAGATCAGTGGCCCCGATCCGTTCACGGTCGGGCCGCGGCGGGATTATCCGGCCGGGGTGCCGCTGTGGCTGCGGCTCAAGCTGCGCAGCGACGCGGGCGGGTCGTGCCAGGTATTTTACTTTAGTGGCGTGCCGACCGAGGAGGCATCGGTGCGGTTCGCCGTCCCGGCGGGCCAATGGACCGAAGGACGGGTGGCCTTGCCGGCGCTGGGGCCAGGCTTCCGGATGCGGGTGGATCCGCCGGGCGTCAGCGGCACGGCGACGCTGGCCTCGCTGCGGTTCGAGGTTCGAAGCGCGTATCCCGATTTCGACCTGGCGACGGTGCCCGATGCGACGAGCTGGGTTGCCGAGCATGACATCGCGTCTCTCAAGTCAGCGAGCAACGGCCTGGTGATCGCCATATCAGGGAGCGACCCATATATGGCCGGCCCGGCGCGAGATTACCCGGCCGGAAAACAGCTCTGGCTGCACGTGCGGTTGAAGTCGGATCAGTCGGGCACGGCCCAGGTGTTTTACTACCAGTCCGGACCGACGGAAGCGAATTCGGTGCGGTTTTATGTGCCGGGGGGCGTGTGGAGCGACGCGGTGGTGCCGATGCCCGCCCTCGGAAGCGGTTGGAGCTTGCGCTTCGATCCGCCCGGCACGGGAGGCATCTGCACGCTGGCGCGGGTCTGGTTCGAGGAACGTATGACCTATACCCCGCCGGCGTGGCCTGTTCCGAGCGTGGCGACAATCGCGAGCAACGCGCTGCGCCTGTCTGCGGGTGAATTGGAGCTGGCCCACAACCCTGATGCGCTGGGGGCGTTTCGGGTCAGTTTCGCCGGTCAGCCGGTCGCGGCGGGCAACCCGCAGGCGTTGGCGGGATACGTCTTGAACAACCAGGCAAAATGGATGCCGTTTGGAAACGCGCCGGGTGGGGTGATAACGTCGCAAACACTCAGTAACGGCTTTGTGTTGCGGAGCGAATCGACGGATGGCGACGGGGCCCGTTGGCACATTGAACAATGGTTCGCTTCAAACGCGCCTAACGCGATTGCGGTCGAAACGCGGGTCAGCACAGATCGAGAGCGGCAGTTGCTGTATGTGCCGGCGTTCACGCTGTTAGCGGGCGCTGGCAGTTATGGGACCAACAAGACCCAAGGACTCCTTGCGGGGCTCGAGTACCTGGAGAATGAACCGAGCAGCTCGGAACTGGATGTCATCGGAGAGGCGGCGCGCCGGTTGGTGCCGGATCGGAAGAAGATCACGCTGCCGTTGATGGCTATTGCGACGAGCAACAACTGTCTGGGGTTGATTTGGGAACCGCAGCCGGACCTCGCGCCGGTGTTCGATTCGCCGGATCGGCAATTCAACTCGGGCGGCCACCTGCTGGGTTTGATCTGGCCTGGCTCGGACGGGGCGAACCGGGATGAGGGCAGCCTGCTGCCCTACTCAGCGCGGGTGTTGCAGACAAACGAAATACTCGTCGCCCGCTGCACGATCGTGGCCAACCGGGGGGACACGGTCGTTCCTGCTATTGAACAGTATGTCTCGATGCGGGGGTTGCCGGCCTTGCCGGCGGGCGTCCTCACGGCATCGAACTATTTCCGCAACACTGCCCATGCATGGCTCGATTCGGGCATCCGGACGAACGGGCTGATTCGCCACGCGGTTTGGCCCGGGTTCAGCGCACAGCCGGCGGCGGATGCGGCGGTTTGGATGCGCTGGTTGGAGAAGCGCGTGGACGACGCGGCGCTGGCGGCGGAGCTTTCAAGTGTCTCCGCGGTCGTCCTGGCCCAGGTGCCCGGGCCTGCGCTCTACAACAGCTTCGGGGTCGCCCATGTCCGCTATCCCTTGCCGGCGCTGATTTTTGGGGCGGTGCTTCAAAACGCGGCGCAGGCTGAGAGCGATGCGCGCGGGTTGCTGGGACGGTTTCAACCGGATGGGAGCGTGTGGTACGTGCCGCCGTCAGGCGGGCCCGACCTTGGCTCGACGCATTACGCGCACGACGCGAACGGTCTTACGGCGACGGTGGTGTTCTCGCTATTCGACGAGACGCTGTTCTCGGGCAATCGCGCGCTGATCAACACAGCGCTGCGCGAGCTTCGCGCAATGGCCAAGTTCCGCCACACGGTGCCGCGGGGCGCGCAGACATGGGAAGTGCCTCTGCACACGCCGGACATATTGGCATCGGCTTACCTGGTGCTGACACACTTGCGCGGCTATCAACTGACCGGCGATGCCGACCTGCTGGAGCAAGCGCGGTATTGGGCGTGGACGGGGGTGCCCTTCGTGTATCTGACGGCGCCGGTGCCGGCCAGCGTGGGACTTTACGCAACCATCCCGGTGTTTGGGGCGACGCAGTGGGTGGGATCGTGGTTTGGCAGGCCGGTGCAGTGGTGCGGCCTGGTGTATGCGGAAGCGCTGCACCAACTCGCCCGCCAGGATCCGGCAGGTCCGTGGCAGCAAATCGCGGACGGCATTGCGGCTTCGGGCACGCAGCAGTCATGGCCGCCAAGCGACCCGGTGCGAATGGGTTTGCTGCCGGATTTCTACCTGCTGCAGGAACAGGTGAGCGATGGGCCGGCGATTAACCCGGGCACGCTCCAGTCGAGGCGGTCCAATTC
>Ga0194053_10001182_pt1 | contig 17204 bp, 23 predicted proteins | sample SepL228m_MetaG_FD_161684 | JGI IMG/M metagenome (GOLD analysis project Ga0194053, IMG submission 161684) | Anoxic zone freshwater microbial communities from boreal shield lake in IISD Experimental Lakes Area, Ontario, Canada - Sep2016-L227-8m | ecosystem: Environmental > Aquatic > Freshwater >... | reverse complement strand
GCGCAATATGTGAACTGGATGACGCAGCCAGTCACCAGCAAGGTGAACAGGGCGCTTTTCATCCGGCTGCGAATGGTTTGGTGTTTTGTTTGCATATCTGTTCTCTCAGGGTTTTATCGTTTGATAAAGCTACGGTGTCGAATGGTGTGGTTTGTTCAAGAATCGGTTCGAAGGTAGCCGGGAGGTCTTCGCTGACCCTCTTGCCGGTTGGGATCACGCGGTGGCCGGTCACCGGGGCTGTCCGGGCGATTTTGTCCCGGACTGGCGTCAGTCCCGCCGCCTTCACCGGAGCTGTCGGTCGCACCCGGAGGCCGTGAGTAAACCACTTTCAATTCCGCACTGGCGAGGATCTTGTCCTTCATGGCTGCGAGCAGGACATCGCGGTTAACCTTCAATGCCGGGACGGTGATGTCGGGCGGCGCCGACAAGGCATAAACCGTATAGATGTAAGTCTTGGCTCCCGGCCCTTTGGAATGGGGCGGTGCATATCCGCCCCGGTTGTTGACGCTATTGCTGCCCAGGGTTCCGACGCCTTTGACGTTCTTGGGCAGGGTTTGAACTTCCGCCGGAATATTATAGAGAATCCAATACCATTTGATGGCATCCGGAGCATTGTGATGCATGATGAGCGCATAGCCCTTGGTTCCCGCCGGTGCGCCGCTCCACTCCAGGGGCAGTGTCGAACTGGTGCCGTCACCGGTGTAATCCTCGGGCAGCGTGCCACCGTAGGTGACCTCAGGACTGCGGAGAATGAATGTGCCGGCAGGTGGGTCAGCGGCAAAGGAGGGCAGGGCGATCATGCCCAGGGCCAGAGCCGCAGCCATGGCGAGACGGTCAATGGAGGATGATACGGACATCGTAGATGAGTTGCTCATGGCCTTATCGCTAGTTGCTGCCCTGTGGCGGTCTGGGTTCTCCATCCTGCTGGTCACGGGCTGGACGGTCGTCGGACGGTAAGTTATTGCCCCCATCCCGTGGCAGTCCTTCGTTGGGGGACCGCCCGCCGCCGCCTTGCCGTTGCGCTTGGCGCATCTGCGTCAACTGTTGTTGCTGTTCAGTCGTAAGTATCTTGTCGAGCGTCGCCTTCACTTCAGACTCCAGGTCCGCCACCTCCTTCTGCTGGTCGGTGGTCAGGTTTAGCTGTTCCTGCGCGCGTGGGGGTACCAGGCGAAACCCGACCGACCCGCGCGCCTCGCCGCCACCGCCCCCTTGGCCAGATCTCGGCAGGCGTTGGTCCCCCGCAAGAGCCTGATCATTGGATCGTCGTCCGCCTCCACCTCCGTCATTGCGCTGCACCCGTTGCACAGGCGTCGGCTTGATCACCGGCCGGCTCTCGGCGTTGACTGGCAGCAACACCCGGAATCCGATGTGAAAATATGGGCCATCGGGATCACTGAGGCGGGTGATGGGATCGGGGCCGCGGAAGTAGGACGGATCGCGGTTCGAGACACGGCTGTGGCCAAACTCACCGTTGAACCAACTGCCGCCGCGCATGCACCGGTAAGGCTTGCCATCGGGCATGGGGCTGCCGGTCGCCGGGCCGGGCGGATTGGTGGCCGGACCGTAGGCATAGTAATTGCGCTCGTACCATTCCGTACACCATTGCCAGACATTGCCGGCCATGTCGTACAAACCAAAACCATTCACGCCATTCGCGGTTTGAAACGTTTCCTGCGCACCGGACCAGACCGCGTCACTCTTGCGGTGCAGTGTGCCGTCAAAGAACCCCGCCGGCGTGGTCCAGGGCAACGACCCAAAGCGGTAAGGATTCTTCGACTCCGGCCAGTTGGCCTTGGCGGCATCCGCTTCGTTGGCCCACGGGAAATTCCAATAAGGATTGGTCTGTCCGCCGCGCGCGGCGTATTCCCATTCCGCCTCGGTCGGCAGGCGAACGCCGCTCTTGTTGAAATCGCAGTCCCAAGTAGTCGTGTCGTAGCAAGCTGGCAAGCCCTTCTGCGCGCCCAGCCAGTTGCAATAAACCGCCGCCCCAGCCCACCGCACGCAAACGATCGGGTGGTCTTCTTTCCGGTCGAGCACGCTGAAAACCTTCCCATCCCAGCCGATCCGGCTGGCGAGCGACGATTGGCGCGTGTCGCAAAGGAGGGCCTTCCCGCCAGCGAGGTGGACGCCGCCATTCTGCACCTCTATCAGTTGTCGCGAGTGCGCCGAACTAAGAAACTCGCAGTATTCTTTCGTCGTGACGTCATTGATGCCGATGTAAAACGAATCGACCCACACCTTGTGAATGGGGATCTCATCGCTGCCGTGCTTCGGATCCACAAACCCATGATGGTCACCCATTTCAAACTGGCCGGGCGGGATCAGCGCGAAGCCAGGCAGTGTTTTGTCCTGCGCCAAAAGAGCGAAGACGCCGAGCGCCATGACGGCGGCCAACGCAAACAGCGATTTCCGGAGACAATGTCGTGTCTTCATTCCAATGGTATGAACGGAATCCCGCCCCCGATTTCTACAGATTATTTACGGCAATAGCGTTAGACCAGGCGGACTGCGTTTGTGCTCTGCGCCGTGCCGGTGATCGCGACAAGGCCACAGAACACTTATGATGAGGACGGCCCCGCGGCTCATAATGGACGCGCTTCCTAGGCTATGGGCTGACCCATTTATAGAGAGTTGGAAGTCCGCCCTTTTGGCCAAACGGAAGATTAAGCGTCGCTCCGATCCGTCGGGCATCTTCGGCTCACTTTGGTTAACTTGTTCCAAATAGCGCTCGACGATCCCTTGAAGGGAGCCAGGGCCTTGTATAAGGCGTTCCGGGCGATCACCTTGAGCACGTCCATCAGCCATTTGGCCTTTGCTCGGCCACGTCCTAGCGGTATCGTGTTCCCATGACCATTGCTCTGGCCAAAGACGTTGAGGACTTCCTGTGGGAGCAGGTTCAAGCCGGTGTTGCCACTGACCCCAGCGAATTGGCGAATGACGTGCTTCGCTGCGTGCGCGACCAGCAGCGCAAGCCGTTCGAAATCACGCCTCAGCTTGAAGCTTGGCTCCTGGAGACTGCCGATCAGCCTGCCACACCGCTCACCAAAGCTGACTTTGACGGGATTCGGCAACGCGCACGGAAACGCACTCCCGCCTCCGGTGCATGAGTGTCCGCAAGGCGGACGATTTCATTGCCGATGTTGAGCGCCAGTTCGATTGGTATGTGACCAAGGCGGGCTGGGAAGTGGCTGATCGTTACCTCGATGCGGGTTAGGCTTGCTGACGGATACCTACTTTGGTTTGTCGTGGCGCATCCATATCAGCCAACCTTGCGATTAAGTCCAAATCCCTTGGACGTGCCGGGAATCGTTTGTCATCGGGAACTATCTTGTTTAACGCCAGCGCAAACTGGCGTCGATGAAACCGTCCGATTTGCCGGAGTCGCTCGCAACCCCTGTCTTGATGAGTTGAAAAGCTTCCGACGCTTGGGTGCGGAGTTGATCCGCAGCGAAATCTTCAAACAGGATTTTACCTTCGGCGGTTTTGCCAGAATAAACAGGGCCTTTCGGCCCCGCTTTAATCGTGATCGTTTGGCCCCGTCCTTCCTCTGGGAATACATTAAGCCGCCATCAGCGGAGCCGTCAAGGAGCGCTTCGATCACAGCGGTTTCGCTTGCGATTGGCGTTTGGTTCGATGACGGGGAGCGGCTCCAATTCAATGGCACGCTCGGGCGATGGGCGCTGCCGCCAGCGCAGCGTCAGGTCGGGCCGACCGCCCAGGCTGGCCCAGCGCCGGTGAGTAGGGACAATCACTCCGTCGAATCGCCCGGCAGCAGATTCTGAGGCAGGTCGGCCAGAACGGCGCGGTGGTCTGCGTAGGAGCGCTCGTAACTCCCCGCGCTCCGAAAGATGGGCATTGGATTCATCCCGGAGGCTTCTCGGCGTGGCGCAACGCGATGACCCTCGCCGGTCGCGCCAAGACGGTTTCCTCAGCGATGAGGAACAGCAGCAAGATGAGACGGCGGTATTTCATGGCTCAGAGGTGACCCGCATCTACGGCGGCGCGGGAACCTCCAGCCTTGTGTTCGATGCTCCAGCTTTTCATAGTAGCTAAGCGGCGATGAAGCCGACCCGGTGGGTTGGTGTTGGCAGTCTGATTCTCATATTCTGTCTGACCGGCGGCGCGGCAAAACGTCACGCTCAAGGATCGCTCTGCCACCGCCCGCCAGACCGACGGCCCCCAGGCTCCGACTGGCTCCTGGCCTTCCAGGAACAGGTCCGGCTCGGGCTTGGCCCGCGCCAGGTCACCGCGCTCCACGACGACGGTATCTTTGGTCACGCCCAGGGCTTTCACCGAGGGATTGATGTTGGCGCAAATCCACACGTCAGAAAAAGCGCCGGAGAAGAACGTATCCAATGCCCCAACTGGCAAACAGCAGCGCACCATGTTTGAGACGCGGACTCCATGAGCGTAGCCGAGAATGTCGCCCCCAAAAGAACTGGAAGTGCAAAAATGCGCCGAAGGCAATGCAGGCAACTGCGAGCACGACGGCCTCCCAACCCTGCAAATCGAGAATTGGCCCGCGACGACGGGGAAGGTAGGCGTGGCCGGTATAGAGGCAATAAACGTCTGCCGACCCGAAGGGTCGAATACGGCTGGCAGCAGTGGCCTGTCGTCCGGGATGATTTTCCCCCTGGCAACCTGGTTGCCGTGACAGTTTAGGCACTGGCTGATCTGAATTAAATCGCTATTTCGGCAATGTCGCTGAACAAACTCGCGCAGTTTCATCGCAGGAAGGTCAGTCCAAACACGCCAACGCCTCGGCTGTGGCGAATTTGGTGCCCGCATACTGCGTAACAGAAAAGGAGCGCAGCCCACCGGGCCGGAATATTGGTGGCTTGCCAGCGGGGCCAAGACAGCCCGCGACGAGCTGCTGACATTCTCCTCTTGATGTCAGCAGGAGCAACGACTTGCGGGGTGGAATCAGAATCGACGCCATGAGTTGATTGCCGTGGATCGAGAGGTCATTAAGAAGCATGCCATCGTCGGCACCGTCTGCGATCTCTGCTGCGGCACCGGTGGGATGCTCACGACGACGAAGGATCAAATCCTGGAGATCAATCCCAACGCCGAGGTCCACATGTTCGGCCACGAATCGCAACCCGAGACGTTCGCGATCTGCAAGGCTGACCTCTACATGAAGCCGCTGGATGGCCGGGACGCCGACAACATCAAGTTCGGCAGCACCCTCTCCAACTGGCAACTCGGCGCTCGGTGTTACGATTATCAGGCTGCCAATCCGCCGTACGGGAAGGAATGGAAACTCGAACAAGCCGCCGTGGAGGCCGAGGCCGAGCCTGCCCCCGGTATCACCAACTGGACTGCGTTCGCCGGATCGTGGCCGATGCGCTGGGCCGTGGCGCGGGGTATTGTTTGAAGGAAGTGCTCGCTACGAAGTCGCTGGACGAGGCTGAGAAACAGGACAGGACGAAAGAGGATGATCTGGAAGACCGGATCGTGGCGGAGATGAAGCGGCCTGAGCAAGCACACGATCAGCAAGAAGGTCGCCGTCATGGCCGAGCACTTCCGCAACAACGTCATGCAACGCATCGGCGGCAAGGCGAAGGCGATGATTGTCACCAGGTCACGGCTTCACGCTGTCCGGTTCAAGCTGGCGGTGGATGCGCATCTGAAGGAAAAGGGTTACCCGTTCAAGTCCCTGGTCGCCTTCTCCGGCACGGTGAAGGACTGCGGTAAGGATTACAGGAAGACCAGGTGTTCATCCGGCAACTGGAGCAGCGGCTCGCCAACGATCCGGCCCTGGCGGCGAGCATCAAGGTGAACCCGCCAGAGGATGCTCGGCTCACGTTCAACCATGTCGTGAACGACAAGCTCCAGGACATGGTTGATTCCAACTTCAAGTTCTACAGGCAGATCACCGACAACGCCGACTTCGCCGAGGATTTCATGTCCTGGATGTTCGAGCGTTACGTGAAGGCGAGGAATGCGAGCAAGGGCGGTGAGTCTTGATTACTGAGCGAAGATGAAACTTCTGACGAGCAGCATCTGGCCGAAGATCACTTCGGCGGCGAAATCGAGCGCTGCGACCGCGAATGTGGCGGTCGCCTACTTCGGCACAGGAGGCAGCGCCATGCTTCCGCTGAAAGAGGGCAGCCGCCTCGTCGTGGACTTCAGCGAGCGGGCCATCAAGTCCGGCCAGACCAACCCGTCTGAGATTGCGAAGCTGATCCGGCGCGGGGTCGATGTTTACAACAAACCCAACCTCCACGCCAAAGTCTTTGTCTTTCGCAACCGTGCTCTCATCGGGTCAACGAACGTGTCAAACACATCGGCGTTTGGGTTGCAGGAGGCGGCGGTCGAAACGGGGGACAGGAAGCTCGTCGCCTCGATGAAGGGCTTTGTGCGGAGCCTTTGCCGCGATTTGGTGACACTCCACGAGGCGGTCCAGATGAAGTCCGCATACAGACCACCAAGCTTTGGGCGGGGCAGTAAAGCAACCCGAACGTTAGATTGGCGGACCAATCAAAACTACCCTCCCGTCAAGATTATGCAGTTGAGGCTCGGCAAGTTTGACCAAGCGCAAGTGGAAGCCGAGCGACGAGGAGCCAAAACTGCTCGTGGGCGCATCAGGAACACACGCTATTTCCATGTGGAGAGCTTTTTGGACTGGCTGTGCCCATTCAAGTTGAGGGACATAGTCATCCGAGTGACAGACGAAGCCAGAGGTAAAACAATGGTGTCTCCACCAGCCAAAGTCATACACCTTGAACGTGTCTCCAATAGCTGGCGAGATGGAGTGTTCACCATCGTCTTTGAACAAAGGACAGAATTCCAGTTTCATGCCGAGGACTTTGACAGGGAGGGTGGGTCAAAGGCTGTCCTACCCTAAAAACTGTTGTGGGGAAGAAGGGCTGATTGAATCCATTCCATTTCTGGCAAATTCCTGGCTTCATGACCCCGGTGGTTGTGGTATGCTCGTGGCAATGAAATGTGCGCCACTCAATCTCGGCTTACTCGTGTCCTGTTTCCTGCCGGCGGTTTTGGTCGCCGGGCCGATTCCCGATGTGCCGTTTTGGCAGGACGTCGCGGTTCGCATACATCACGCCCCGGAATTGACCAACGCGATATTCAAGAAGCTCTGCGTGGACAAGGAAAACACTGTTTACGTGCTGACGGACAAGGGGTTGGCCCGCATTTTCGACAACACGCTGGCATTGGACCGAAGCTATCGACCACTCGCCGGCAAAATCGCCAAAGACATCGCACTGACACCACAAGGCGATTTGGCTTACCGATTCGACGAGGGCTGGTTGTCGAACGGTGCCAATGGCGCTCAAAATCTAAATATGGGACTGGCGTGGTTAAGCCAGCAACCGGTCTTGAAAGCTCGGGAGGGCGTGCCCTGGCCTGAGTTGACCGCCCGGAGCGTCGTGCCGGATGGAGTCTGGTTTGGCACGACGCGCGGCGCCTTCTTCGAGCGCGAAGTGACCAATTCCCGTTACGCAACGCCCTCGGCGCCAGGGATCGAGTCGCCGCGTTTCCGTTATTACGCGGGCAAACGCTGGCTGCGCGACGACCACGTTCTTGACATCGCTGTGGATCACGACGGCCAGGTCTGGGTGCTGACCCAGACCGGACTGAACAAGATCGAGTTCCGCCAGACCACGCTCGCCGCCAAGGCCGACTGGTTCCACCGCAAGATTCGGTCGCGGAATATCCGCTACGGCTTTACCGCGGAGCGCCGCCTGTTAAGCCCGGGGGACATCACATCGAGCGAGATGATCGACACCGACAACGACGGCGGCTGGACGAGCTATTACATTGGCTCACTCGGCGCACGCTACGCCGTCACCCACGAGGAGGAAATCCGTCGGCAAGCCTGGGAGTCATTCGCCGCTCTGGAGCGCCTGCAGAACATCCACACCAACACCGGCTTCCCCGCACGCACTTTCGAGCGCAAGGGCTTCAAGTATTCCGATCCCGACCGCTGGCGCGACGCGCCCGACCCCGGCTGGGAGTGGAAAGGCCACACCAGCAGCGATGAGATCTGCTCCCAAACCTTCGCCCACGCCGTGATGTGGGAGTTGGTAGCGACCAACGGGGCCGAACGCGCCCGCCTCGCCACCAACTACGCTCGCATCGTGGACCACATCCTGGCGCATGACCTGTATCTTGTGGACGTGGACGGCAAGCCGACGCTCTGGGGGCGTTGGAATCCCGAATACGTGAACTGGTTTCCACCCACAATCCACGACCGTCAGCTCAACAGCGCCGAATTCATCGCCAGCTTGCAACTCGCCTTTGCCATGACCGGCAATGCGGGCTACCGGGACAAAGCTTTCGAGTTGTTCAGCAAACAAGGCTATCTCACCAACATTCTCAGCTCACTCAAGCTCATCGGGCCCACCGTCGGATACGTGCATCAGGGCAACGATATGGGCAACGAGTGGAACCACAGCGACGACGAGCTGGCTTTCTTTGCCTACTGGCCCCTCGTGCGCTTCGCTTTCACCGACGAACTGCGAGCCAAATACCTCAACGTGGTGCGGGAGCATCTGGAAATCGAGCGACCGGAACGCTACCCGATCTGGAACTTCATCGCCGCGGGGTGCGGGGTGAGGGAGTTTGACGCCGCCGGTTCCGTCTGGACCCTGCGGGGCACGCCCCTGGACACGATCGCGTGGCGTGTCACCAACTCGCATCGGCAGGATGTGACCAGGCTGCCGCCGAACTTCATGGGACGCCAGCTTAAGGAACTGCTCCCGCCCGGCGAACGTCTCATGGCACGCATCAACACCCAACCCTTCATCCTCGACCAGGGCGACGACGCGACGGACTTCCCCGGCGACGAATTCCTCCTGGGATACTGGTTGGGTCGTTACATCGGCGCGATCAGCGGCCCATGAACCTCTGGCTCCTCGAGGAACCCGAGATTCTGGTCGCTCAGGTTTACGAACTCGACACGCTCCTCACCAAGGACGGTGGAGGTCGGGACGGCGTTTTCGGGCTTCCTGAGCGGGCGCTGGCAGACTTAGGCTGGGTGAACTTTCGTTAGCTGCCGGTGCGCGAATGGACGCGGTGTTTATTGCGGTCATCGCCTCGTCGATTACTCCGAGCAACTCCTGCCGGCCCTGCCGAGTCACGGCTGAACATGTGAACACTGCCGGCGGCTTTTCGAACCATGCCGAAATGCGAGCGGCAAAGGCCGTGATGTTCGCTTGAACCGTGGGGGGCGTTGCTTTGTCGGTCTTGGTGAAGACGAAGACGAAGGGCACGGCGTGGCGCACGAGCCATTCCACAAACTTGAGATCGATCGCTTGCGGCGCCAGACCGGAATCGATTAGCGCAAAGACCAGGCAGAGGTTTGGCCGATTCTCCAGGTAGTCGCTCACGGTTGCGCTGAACTGGGCTCGGTCATGCTTCGGGCCGTGGGCGAAGCCGTAGCCGGGGAGATCCACCAGCCGCCAGCATTTATTCACGGTGAAGAGGTTAATGAGCTTGGTAAACCCCGGCCTGGGTGAGACGCGGGCCAATCCCTGCTCGCCGGCGAGCAGGTTCAAAAGGGCGGACTTGCCAACATTGGAACGGCCGATGAAAGCGAACTCCGGCAACGACTCGTCCGGACACGAATTCAAATCAGGGGCGCTGCGATCAAAAATGGCGGATGAAATATTCACAAAGGAAAATGCACAGTCCATTATCGCACAAATCGACGGCAATGAAACTCATTTAACCAGAAGACTGTGGACTTGGACTGAGGCCCAGGCGGCCAGTCTGGGTCGCCGCGCAGATCTGGCACGGCTGCCAGTAGAGCCAACACGGTGTCGTTGAATTCAGGCATGAGATTGGGAATCTGCGTTGCCTTTCCACCGTCGCGATATTAGTGTTCTGCCAGACGTATGGACATAAAGAAGCCTACGACCGCCTACGAAGCTTGGTTGGAGGGAAAAATCCGACTGATCGACGCTGATCTGCGCCTCGCACATCAGCGGATGGCCCAAAGCCCTTTTCCGTTCCTTCGCGCCACATTCTATCGTTGGGTTCAGTTGTGGCCACAGGTCTGCCCGGAGCTTGCGACTGCCCCTGCCGTGTTGGGCGTTGGCGATCTGCATGTCGAGAACTTCGGAACCTGGCGAGACGGCTGGAAAGGATGGGCCAAAGCTTAGCGCGGGCGGCTCGAAGGTTCTGTCAATTTTCCCCCATGCTTCACAACTCATCCCAAGGCACGGCGGCCCCCCAACCGATGCGCATCACGTCAATTGACGCCCTACGCGGGTTCGTAATGTTCATGATGATCTTCGTCAACGACCTCTCCGGCGCGGGCAAGATCGTCCCTGACTGGATGGTTCATTTCAGCGACCGCCATCGCGACAGCAGCGGAATGACGTTCGTGGATTTGGTCTTCCCCGCGTTCCTGTTCATTGTGGGCATGTCCGTTCCCTTGGCGCTCGGTGGGCGCATGGCAAAGCGCCAGCCGGTCTGGAAGACGCTCGGACACATTGCCTCCCGCACCATGTTGCTGCTGTTCATCGGTATTCTGATGGTTCACGAAACGCCGGACACGGCGGCGCTGGGGTGGTCAGGGGACTGGTGGTGCGTGTTGATGTATCTCTCGGCCATTGCAGCCTTCTGTTCCATCGCGCCTCGTCCCTTCGTCCCGGCGTCCAGACCGAGCACCTGGAGAATCGCCAACTTCTGCGTGCGGCTGGCTGGGCTGGCGATGCTGTTCTGGCTGGCGTTTGCCTTTCGGGGCGCAAAGGGTCAGCGCATCATCACGCTCGCACCCTTTTCACTGGATACGGAGTGGTATGGCATTCTGGGACTCATCGGCTGGGCCTATCTGATCACATGCCTCGTCTATCTGTCGTTTGGCGGCAACCGCACTGCAATTCTGGGCTGCATGGCACTGTTGATGTGCCTGTTCGTGGCGGACAAGAAAGGCGTGTTTGAAGGCTTCTGGCTCAGCAAGATCGTCAGCATCGGCGAGACACTCGGTTCGCAGGGGGCCATCGCTGCAGGCGGCTTGCTGCTGGGTTCGATCCTCACCGCCGCTGACATGATCACCCTGAAAGCCCGCACGAGATTCACTTTCTGTTTCGCCGCCGGTTGCGCCGCCGCAGCGCTCCTGCTGAGCCGCGCTTACGGCATCAGCAAGAACAACGCGACGCCATCGTGGTGTTTCTGGGCCTGTGCCATCACCGCCGTGCTGTGGTATGGGTTTTATCTGATCTCCGATGTGCGCCCGGCCAAAATCATTTCACGACCGCTGGCGCTGGCGGGACAAAACGTGCTGCTCGCATATTTGATTTCCGAAATGATGCCCGGCCTGTTGGCCGCGCTGCGCTTGGGAGACGGCTATGGCCATCTGGCCGCGAATCTTCCGTCCGCCATCGCACGCTCGGCCCTTTGCGGGGTGTTGATCCTTCTCTTGTCTGCCAGCCTCAACCGGATCGGCTTCCGGCTTAAACTCTGATCCCCCCCCCCAATCCGGTGGAAGAACTGGCCACGAGGATTATTGGCGGACGACTTCCTGTTGACCGCAATCGCAACGGAGCACAAAGCGCAGAACGGGAACCTCCCGTGTTAACGTGTCAATGTACTAGCCCCGACCCTTTCCAGGGCAGCAGGCCTCCATTCGGATGGTCCGCCGCGGCGCCTTACGTCGTCACGCCGCAGTCAGTGCGGCACGCCCATCCTCCACGGTGCCAGTTTTCTCCAGGAAATAATCATACCCACCTACGTACGACGTAATCTGACCCGCGTTCACATGCAACACCTTGGTGGCGAGCTTGCGAATAAAATGCACGTCGTGGGAGATAAAGACCAGCGTGCCCTCATAACGTTCCAACGCCAGCGTCAGCGATTCGACGGTGTGGATATCCAGGTGCGTCGTCGGCTCGTCCATGAGCAGGAGGTTCGGTGGGTCAACGAGGAAACGGATCAAGTTGAGCCTGGTCTTTTCGCCGCCACTGAGCACCTTCGTCGGTTTGTAAATGTCGTCTTTGCGAAACATGAAAGAACCCAACACCGCCCTCGCCTCTTCTTCGCGCATGAGCGGCGCACTGGCCGTCACCTCCTCCAGCACCGTCCGCTCTGGGTCGAGGGTGGCCGCACGATGCTGGCTGAAGTAACCCACTTTCGCATTGTGACCCAGATCGCGCTCCCCTTGTTGAAACTCCACCACGCCCGCAAGAATCTTCAGCAGCGTGGATTTGCCCGCGCCGTTCGGCCCAACCAGCACGGTCTGATCACCGCGCTCGATCGCGAGGTCCATCCCCGCATAAACCCGGTTTGGCCCGTAAGCCATGTGGATCCCCTTCAAATGGACCGCACGCTGGCCGCCGCGCGGCGGCTGCGGAATCTGGAATCGGAAGGGCTTCCGTGGAGCCAGGGGTTTCTCGATCGTATCCATGCGCTCGATCTGCTTGAGTTTGCTCATGGCCTGCGAAGCCTTGGAGGTCACTGAGCGAAACCGATCCGCAAACTGCTGGAGTGCGGCAATCTCTTTCTGCTGATTGTTGTATGCGGCCAGTTGCTGTTCATAGCGCGCCGTCCGCTCCAGGAGGTAGTCGGAGTAATTCCCGGTATAGGCAATGAGCTTTTTCTCCGAGATTTCGTGAACCTGGCCCACGACCTCGTCCATGAACTGGCGATCATGCGAAATCAGCAGCAAAGCGCCTGCATAATTCTTGAGGTAGTTCTGCAGCCAGAGCAGCGAGGGCAAATCCAGGTGGTTAGTCGGTTCATCCAACAGGAGTAGGTCGGGTTCGATCACCAGCAGCCGGGCCAAGCGTGCGCGCATAATCCACCCGCCGCTCATTTCCCGCGCCTTCCGGTCGAAATCGGCGTCGCGATAACCGAGACCTCGCAACATCTTCATCGCCTTGGTCTCCACTTCCGGATCGTTTAGCTTGTCGTGCTTTGCATGCGCCTCCATGTATTCCGGACACGACACTCTCCCCGCCTGCTCCAACTCGTGCAGCCGCTTTTCCAAACGGGGCAATTCGTCCACCCGGCCGGTCGCCACATCCAAAACCGTTTCTTCGCCGAGCGCTTCACTCTCCTGCGGAAGATGGCCCACCAAGGTCCATTCGTCGCGCTCCACGATGCCTGCGTCCGGCTCCCGTTGCTTGAGAATGATGGAGAAAAGCGTGGTTTTGCCGGCGCCGTTCGGTCCGACCAGCGCGACATGTTCGCCATAATTGACCTGAAACGTGGCGTCCTCGAAGAGAGTCCGCCCGCCAAGGGTCACCTTAAGATCACGAATTATGAGCATGAAAAAGTGTATTCGCCAGCGACTAACCGCCACTACCCGGATAGAAGTCTGATTTAACCCCGCAGATGCCGAATCATTGGTTTTGTCTATCGCGGCGAGTTGGAAATTATAGCCTGAAATCGCGTGGCGTCAATGGACTATTGATAAAACACTGCAATTCCATGTGGGAACAGAATGGGATAGTCCAAGCCAACCCGATCAAAACGGGGATGGTCAAGAATCCTTCGGCTTTCGTGATGTTCTCGGATAGCCGCGTTCGCGCCGACGAAACACCCTGCTTTGGCACCGATGCCGCCAAGGCGAGCACGCTGGGCAGTCCTCAGAACTACACGAGCCGCTTCTCTTCCCGCCATGAGAGCGGCGGCGACATTGCCTTCAACGACCACCACGCTGCCTACTTCAAGTACGCCTACGTCGTCGTGCCAAACAATGGCAAGCCTTCTGACCCGGCCAAGCCCGACGTCAACTGGACGTATAACGGCACGTCGCCCGATGGTCTTTCACCGCCGTGAACTATCTCAATGTCAGATCCCGGAGCCATCCAAGAGTGATTCCTGTTCCAATGGTGGAAATGAACTCAGGGTTGCGTTCGTCTGGGATCTGAGAGAGTCTTGGCCCATGCAATTGTGCGAGCAGGAATTGGCCGGCTTGAAGGAGAAGCTCTTGACTATGGCCAGCCATGCCGAGGCTTCGGTTGGAAAGGTCATCGAGGCGCTCGGCAAGCGCGACTATGATCTGGCCCTGCGCGTTCAGGCTGAGGACGCGGTCGTTGACCGCTTTGAAGTTGAGGTGGACGAACTGGCCATCCGGCTGCTGGCCAATGCGCCACGGGCCATCGACCTGCGGCTCATCACGGTTGCGATGAAGATCTCCCAAAATCTGGAGAGGGTGGGGGATGAGACCACCACCATCGCCCGGCGCGTGCAGGATCTCTGCCGGGAACTGCCCTTGAAGCTCGTCGTAGATATTCCCCAAATGGCCAACCTCGCCGTCCAGATGCTTAAGAGCGCACTCGATGCCTTTGTCAGCCAAGACCCCGCTGCGGCTCGCGCGCTGATCCCGCAGGACAAGCCAATCGACTTATTGAACAAGCAGATTCATCGGCAACTGGCTGATCAGATGATCGCAGACCCGGACACCATCCCGCGATGTTTGAACGTGATGGTCATCTCCAAGAGCCTGGAGCGCATCGCCGACCACGGCAAGAACGTGGCCGAGCAGGTCGTTTACCTCTGCGAAGCCCAGGACATCCGGCATAAGGGCAAGGGAGATCCCGACTCGCGGATCGCGGGTGAAGTCGCTTCGTCGTAACCTGTTTGTCACAATGTCATCATTGTCGTAACCCGTCGCAGATGGTATCCAAGTGGCTTGTGATATCCAAGATCCTCGTTGTCGATGATGAGCCGGAAGCGGTGGAGTTGCTCGAGTTCAACCTCAAGCAGGCGGGGTTTGATGTCGTCACTGCTGCCGATGGTGCCCAGGCAATCAAGAAGGCCCGCTCCGTTCTCCCGAGCCTGATTGTGCTCGACTTAATGCTCCCCGAAATCGACGGGTTGGATGTCTGCAAAATGTTGCGCCGTGACCCCGCCACCGCCGGCATTCCGATCATTATGCTGACGGCCAAGGCGGCAGAGATGGACCGCATCGTTGGCCTGGAGTTGGGCGCGGAGGATTACATCACCAAGCCTTTCAGCCCGCGCGAGTTGGTTTTGCGGGTGAAGAAGGTTCTGCAGCGCGGCCAGGCCGGTCAGGCGGAACCTGTTTCGCTCAAGTTTGGTGACTTGCTGATCGACCCGCCGCGGCATCTGGTAAAGTGGCGCGGAAAGCCGATCGATCTGACGGCGACCGAGTTCAAACTGCTGGCGATTTTGGCGCAGCGCCGCGGCCGGGTGCAATCCCGGGACCAGTTGTTGCGCGATGTCTGGGAGTACAACAGCCTGATTGACACCCGCACCGTCGATACGCACATGCGGCGTCTGCGCGAAAAGCTGGGGGCAGCCGGCAAATACCTCACGACTGTGCGCGGCGTCGGCTATCGTTTCGTTGAGGCTCCAGTGTAGGTATGCTGTCCAGCATAACCGGCTTCGGGCTGCGAATTTCTAACCTGCCGTGCTTTGGCCGCTTTTAACTCTCTTCACCCTCGTCGCCCTGGCAGCCCTGCATCTTTGGTGGCGAGGCAGGTTCGCGCGCGCGCGGCAGGCCGCGCGAAGCGAAATCGGAGCCTTGCAGGATGAACAGCAGCGGGCCGCCCGGCAAATCCAAACCCAGCAGGAAGTTCTCTTCAATAGCATGGTCGAGGGCCTGCTCCTCTTGGATGAGCACGGACGCATTCAGCTCGCCAACCGCGCGTTTGCCAGCCTGTTTAGTGTGACGGTTGATATCCGCGGCCGAAGCCTCCTGGAGGCTCTTCGCTTGCACGAACTCGCCGAGTTGGTCGCTTCCCTCGACGCGCAGAAACAAGTGCTCGGATACGAGCTCAAATTGCCCGGGCTGAGCGAACGCTGGTTGCAGATCAACGCTGCCGCCATCCTCAATGGACACGGACAGCGGCACGGCACGGTGGTGGTCTTCCACGATTTGACCCGCTTGAAACAGCTCGAGAGCGTGCGCCAGGAATTCGTGGCCAATGTAAGTCATGAACTCCGCACCCCGCTTTCCCTCATCAAAGGCTATGTCGAGACGCTGCTCGATGGCGCCCGGGATAACCCCGAGGTCGCCACAAAATTCCTGCAGACCATCGACCGTAACGCTGAGCGTCTCAAATTGCTCATCGAGGATCTGCTCACCATTTCCGAACTCGAGTCCGGCCGTATCAAACTGAGCCTCCGAGCCGTCCCTCTCAGCCCCGTCGTTGCCAAGGTCTTTGAAGACTTTAAGACCCAGGCGGACGCCAAGAGCATGAAGCTCATAAACGCGGCCCCCGAGCTTGCCGTGCGTGCGGACGTTGACCGACTGGAACAGGTGCTGGGGAATCTGGTGGATAACGCCATCAAATACGGCCGCGCCAAGGGTACGGTGACTGTTGGTGGCATCGGCCGAGACGGCGGCCGGGTGGAAGTGTTCGTTCAGGATGACGGTCCGGGAATACCGCCGGAAGCCCTCGAACGAGTCTTCGAGCGCTTCTATCGCGTGGACAAGGCCCGCTCGCGCGAGCAAGGCGGGACGGGGCTTGGACTCGCCATCGTTAAACACATTATTCAAAACCACGGCGGCGTAGTTCGCGCGACCAGCGACCCGGGCCGTGGCACGACCTTCTATTTTACCCTCGCTCAAGGCACGGGCACCCTCCAGCAGCCGCTGCTGTGATTTAATTCTTGGTATGAGACCGATGGCGATGAGCTTTCGCATGGAATATCTATCGGCAGAGGTGAGCGACCGCCGCCGACAGGGACCGTGGAGCGCACGAGGCGCTCCCGAATTGCCGTCCAGCCTCGAACGAACCGGCGGGGCGGCTTCATCACCATGTTTGAGTAGCCGTTTCGATTGTCACGGCCAAGGTGGCACGCAGCCAACCGAACGTTTCTTTCATAAAATCAAAATCAGGGCCGGACATCACGAACCTCGCCTTTCCCTTGATCAAGAAACCGGCACTCATTCCATGCAGGCCCTCAACCTTACTGCTCCCCAATGTAATCAAGACATTCGGATTGTGCGCAATGTTGGCCTCCGTCTTGTGCATATAGCCGGCGGGGATAAACAGCCGTCCATCTTGCGACACTTTGAGGTAGCTATTCCAAGTGTTGACCATGTGGGGTCCATCAGGGCCCAGGGTGGCGATAGCAACAACTCCGTCCTGCTTCATGATTTTCTGTAGCTTGTCCGGGATCATCGTGTATTCCTTTTTGTGGGGCTTCAGGTCAGTTGTGATCGGCAGGCTTAGTGCTTGAGAGGGCGGAAGGCGAAATTGGGTGGGAGTTTTGACTAATGGCGGTGTGGAAGGGATCCGGGATGGAGGTGGTGGCGGCTT
>Ga0194053_10001178_pt1 | contig 17219 bp, 10 predicted proteins | sample SepL228m_MetaG_FD_161684 | JGI IMG/M metagenome (GOLD analysis project Ga0194053, IMG submission 161684) | Anoxic zone freshwater microbial communities from boreal shield lake in IISD Experimental Lakes Area, Ontario, Canada - Sep2016-L227-8m | ecosystem: Environmental > Aquatic > Freshwater >... | reverse complement strand
CCAGGGCCGCGGCCCGACCCAGGCCCACGAGGCCCGGCACATTCTCCGTACCGCCCCGCCGGCCTCGCTCCTGGGAGCCACCCAGCATCAGGGGCTTCAGACGCACGCCCCGCCGGATCATGAGCAGCCCCGTGCCCTTCGGACCATGGAACTTGTGGCCGCTCAAGGTGAGCAGGTCCGCCCCCCAGGCCCCGGCGTCCACGGGCACCTTGCCGAGGCACTGGGTGGCATCCACCAGATAGAGGGCGCCCTGTTGCCGAGCTAGGCGGCCCGCTTCGACCACCGGGCTCAGGACCCCGGTCTCGTTGTTGGCGGTGATGACGGCCACCAGCGCCGTGTCTGGCCGCACCGCGGCCGCCAGGGCCTCCAGATCCAGACGCCCCGCGCCATCCACGCCAATGTCGGTCACCTCGCCGCCCTGCCCCCGCCACCAGAGCGCCAGGGCCCGCACCGCCGGGTGCTCCACCTCGGTGGTCACCAGGTGGCGCTTTGTCGGGAAGGCTTCCCAGACGCCCCGGAGGGCATGGTTCAGCCCTTCCGTGCCGCCGGAGGTGAAGACGACTTCCGCAGGGGTGCAACCGATCAGCGCGGCGGCCTGTTCCCGCGCCGCCACCAGGGCGCCATCGGCGAGATGGCCCAGGGCATAGGCAGAGCTGGCATTGCCGAAGCGCTCGGTGAACCAGGGTCGCATGGCCTCGAAGACCTCGGGATCCAGGGGAGTGGTGGCATTATGGTCGAGATAGATCAGTTCCATGGTGGGGTCATTCTCCCACTTCCCGGCGCGATGCGGCGATCCCTGCTCCAAGCCCTGGTTTCCTGGCGCTGATTGGAACCCGACCACAGCACAGCCACAGGAAAAGGGGCTATGGAGTCCACAGGCAGACGGCGGCTATACACCCTGCTTCCCTACGCGGGGCTTCTGCTGGGCCTGGCCCTCACCCTGATCGCCTGGCTGCTGGCCTGGCAGGAGGAGAGCTCTCGCCTCCAGTTTCAGCGGGAGGTGCGCGCCGAGGCGGCCTTCCAGGTCGTGCAGCACCGCCTGGCGGCTCTGGAGAAGCACCTTCAGGGCAGCGCGGTCTTCCTGGGTCGCTCGCCCTTGCCCTCGCGGGCCGAGTGGCGGGAATACGTACTCCGCTCCGACCTGCGCGGCGCCTATCCCGGCCTCCAGGGCCTGGGCTTCGCGGAGTGGATCCCGCGGCTGGGCCTGACCACCCACGAGCACCGGGTCCGGGCGGAAGGCCTGCCCGACTACCGGGTCCAGGCTGCCGGACCGCTGCCCCGGGATCCCGCCGGCCTCAGCGCCGTAGTCTATGTGGAGCCCATGAACCCCCGGAACCGCACGAGCGTGGGGCTGGACCTGCTCGGGGAAGCCCAGCGCCGGGAGGCCATGCTCCGGGCGCGGGACACCGGTCAGGTGGCCATGTCCGGCAAGGTCCGACTGGACGGAGAGGGTGCCGCCGACAGTCAGACGGGGGTCCTGATGTTCGCGCCGGTCTACCGCCTGCAGGCCCCCCTGGACAGCCTGGAAGCCCGCCGCAAGGCCTTCCTCGGCTGGGCCTTCCTGCCCTTCAACGTGCGGCAGCTGCTGGGCGGCATCCTGCAGCATGAAGTGCGTGACGCGGAAGTGGACCTCATCGACGGCGAACCCGACGGCATGGACCGGCGCATCTTCGAATCCACCCGGGAGGCCGCCGAGGCAGCGGGCCAGCCCGGCACCACCCGCATGCTGGACGTGGGTGGCCGAAACTGGATCCTGAGCATCCGCCAGAACCAGGTAGGCGTGGCCTTGCAGGGGGCGGGGCGGCACTGGATGGTCCTGCTGACCGGCAGTCTTATCAGCCTCCTGCTGGCGGCCTTCTTCCTGGCCCTGACCCGCTCCGAGCGCGAGGCGCTACGGCTGGCCAACGAGCGGAAGGCCCAGCTGCAGGAAGGCCATGATCGGCTGGCCGAGCTCTCCCAGCAGCTGAAGGAGGTCATCTGGGGCACGGACGCGGGCACCTGGGTCTGGGACATTCCATCGGGCAGCATCGCCATCAACGACCGCTGGGCCGAGATCGTCGGCCGGACCCTCGAGGAGCTGACTCCGGCGAACCTCCAGACCTGGGTGGAGCTCGTCCACCCGGAGGACCTGCAGCGCTCCAATGAACTCATCGAGCGCTGCTTTCGGCGCGAGGACGAGACCTACCAGTGCGAGGCCCGCATGCGCCACCGGGACGGCAGCTGGGTCTGGGTGCTGGACCGGGGCCGGGTGGTGGATTGGACCCCGGAAGGCCAACCCCTCCGGATGTCCGGCACCCACCAGGACATCACCGCCCGCAAGGAGGCGGAAGAGGCCAACGCCCAGTCCCAGGAGAAGTTCCGGACCGTGGCCGACTACACCTCGGACTGGGAGTACTGGGAGGGCCCCGGTCACCAGATCGTCTACATGAGCCCCTCCTGCGTGGCCATCACGGGTCATACCCGCGAGGAGTTCATCGCCGACCCAGGGCTGCTGCTGCGCATCGTCCATCCCGATGACCAGTTCCTGGCCGAAGCCCACCAGCACTATCCCAGCGGCATGGAAGACGGGGCCCTGGACTTCCGGATCATCCGCCGGGATGGGGCCGTCCGCTGGATCTCCCATGTCTGCCACCCCATCCGCGACCCTCACGGCAACTTCAAGGGGCACCGGGTCAGCAACCGGGAGATCACCGCGCGCAAGCAGGCGCTGGAAGATCTCCAGGCCAGCGAGGAGCAGCTTCGGGCCATCTTCGAGAACGCCACCCTCGGCATCTTCTGGTCCGATGCGCAGGGGGTCATCCTGCGCTCCAACCCGACCTTCCAGCAGATCGTCGGACAGACCGCCGAGGAACTGACGGGCGTCACCTTTGACGCGTTCACCCATCCGGCCCAGCAGACCCGGGACCTGCTGCTGCGCCAGGCCCTGCTGCAGGGCAAGTCGGACCAGCTGCGAACCGAAACCCGCTGGGTCCGGAGCGATGGGCGGGGGCTCTGGGTGGCCCTCACCGTCCGGCCGGTCCTGGACGCCGACGGCCGGCTGAAGTTCTACTCGGGGGTCGTGGACGACATCACGAGCAAGAAGCAGGCCCAGGACGAGCTGAAGCGGATCATGCGGGAGCAGGAAATCATCCTGGAGAACGCCAACGTCGGCATCTCCCTGGTGGTGGACCGTCGGCAGGTCTGGATCAACCGCTGGATGGGCAAGGTGTTCCAGTATCCCCTCGAGGAGCTGGAAGGCCATGACACCCGGATGCTCTTCCCCTCGCAGGAGGCCTACGAGCAGCTGGGCCGGGACGCCTACCCCCTGCTCGCCCGGGGCGAGAACTACGAGACCGTACACAAGCTCGTACGCCGCGATGGCTCCCCCATCTGGATCCATCTCAACGGCAAGGCCATCGAGCCGCCAGACCTGAGCCGGGGAACCCTGTGGATCCTCTCGGATGCCACCGCCCAGAAGGAAGCGGAGGACGCCCTCCGGGCGGACGAGGCCCGGTTCCGTTCCATGTTCGAGTCCCACAGCGCCGTCATGCTTCTCATCGATCCGGTGGACGGCCGGATCCAGGACGCCAACCCCGCGGCCGCGGCCTTCTACGGCTATGATCGCGAGCGCCTCCAGGCCATGAACATCGGCGAGATCAACACCCTGCCCCCGGAGGAGATCGCCGAGGAGATGCGGCGCTCCACCGGCATGCAGAAGCGGACCTTCGTCTTCACCCACCGCCTGGCCAGCGGTGAGATCCGGACCGTGGAAGTGAACTCCTCCCCCACGACGATCCTCGGCCGCCAGGTGCTCTTCAGCATCATCCAGGACATCACCGAGCGGGCCAATCTCGAGATCGAGATCCGCCTAAGGCAGGCTCTGCTTGAGGAGCTGAACCGCTCCCTAGACGACCGCGTCAACCAGGCCCTGGAGGAGATCCGCACCAAGGACCAGATGCTGATCACCCAGGGGCGCCAGGCCGCCATGGGTGAGATGATCGGCAACATCGCCCACCAGTGGCGCCAGCCCCTGAACGCGCTGGGCCTGCTGCTCTCGAACCTCAAGGACGCCTACGCCTTCGGAGAGATGCAGCCTGAGCTGCTCGACAAGTCTGTGGCGGACGGCACGGCCCTCGTCCAGAAGATGTCCTCCACCATCAACGACTTCAGGAACTTCTTCAGACCCGAGAAGGAGAAGACCGTCTTCTCCGTCCAGGCCCAGATCCAGCAGGCAGTCACCCTGGTCGCTGCGGGCTTCCGCACGGCCAACATCACCATCGAGATCCATGTCCCCCGAGACCTGCAGCTGTTCGGGTTTCCCAATGAGTTCTCCCAGGTGATCCTCAACCTCCTGAGCAACTCCCAGCAGGCCATCCAGCAGTCCGGCCACCTTACAGGCCGCGTCACCCTCACCACCTCCGAGAGCCACGGGATGGGCTGCCTGAGTGTCCAGGACAATGGCGGGGGAATTCCGGTGGAGATTCTGGACAAGATCTTCGAGCCCTATTTCTCGACGAAAGAACTTGGCACCGGCATCGGACTCTACATGTCAAAACAGATCATCGAGCGCAATATGGATGGGCGGCTGGAAGGCCACAACAAGGGAGCTGGTGCCGAATTCGTCATCCGCCTTCCACTTGCAGGAGGTATCCCATGAGCCGTGACACCCAGGACGCTGAGTTCCTGAAGTCACTCACCGTGCTCTACGTCGAGGACGACGACCTGGGTCGCGCGCAGACAGAGATGTTCCTCAAGCGTCGGGTCGGCAAGATGATCACGGCGACCAATGGCGCCCAGGGCCTCGAGATCTTCCGCACCCAGCCCGTCCAGATGGTGATCACGGACGTGCTCATGCCGGTCATGGACGGCCTAACCATGGCCGAGGAAATCCGGAAGCTGTCCCCCACCGTGCCCATCATCGTCACCACGGCCTTCGAGCAGACGGACTACCTGCTGCGGTCCATCGAGATCGGCATTGAGAAGTACGTCGTGAAGCCGATCCGGATCGAGCGGCTCGAGGATGCGCTGCTGGAGTGCGCCCACCGCCTGCTCGGCGAAGAACTCTTCCGGCAGAAGGGCTGGCTGGAGGCCGAAGCCCAGCGGCTGAAACACCAGGAGAGCATCCGAATCCTCACCTCGGGCATCGCCCACGACTTCAACAACCTGCTGCAGGCCATCCTCTCCGCCTTCACCTTGGCCAAGATGAAGCTGCCCCCCGAGAGCGAAGCCCACCGCAGCCTGGAGATCGCCGATCGGAGCTCCGAGCAGGCTCGGATCCTGGCCCGGCGGCTCTACACCCTCGCCGTGGGGGCCGAGGCCACGGATCGCCTGGGAGCGCTGGACACCCTGATCCGGGATTCCGTCAGCACGATCCTCGCCGGGACTCGCACACAGGTGGAGTACCACTTCAGCGCTGAGCCCTGCGCCGTCCACTTCAATGAGACCGCCCTGCGCCAGGTCTTCACCATCGTGGCCACCAACGCCTGCGAGGCCATGCCCTCGGGCGGCAGCCTCGTCATCTCGACCGAAACCCGGGCCCTGGCCGAGCGGGAGCAGACTCCCCTCCGCCCGGGGCGGTACCTGCATATCCAGTTCCGGGACACGGGCAGCGGCATTGCCCCCAAGCACCTCCCGATGATCTTCGAGCCCTATTTCTCCACCAAGGACCGGGGCAGCCAGAAGGGGATGGGACTGGGTCTGGCCTTGTGCGACACCCTCATCCGCTCCCAGGGCGGGACCATCCTCGCCGAGTCCACCGAAGGCCAGGGCACCACCCTCCACATCTACCTGCCAGAAGCGGCGCCCGAGGCCTGAGCCCTTTCGCCCAGGCAGCGCAGGATGAACCCAGGCGGCCAGGACCATACGCGGCAGCCCAAGAATCTCCACTAAGGACACGAAGGCCTGGCACGAAATCTTTTCATCCCAACCCAGGTGCCGAGATGCCCGGCAGGGGATCATGGTGGTGGGACTACTCAGTGGGATCTGGCGGACAAATGGGTGTTCAGGACCCGGGGGGGCACCGCAGGCTGGCCAGGGCCTCGGCTCGTCCCGCGAGACTGGGCGCCTTGCCCTGGAAGGTCCGACCGGAACCACCGCCCTTGGCGCCGAGAGCGGCTGCCACGGCCTTGCCCGCTGCGGGCACGTCCAGGGTCGAGGCGTCGCCCGCACTGAGCAGGAAGAGGCCCTGCCCCGCCCCCTCCGTGGTGAGGAAGACGGCCTTGGCCGGAGCCAGCGCGAGGGTGCCCCGAGCCAGCTTCTGGAGGAAGCCCGCGTCCCGCCCCTCCAGGTGGGCTTCCACCAGGGCCTCAGGGTGGGCTGCCAGGCCGATGGCCAGGCTCTCTGCCAGCTCATCTTCCGTGCGGCGCAGCCGCTTCTCCAGGGCCAGCGCCTGATCCAGTCGGGCCTGGAGGGTGGGGACGAGCTCCTCGTCCGGGGCGCCCAGCAGGGCCCGCAGCGCCGCCGTGCGCTGCTCGTGGGCGCCGAGGCGGTGGCGGGCCCGGCCGCCGGCCACGTAGAAGAGCCGGGTCCCCCCGCGGATGCTCTCGGTCCCCAGCAGCTTCAGGGCCTCGATCTCGCCGGTGTGGCGCAGGTGGGTGCCGCCGCAGGTGTTCAGGTCCACCCCGGTGATCCCCACGAGGCGGATGGCCCCGGCATGACCCTCGGGCAAGCCCCGGGACCGGACCTGCTCCAGGGCGTAGGCCTCAGGACTCACCCAGCGGGCGGCCACCTCGCGGTGGGCCCGCACTTCGGTGGCCACGGCCTCCTCCAGGCGCTCCAGGGCCGCCGGAGAGATCCCGGGCGTAGCCAGCTCGATGTCGCAGACCGAGGGGCCGAGATGGAAGGCCGTGGTGGCCCACTGGAAGCGGTCCTGGGCCACGGCCGTCAGCAGGTGCTGACCCGTGTGCTGCTGCATGTGGTCAAAGCGGCGGGCCCAGTCCAGGACCAGCGCGGCGGGTCCGACCGGCAGCGCCCGTTCCAGGTAGTGCCGGATCTCGCCGCCGGACTTCTGGACGTCCACCACCGGGTGTCCGTTCACGGTACCCAGATCACAGGGCTGGCCCCCGCCTTCGGGATAGAAGACCGTGTCCTCCAGCACCACGAAGGGCCGCCCCTGCTCTTCCCCCGCATGGAGAACGCGCGTCTCCAGGGCGGCGAGGGTGGGGTCCCGTTCGAAGGCTGGCGGCTGGTTCATGGGGGGAGCCTAGCACAGCGGGCCGTTCCGTTTGGGCAGACAGTCCCCTAGGTTAAGCTTCGAGTGTCCATGTCCCATATCCCCCTGCCCGAGCGCCTCCGCCCCGCCACCCTCACCGAGGTGGTGGGCCAGGATCACCTGCTGGGCCCCAGGGGCGCCCTCACCCGCCTCACCGCCGGCGGCCGCCTGCCCTCCATGGTGATGTGGGGCCCGCCGGGCACGGGCAAGACGACCCTGGCCCGCATCCTGGCTGAGGCCACGGGCCACGGGTTCATGGAGTTTTCGGGCGCCGGGGGCAGCGCTGCGGAGCTGAAGAAGTTCCTCCAGGAGAGTAAGGCCATGCCGCTCTTCCGGGGGGTGCCGCCGGTGGTCTTCCTGGATGAGATCCACCGGTTCAACCGCTCCCAGCAGGACATCCTGCTGCCCTACCTGGAGCGCGGCGAGGCCATCCTCATCGGCGCCACCACCGAGAACCCCGCCTTCTACCTGAACCCCGCGCTGCGCAGCCGCTGCCAGCTCATCGCCCTCAAGGCCCTGGAGCCCGGCCACATCCGGCAGGTGCTGACCCGGGCCTGGAGCCGGGAGCGCACCGGCCAGCCTGAGCCCACGGAGGTCTGCGCATGGCTCTCCCACTGGGCCGGGGGCGACCTGCGCTCGGCGCTCTCGGGGCTCGAGACCTGGATGGAGATGCCGGACCCGGACCTGGAATCCCTCCAGGGCGCCCTCGGCGGGCGCATGATGTTCGACCGCGCCGATGGGCACTACGACCTGGCCAGCGCGTTCCAGAAGAGCCTGCGCGGCTCCGATGCCGATGCCGCCCTCTACTACCTGAGCCGCATGATCCGCGGCGGCGAGGACCCCCGCTTCATCGCCCGGCGCCTCATGGTCTGCTCGGCCGAGGATGTGGGCAACGCGGACCCCCAGGCTTTCCTGCTCTGCGAGGCGGCCAGCCGCGCGGTGGAGCAGATCGGCTGGCCCGAGGCCCGGATCCCCCTGGCCCAGGCCGTGCTCTACGTGGCCAACGCCCCCAAGAGCAACGCCACAGTCCTGAGCATCGATGCGGCCCTGGCCGCCGAGGACGCACCCATCCCCGACGGCCTCCGGGACGCCCACACCGCCACGGCCCGCAAGGCTGGTCGCGGCGCGGGCTACCACTACTCCCATGACGACTACGACCGCCCCCAAGCCTTCCTGCCCGAGCGGTTCCAGGGCACGGCCTTCTACCAGGCCCGGCGGCCCCAGGAGCGCTCCTGGCGGGACCGGCAGGAGCCCGACGCCGCCGCCCTGGGCACCCTCTGGGAAGCCTGGCTCGCGGCCCATCCCGAGGGCGGGGAGCTCCCCCTGGACGCCTGGAGCACCGAGCTAGCCTGCAGCCGCGAGGCCGTGGCCCGGGCCCTGGGCAAGCTGGCCCAGGGGCGCTGCACCTTGACCCGCCGCCTGGAGGCGAAGCCCGTCTAGTCGTCGCTGGACCACCCCAGCAGGCTGACGCCGTAGCGCTGGCCGCAGACGTGCAGGGGGACGGAGAGCACCGTGATGATGGCACCGGTGTCCCGGGCGTAGGTCTGCACCAGGAAGTCCTCGCTGGCGGTCGGGGTTTCGCCCAGGTCCGTCACCCGCCGGAAGCTCTCCCGGCCAACCCGGTCCGGCAGCGCCTCAGCGGCTTCGCCCAGGCCGTAGCGGGCCCCCCGCACCAGCACCCGGTTGTCCGTGAAGAACCGCTTCACCCGGTTGCCGCCCAGGTCCTTGTCCGGCTGCCCGGTCCAGTCCTGGGTGAAGCGCTTGTTGTGGGAGGGCGCGTAGCTGTTCAGGTCGAGGATCACGGCGAAGGTGAGTCGCGGTTCCTGCTCCAGGACCCGGTCGAAGACCTCCTGGAGGGGCCGGTCGACGAGGGCGTCGTAGGCCGTGCTGAACTTGGGCGGGGAGAAGCCCTCGGGGGGCACGCGCACCACGTTGAAGAAGCGGGACAGGCCCTGGACGGCGGCTCCGCGGAGCTCGCGGTAGTCCAGGGCCAGGACGTCCTCGGCGTGCAGACGCCCGTCGAGCACCGGAGCCTCCAGCACCTTGGCTGCCGTTACCGCGAGGTCCCGGGCCAGGCCCAGGGCGCGGTGGCAGAGGGAGCCGGTATTGTAGGGCGCGAGGTGGCGGTGACCCACCTCTGCGAAGGAAGCCAGCCGGAAGGCATCCTGGGCCACGGCTTCCGCCTCAGCCTTCAGCGTGCCCGTGGACTCCAGCAGCTGGCCGGAGGCCTGGACCAGGGTGTGGGTGGCCCCCTGCTGCTGGGCGGCGGACTCGGCGATGCTGGCCACATGGCCCGCCGTGGACTCGGCCAGCCCCGCAATGCCCGAGAAGCGCTGCTCCACTGCCTCCACCTGGGTGCGGGTCTCCGAGGCCAGGACCAGGCTCTGCTCCATGGCCTCCCGGGCGGGGTCGAGTTCCTTGCGGATGGCCTCCAGCAGGGCGCCGATCTCGTGGGTCTGCTGGGAAGTCCGGTCCGCCAGCTTGCGGACCTCCCCCGCCACCACCGCGAAGCCGCGGCCGGCCTCCCCGGCATGGGCCGCCTCGATGGCGGCGTTGAGGCTCAGCAGCCCCGTGCGGTCCGCGATCTCCTCGATCACCTGGGAGATCTCGTTCACCTGGAGGATGTGGCCCATGAGGGAGGTGAGGCGCTCGGCGGTGAGGCCCGTCTGGTGCTGCAGCTGCCGGACAGTGGTCACGGCCTGGTCGCTCTCCTGGAGGCCCTGGCGGGTCAGGGCAGCCATGCGCCGGGTGGCATCCGCACTCTCCGTCGCGGCGGCGGTGGCCTGGGAGATGTTGCCGTCCAGGCCTTCCAGGGTGGCCTGGATGCTCCGGGTGTTGTCGAGGATCTGGTCTACCTCCCGGGCCAGCGTCTGCACCCGCACCGACGTGCGGGCCGCGCCCGCGGCCGAGCGGTTGATGACGTCCTCCAGCCCGGCAAAATCCTTCAGGACATGCTCCGGCAGGCCCCCGGGCTGGCGTTCTGGAGCCTTTTTCGGAGACGGGTAAGTCATCGGATCTTCCGGGGGTATGTCTTCTTCTTCGGCCCCCGGGGACATTACTCAAATTCAGTCCAGGAAACCCATGCGTCCCTCCTGGTAGTCCTGGATGGCCTGCTCGATCTCCGACGGGGTGTTCATGACGAAGGGACCGTAGTGGGCAATGGGCTCCCGCAGGGGTTCCCCGGCCAGCAGCATCAGGCTGACCGCCGTCTCCGCCGTGAGCGCGAGGCGGTCCCCGTCGCCCAGCAGCGCCACGGTGTCCGCGGGAACCACCTGGTCGCACACCCGCACGGCTCCGTGCAGGGGCACCACGGCGGCGGTCCAGCCGGCGGGAACGGCGGCGTCGAAGCGAGCCCCCGGCGTCAGCTCCAGGTGGGCATAGGCGATCTGGGCGGGGGTCTGGGCCGGACCGGTCACGCCGGCCCAGGTGCCCGCCAGCACCCGGAGGCGCCCCCCGGTCACGGGCTGCCAGGGCATGGTCTCGGGCTGGAGGTCGGTGTAGCCCGGCGCCGAGGCCTTATGCGTCCGGGGCAGGTTGATCCAGAGCTGGACGCCCTCGATGGCGCCCCCAGTCTCCAGGTGTTCGGGCACCGGCATCTCCGCGTGCACGATCCCCGCACCGGCGTTCATGAGCTGGGCGCCGCCGGGCCGCAGCAGCCCGGACCCCCCGGTGCTGTCCCGGTGCCGAAAGGCCCCCTGGATCAGGTAGGTCAGCGTCTGGAACCCGCGGTGGGGATGGGGCGGGAAGCCCGCGTCTGTGCCCGGCGGCAGGACCATGGGGCCAAAGTGGTCCATGAGCAGAAAAGGGTCCATGGCGCGAAAGGCTTCGGCGCCGCGCTGGCCCCGTCCCGGTACCAGCCGGGTGAGGGGCACCCGGTTGCCATCCTGAGTGGGCAGGCCTGAAACGAGAGCGACGACAGATTTGGCGGTCATGGGCACCTCAGGCGAGGTCGAAGAGAAGGACTTCCGAGGCGATCTCGGCGGAAAGGGTCAGACGGGGCTCGCCTTCGATGCGGGCGCTGTCGCCCGCCTGGAGCGTCTGCCCGTTCAGTAGCACCTGCCCCCGGGCCACCTGGAGGAAGCCGAAGCGGGTGGGCGAAAGCTGCGCCTCAACTTCACGGCCGGCCTCCAAGCGCGCCACCTGCACCCGGACGTCCTGGAAGACTTTCACGGAGCCCTCCGCGCCATCGGGGCTGGCGATGAGCCGCAGCCGGTTCTGAAAGTCCGCTTCCGCAAAGGCCACCTGCTCATAGCGGGGCGTGAGACCTGCCCGCTCAGGCAGGAGCCAGATCTGGAGGAAGTGGACCGGCTCCTCGTCCGACGCGTTGAACTCGCTGTGACGAATGCCGGTCCCGGCGCTCATCACCTGGGCCTCGCCCGGCCGGATCACCCCCTGGGTGCCAAGGCTGTCCTGGTGCTCCAGGGCCCCCGCCAGCACCCAGGTCAGGATCTCCATATCCCGGTGGCCGTGGGTGCCGAAGCCCTGCCCGGGCTGGACCCGGTCTTCGTTGAGGACCCGCAGCGCCCGGAACTGCAGGTGGGCGGGATCGTGGTAGTCACCAAACGAGAAGGTGTGGCAGGTGTCGAGCCAGCCGAAATCGAAATGGCCTCGGGTGGCGGCTGGTCGTTGGGTGATCATGGAGCCTCCTTGAATCATTATAGGTGTTGCAACTTCCATTGCAAGCATTGGGTGTGATTAATTCGAGGCGCCTGTGGCGAAAGGACTTATCTTTGGGGTGTCTGAAGGAGGACCGCCATGATCACTCGGGTGCTGGTGGGTGTGGACTTCTCCGCTGCTTCGAAACAGGCCCTGGAGCGGGCTGCGACCTGGGCGACCACCTGCGGGGCTCCGCTGGTGGCCATGCACGTCCTGCAGCCACCGGCGCCCATGCTGCCCGAGGCCCAGATCGCCCTGCCCGATCCCGCCTGGCTCCACACCATGGAGGACCATGCCCGGGAACAGCTGGAAGGCTGGCTGGAGGGCCATTCCGGGGCCACGGTCATCGTGAAGTGGGGCGGACCCGCCGAGGAGCTCATCGCCGAGGCGGATCCCCAGACCCTGCTGGTAGTGGCCCAGGTCGGCCACTCCACCCTGGAGCGCCTGCTCTTCGGCAGCACCGCCGCCCGCGTGGTCCGCCTTGCCCCCTGCGATGTGCTGGTGGTGCGCACCGACAAGCAGGCCTAGCCGGAGCTGCACTGGACCCGCCGGTAAACCGGGTCGGAGGTGGTGGTCGAGAATTGACCCCAGGGACCGACTGACCGATCAACGGACTAGATGGTCAAGTCAGCCAAACCCTCCCGTTCGACCCCAGGTCTTCGCGATCAGGCGGAGGCTCGGGTTGGCGCGAAGGCTTCCAAGCCGTCCGAAGCCCAGGAGCCTCTGCTGCCTGAAGCCGACTTGAAGGCCCTCCACGAGCTCCAGGTCTACCAGGTCGAACTGGAGCTCCAGAACGAGGAGTTGCGGCGGGCGCAGGAGGAACTGAACGAAGTCAAGGCCCGCTACTACGACCTCTTTGACCAGGCGCCGGCAGGTTATTGCACCCTCAGCGACAAGGGCCTGATCCTGGAGGCCAACCTGACTGCGGCCACCCTCCTGGGCCTGGAGCCAGGCACGCTGGTGAAGAGGTCCTTCTTCAGCTGCGTCTTCCCGGAAGACACGGACACCTTGTACCTTCGCCTCAAGCAGATCGCCCAGACCGGTGGCCAGCAGAACTGGGAAGTGCGGATGGTCCGCAGCGATGGGACGTTGCTCTGGGTGCTCCTGCAGGCCTCGGCTGCCCAGGCTGCCCAGGCTGCCCAGGGCCGACTTGAATACCGCATCGTTCTGAACGACCTCACCGCCAGCAGGAAAACGCAGGAAGTCCTGCTCAAGATCTCCACCGCCGTGGAGCAGAGTCCAACCTCCATCGTCATCACCGACATCTCCGGCGCCATCGAATACGTGAATCCAAAATTCACGGAGATGACCGGCTATGCCCTCACGGAAGTCCTGGGGAAGACCCCAAGCATCCTCAAGTCAGGCTACTCGACGCCCGAGGCCTACCAGGAGCTCTGGGACACCATCAGCGCCGGCAGGACCTGGCACGGCGAGTTCAGGAACCGGAAGAAGAACGGAGACCTCTTCTGGGAGGATGCCTGGATCTCACCCGTCCGGAATGCGCAGGGAGTGTTGGTCGGCTATGTCGGGGTCAAGGAGGACATCACCGAGCGCAAGCACGCCGAGGCCGTCCTCCGGGAGAGCGAGGCGAAGTGGCGGGCCCTCTTCGAGATCCTGCCAGTCGGGCTGTCGATTCTGGATGACCAGCACGGCTTGAAGGAATTCAACCCGGCCCTCACGAGGATCCTGCAGATCGACCCGGAGGCGATGCGGCGGGGAGCCTACGTCCAGCGGAAGTACCTGCGGGCGGACGGCACCGCCCTCCCCCGGGAGGAACTGCCCAGTGTGCGTGCGGCCCAGGAACAAGCGGCCTTCCGGTCCTTCGAAATTGGTGTCCAAACGGAGGGGGGCGACCTCATCTGGACCGAGGTGAATGCGGCGCCCCTGAACGTGCCGGGATACTCCGCCGTGCTCACGACCACGGATATCACCGAGCGGAAGCGGATCGAGGACGCCCTGCGGACGCGGGAAACCATGCTTGCCCGGACGGAAGCCATCGCCCATGTCGGGAGCTGGGAGCGGGATGTGGCCACGGGCAGCGTGACCTGGTCCGAGGAGATGTTCCGGATTCTTCAGCGGGATCCCGCCACAACTGCCCTGACCCTCACGGAACTGGCAAGCTGCTTCCACCCCGAGGACATGGCCCAGCTGAGACACCTCACCGATGTCGCCGTGCAGGAGGGCACCCCCTTTGAGCTCGAGCTGCGCGTCCTCCTGCCCGAGGGCGAGACGAAGACCTGTCTGGCCCGAGGGCACACGGAGGCTGGGCCCGATGGCAAGGCCGTGCGCCTCTTCGGCTCGCTCCTCGACATCACCCGGAGCAAGCAGCTGGAGACCGGCCTGCGACGCTCCGAAGCGGCCCTCAACAAGGCCCAGCGCTTCGCCAAGGTCGGCAGCTGGACCTGGCACATCAAATCCAACCGACTGGACTGGTCAGAGGAGATGTACCGGCTCTTCGGCATCGCCCGGGAGACCTTCACGGGCGTCCTTACCGATGTCGTGGCCCAGGCCATCCATCCGGAGGACCGTGAGGCCGTGGCGGCCGCCAATCGGGTCGTGGCGGAGAGGGGTACGCCTACTCCCCTGGAGTACCGCATCCTCCTGCCGGATGGCACCTTCCGTTATGTCTGGGCCGAAGCCGGGGAAATGAACCTGGATGATCAAGGAAGGCCTGAGACACTCTCGGGGATCGTCCAGGACATCTCCGAGCGGAGAATCTCCGAGCAGGCCTTGCGGGAGAGCGAGGCGCGCTTTGCCTCCATGGCCGAGCATTCCCCCGTGGCCCTCTACCGGTTCTCGAAACGCAAAGGTGGGATCTACTACTCACCCCCGGTCGAACACCTGCTGGGCTACACCCCTGAAGAGCTTTTGGCCGACCCGACGCTCTGGCATCGCTCCATCCACACTGAGGATGTCGCCGAAGTGGATGCCGCCATCGAGGCGGCCATGGTCTCCCTCGCAGGGATCGACCTCGCCTATCGAATCACGACCCGAACTGGCCAGGAAAGGTGGTTCAAGGACACCGCCACCTGCCGCCTGGAGCCGGACGGTGACCTGCTCATCGACGGGGTGGTCATGGACATCACCGAGCGGAAACGGGCGGAGATCGCCCTCAGAGAGTCCAATGAGCTGCTCACCCGGTTCATTTCCCTCTCGCCGATCTACGCCTACATCAAGGAGGCGACCCCCGGGCAGAGCCGGATCTTGCAGGCCAGCGAGAACTTCCAGCAGATGATCGGTATTCCGGGTTCGGAGATGGTCGGGAAGGTCATGCCCGAGCTGTTTCCAGCGGAGATCGCGGAGAAAATGACCCGCGAGGACTGGGCTGTCGTGACCAGCGGAGAAGGCCTGGAATTCGAGGAGGAGTTCAACGGCCGCAAGTACTTCACCCTCAAGTTCCCGATCATCCAGGGGGAGCGGCAGCTCATGGCGGGCTTCAGCATCGACATCACCGAGCGGGAGGAGGCCAGCCGCCTCCTCGCCACATCGCGCGAGCAGCTGCGCACCCTGCTCGCCCGGCTGCAGCGGGCCCAGGAGGATGAGCGCATCCAGATCTCGCGACTCGTCCACGACGAGCTGGGACAGCTGCTCACGGAGCTGAAGCTGGACCTCGGGTGGCTGGAGCGCAGGCTTTCGGAAGCAACCCTGCCGCCAGAGCTGACACCCCTGCTGGACAAGGTGATGGAGACCACCGAGCTGGCGGATACCACCATCCAGACGGTGCAGAGGCTCGCGGAAGAGCTGCGCCCCAACACGCTCGAAAGCCTCGGGCTGGTGGCCAGCCTCCGGCAGGAGTCGCGCCGCTTCGAGAAGCACACCGGCATCCCCTGTGCGACCGAGGTCGAGGCAGCCTGGCCCGAGTTGGATCCGGGTTCGGAGCTGGAGCTCTTCTACATCTGCCGAGAGGCCCTGACCAACGCAGCGCGGCATGCCAGCGCCACCCGGGTCAGCATCTCGCTCCGCCTTGAGGCAGCTGCTGCGGTGATCGATGTGAGTGACGATGGGGTTGGGATGACCGAAGCCGAATGGATCGAGTCGCCCTCGCTCGGACTGCTCGGCATGCGGGAACGAGCGGCCCAGGTCGGCGGCACGGTCGCCTTCCACCCGAACCAGCCCTGCGGAACCTGCGTGACGGTGAGGGTGCCCTGGCTCCGTCCGTCCGACTCCGGGGGGCCCGACTCATGATGCGCATTCTCCTGGTGGACGATCACGAGATCCTGCGGCATGGCCTGAAGCAGCTCCTGACCGAGATGTTCCCCGACGCCACCTTCGGCGAGGCTGGCACCGTCGTGCAGGCCCGAGCCCTGTTCAGGGAACGGCAGTGGCATCTCATCCTGCTGGACATCAACCTGCCCGGTGGCAGCGGCCTGGACCTGCTGGCCGAGGTGCGGAGCCAGCAGGACGGGGTGGTGGTGCTCGTGCTGAGTTCCTACCCCGAAGAGGAGTTCGCCGTGCGCGCCTTCCAGTCGGGCGCCGACGGCTACCTCACCAAGACCAGCGTGGCCGGAGAGCTGTACGTGGCCGTCAAGAAAGTGCTGGCCGGGGGCAAATATGTCAGCGCCGCCCTGGCCGAAAGGCTGGCCCGGGTGATCAGCGTCCCCTCGATCCAGCTGCCCCACGAGACCCTCTCCGCCCGGGAACTGGAAGTCCTGCGCCAGGTCGCCAAGGGCCGAAGCATCAAGGAAATCGCCGCGGAGCTGTGCCTGGGCGAGAAGACCATCGCCACCTACCGCAAGCGGGCCGCAGAAAAGTTGGGGCTCAGCACCAACGTGGAGCTGGCTCGTTACGCCCTGAGGCACGGGCTGGTTGACTAGAAAGCTGGTCGCACAAGCGTTTGGCAGCCCCGTGTCCGGAATTTCCGGACACGGGGTCCGCCTCTGACGGATACGCATTTCAGCTTAGTGGTGCCTATCTAGGCGCCTCTGTCTGGCCGATGTTCAGGGGATGGCTACCGAAGAAAAAGCAAGACTCCCCCGCGTCATGCTCGTCGAGGACTCGATCCCGTTTCGGAAGCTTCTCCGGGCCGTGATCGAAGAATCCGGGTCGGCCGAGGTGGTCAGTGAAGTCGGCTCCGTGGCCGCTGCGCACTTTCTCCTCCACGTGAACCCCGTGGACGTGCTGGTGCTCGATCTGCACCTGTGGGACGGCGATGGCTGCGCGGTGCTGACCGAGGTGAAGCGCATCCACCCTGCCTGCGTGGTGATGGTATTGACCAGCTCGAGCACGCCCGAGCACCGGGACCATTGCCTCCGACTGGGAGCTGATTACTTCTTCGACAAGACCTGCGACCTCGCCCGCATCCCCGAGGTGCTGGCCGGGCTGGGCCAGGTGCCGAGGGATTCGCTTCTGCCCCCGGCCCCGGCGCCCCCTCCCC
>Ga0194053_10001175_pt1 | contig 17239 bp, 17 predicted proteins | sample SepL228m_MetaG_FD_161684 | JGI IMG/M metagenome (GOLD analysis project Ga0194053, IMG submission 161684) | Anoxic zone freshwater microbial communities from boreal shield lake in IISD Experimental Lakes Area, Ontario, Canada - Sep2016-L227-8m | ecosystem: Environmental > Aquatic > Freshwater >... | reverse complement strand
GCTTCCTGCCCGACAGCCTGATCTCCCGTATCAATGCCGCCGCAGGGGACAGTCCCGTGGAGCTTGATGATGAAGCTGAAAGTCTTTTGGCGCTCTGTGACTGGTTCCACTGGTCAACCGGCGGAGTGTTCGACCCGGCGGCCCTGCCCCTGATCAAACTCTGGGATTACCACATCCCCCACGCCACGCGCCCGGAAGAGTGCGCCGTGCAATCGGCCCTTGTCCTCTGTGGCTGGAAGAAAATTCAACGCCGGAAGGGACAGTTCTTTCTTCCAGAAAAAGGAATGGGGATTGACGTAGGCGGAATCGGCAAGGAATATGCCGTGGATCGGGTATTTGAAATGGCCAATCAGGCGGGCCTCCAGAATGTCTTGGTAAATTTCGGTCACGATTTACGAGTTCAGGGCGAGCCCCCTGAGAAGGGACCGTGGCGCATTGGACTGGAAGATCCCAATGACCCCGGACGGTGCTGGGGCGGTGTGGTGGTTCGCAACCGGGCCGTAACAACCTCAGGAAACTACGCGCGTAACGTAAAAATAAATGGCGAGCAGTTTGGGCACATTCTTGATCCCCGCACCGGCTACCCGGTGAGTAATGGGTGCCAATCGGTCAGTGTCATTGCGCCCACCTGCACCGAGGCGGGCATTTTGTCCACCACCGCCTTCATCCTCGGTGGGGAGGAGGGGCAACGCTTTCTCGACAGTTACTACCAAGTCGAGGGTTGTGTGAATGAAAAGAACAGGCAGTATCTAACCAGGAGATTCCATGAATACCTCATCCGTGATTAATAAAATAACCATACTGGCGGCTATCGCATTACTGGCCGCAACAGGTACTACGCAGGCTGGCTGGAAAACAGGCTCCCCGTTACCGGATTTGAATCAGTTCAAATTGGAGGGAAAAGTCCCTTCAGACCTAAAAGGAAAAGTGATCCTGATCGACTTCTGGGCCTCCTGGTGCGGCCCTTGCAAGGCATCATTCCCCATCCTGAATAACCTGCAAGATCAATATAAGACCCGGGGATTTGAAATCATTGCCGTGAATCAGGATCAGACACGTGCGCTCATGAAATCATTTCTTGAAGAACACCCTGCCTCCTTCATCGCCCTGCGTGATGCAGACAACCTGTTGGTAGCGGCAGCAGATGTACAATCCATGCCCTCCTCCTTCCTGGTCGATCGCTCAGGCAGAATCCGGTTTCTGCATACGGGTTTCCATGGCGAAAAAACAGCCGCCAAATACAAAGAAGAGATTGAACTATTGCTGAATGAAAAGGATGGGCTGAAAAAATGAAACACCGCCTGCTCAAACTAGGATTGATATCTATCGGTCTCATTTCGCTTACCGGCTGCGGAACGGTTCAACCCTGGGAGCGGGGAACCCTCTCCGACTATACCATGCGCCAGGATCGTGATCCCCTGACCGACTCCATGCGGGAACACGTTTACTTTACACGCGAATCCGCCGCCGGTGGACGCGGAGTGGGTGGCGGCGGTTGCGGCTGTAACTAGCCTGTATTGACTCGACACGTGGTGCCGCACGCACCATAATGCGGCCCATGCAACCACAAGAATTTATTGTTCGCCTGGATCAAGCCGGATTGCCTCTGCAAAACTTTCTGGCCCAACGCCTGAACTTGTCCCGGAACAAGGCCAAAGGACTGCTGGATGAGCGGCTCGTATTTGTCAATGGACGCCGCATCTGGATGACCCACCACGAAGTCCGAAAAGGCGACAAAATCGAGGTCATGATCCCCTCCAAACAAGCGGCCAAAAAGGCCAAACCTCTGACCATCCTTTACCAGGACTCCGAATACATCATTGTTGACAAACAAACCGGTCGCCTTTCCAACGGACCGGACAGCCTTGAGACAGATCTCCAAACACTTCTTAAAATGCCAAGACTCCAGGCCGTTCATCGGCTTGATCGCGACACCTCCGGCTGCATTCTCATTGCCAAGTCAAAGGAGGCGTTCGATAAAGCGGTTGATCTATTCAAAAAGCAGGAAATTTCAAAAGTCTATCACCTGCTTGCCATGGGCGAAATCAAGGAGCGGGAACGCCGCATTGACTACCCTCTTGAGAATGAGCCAGCAGTAACGAAACTCTATCACGTCTCATCCAATCCACTGGCCAGCCATCTCAAGGCTTCCCTTGAAACCGGCCGAACCCATCAAATCCGCAAACATCTTGCCTACATCGGGCATCCGGTTCTGGGCGATAAAACCTATGCCGTACGGGGAGCCATCCCTGAAGAACTCCGCATGATAGACCGGCAAATGCTGCATGCCGCAAGCTTGCGGTTCAACTCCCCCTTCAATCAACGTGCCATACGAGTTGAATCCCCACTCCCAAAGGATTTCACTCTCTGGATGAAGCGGCTTGGCTTGCGATAAGGGGCAAAACGATCATGCGATTCCTCACGTTATTGCTGGGGCTGTTCATCCTGACAGGATGTCGCCCTGCTGCGGAGGCACCACTTGATCCCCTTCGCGCGACAACGGTGGCAGAGGCCCTGGCGCAATCCAACACGGTTCAAAATCTGGATTTGTTTTATCGCCGCCTCAATGGCTTTCCAACTGATATCCTAGTCCTCAATAACCTCAAGCAGCTCAACCTCCGAACCTGCACCATCGGACGCCTGCCTGATGAAATCACCGCCCTATCCCAGTTGACCAGGCTGGATTTGGGGCAAACGGGACTGACAAACCTCCCCCCCGCCATTGGCGAACTCACCCAGCTTACCCATCTCTGGCTCAACGATAACCCGCTGCCGTCCCTGCCGCAGGAAATCCAGAACTTGACCAATCTCACCTACCTGAATGCCGACCGCACCCAGCTATCACAACTCCTCCCGGGAATCGGACTCCTCTCCAACCTGAGATGGCTCAGACTCAATAACAATCATCTGACCGCTATGCCGGCGGATATGGCCGGACTGGCGAAAAACCTTAAAATCCTTTACCTTATGGGCAATCCGATACCCGAGCAGGAACAAAATCGGATCAAGGCGGCCCTGCCGGGGTGCACCGTGATCTTTCAGCCCGGATCGGGCGTTAAAACCAGCAACAGGAACTGACAGAATGAAAACAATCAAACTTCGACTTGGGGTTAATATCGACCATGTGGCCACACTCCGGCAGGTTCGCGGGACCGACTATCCCGACCTTGTTCAAGCTGCACGGGTATGTGAAGTCGCAGGAGCGACCGGAATAACCGTCCACTTGCGGGAAGACCGTCGCCATATTCAGGATCGCGATGTCTTTGCCCTACGCAAGGCCATCAAAACCCGGCTGAATCTGGAAATGGCCAATAACCCGGACATCCTTGCTGTCGCCCTGAAGGTCAAACCCGATGAAGTCTGCCTCGTCCCGGAACGACGGCAGGAACTGACGACCGAAGGCGGACTGGATGCGGCAGGCCAGGCGCGGCGCTTGCGCCCCACTATTCAAAAACTTTCCGATGCTGGCATTGAAGTTAGTTTATTCATTGCCCCGGATCCACGCCAGATCGAGGCCGCCGCCGCACTGGGGGCCCCGGTGATTGAATTACATACCGGTACCTACTGCGATCACACCGGTTCGGCCGCCCGGAAGGAGCTTAAGGCACTCTGCGAAGGGGCGCGGCTTGCGCACAAACTGGGACTGATCGTAAACGCAGGGCATGGAATCAACACGGCAAATGCGCGCGGCATCCTGGATATTCCCTATCTCAACACCCTGAATATCGGACACAGCATCATCTGCCAGGCCGTGTTTGTCGGCCTCAACCGGGCGGTCAAAGAGATGCTGGAGGCAATGAAACCCTATGGGGGAGGCCAAACGTCATGACGGAATTTGTCATCGGTACCGGCGTGGATCTGGTTGAAAACGAACGCTTGCGTGTGCTTCTGGACAAGTGGGGTGACCGGTTTAAATCGCGGGTATTTCTCCCCTCCGAGCAGGCATATTGCGAAAGCAAAGCGTCACCGTGGCTTTATTACGCGGGCCGTTTCGCCGTCAAGGAAGCTGTGTCCAAAGCCTTTGGTACCGGCATTGGCACCGACCTTAACTGGCTCGATATGGAGGTTGTGAAAAATCCCGCAACCGGAGCCCCCTCCATCGCCCTGAGTCCGCACGGCCAACTTCTCGCCCGTAAACAAAAGGTACTCCGGGTATTGATCAGCCTTTCCCATACTCATAATTTTGCAATCGCCCATGCGCTTCTGATTGGTGAAAAACGAGGTGAAGAATGAAAGCTGTAACGACCGCTCAGATGAGGGAGCTCGACAAGATCGCAACCACGGAATTTGCCATTCCGGGTTTCGAATTAATGCGGCGCGCCGGAGAGGGCATTGCCGGCACGGTGAGCTATCTCGCCGAGCGAATCCGCGGAAGAGATGCCTTTATCCATCTTATCGCTGGACGCGGCAACAACGGAGGCGACGCTTTTGCGGCCGCCTTGCTTTTGCACGAGGAAGATTTTGACGTCGAAGTCCTGCTCGCCGGTTCGGCATCGGATATCCGGGGTGATGCCCTGCGCCATCTCAGCAAAATGCGTGCGGCAGGCATTCCCCTGATTGAACTCCCCACCAAAGAAGCATGGGCAGATGCCATGCAGACCGCCGGAAGCGGGGAAATCATCGTTGATGGAGTTCTGGGAATTGGTGCCAGCGGCCCGCCACGTGGTCCAATTGCCGGGGCGATTCATTATATCAACAGTATCTCGGACGATAATCTGGTGGTCTCCATTGATATCCCCTCAGGGTTGAACGCCGATACAGGGGAGGCCCCTGGCGAGGTCGTCATTGCAGATGTCACCGCCACCATTGGAATGCCTAAAATCGGCATGCTTACCCAGCAGGCGCTTCCCTATGTTGGCACCCTGGATGTCATTGGCATCGGCATTCCCATGGAATTAACCTCCACCTACGAATCTGCCCGCCACCTGATCACTGGCTGGGACGTCAGGCAGCGCATGCCCAAGCGGTCACGGCTGGCGCATAAAGGGGACTACGGTCATGCCCTGATCATTGGCGGCGCCATCGGCTACGCAGGGGCCCCCGCGATGGCGGCCATTGCGGCACAACGCTCCGGTGCCGGCCTGGTCAGCGCCCTGATTCCACGATCCATTTATACGATCGTGGCAGGCACCATGCTGGAAGTGATGACTCACCCCGGAGATGAAACCAATACAGGCTCCCTGAATGCGGTAAACTGGGAACAATGGCGGGGGCGCATTAATGAGTTTTCCTCTATCGTGGCAGGCCCCGGCATGAGCCGGCACCCAGACACCACGTTCTGGGTTCATCAATTGCTCAAAGAATGCCGAAGGCCTCTGCTGCTGGATGCCGATGCCCTTAACGTCCTTGAAGGCAACCCTGAGCGCATTGCCAAGGCCCAGTGCCCGGTGGTCATCACGCCACATCCCGGCGAACTGGCGCGCCTGCTAGGCTGTACCACCCAGGAGGTGCAGCAGAACCGTGAGGCGGCCGTTCAGGATGCGGCTGAACGCACGAACGCGGTAGTGATTCTAAAGGGGGCCGGTACTCTGGTCGCCCAGAAGGGGCAGCCGTTACACATGAATATGACGGGCAATCCTGGTATGGCCACTGGCGGAACCGGCGATATTCTGTCAGGCTTCATAGGGGGGCTGATGGCGCAAGGCCTCTCTCCATTTGATGCGGCCTGTGTGGGCGTCTTCCTGCATGGACGCGCTGGGGATAATGCCATGTGGGTTCGCTCTCAGGCCAGCCTGACGGCAACCGACCTGCTCAAGGAATTCGGTAATGTTTTCCGCGAAGTCACGATCAGGTAGGGAAAGCATGAAACATACCCACGAACGCCGGCATGCTTTACCGATGATCTGGCCCAAGCCGTCACTGAATATTGCTTTGGTTGAGCCCGAAATTCCCCCCAACACCGGCAATATTGCCCGGCTTTGCGCTGCCACAGGGACTCGCCTGCACCTGATCGAACCACTGGGGTTTCAGTTGACCAGCGCGCACCTGAAGCGGGCGGGACTGGATTACTGGGATTCCGTGGATATCACCCGTCACGCCTCACTTGACGCCTTCCAGCAAAGCCGGGGCAGCCCACGCTGTTTCTACTTCAGCACCCGGGCCAAGCGCTCCTACACCGAGGTGATCTATCTTCCCGGGGATACTCTGATCTTCGGCAGCGAATCAAAAGGACTACCGGAGGCATTGCTGGATGCTCATGAGGCTCAGACGCTCGGGATCCCTATCCTGACCGAACATGTCCGTTCCCTCAATCTCGCCAATGCCGTCTCCATCGTTCTGTACGAAGCACTGCGCCAAATTAACCGGTAGACAGTGAGCAGTTGGCCGTCGCCGCCATTCATTCATCAAAGGTCACGAGCCCGCCTTCTCGCAGGCTGAGATAGTCTTTGGATTTACCCCCCTGCCTTCGCCCTACAATGATATGATCGAGCACCTTAATCCCGATAACCTGCCCCGCCTGGACCAGCTGCCGTGTCAGCTTCACATCCTCTGCGGAAGGAGATGGATCGCCGGAGGGATGATTGTGAACGAGCACCAGAGCAGCACCCCCCGCTTGAATGGCGCTTTTAAATACCTCACGGGCATGAACCAAACTTGCATCAAGAATTCCTTTTGAGATTTCACGCGGGGCCCCTTTCAACCGGTTACGGGTATCCAGATTCAGCGTCCAGAACCGTTCATGATCAAGCCCGCGCGCCTGTTCCCTCATTAGATCGGCAACATCCTCGGGCGTTCTGACAAATACCCCTCGTTCGTCCCGGGTCTCTTCCGCCATGCGCCTGGCCAGGTCCATCGCCGAACAGAGGATCTGCGCCTTTACCTTACCCAGTCCTTTGAAAGATTTATCTTGCGACAATTCCTCGACCGTTACACGCGACAATGCCGTCAGGCTACCATACTTGAAAAGAATCCGCTCCGCAAGATCCACCACATTAAGGCCACGTGATCCCGTTCTCAACAGGATGGCTAAAATGACTTGGTCGGGAACATTCTCAACGCCCTGCCGCTCGATCGCTTCGCGGGGACGCAGCCGCGCTGGCATATCACATATCCGGTAACACAATGCGCCCCCACCTGATTCAGGCAGGGTATAAACCTCACCCTCAGTGCTCATAAAGGGGCACTGTATCAGAATTAAATTATAACTAAAGATAAATTAGCAAATAACGGATTGAGGGCCGTGTTGCTGCCAGTCTGCCGCCACGAGGGCGGTGGCTGACTCAAAATCGGTGTCCTTCATCGTGATCCATGAAACGTTGATCTGGTGTCGAAACCAGGTCATCTGCCGTTTGGCCAACTGCCGAGTTCGTTGAATGGTAAGTTGCATAGCCGCCCCCTGGGGTAGCATACCTTGCAGGCAACTCGTGGCCTCGGCATAGCCGATCGCACCGGCGGCGGTACCGGAAAGGGAGCCATACCGGGCCATCAGCGCCCTGGTTTCTTCCAACAATCCAGCCGCATACATTTGCTGAACCCGGCGTTCAATGCGTTTCACCAATATTTCCCGCGGCACATCAATCCCCGTCACCACCGACTCCCGTGCCCGATTGCCCCAGGATCGGGGAGGCTCGAAAAAACCGGATTCGATGAGTTCAAGTGCCCGCATCAAACGCCGGCTATTGGCAGGATCAGCCAATCCCTGAAACCAGGCTGGGTTTCTCTCTGCCAGCGCGGACTGCAATCCTCCGATGCCGTCACGCTCAAAGATCAACTGCCAGCGCGCCCTGACATCAGGAGACGGATTGGGAAGCTCATCTAACCCATTGAGTAACGCCTTGATATAGAGCCCCGTCCCACCGGCAATGATCACAGGCACGCCTCGTTCAAGGGCCGATTCGAAACAATGTCGGGCCTCTCGAATAAATCGCGCCACACTGAAAGATCCTGAGGGTTCTACGAGGTCCAGCCCCCAATAGCGAACCCGGCTTCGTTCTGCAGGAGACGGCTTGGCAGTACCGATATCCATCCCCCGATAGACGAGCATGGAGTCGGCCGAAAGAATATCCGCCCCCATGGACTCGGCCAGGCGTTGCGCCACTGCGGTTTTCCCCGCCGCCGTGGGGCCGACCAGAAAATAGGCCTGAGCATGACTGACAGAGGGGTTCATCAGCTCCGAACCTGATCGTCGTGAGCTAAAAATGAGGAGATCATATAAAGGCCGACACCGACACAGATAGCGGAGTCCGCAACGTTAAAAGCAGGGAAATGATGAACCTTCCAGTAGAAATCGAGGAAATCGACAACATACTGCAACCGGATCCGGTCGAATAAATTTCCGGTAATTCCTCCCAGCATCAGTCCCAGGGATAGGCGGTGAATCAGGCTGTCTGTCAAAAAAGACCGGCGGAAGATAATCAGCAGCAGCAGAACAACTGCGGATAAAGCGACCAGTACACCATTCCAACCACCCAGCATCCCCCAAGCCGCACCAATATTGCGAACATAGGTGAGGTTGAAGAATCCGGGAATCAGGGCAATGCTATCGCCCAAATGAAATTTGAGCATGACCAGATACTTGGTGATCTGGTCAAGCACAACAATCACAATACTGAGCAATAACACCTGCATAATAAGCCTGTAAGCTTGCCACCACGCAGCAAGGGGGAACCGGTTATTCCGCCTCTTCGGGTTCCGTCACCTCAGGCGTCTGCTCCACGCCCTGCGCCAGAGTATCGCCAAACGGACGGAAACGTGTACGCCCCTTTTCCTGTTCGGACTGACACCGGATGCACATCCGGGCGAACGGCAGGGCATGCAGGCGCGGCTTCTCAATCGCACAGCCACAACCATCACAGAACCCGTAGTTGCCTTCGGCAATACGACGGAGCGCATTGTCGATTTCAAAAATTGAATCATGCTCACTACTGACCAGCGTTAGAGCGAACTCTTTGTCGAAATCATCCGTGCGATCCTCGGACGAAGTGTCGTCGACATACTTGAGCGAATCATCCGACTGGGAAGAAATCTGCCCCGTCAACCGATCCCTCATCTTGATCATGGCGTCCTTTAACTGCTGAAGCGCCTTCGCGTCAACAGGCGAGACGCGCAAGGGGCGTGATTCGGTTTTGGATGCGGAGACCTTGACAGGAGCAGCCTTTCCAGCGACAGGCTTCACCGCTGCTTTGGATGTGGGCGCAGGTTTTGACACGGGTTTCTTGGAACTTACCACCGGCTTGGCAACGGGTTTGACAGTCTTTTTAACTGCAACCCCTTTAGCTTCAACCGATTTTTTCAGCACTTTTCTTGTCTTAACTGCTTTATTTACCATAAGTCAATAACACCCTTTCAACCCAGTTCAACCTTTATTCCCGCAGAAAAAAGCACGCCTAGATATCAAACGGTTCCTGCGCTGTCAATCTTCCCCTCAGGTTCCTTTGGCCCAGGCGAGAATATCTTCTGAAAGAGCCCCAACTTCAACAATGCGACATTTCTCATTTCCCTTATCGCCGGGAATTTCAAGTTCATCCCCACCCCGATGGCCCGTGAGGACTTTGCCCAACTTACTGCTACAGGAAATAATCCCTTTTTCCGTATCCTGATCCCATTCGCCCAGAATACTGAATGTATTTTTCTGACCGTTTTCAAGCTGAAGCACAACCGTCGTTCCCATCCCCGCGACCTCATGGGTGCAGGTGGTAAAGTCTGTCCCATGGACGATCTTTAGATCGAGTTCCAACTCGGCACTGCGATGCATCAGGATACCTTGCTGTTCCTTGGCCGTCTTATATTCGAAATTCTCACGCAAATCGCCATAGCTCCGGGCCACACCGATATCGCGACTATTCTTCGGAATATCCTCGTTCACGATCTTTTCGAGCAATTTCTGCCGTTGCCGGTAGGAACGCCAGGACGTCAGACCATTCTTGGGGGCTGCCGCCTCCTCCGCTTCGGACCGCTTGTCGATCAACAAGGACACCAAGTCAGGATAGACTCTGACAATACGCCCGATCATCGCCTGCGTATCGACAGGGATCTTGCCCATGACTGCGCGCAGGTAGCGGATAAAGCTGGTCCGCTGGACATCATTCATGGCATTTGCGGCGGCCTCGAGGAACTCCCGCTGCTGGACCATCTCGCCCAATTGATTGGCGGCACGCAACCGCTCCCCGTTGTAAGTCTTCTCCATCGCCGGCAGGATATGGAACAGCAGATCTCCGGTGGAGCCCAAACCCCACGCTTCAAGGCGATCCGGGCGTTTGGCCAACCACAACAGCAATTCCACCCCAGCCTTGCGCATTCCGACGTACTCTTTGAATACCGCGGCACAGGCCGCTTCCTGGCCGGACTCCATCATAAAGGCAACGCAGGTATTAAGGATATTCATGAACATCGAAGGAATGGCCCCGAGGATCGTATCGTACAAGCGTGCGCTATCCCGATCTGCCAACAACTTCAAAAGGGCCTCAAGGCGTTTGGAACTGATCGCCGTGGCTGCCGCCATGAAGTTTTCAGGCTCAATCAGGAGATCGGCTTCCCGAACCCAATCGACCTGTGTTACAGGCACATTCCACTGCCGTGCGGCCACGACAATCTGGACCCGGATATTCATATCCTTGTCACCAAAGCCAAGCATCAGAAAGGCCAGACGATCCCCGACAATACGCAGGTTGTCAGGCGCCAACTCTTCGGGTTTGGCATTGTCAGCCAACTCGCCAAGGCGTGCAAAAATTCCTTCTGCAGTCCGCTCACTGGCAAGTGAGGCAAACCAAGTACTGTCATAGGCCTGGGCTTTTTCAAGCAGAACAATGGGCTCGCTTCGTTTTGAGGGGATGACAACCAGAGGGTCGGCCTTCAGGGCCTTCCGGGCGGAATCCCAAAATGTTTTCCATACAGCAGGCTTGATGATTCCATCAGAGAGAATTTCCTGCAAACGCACCACCGTCAGAGGCCCGTAACTGCGAAGCGCGATGCGCACCAATTCCGCAGCTTCTGTCTCTGCCAGGGCGGCCAAGGTCACGGCATCGCGATATTTACGGGCAAGTAAATGCTCATCGCCCACCGGCTGAAGCGATTCGGCCGCATAGGCAAAGGACATCTCATGCCCCATTTTACGGGTGAAATCGATGGTTACCCGTTCATAAAAAGAATCGACGTTCTTGATGGCACCCACGCCCCACGTCTTATCAATGCAAAGCATGCCGGGAGTGAGACGAAGCAAGATACTCAACCTCCGGAACCCCTCAATCAACCCGACCCCTTTATCCAAGCCAAGATTGTTTACGAATTTCTTCCGGACGGGATCGTTCCGGTAAATATAAGCAAGTCGCTTGATGCAAGCCTCGCGGAAAGCCGGAACCCCGCTGTTCCAGTAGGCACGCATCGCCAGCACATTGACGGCGGCTTCAAGCTTGCCCTGCTCAATCAGAGCATCTTCCATCATTTCAGCCCAGCCACTGGTTTTGGCGCCCATTCCGCCCCGGTTCAATTCCCGCAATGCATTCTGCATATCATCCACGGGCATATTTTCGTTGGACACCTTGGCTAAAAACCACTCTTCAAACTGGTCTTCCCCCATGGGGATATGTGCTAATGCTTGCATACTTCGCTTTCCCTCTCATTAAAGGGCGGAAGTTTTAGCACATCGCTCCACTCGGCACAAGACACAATGAACAAATCGTCATCCACCGAGTTGGACACCTAGCAAACGCCCGATACCGTAAGTGATTATCGCCGCCGTCAAACCAAAAACCACCTGACGTAATCCGGATCCCAAAACACCGCGCCCGGTGACCAGCGTGATCGCCGCGCCAATGACGAACAACCCGATACCGCTCAAGGCCCCGCTCCACAGCACAGCCTTCATGCCGCCTGTGAAAAAGAACGGAACGATGGGAATAATTGCGCCCACTGCAAACAGCAGAAAAGAGGTAATGGCCGCCTCCCAAGCCGAGCCCCCCAACTCATCGGGATCCATCCCGAGTTCCTCCCGACTCAAGGTATCCAACGCATGTGCCGGATCCGAAAGTAAATGATCTGCCATTTGTTTGGCCTGTTCCGGGGCTACTCCTTTGGACTGATAGATCAGGGCTAACTCCTCCCGTTCCGCCTCCGGAGCCTCAGCAAGCTCCTGCCGTTCAATATCCAACTGCTTCTCATACAATTCCCTGGAGCTCTGAACAGACAACCACTCCCCCAGCGCCATGGAGATCGCACCAGCCAACAAACCCGCCAATCCGGTAATCAGGATCAGATGCGAATCCATCGCCGCCCCTGCAACACCCATAACCAGACTGAGAATTGAGACCAAGCCATCATTAGCCCCCAACACCCCCGCCCGCAGGGCATTCCCGCCCATGGAGCGGTGCCGCCCCTCCAAGCGCGCCACCGCACTCCCCGCCAACCCATTCGTCTCACCGGATAGCATCTTGAAAATACGGGCATGCGACCGTTCATCGTTCGGCATCCCCGTGCGATTCACTTCCGGCTGATTGTCATATCTGGCCCCCGCACCCTGTTCAATTCCAGCAATCGTGGGAAGCACAAATTTTACACCGAACTTCCTGGCCAGCCACCCCAGTACGCGCGTCCGCCAATCTATCGTCCAGTCGGGCACGGTCACACCCACCTCAACAAGCCGCCGTTCCCAGACGTCCGCATGCTTTCGCTCAGCATCCGCAAGTTTGCGATACAGACTCGCCAGATCCGGATTGATTTCGACTTTTGCCAACTGCTCATAAAGCGTAACGGCATTGCGCTCATCCTTAAGATTATCCCGATACCGTGAAATATCCGCTTGTGTTGCCATAATGATCAGATTCCCCTCTACGCGCCTCACACTTTGCTCTTGAACGACTTAAGCTTGGTACACTCGACAAGACGATCCAAGGTGCGAAGAGTGAATACTTTACCGTTGGTGGCCAACAACATTTTTTTCATATCCTCCCGGCGGACACCAAAACCCCTGCCCCCAATACAAGCAATAACCTCGTAGCCAGGTTTACCTCTCTTGGACGCCGCACGGCTTAATTCAGCCAAATGCTGAATCCGGGTGACTTTGTCGCGTGCGGTTCCATCGTCTTCTGTAATCTTGGCCTCGATGATCACCTGGGGATTGAATTCGCTGGGAATGATGAAATCAGGCGACTGATCAAACCCATCTATCTTTTCGGCGCGTTTAGTCTTGCGGAAACTGATACCAGCCCGCGTCAACACCTCTTCAATGGCATTTTCGAGGCTGTCCCCCACCAGTTCACTGACGGAATCACGATGCCCGGCAAAAGGACGTCCCAAGAAACGCTCATATAGCATCATCGCATAGGGGACTCCTATTTGAGCCAAAGACCTAACACCAGACAAACCCGCTCGTGTATCAGCCTTATCGAGCCTGTGAAGTCGATCAGCGGGAATATCGGGAACACCATCATTGAGGAGTGCACAGGCGGTTTCAATCAGCATCCGAATCTTAGGCCCAATCTCTCCCGTCGAACGCAATGGTTTCAATGGCTCGGACCGAATCTTCCTATCAAGCGTCCTGATGAAACCCTGAGAAATATCCGTCTTAGTGGACTGAGAGGCCAGATAACCCCACTCAGGAGGAGTAAGTCCCAACATAGCCCTTACGACCACGAACGAAATGGGACATTTAAAAACAATGTTATGGACAGTTGCAGCATCCATCACGGTAAAACCACTTGTACCCTGCTTCAACGCCTCATAACCTGTCTCAAAAAGAGGGAAGGTCACAAACCCCGCACCCCGGGGCATGACAAGAAATTCCGATGAAAGACAAGAGACTACTGCATCAATAAACTTATCTGGCTTTCGCTTAATCTCACCAAGCGTCGCCTCAAAAGGATATTTCATCTGCCTTGTTTCCGTATTTCGCATGTTTCTCCATTGCCAGATAGCCGCTTTGGCGTGGGATTAATTGATTTCTTTGCCCCAAAGTTTGCAGAACATTTCCCAAGTCGCAATAGCCCCTCAACCATTCATTCACCAGATCCAATTTGACCTGTGTTGGAAGTTTTACATCCCAAGTGCTTCTCAGCCGCCAGATTGCCAAACGAATGAGGTGTCCATAAGCAACACACCGGGCATCACCTTCCGTAGGCTTTACGCCCCCCTGTTCAAGTTGAGTTATATCTCCCGCCATAAGATCAACCAGATGCTGAACATCTTCCGGCACCCACTTACGGGGTACCATACCCGTGCTACGACACACAAACACAGTATCCACAATAGAAGACTTGGTTCCGGCGATATGGATAGATGCGCCCATTTCCGCAGGACAAGGCAAGGCGGCAGAACAAACCAGTTTGGAATCCAAAATAGCCACGGCAACGGGAAAATAGGCATTTATATCGTTGTGATGAAAAGTAAAAGCTAGGGGAGCCCCCTTCTTAAGGGCGATCGCCATACTGGTAAAAACCCGCGCAAGCCCTTCGGTAAAATGAACAATCCCACGCCCTGCCGTCACATTTCCCGTAAGCTCTTCAGAACACATGGTGCTGGCGGGTTTGAATATGGGACACTCGGACATCAATTTACGCAACCACACATAACAGAAATCCATGAGTTCAGAGTACTGAACATTGCCAAAGTAGGGCGGATCCGTAAAAACGGCATCCAGGGACCCCGGAGCAAATTTCTGGATTGAGGAATCTCCGCACTCAAGCCTCACATATCGAGATTCGCGGGGATGCTTGGCACTTCGCGACTCACCGATCCATTCGTCCGTCATGGGCACAACAACTTTACCCGTGGCTTTGTGCCGAATCTCGAAGGGATTCTCACAATACATCTTAGCTTTGGTGTATTTCTCGATGATATTGTGCCAGCCACCACTACCCACCGGTATTCCGCTGGATGGATTCAAAATACCAAGCAAGTTGGATTCCACATGGATAAGGCCAACCGGAAATCCATGGACGGAAAAGATATCCAGCGACTTCAGCGCCATGGCGTCGTACCGGCACAACATGTTCTGATATCGCAGGAGATCTGAAAGATTGGTCGCTAACGCCTTTTGTATTCGCTCGCTTTTTACGGCATGGATCAACCGGCCGCTATGTTCCAGGCCCAACAACTGCCGGTCATTGAACATTTCCCGGTATTGGCGGTAGCCCCACCGATGCAGCCGGGCCGTCTCATCTCCATCAGGAATAACATCATCAGGGATGCACTTGGTTCGCAACTTGGCCAGAGCGGCTTTTGCATCAGCCACTTTGCGGAGGTCATCGGCATCCGGTTTTTTGAAGAATCTGCCTGCATGCGCAACTTTGCACCCGGGATGCGCATACTCGATCGCAAACAGCCGATGGGTGAATGGAACCGACGGCTTGCCGGGAATGGCGTGCGATTTACCGCATTTCGGACACTTGCAAGAGCGACGGATAACGTTGCCAGCTTCATGAAGAGCCTTGCTACATGATTGACAGCGGCCGGGCTCCTTCCGATCTACGACTTCATTTAATTCCCCGCAACTGGAACAAACCATCACATTCCGGGGATGGCGGACATCCTCCGCCAGCAAATAGCTGGGGAACAAGTCAATGGAATGCTTGCAGTGGTCACACTCCAACACCTTAACCCACATGAAATATTTAACCTGGGCATCCGTCTTTCCGTCGAACACGCAACGGGTTCTGTATAAATCACCCACTTCACTTTCCAAAGCCTGCCTTAATTTCGCGGCCGCCTCGCGGTACTCATCGAGGTCAAGGTGCTCAATCTGTTCGCGTACAATCCACCAGGCGAGCGGATTGATATCGCACCCTATGGAGTCACACCCCACTCGATTCGCTTCAATAAGCGGGGTTCCGCCACCCATGAATGGGTCGGCAATCCGTTTCCCCTGCAGATGCTGTGAACGGTAAAACTCATCCTCCAACTCCCCGTCCACGAACTCAGAAAGCAGTAGGCTGCGGAATAGAGTTCCAGGCCGGCGGGCAAACCATTTATGCACAGCGATCAGCGGACGATAATTCTGCTGAATCTGCTTTTCCCTCAATGCAAGGCCGGAGACAAAAGGAATGTTGAATTTCTTTTCGATCATACTGATAGTCACACGTAATTAGCTAAAATATAGGGCTAGTTACACCATGCTTCAAGAGAAAACAGCATCGCCGGAGTCTTCGCCGGGACATCCAGCCCGACTACCAACCCCGGTGATGCATTCCTCTTTTCGTCCCACCTGCGTGGAAACAGGATTCTGTTCGGGTCAGCAAGCCGCCATCCGGCTGACTTGGTGAGCTGGGGTAAGTGCAACTCGGAAGCCTATGTTGTTGGCGTTGTCCGGGACGGGACATTAATCACGGGATCCCTCCGGACATGTCTCGCATCACCACCCATTCCTTGATCTCATCGCCTAGACCGGGTGGCAATGTATGAACGGTGAAAGGGGGATGATTTAGAATTTTCTGAAGAGGAAGCAGCTGATCCGGGTCGGCGTACACGTTCAAGTACATATCCACGTGGGATTGCCCCGCATCATTCGGCTCCCGCAAGACACCAATGGCGGTGATGTATGAGCGATAGCCAAGCCCGAAATTCTTGCCAATTCCGAACTTGCGGGATCCGAAACGGATAGGGACGCGCATCGTACAGCAAGAGAACGCCAGGGAATTTTCCAGCTGCAAGTCGCTTAAGTTGATGCTTAGCCGACTCGATCTTGTGCCTTACTCTCTTGCCGAGTGTCCCACCCCAGCACACGCACTCACCCGGCAATGCTGTCTTTGATTTTTGAATCACCTTCTTGTCATCTTCGTTCGGCGTCAGTTCTTTGATCTCGACGATCACACGTGTACCGCAGAGGGTTATCGCATAGTCCGGGGTCTCATCATCGGTTGTAGGGATACGTTCATACTGTATGGCATTCATGCCGCAGAACTTCTCGAACAATTGCTCTGATGTTGTCATTTTTATATCCAATACGCACCCTGCGAGCATCATAAACAGTATCCAGTAATTGGCTCAGTCTTTTCGATCAGATTACGATCACCAGTCCATCCCAACAATGCTTACATCTCTGGTATTCCGTGAATGACAGTGGACGCTTCGCGAGTTGAGTCGTTGGCTGTTGAATTGCTTTCTGAGCTTCAGCCTCACTGCGAAAGTTCGCGCGCGCACTCATCTTCTTCAATCGGCATTCAGATTTCTCAGCATCTAGTCTATGTGGACTTTCGCACTTTTTCAGCCTCTCTTTCATGAGCATCCGGCCGTCTGTCTGCCCTGACCGCTTCTTCTTTCGGGCTAAATAAAAATACAAAAAACATCTTTTTCGCTTGACGCGCCCTGCATT
>Ga0194053_10001174_pt1 | contig 17252 bp, 21 predicted proteins | sample SepL228m_MetaG_FD_161684 | JGI IMG/M metagenome (GOLD analysis project Ga0194053, IMG submission 161684) | Anoxic zone freshwater microbial communities from boreal shield lake in IISD Experimental Lakes Area, Ontario, Canada - Sep2016-L227-8m | ecosystem: Environmental > Aquatic > Freshwater >... | reverse complement strand
GTAGTGTGCTGGTAAGTGCATTGTTCCATTCAAACAGATCTTTAACGGCTAATTGCGGCGGTGTACAGGATTTTGCCACTGTCGTACAAGCAGTACAGGGCGTATCGCTAGTCGTACAGGTTGCAGCAGTTGGCACCATGAATGTAGTTAGATAATTCGCCCCAAACAATCGGTTGGCACGCATTCTGTCGGCCAAATCATAAGCCAGTTGCGTGGCTTGACTGCGGTTGTAGGCACTCTGGTTATTTCTAAGACTGGTGACTTGCAAGCCCGCCAAACCCAGCAATCCAACTGCCAGCAGCACCATCGCTATCAGGACTTCGATAAGTGTAAATCCGTCGTTTTTGTTCATAGTCTTAAACTATCAGGGCCAACATGCTCATGGACAGGGAATGTTACTTTGTGTAGCTATTCTAGCCACACTATTAATCACTAAATTAATGCCTACATTACCAGTCCGATTATCGCAGATCTTAATTGTCCCTGCTTGAAATGCTCCACCTATTAACTTACTTTGTCCTGTGGCCATATAAGAAATGTAATTGGCAACGTTGGTATTACCAACCATGGTGATTGCATTTGCAGAATTAGCCTGAACTCTTAATAAAGTTTCGGTAGCGCTGTCATAAGTAGCATTATTATTTTGATCCGTGAAAATAATCCAGCCCTGTGACCAGTCATCACCGGCGGTGCATGAGTTGCCATTTGTGCTTTTGCAAAGGGTAATCCGTACACCCCGCTTAATCGCCTCACTACGCGCAAAATTCAACGCCGTCACCAAGTCATTGGCGTAAGTCGTCAAGCGGTTGCTGGAAATTATGGAGGTAAAGCTGGGAATGGCAGCGCTTACCAATATGCCGGCGATGGCGATGGTGACCATCAGTTCCATCAGGGTATATCCTGGGCCGGATTCCAACTGGTTGTGCATGATTTTTCGATACCCCTGTTGCTGTTGGGTTATGGCCATTACGATAATGGTCAGCTGTCAGAGTTGATGTTAAAGCGGGTTAGCCTGGCCAACTATTTCTTGCTTTGAGGCGCTGTTACTACAATCGGTTGTTGGTACGAGTTAACCGCCGCACTACGCAGCCTGTTTAAAAGATAACCCGGCTTTTGTTAACATGGCTGGCTATCTCGACTTAGATGGGCTGCGGAACGGGGTTTGCAACCCCGTCCCAAACGTTTTGGCATTGCTACTGCCGCATTGCTCAACGGAAAGTCGCCAGAGCTTCTTTGCTGGCCACCTTGTTCCTGGTGCAAATAAGCCAATAATGCAGAAGCGTCTACTATCATTTTGCGTTTTCTTCCAGCTCTTTTTGGGCTGCCAGTCTTCTATCTTGTATTAGCTCATCTGCCAAGCTAACTGAACCGGGAACTGCCGCCATCAGCGCAAACAACTCTTGCTCAGTCTGGTTGATTAGCTTTTCTGCTGACAATTCTTTTTCAAGTGCTTGTTTTACAAACCTTTGAACATTCGCCTGTTGTAAAATTTCTTGACCCAATTCATCGGGTAATTCGATGGCTAACTGCATTTTATACTCCAATTACGGTCGACATTTTTTCCAAAGTCTTAATAGCTTTCTTTTTATAGACAATTTGATACATGAGAGCGATTATAGCAATTAGCTTTATTAATACAATAGAGGGATTTACAAAATTCCCTCTGCCGGACGTGGTTTGCAAGCCGGTTCAAAAACGTTTTGGCACTGCCACTACCGCATTGCAAGACGGGAAGCTGGAGCTTGGGAATGAGCAATAGAAATTGGGGCTACCCACTTAAGGCGAGACAGTTTAAAGGTAACTCGCAATAAATAATTCCACCCTATCGTTCCCACGCTCCTGCGTGGGAATGCCGACAGTGACGCTCCTGCGTCACGCAACGCTGGAGCGTTGCCGGATGAATTCCCACGCTGGAGCGTGGGAACTAGGCGTATCTTGGGAGGATATTTTCTGCGTGCTGCCAAAGTTAAGCCTTGCGGGCTTGTCCCGCCTTAAGTGGGTAGCCAATTATTTTTTGCATTAAACGCGCAGGTCGAAGCTTTATCGTAGCCGACAACTCCACGGAATGTCGAGTAACAAAAAGACGTTGCCCGACCAGACTCATCAATTGGGTGGGCTGAAAAGTGTGGCTCCCTACGCATCAACTTAAGGGTCTGTGTTATAATTAAAACCTAAAATTTAATTAGAGATTTTATTATGTCGATAATGATTGCCGAATTGTACGATGCACTGAAAGAGGCGGGGGCATCAGAAGAAAAGTCACGCGCAGCAGCTAAGGCGTTGGCAGACTATGAAAGCCGCTTCAATAAAATTGACACTGAATTACAAATTATAAAATGGATGCTAGGCGCAAGTTTAGCTTTATCTGGAACGGTTGTAGGTTTATTGCTTAATATTGTCTTTAAAGGTGTTAAAACGGTGGTGTGACACTGCGTATAAAGCTCCCAAAGGTTTGCACTACCACGACCGGATCGCTCGACGGGAAGCTGGAGCTTCCAAGGCTGCATTCCCAAGCTGGAGCTTGGGAACGAGCAATGAGCTTTAGCCAAGCCAACCTTGGTCAACCGCCAACAGCAATAATGCACCTGCAAATACACCCGCCAGAACATCATCAATCATGATGCCAAAGCCGCCGGAGACATGCTGATCCAACCATTTAATCGGCCACGGTTTTAGAATATCAAAAAACCTGAACAGGATAAATCCGGCGATAATGGTTTGCCAGGTAAAAGGAACTAACCACAGTGTTATCAAGTAACCGGCTATTTCGTCCCAAACGATGCCGCCAAAATCATGTTCGTTTAACTTTTCTGCCGCTTTTCCACAAATCCATATACCCACTACCGACACAAGCACGGTCAGGAAACTATAAATCAGAGTGTTGGTTTGTGCAAACAACCAGTAAACGGGAATGGCTGCCAGAGTGCCCATCGTCCCCGGTGCTTTTTTTGCCAGTCCTGAGCCAAAACCAAAAGCCAGAAACAAGATGGGATCAGACAGAATTTGCCGGGGCGTGAGTTTATTTTTACCGTAACGGGGTTTAAGAAAAATGCTCATAGCCTTTACTGTTAAAGGGTTGGATGGTGCCTGATTTATGCAAACGCAGACCTGGCGTGGCTTCAATGAGGCCAATTTTTGTGCAATTGATAGTTAGCTGTGCCGCTTTTTCGGGACTGACGGTAAAGCATAGCTCGTAGTCATCGCCGGCGGTCAACGGCATAGACCAGTCTTCGGTATCGTTGATATAAGTTAATACTGCCTCTGACAGCGGCAACGCTTCCCAATCAAGACAAGCGCCGACATTACTTTGCTCTAAAATATGACCTAAATCACCCGCCAAACCATCTGATATATCAATGCAGGCATTGGCAATACCACGCAACGCCTGCCCTGCTTCAATTTGCGGATCAGGCTGATTAAAGCGTTTGTGTGCTGCCTGTGGATTGTTGCAGTGATAGCCTTGATTGATTTTTAATCCCAGTCCGGCATCACCTAATGACCCAGTGAGATAAATAAAATCACCCAGTAAGGCACTTGACCGCAGCAACGCTTGATCTTTGGGAATCAAACCCATAGCCTGAACCGTTAGCGTTAAAGGGCCCGACGTGGTGTCACCCCCAATCAAATCCACTGAATACCGCTCAGCCAGACTTAAAAAGCCTTTAGAAAAAGCCGTCAACCAACTCTCGTCAACCCTAGGTAGCGTTAACGCCAGTGTGACTGAAACCGGCTTTGCGCCCATGCTGGCCAGATCACTTAAGTTAACCGCCAGTAATTTATGCCCCAGTTGTTCGGGATCAGTTCCCGCAAAAAAATGGACATTTTCTACCATGGTATCGGTAGTGACCGCCAGTTCATAACCGTCTGGAAATGACAATAACGCACAATCGTCGCCGATGCCCAAGCGGGTTGATGGATTCTTTACCGATTGTCGGGTAAAGAATCGCTGAATGAGCGAAAATTCAGATAAAGGGGCAGGTTCAAGGTTCAGCATTAGGTTTAGGGATCAAGTGTAGGCAGGAATAAGACCACCCAAGCGTAGCGCGTGGTGGCGTTTCCGGCATATCGTAACGGGTGCCGGAAACGCTTGTTCTCGCTGACGCTCGAAAAGCCTTATTCCGGCCTACGCGGTTTCTGGAACTCAATCTCGATGCCGATTAGGGTTTGCAAACGCCGACTGAAACGCTTGAAAACTAAAACGTGAGTAACGGGGTTGAAAACTCCGTCACGCTTTAGAAAACTTCGTGTCCCTCGTGTCTCGGCAACTGCTCCATGCGTTGGTCTACCTCCTGCATAATCCACATGGATGTGGTGAATGCAGATATTGCAGGAGCAAATATCTGTCCATGCAGTCGTTCGTGGTGAGTAAAGCTTTTACTTTGGGCTTTGCGACCTGCTCTTAATTTCTACGGTTCTTTTTTGCTGAGCCACTTTATCCAATATGCCGTTGACATATTTATGACTACCATCAGCGCCAAAATATTTGGCCAGATTAATGCCTTCGTTTAAAACCACGCGATAAGGCATGTCCAGTCGGTTGATCAACTCGTAGGCACCAATTCTTAAAATAGCCCTTTCAACCGGGTCAATCATATCAACGGGACGGTCGACAAATTCAGTTAACGCCAAATCTATTTCTGCCAAATTTTTAGGAACGCCGTGAAAGAGTTCAGTAAAGTAACTTTTTTGAGCATCTTTCAGGCGATCTTCTTCTATAAATTGACGCTCAATTTCGACCAGACTTTGTCCTGTCATCTGCCATTGATACAATGCCTGGACAGCTGCTTTACGGGCATTAGTACGCGATGAACTCATCAGGCTTCCAGATTATTAAACAAACTAACCATTTCGATGGCTGACATTGCCGCTTCCGCGCCCTTGTTACCTGCTTTGGTACCGGCACGCTCTATCGCCTGCTCAATTGAATCAACCGTTAAGACACCAAAACTGATCGGTACATTATATTGCAGCGAAACCTGCGCCAGACCTTTTACACATTCACCGGCAACATATTCAAAATGCGGGGTGCCACCACGAATCACTGCGCCCACGGCGATAATCGCATCGTATTTTTTGGAGGCGGCTATGCGTTGTACTACCATGGGTAATTCAAACGCACCAGGGGCTTTAACCAGATGGATATTGGCTTTATCTGCACCGTGACGAACCAGCGCATCAATTGCTCCGGCCTCTAACTGCTCAACAATAAAACTGTTAAAACGGGACGCTACAATGCAAAACTTGCCGCCTTGTACCAATAAATTTCCTTCAAACGTTTTTATTGCTGTCATTCTATTTCTCTACTTAAATTACAAAATTCTGTTGTTAATAATACTATATAGAGCTCTGAATTAATTAAGTACGTAGGGCGTGCCGTGCGCGCCTTATTTTTCAAGGCGTGCACGGCACGCCCTACAGAAAATAATGTCGCTTAATCAACGAAGGTCTCTATAATCAGTCTTAAGATTGGATTACGCTAACCCAATCCTTTTTAAAAATAGTGCCTCAGCCCACATGCTCGGATACCTCTAAATCAAACCCGGATAAGCCGACATATTTTTTGTGGGTGCCCAGCACTTTTAATTTATGTACACCCAAATCGGCCAAAATTCTTGATCCGGTTCCGGTCATGCGCCAATCCGCTGCCTCTTGAGCATTTGCCGTACTGGTTATGCCGTTATCTTCCAATTGATAGTGATGAATCAATTCCGCCAATGATTTATTGTCTTCGCTTTGTCTGATGATAACCAAAACGCCGCGACCTTCTTCAGCAATTTTTTGCATGGCCGTTCGAATTGAAACACTGGAATCACTGCGTTTGGACGAAAATACATCATCCAACAAATTACGTGCATGAACGCGCACTAAAACCGGCTCACCATCTGAAACCTTTCCCATAACCAACGCCAGATGCAGGTTATTGTCGTTTTTGTCTTGATATGCATAGAGTCGAAACTCGCCAAATTCGGTAGGATACGCACATTCACTGATGCGCTCCAACGTATTTTCATGCTGAATACGATAATGAATCAAATCAGCGATGGTACCCATTTTAAGATTGTGCTGCTGCGCAAAGATTTCCAAATCCGGACGTCTTGCCATCGTACCGTCTTCATTAAGAATTTCTACGATAACCGCAGAAGGGTCAACACCCGCCAATCTGGCAAAATCACAACCCGCCTCGGTGTGTCCGGCACGACGCAAGACACCGCCCGGATTGGCCATTAACGGGAATATATGCCCCGGTTGCACCAAATCATCCGCTTTAGCATCTGCCGCTACCGCACATTGTACAGTACGCGCCCGATCCGCTGCGGAAATACCGGTAGTCACGCCCGTTGCCGCTTCGATAGAGACGGTAAAATTAGTGGAATGCGCGGTTTTATTTTCATTAACCATTAACGGCAAACGTAACTGCTGACAACGTTCGCTGGTTAAGGTTAAACAAATCAGGCCACGTCCATAACGGGCCATAAAATTAATATCCTCCGGTCGGGTAAAAGCGGCTGCCATTAACAGGTCACCTTCATTTTCGCGATCCTCATCATCCATAATGACAACCATTTTGCCTTGCCGTAAATCGTCTATAATTTCTTCAATTGTATTCATTAACCAAAAAACCCACTTTTTTGCAATAATTCTTCTGTGATGCCGCCCTGATTATAAGCGGCCGCTTCGCCTTGCATTAAACGCTCCATATAACGCGCCAGCAAATCCACTTCCAGATTAACGGGTGTGCCGATTGTCGCCTCGCCCAGCGTGGTATCTTTTAAGGTATACGGTACGATATTAACACTAAATTCTGCCCCCTTAACGTCATTGACCGTCAGGCTAATGCCGTTGATGCAAATGGAGCCTTTTTCAGCAATGTATTTAGCCAGATTGTCAGGGGCTTTAAGGGTAAAACGATATGAACGTCCATCCGCTTTTTTACCGATAATTTTACCGATTCCGTCAACATGTCCGCTAACAATATGTCCGCCCATTCGGGTTGAAGGCGTTAAAGCCAGTTCCAGATTAACCGGTGTACCCGTTGTTGCGGTATTTAAAATGGTTCTGGACAAGGTTTCATTGGACACATCCGCACAAAAATAACGGGCACCCAACTCCACCGCCGTTAAACAAACCCCGTTAACAGCAATGCTGTCACCCAACGCAACGTCTGCCAGGGATAAACTGCCGGTGTCTATTTTTAACCGGCAATCCCCTGCCCTGCGCTCGATTGCCGCTATTTTGCCTATGGCTAAAATAATACCTGTGAACATTAAAATTCCTGATTATCAGCAGCGCAAAACATGTTTGTACACGTCATTACGGTGTTAGTGTTAATTTTAAATCGGGCCCGACCTGCCTGACATCACGCAGCGTTAAGCTTTTTTTATCCGTCATCGCCTGTAATCCCGGCACGGTAAACAACCCGCGTCCTTGATCGCCTAAAATACAGGGTGCCATGTAAACAACCAATTCATCAAGCAGATTTTCTTTGAGTAACGCGCCATTAAGTACAGAACCCGCCTCAACCAGAACTTCATTGATTTGCTGCTGTGCTAAAAAATCCATTACGGCCGGCAAATTCAGCTGTCCATTGTTACTGGCGAGTCGATAAACCCCAAAACCGGCGGCTTGCAAAGCTTGTTGTTTTTGTTCATCCTGTGAACAGGTTAAAATCAGGCTGCGTCCCGCCAGCTTTACCATTCGGGCAGTAACCGGCATGGTTAATTCAGAATCCAGTACGACCCTAACCGGTTGCTCAACATCCCAATCAACCCGGGCATTTAAGGCAGGGTCATCGGCTATTACCGTATTGATACCCGTTAAAATAGCTGAACTCTCTGCCCTTAACCGATGCACATCGGCTCTGGCCTCGACTGAAGTGATCCATTTACTTTCACCCGAAGCCATTGCGGTACGTCCATCCAGACTCATCGCCAGTTTGCTGCGGACAAAGGGACGATTTTCTGTCATCCTTTTAATAAAGCCGCGATTTAACGTGCGTGCATCTTCCTGTAAAACACCACAAATTACCTCAATGCCTGCGGCCTTGAGTTTTTCAAGTCCACGGCCGGACACCAGTGGATTGGGATCTTGCATGGCGACTACAACACGACTAACCCCGGCTTTTATCAAGGCATCGCAACACGGCGGCGTTTTGCCATGGTGGCTACAGGGTTCTAAAGTGACATAAGCCGTTGCACCGTGAGCATCCGTGGCGTGTTTTAACGCTTCAACTTCTGCATGACCCAGACCGGCTTTAACATGCCAGCCTTCACCGATAACCTGATCATCCCTGACTAAAACACAGCCCACGCGCGGATTGGGGTCGGTTGTATAGCGTCCTTTTTTGGCCAGTTGAAGGGCTTTGGCCATATAAAAGGCATCTTGCCGGACTGTCATTAAGTTTTTTGTAAATCTTGAATCATGTCAGTAAATTCACTCACATCCTGAAAACTGCGATACACCGAGGCAAACCGGACATAAGCAACGTGATCCAATAAACTCAACTCTTTCATGACCTTTTCGCCCAGTACCTGTACCGGTATTTCACGGTCGCCGGTTTCCATCAATTCTTTTTTTATACGATTAATGGCCGCCTCAATAGCATCACCGCCAACAGGCCTTTTTTCCAGTGCTTTTAACATCCCCGAGCGCAATTTGCGTTCTTCAAAAGGTTCACGAATGCCATCGCGCTTGATAACACGCGGCATGGTTAATTCAGCCGTTTCAAACGTGGTAAAGCGTTCTTTACAGACATTACATTCTCGTCGACGACGAACCTGATCGCCTTCATTGACTAATCTGGAATCAAGAACCCGTGTATCTTGTGCCGCACAAAACGGACATCGCATAAATAAGCCACTGTTTTTGTATACCGAAAACTCGGCCTTTAATTTCAAAACCCGTTATTTTACAACATTTTATTAGTTTATCTGACTTTTATTTTTATAAGTATTACCTCACCCTTTGAAAAAGGGGGAGAGCATAGCGAGGAGGCAGTGGGGGATTTATCTAATAAAATCTCCACTAACCCCTCGGCAACTGCTCCATGCGTTGCTCTACCTCCTGCATCCATGCAGTCGTCTTTTTCAAAGAGGGGGACTGAAATAACTTATTTTTATAATCAGTTACTTAATGGGAGTCAATTTTATAACCTGCCCTTCCGCAGCGGATTGCAAGGCCGCGTTAATAATTTGGCAATTAGCTTTTGCATCATCCAGCGACAACAAAGGCTGATGGCCATTTAATATGCAGTCACTAAAATGCTCAATTTCAAGACGGAAGTGATTATTAGCTGGCAAGCGTTCTTCGCAGTGCTTACCGTCTTCAGTCCACCATGAAATCACCGGGACGTCGCCCGGCAGTTGCCAAACGACATGGCATTTTATGCCGCCCTTTGTGCCTGTAATTTCATACTCACAGCGCCGCGCACGCTCAAAGCTAAAATCGAAATGGGCGTATTTTCCTGCGCCAAAATCAATAATGCCGCTGGTCGTAATATCAGCGCCGCTCTCAACGTATTTGGCTATTGCTGTTACAGCAACCGGATCTTGATCAAAAAACATCCGTGCTGAATGAATGGCGTAACAACCAATATCCCACATCGCACCACCGCCATGCTCGACATTTTCTATCAAACGATAGAGGCGTGCAGGTTTCATCATAAAAGAATAACTGGCACGCACCGACCTTACTTCGCCTATTATTCCGGAATTAATCAATTCCTGAACGCGAGCGTGTTGCGGATGAAACCGGTACATAAAACCTTCCATGACTGTCACTTTATGCTTAAGCGCGGCCGCTTTAATGGCGTCGATGTCAGCCACCGTCAAGGCCATCGGTTTCTCGCACAAGACATGTTTGCCGCGTTCAATCGCTCGCAGTACCCATTCGGCATGTTCATGATTTGCCAGCGGCACATACACGGCATCAATGTCAGCATTGTCCAGCAAGGCCTCCAGATTGTTGCAGGCTAGAACATTCTGTTGATGATGCGGAGCGAACTGCGCCAGCGTTTGCGCGGCTGCACCGGGGCGACGACTGGCAATCGCAACCAGTTTGGCATTTGAAGCTTCAACGATGGCGGGCAGCAAACGCTCGTTAATACGGGCCGCACCTAAAATACCCCAGCGTAATTTTGTTTTGATAGTCATAATCATTAATCTTGTTTGTGTGTGGATGGGAGGCTGTCCGAGAATAAAAAAACCTGCTGCGGAAAAGCCGTTTCGGCCAGATTTTTTGCTCACAACGTTCAATAGCACAACTATTCGCCTCAAATGATCAAAAAATCTGACTCAAAATGGCTTCCCCTCGCTACGACTCCTATTCTCGGACAGCCTCCTATCATTTCAGACTTGCCGATTTAGAAGCTGTCCATTTTTATATGTTTAAGTGCTGTTCAAGCATTGATGCTCTTTTATGATATTTTCTGTAGCCGACATAGCGGGGTAGTGCTAAGGCGGGTTATCTGATGAATTGATATTACATAGCGTTCAATAGAATCAAGTATAAAAATCAGGGCTACCAACTTTAGACGGGACATTCCGTATCCTTTAGTTACACAAATTATCCTGATTTCGATTGCAATCATTGTATCGTATTGCCGACATTCATTACTTGTACCCTGTAGCCAAAACCAGTGAGTGGATGCGTTACGAATGCCATCCATGGCGACTTGATCCCGGCACAAATCGTCTGGAACAGATTTGTATTTACCCGCAGGGCGACAGGCAGGATAGCCTGGCGTAAATCCAGGCCGGGATCACGGCTTGGACGTTTTCAGCGCGTATAAGATTTGTGTTTATCAGTATTTTTATTATTTACCCACTACGATTCACATAGAGCCTAATTATCAATCAAGGTATTTTTCGATCGGGCATACAAGGCTGCGCCAACAATGCCTGCCTGGTTTAAAAAAGCGGCCGGTTTTACCGGCGCTTCTACGGTAATTTGTTTTTTAAATTTGTCGAACCGTTTACTTGCACCGCCCCCTAAAATGATTAGATCGGGCCAAAACAAATTTTCCATTATATTAAGATAATTATTGAAGCGATTGCCCCAGCGTTTCCAGGTTAAGTCTTCATTTTTTCGAACGACATCAGAAGCATGATGCTCAGCTTTTTTGCCGTTTTTTAAATATAAATGACCCAATTCCGTATTCGGCAGTAATTTGCCTTCGCTAAAAAGAACCGTACCCAGGCCAGTGCCAATGGTTATCAGCAAAACAACACCGGCTTGCCCTAAGCCCTCGCCAAAATGCATTTCTGCCATACCGGCTGCATCCGCATCATTTACGCAATAACAGGCACATTTAGTGGCTTCTGAAAACAACTTTTCGATATTGATACCGATAAACGCTGGCGATATATTAGAGGCTGTTCGCGGTACACCGTGTTGAATCGCGGCAGGAAAACCACAGCCCACCAAGCCGCTCCAGTTAAAATGAATAACCAATTGCGCTAGGATTGCTGCAACTGCTTCCGGAGTTGCCGGGTGTGGCGTATCAATACGGTAACGCTCGGTAACCAGCTCACCCGTTTCAGTGTCAACAATAGCTCCTTTAATACCAGAACCCCCTATATCCACGCCGAGAATTAGCATAAAAATTCCTGATAATTTATTAGGTTGAGTGACTTAAATTAAAAAATTCACCACGAAGGCACGAAGAATACGAAGATATTTTGTCTTTGAAACGGTATTTATGTTTTGTTTCTTAATCTTAACCTATCCTGACCTCAACAAACATAACATCAAAAACGAACCCGTTTACAGATGATTTTTCTTTCTTCGTGTCTTCGTGGTGAATTAATCCGGCTTGGGCAACAGTAAGGAACGTGCATACTATTCATGCACGTTTCTTGTTTAATCAGTTTACTTGGTTAGTTTTGCACTCAATTGTCCAGACCACTGGCCAAAATAAGTACCGACAACGATGGAGATAGATATTACCAGCAAAGGGTTGCCCAAAGAAATACTCAGCAAAACGTCCTGATTTAATTTGTCAGGTGTTTGCAACAAATAAGCAAATGTTGATGAATAACCCAAAACGCTGGCGGGGATTGTGGCGAGTTGTGGAATATTGGCCGCAAGACACATAACTATCACGGCAATAGCAACGGTAACAGCCGCCATAAACGGAAAGCCAAGAACGGCTGTCGATGGAATATTGGTGAGTAAAATAGCGGTGAACCAAGCCATAAATACACCGAAAATGCCACACACAATAGTGTTTATCAACGCTTCTTTAGTCGCACCCAGAAAAAAGTAGGCAGCCCATGCGATAGTTGCGGCCCATATAAAAAAGAATCCGCTCAAAGGCCCTACTGCCAAAAATGTTGCAACACCGGCCAGACCGCCAATACTTAATGAGAGTGCGGTCAATGAGTCAAAAGAGAGTGCTTTTAGTTTATCCATAATATATATCTCAAAAAAATTCACCTCACTTTATAGTTAGCCAGATTTCACATTGAGGCGGTTCTATGAAATCCAACGTTTTGGGTTTATCGAACGACCTGATAAACCCGTCTTTATTGAGTGTTATCGAATATTACCCCAAAGCACTCAAATAAGTTGTCAATTCTATACGTTACTGATGATGCAGGTCAATTCGTAAGACGGCATTCATTGATAGTCGCATAATAAACCGGCTGGATTAGAGCGTTATTGTTGAGAAAAATCGTTTGATTAATAGTCGTTAAGGAACGTGCATGAAACAACTTGACCATTTATATCCCCTCACTCCAACCCTCTTCCAGAGGGAGAGGAAGCAGACGCCTAAGTTATTTCATGCGCATTGCCAGCCTAAATTGGACGATTTTTAAAGCGAAGCAACGCTTGTGTAGCTGATATAAGCCCGATAAGTGGCAAGCGCCGATAGCACCAGAAAAATGCTTCCGCTAATTTTATGCAACAAAACTAAAGACACTTTTTTTAATAGTGTGCGCCCTGCAATAATACCCAAAGCTGATATTGATGCCAGTGCAGTTGTAGAACCCAGCCATACCGCCAGTGGTGCGGCCGTGCTGCTTAAGGCAACGACAGCCAGTTGAGTTTTGTCACCAAATTCAGCCACGGTAATCAATAAAAAAGTGGTAAAGAAAATACCATGACCGCTTTTTTCCTTAACGGCCTCATCGTCATCTTCTTCTTGCAAGCGTAAAGAATGAATCCCAAAGGCGGCAAACAAAAAAGCAACCGTGGCCGCTACGATGTAGTCCGGCAACCAACTAGCAATGGCAACACCAAAAACAACGGCCAGCGTATTTAAAAAGGCAAAAGCCGCGATAGCGCCCAGCAAAACCGGCATGGCTCTGTGTCTGGATGCTAAAGTCATGCAAACCAGTTGGCTTTTATCGCCAATTTCCGCCGCTGCAATCAGGGCAAAACTGGTCGCGGCTGTCGCTGATAGTTCGGTAATATTGCCGGTAGCCAGTAACGATAAAAAACGCTCTACTGAAAAGTTAAAAACGTTGGAAAAATTATCGGTAGTTAATGTGTTTAAAAAGTATTGCAAACTGTTTTGAAGAGTGTCCATTCTTGTCCTTGTATCTTGCTCCCTCTCCCGCTGGGAGAGGGTTGGGGTGAGGGGATATAAATGGTCAAGTTATTTCATGCACGCTCCTAATGAAAGTCGATTAGCCCAGCATGTTATCCAAAACCATCATAATAATAAATCCAACCATCAAAGCAAAGGTTGCATAACGTGAACGCCCGTCCGAATGCGTTTCAGGGATAATCTCTTCACTGATAACAAAGAGCATGGCACCGGCTGCAAAGCCCATGGCAATCGGCAAAACGGGTTGAAAGACCGTCACCATGGTAATGCCCAGCAAACCACCCACCGGTTCAACCAGACCCGTTAATGTTGCAATACCGACCGCTTTCCATTTATTGTAACCCAAACCCACCAAGGGCAAGGCAACGGCCAAACCTTCAGGAATATTTTGCAAAGCGATGGCGATTGCCAAAACGATACCGTTTTTCATTTCACCCGAACCAAAACTGACGCCCACAGACATGCCTTCAGGAAAGTTGTGGATGGTGATGGCAATGATGAACAACCAGACTTTTTTTAAGGAAGACAATTGCACATCTGAAATTGAATCAAAATGCACATGCGGCAGTTGGCGGTCAGCGTAATGCAAAAACGCGGCACCTATCAACATGCCGATGGAAACAACGTAAATGCCTTTGCCGGGCCAAATCAAATTACCGTAAGTGATGCCGGGTACCAGCAGGGAAAATGCAGTCGCCGCCAACATAACACCGGCCGCTGCACCCAACATGCTGTTAAATAAATTTCGTGAGATATTTTTAAAGAACAAAGCCGGTAAAGCGCCTACGCCGGTAGCCAATCCCGCTAAAATACTGGCCAAAAAACCGATAACAACAATCTTGCCAAAAGCTGCATACAAAAAACCAAAAAAGACCAGTTGTGATAATAAAAACAAGCCTGCCAAGGTTGCCCAGCGTTTGAGTGGCGGCATTGCCAGCAATTTTTGATAATAGTCGCTATCTTTTATCTGGCTTGTTTTTACTTCAAAATAGTATTGTAATTTTGAAATTGTTCTCGTTGTTATTGTCATAATGGCTTACCTGTATCAGCAGTTGTTAGTGGTTGCATGGCATTATAGCCAAATCCCCATTTTTATGCGGTTATTATGTTGATTGCCGAGCAACGAGGTTGGCAAAGGGCTTATTTTTCCCACTCCCGTTGTTTTGGGTCTGCACAGATACCATCCCTTCAAGGGATGTTATCTGTATGGGCATACAGCGACGTGAATTGGAAATTTAGTTCATACGGATAATAACCCTTAAAGAGATGGTATCCGTTAGCATCGAAATTATTTATCTGAAAATCTGTACATTCAAATCATCTTAATGATAAAAGTCATCACCAGAACTTATTGTCCGCTCATAAATCAGGTCATAAACCTCATCGCATTTATTATTAAAAATAGACTTATCGTAACTTTCAGGTAAATCTTTATGCAGGGTATTCTTAATAGCCTCTTTTACCTGTCCTTGTTCCTGTCGGTTTTTGTACCAAAATGGCATTTCTGCACTCAGTTTTTTAAATTTCTGCAATAAATCCTTGGCGGCATTTTTAACAGAGATACGTTCATCCACCGTCAACTTTTCCTTATACAACAAGTCAAATAATTCTAATTCGGTTTCAGTTAAACCTTCGACAATATGGCGCTGCTCTTCCTGAGACAGCTCGTCTTTAAAGCTGTTCAAATCTTCAAAGGATTGTTCCGTTGTCCGCCCACCTGAATACTGATTTTGATGTTAATTCAGACCAATGTCTTTTATATTCAGTTGTTTCAACAAGACTATCAATTAAATGGAAAACAAAAAATTCCGAAATTTCTTTTGATGTAAAAGGTATTATATTTTCTGCTAAAGAAAAATCATTGATCATAATGCGGATTTTACAAGTATGATCCCCAAACAAAATAATAGGCTCATCTATTGTTGCTTTATGTTCTGGCTGTGAATTGTGGAATCCTAAATATTCACCTTGTGTTTGGTCGATAACAACGACCTGACCTTCTTGAAAAACTTCTTTTGGTTTATACGTTTTACCAAAGTTTTTTCGTACCAAAACTGAACTCAATTTTCTTACTTCCCACTCTATAGGAATCCCATGAAGAAATGGCGTATTTTCCCAACCCGGAAAACGCATTCGCACAAACCATTCTTTATAAATCTGCTGCGCCAGTTGTTCCAGCGTAGCAATGCGCTGATTGTTGATTTCGATCAGGTCATCGCAGGCACTGAGGATTTCCGCGATTTGTTGTTGTACAGTCTCCTCTGGACCAATCAATGGCAAGTTCCTTATCATTTCAAGACTTAGAAAACCTTGTGCAGCACCACTTTTTATTGCGTCAACTGATTGTTGAAAAATAGAAGATCTCATGAAATAAAACAAAAACTTAGCATCAAGACCTTGTTGTGGTCTTAAAATAGCGACACTGCTTAATATACCAAAAGTTTCACCCTCTTTTACAAGGTAAGGCACCCCAATAGATCCAATAATTCCTAAAAGAACATCATTTGCACACGGTGTAGTTATTGCCGATTTTGATGCTTTGAAATGTTTTTCATAACTTGACCGACTTATATAATCCAAAGTTGAAAGATCCAAACCCCTGGATTTAAAATTTTTCGTCGTAAGGTACATGATGCCCAAGTCCTCACGTTTAATGCTCGCATGGGCTCCATCACCTACTTGGCAAAAATCTTTAATTTTGTGGATACAATATGTCATTAAAAGTTATCTTCTCTTTGTTAAGTGCCCTGAACCGTCTCAGATAAATCGCAGATTCAGGGATAACATCCCTTTGAGGGATGGTATCCCTACCAGGCCACCGAACCTGCTTGAATAAATCGCACATCCAGGGAGATACCATCCCTTTAAGGGATGGTATCCCTATCAAGCCACCGTGCCTTCTTGGATAAAACCCGTATCCCTAGTCTTAACCGTACCCTTAAACTTAAACATCGATCAAACAATAATTAATATCTTGAGTAAAATTATTTTGCTGGTGAAAAGCTTTGAATGCCGCAATGCCACCGAATAACGCTGTTACTTCAGCACACTTTACACGACTGGGCGCAGAACTAAAAAAAGCCGGATAAGAGCTGTAACGCCAGGTTTCTAGCTGCTCGGTAAGGCCATGATGCAACGGATTATTGTGGATATAGCGAACCAAACTCATTAAATGGGCATCGGTACTAACCAGTAAATATTTTGGATGTTCTTGAAATAAACTGCCACGCCGATGTTCTTGTTTGTTGATGGCTTGAGTATAACTAATGGCTAAGCGTCGCCACGACTCTATAATCGAAAAAGGCAAATCAACCTCACGAACACGTACTAAAAAATGGAAATGGTTGGGAATAAGGCAATAGCTCCATACGTCAAAATGCCTATCCATGTAATCCGTCCATAATCTTAAAAAATAGCGGTAATTGCGTTCTTGATAAAACAGTTTATCTGTTTGGCTATTGGCACGGTTAAAGAAATGATAAAACTCTCCTGCAACCCATGGCGTATTTTGATAATAAGGTGTAGGCATAATATCTTTGAAAATATAATGTTACATTGAGTTTGTTGTTTGTTTAGGGATAACATCACTTGTAATTATTCAGACCCCTTAACCAAAGGAAGCCTGGGCACAGAAAATCCCGCCCGCCTTTGACGAATTACCGCCGCCAAATAAATCCAAGGCGATTGTTGACGAATACGGCAG
>Ga0194053_10001173_pt1 | contig 17255 bp, 25 predicted proteins | sample SepL228m_MetaG_FD_161684 | JGI IMG/M metagenome (GOLD analysis project Ga0194053, IMG submission 161684) | Anoxic zone freshwater microbial communities from boreal shield lake in IISD Experimental Lakes Area, Ontario, Canada - Sep2016-L227-8m | ecosystem: Environmental > Aquatic > Freshwater >... | reverse complement strand
TATTTTTATAGACTATAACAACCAGCAGAACCCAATACTATAATTAATTAGTTTTTCTGACTGTAAACAAAGAATATAGTAAATAATGGCGGAAAGAAGAGACGATAAAGAACAAGAAAAGGAGGCAAGCTGCTCCGAAAAACAAAAAGAGTGGGAACTATATTTGGCAAGAGAAGATGAAAAAGAAAGACGAATAGAGTGGGCAAAACGAAAATACCCAGAATTATTTAGACAAGGCATGTCTTTGCATAAACAAATTGAATGTTATGCCCTTGGTTATGTGAAAATGGCAATAAGAGGCCAGTACTAATCACCAACTTTTTTAATACAAATTATATATTTAATAAAATAAAATTGAATATTGTTATAGAATATAAAGACGACTAAAATGTCAGAAGTACCATCTAACGAAGAACGTAAAGGATTTCTCATATGTCTCATAATAGGGGCATTTTGTGAATTGGCTGATCAAACGGGATTGGTAGGAGAATCAAAAGATTCTTTTATCAAAGAAAATCTAAAAGAATTGCCTAAGAATGAGGATGATTTGGAGAGATTTGCCTTTGGCTTATTAAAAAAAATTAGGCGTTAACTGAACTCTTTTAGAGATGGGCTAAAGTTTTTTTAATTAATACATATTTTTATAAACTATAAATACATACGAAACAAGACATCGGCAAACAGAAAAGTGAACACATAAAGAGATCTTTGTAAAGAGTCTTTAATACCCCATCAGATTGAATAATATATTCGATTAGAGAAAAAACAAACAATAGAATATACCTTCGGATGATTTTGTAATATAAATTTAATAAAATAAAATTGAATATTTTTATAGACTATAACAACCAGCAGAACCCAACTACTATTACCGACCACCGGCAAATAAGATTAGAAGATGGAGAAAGAAATGAAGAACATGTGGAAAGAGTTAAAAAAGTGGTCGCAGGAAGCATCCCAAAGGCAATCGCAGGAAGCATCCCAAAGGCAATCGCAGGAAGATCCTAATTTGCAAGCACGCAGAGGTCTCCTGTACGCGCAAGCCGAAACCCTCAATCTTAATGCTCGCGATTCCGACGATTACGTTATACGCAATATGGGTAAACAATAAATATTTACTCTGTTTTTTTAATTAATATAAATTTTTTAATTGAATTTATTTTATTATATTAAACTCCTTATATAATATGGATTTAATACCAGATTTAATAGAAGTAATAGAATTGTCTAATTTAGCTAACAAAATAAATCCGCACAATTTACATGCAGAAGTATCAGATTTATATTATAGTATACTTAAATATCGGGATGATTCTATTAAAACCGGAAAGTTGTTACCAAATGGTTATATTGAATATAAACAATCAAATGATTTAGATGAGCAATTATATTCGTCAAATATGGAAAGAAAGAAAAAACTAGAAGAAAAATTTATTCCAGAACTACAATTAGTAATTAAATTATCTATAGATAGATCAAAATTATTTATATCCTTAATGCGTCATAATTTATCTATAGAGGTTATTAATAAATATGATTCAGATATTAGTAGGTTAAACTCTGACGTACTTGAATATGTATTAAATTTTAAACATTATTTTCAACGTAATCCAGAAGTATATTGTGTAAAGTATATAAATCTATTTAATTCTATTGCTAATTTTGAATATGATATACATAAATTTTTACACGCTTACTTATTTAAAGAACTTGATTGTATAGGCAATCAAAATAATAAATTAGGTATATTTTTAAATTTATTAGGAGTAAAAATAAATAAAATTAAGGTAACTAAAACAGTATTTACTAATATTGAAGAACTTAATTCTTCATATTGTGAGATTAGAAATGATTTAAAATTTCTAATTGATAATATCGAATCATCTAATTTAGAATTATTGTTTAATATTATAATAAAAACAACTTATGAATTAACAAAATCTAAAATAGATATTGATTTATTTTGGCAACCAATAGAACAGATGTTAAGTATATTTAATATAAGTGCTAACGAATGGCAATTAATACCAGAAGAAAAATATGTACCAATAATGTCTATATCTGAATTTAATTTAGATGGATTTGGTAGATATAGTATAATATTTGAAAATCATTGTTTAATACAACATGTTAGAATAGCAATGACAGAACTTCCTACGGTAACTAATATAATTAAAGTAGCATTAAATATTGGTAGATATATTGGATTAACAAATAAGACAACCTATTTTAATTCAATATCAAAATATATAAACGATAAAGATATTATTGAAATATCAAAATATATATCTGATGAATTTATGCTATTTATTATAGACTATTTATATAAATAAAATTAAATATTTTTTATAACTATAAATGACGGCAAGGACTCCGTATCCGAATTGTTTTGACGATGCCGATGAATGTGAAAGAGAGGTAAATGCAAGAGAGAAAAAGCCAAGAAAAAGACCTACGAGAGGGTGCCGAAACGCTAGGCAAAGGGCAAAAATTGATGAACTAAGTAGACGAATAAAAAAAGATCGCATTCGCCGGAATTTTGAGCTTCATTCTTATTTTGATGATAATAAAATCATAGTAACTGTTGGATACGTAGATTGTGAAGCATCTGATTGGCAGAACTTACACGAAGAATTGACTCTTACGGAGTATACCGAAAAGCGTGGCTTCTTACAACGTACATCGGTAAGAGATGGACTAAATTTTATAGAACCTTTTCTTATGTCTAAATATGTAAATTAACTATTTTTTTAATAAAATTGAATTAATATTATATCTACAAAAATGGCCGAAAGATTAGTAACGATGTTTTATGCTATTATTATTACTTCAGGTAATCGAAGACGTGCTAATATATCTGCTATTGAGTATTGGAAACCAATAAAGGAAGTATTGTCAAACGTAAACATACGAGCAACTAAATGGCTTAGTTTGCCTGAAAAATTAGTGTCTGATACTATGATGTTGCCTGAATATGCCGACGGCAAAATTATAGAGAAAAATCATTTTAAAATTCAACAAGTAAGAATTCCAACTACAGAAGAACCTACATTATTAAAAATAATACAAGTAGCATTAAATATAGGATATAGTTCTGCCGATGGTATGCCAATAATAAATGATTTAAATCAACTTATAAGCAAAGAAGATATTACATCAATATCTAACCAAATAACTGATGAATTATTTTATGATATTAAGTCAAAAATATAATTGAATATTTATATATACTATAAAGACCCAGTAATTATGTTGTTCTCTCTTGATTTTGCGAATGGAGACCTATTTCCTCCAACTCGGGAAGAAATTAAAGAAATACTAAAACAAAAGAAGGATAAAGAGAAGAAAGAGCAATTAGCAAAAAAGAAAGAGCAATTAGACGAAAAGAAGCGTAAAGATGAGGAAGTGTCGAAAAAGCAATTAGACGAAAAGAAGCGTAAAGATGAGAAAGAGGAAGAAAGGCAATTTGAAGAAGAATTTGAAAAACGCCGAGCTATATTATCGTATGAATATTACAGCGATAAAATACAAGATGACAATACTGAGAATATGCTTACCTATTTTACTGATTGCTGGATAAAAGACTATTACAATCTTTCAGTTGATTCATTTATTAATCATGTATTATGTCAATTTGAGGAATTTGAGGGATGCTGTTACTAATATAATATTTTTTATAAAAAATAAAATTGAATTTTTTTACAGACTATAAACACTAACAATAAATCTTTTATAATAAATGTCCAATTTCCGCAAAGCGCTTAGTCCCATTGATTGGCCCGAACTTGGACAGAATACTCCAGCCAAAGATCTTGCTAGACATCAAGCGTATTTACGTAGGCGTCAAGAAGAAAAAAAATTAAATGACAGAACTCCAAAACAAATAGCGTTTGATAAGGCTAGGTCTGAACGACGTTATTACTTAGATGATTTAAATGGTATCTACGTACAATAGTAAATCGCAGTAGATGATGATTTGTATTGGATAAATTGCAGTCCTTAATGTTGCTTTTTTATAAAAAATAAAATTGAATTTTTTTATAACCTATAAACACTGACAGAAGGTCTATATTACACATAATGGCGTTTCAGTTACTTAATAAACACAAAAATGCCGATACGATTTATCGCACCCCCGGCGAATCTGGGCGGTACTTTCGCGGGGACACTGCCGAAGTATTTTGGTCATTATTGCCGGACGACCTCAAAGAATATTTTAATCCAAGATTGCTTATGTCGTACAGCAATGCGTTCGTTAACGACGTTACTTGGTTTGTCAGAGAATGGAATCGCAAAAATCCAATACATGGACCTAGAGAAGACCCAGGGTATGACGATTAGCCAATGAGATAGTACTTTTGTTTTTTATAAAAATAAAATTGAATTTTTTTACAACCTATAATTGATTAAGATAACAAGCAATATTACATCCGTTAAAATATGGCAGACGCCCTAATTGATAAATTTGATAATATTCACCCTGTTCTCGAACGGACTAACGGAGTGATTTGTGGGGATTACCTAGACGGCACTGTTATTAAATCGTTTTGGGGACTACTATCTGATAAGAACAAAAAGAGGTTTAATCCGAAATTAATCCAAGGGTTTCGACATGATTTTGTGTTTGAGGTTAATCGATTCATGCGTGATTGGAATGACAAAAATCGATTAAACGACCCCGTCGAAGACCCATGATACCTCGATTAGTCATTAAGGCCAAACCTTAGCAAATCTTGCCTGTTAGTTCCCTTGTATTCAATTTCGGGAACTAATTCGCAGATTTTTTTCCAATCTTCGTCATCTTTGCTTAAAGTATCTTCGCTTTGTAAATATATAAAATGAAATATTTTTCGTGACTGTTTATCATTTGGATCTAACACAAAGTCTAATAATTTAGTTATTGTAAATGGATAATAATTTCTATTTGTCCTATTGCTTCTATCTATTTTATTTATAACGTTTATTACTTTAATAAATAATGTAAGGCACATATTTTTTACGTTTAACGATATAACTGGAGGTGATATTCCAGTTAATTCTTTAAAGACCAGAGCAATATATTTGTTTAATTCGGTCTTCTTTAGTTGTTTTAATAGTTTTCTAATATCATTAATCGTTAATAATCTTAAAATCTTATTTTCTAATAATATTATCTTTTTAATATCAGCAATTAATTTTACTCCATTTAAATCTCCATCTGTAGATAGTTCTTTTACACTACATTCTGCCATTATTTGATTCCACCAGTGATTAAAATGATCGGTAGGACTAAATGACCCAATTGATACAACATTATCTGATTTTACTTTGTTAGCATATGGAATTACCGTGGCACAAATTATACAAAATAATTCACTAGATAACAAATTTATAAGCATAATTGAACCACATGTACATATATTATTATGTTGTTCAGTATCAGTCTTTTTTGATTTAACTTCTTTAGTATCTTTAATATTACAATAGTAATTAAATTTATCATTACAATAATTAAATTGATTTACATATGTATTTATAAATAATATATCCTTTACTTCTTTAATAGAATTAATATCATTATTGTATAAGTGACTTATGTCTATTAAAAAATAGTTATAAACCTTATTTAATTTGCTTTCTAATATTTGTAATTTACTATTTTTAATTTTATTTTTATTAATATTATCTAATAAATTTTCGCAATTCCGAATAAACGTCTTACTTTCTAAACTATCCATTTATATATTAAGTATATTTTTTATTATATATAATAAAATGTCAAATTCATTTGAAGATTTATTAAAAGAAGTTATTGATAATCCAGAATCTCTTAACAGTAAGGATTTATCCGAAAAAGAGATTTTAGAATTGTATAAAAGACTAAATCCGCTTAATGATATTCCTAGCAATCGCAATAAATCAGTTTTACTTAGTATTGTAAATACTAATGAAGTATACAATAAAAGATTTCTTATGACCAGTTTAGTTGGATATCTATTTCAAGCACAAAAAGAATTTAAAAGCGCAAACTTAAAAGAATTTAACATAATTAATAATGAACTTACAAATGAAGAATATGATAATAAAGAGCCAATGCACATCGATTTAATTGTTACAAAATTAGAACAATTATTAGATACTGCTAAAATGTTACAAGAGGCTCATTTGCAAACTAGATTAAAAAAAGCACCTGTATTACCTTTAGAAGAATCAAAATCAGAAGAAACTCCAGCTATTGCGGAATCCCCAATTATTGCAGAAACTCCAATGCCCGAACTTGATGCTGAATATTATAATAGTGAATTCTATAAACTACATACTGAAATTGATAATTTTAATAAAAATATTCTAAAAGGAATGTTGGTTGCTGGTAAAAATGCAGGAGTATCAGTTAAACCTAATAGTACATTAAAGATTTCTCCAGATGTTAGTAGGGTTATTATTAAAGATTTCTTGTTACAAAATTTTAATTATGATCCTACACTACACGTACGTCCGTTTTCCGAAAAGATTAATTATGATATTTATGGCGATAAAACTAATAGTATTAATACTAATCTTATGAAATTAAAAGGAAGTGTAGTTAGACCAGATGCTAGATTTAAACAAGAGGTAGATTTAATTTTATCTAATAATAATAATTGGCACACTGTATGTTATCTTTTAGACAATCCTGATTTAGGCGAAGCATATTCTGTAGCTAAGTCAAATTTAGATGAATTTAAAACATATTTATATAATGTAAGCATTGAAACCCAACCTACCTTAGAATATATTCCTCCGGCTGATGCGTTTTATTCTTATAATATGTATATTAATTCCAATTACGATGAATTAAGAAGAATTACAGAAGAATTATATGCCGAACGCCTATCAGTTGAAAATCTGGTTAGAGCATGGGATACATTTGAAGGAACTGAAACTGAATTGTCTGATAAATATAGAAAATATGTTGAAGAATATCAAAACAATATTAATACAGATATTCTTAATATTACCATTGGCGAATGGACCGTAATTGCCCCATTTAGAAAAAATAGACAAAATATTGATATGTTTAATAAAAATAATGATGTACTTAAAAAGATTTTAGACAATAACACGCAAGATAAGAAAATTGGAGAAGCAATGCTTAAAAAGAGAATTACTAAACAAAAGGCAGAAAATATTAGAGAATCTGGTGCTGATGGTGCTAATTTAGATTCATATAAATCTGCCCTTACTACTACATTAAATGCTGAAGAAAAATTACGGTTAGAAAAATCAAGAGGCAATCTTAATGCTTATCAAAAATTAGAAACAATTGATAATTTAACTAAACGAATTAAAGAACTAGAAGAAAAACAAACACCATACACAGAATCAGAATTGTTAGAATTAGACAAATGTAGAAAGTCATTAATATATAATAGAGAATTACTAACATTAGCTGATGGCGAGGTGCGTTTAGATATATTTGTTAATAAGAGTGGAACTATTGAAAATAGAAATATTGTAGTGGAAGAAGGATGTAATTTTATTAATAAAGAATAAGTATCTGTTATTAATATTTTTTTATAAATAAAATTGAATTTTTATAGATACTATAAATCCTGTGTGATGAGCAGATGTGGTCCCAGCTGGGGCTGTATGATAGTAGATTATGGGGGTGAAGCAAGTATGGTTGAGCATTTAAAAGAGAAGGGGCAGTTGCCTGTACAGGTAATAATAAAAAAAGATGATAATGACCGTGACGATATTTTCGTCCAACACGATGGCAAATACTTATCGATCGCAATACTTTTTATGGTCAAAGATAAAGTAGTCGCGTGTAAGTCGCCGTTAAGTTCATGCTATTTTCTGATTTCGCCAGTATCTTTAATTAATCTAGGAAGGTCACCGTGAAAACAAATACTGTTTTTTATAAATATATTTAAAATATAATTAAATATTTAATCCTAATTATGTTACGGTATTAATTAATGTTAATATAAAATTGAATTTTTATATAAGCTATAAACGGATACAGTATGAATATCGAACCGCCTAAAATAGTAAAATATGCCGATGACACTTTGAGCCTTGTTGTGGAGTTATCAAATCAGGGCGAAGAACCCGCACGGGTAATAAAAAAACAGAACGATAAAGGCATGGATGTCTTTTTCGTTCAAAAAGATGGCAAAGAATTGCCTATTATAATGCTTTATCTAATCGAAGATGTCGTATGTGCCTGTATTACGGATGGGGCACTATCATTCCTGATTTTGCCAGTATTTTTACGACGCCTAGGCTTAGATTGAAACAAATACTGTTTTTTTAAAAAAATATATTTAATATTATTAATTACCATGTTTGGCTGCTTTATATAAAATAAAATTGAATTTTTATGTAAGATATAAGGCTCGACTAGATGGAGCGTCAAATAAAACTGCTTAATGACAGTATAATTGTTGATATAGGACATCCTATATTTTATTATAGTGACAATAAGTATACAACAACTAAAGAACTTGCTTGGTTGTTAGTTAATGACAAGGAGTTAACTGTTACATGTGCTTACTACGCTAATCGTACTTATCCATACATGGATAGAGCAGTTGTAGCGGTAGAATGCGAGGATTCAAATGGTAATCTGCAGGTTTATGGGATTTATGGAGATTTTAAAATAAAAAATCTAGCCGAAATAAGCGTACAGTTCAAGTCTTACAGCCATTATTACTATTAAATTGTTTTTTAAATAAAATTGAATTTTTATACAATCTATAAAATCTCAGAGATGTCTTTAGTAATTGAAGTAATACAACCTACGTACGAACAAATTTTACATTTGTATCCAATAGGTAGTCCTGTATGGAAAGACTACATGTACCCAGATAAAACTCAGCGCGAGTTCATTGGTTTGGATGTTGGTCCAAATGTTTTTAATCCAAACGCAAAGTTTCACCCAGCAACTACCGTTTATACAAAAAATGGCTTTGTAGTTGCCATAAAAAAATCCAATTTTGGAGAAAAAAATATAGAGACTCTATTTCGGATTTCGTCTCCATTTTCTCAAGAAAATCTTATAACTTCCATTTTACATTAAGACATTTGTTTTTTAAAAAAAATTGAATTTTATATATACTATAAAGAATGTCAGAAGTATCTCTATTTTATATACCGTGTCGTTGTGGCAAACCGTGTATAAACGGCAGAATTTATTGTTTAGTCAATAAATGTTCTGCACTTGTAGAGATACATTGCAATAAGCATTGCTTAAACTGCGAAGGGTGTGTTAAATGCGATTGTTATAGTTGTAGAGACTTAAAACTCAATATAGTTAATAAAAAATTGTTTTAATCAAACTTAGGTCATAAATTTATCATTATTGTCTATTTCGGCAGACATAATGTTAGATGATCGATTATTTAATTTTCCTTTAGATTTGCCAAATCCACCAGCAGTTTTTGCGTTGCTTTCTAAAGTTCCTTCAATATCGAATTTATCACTTTTTTTAATAAAATCTTTATCTATATCTGCTCTATTTTTATGTGAAATAAATTCTGGAATAATAGCATTTCTTGATATAGTATTTTGTTCTTCTCTCCATACAGATTCGTCTTGAATTGTTTTAGTTTTACCATTATATTGTTTAGGTGCTACATTTTTATACGACTGAACTTGTAAATTGCTTGAATCGGATTGTATTAATTCTGTATTTATGGCATTTCTTATTTTAGCTTGGTCTGTATGATTTTTTAATTTTTTAACACCTTTATTATTATGAGAATCTTCATTTAATTCATTTATACTTTCTTTCATTTTAGAAGATGTATTTTGTTTGCCTATTTTTTTATTATTGGCATTATCTGTAGAGTCTGTTGAAATTTCTACTTTTCCATTAATTTTAGTTGTAGAAAATTGTAAGGGGGATTTAAACTGTTTAATGTTTTCTATATTCAATTGATCTAAAATACTTGGAGTTGTTATTGAGGTTCTCTTTGCTAATTGTTTTTTATAATTGTGTTTTTTATTCATATTGTTAGTACTATCTGCCAATTCTTCTACTTGTCCTACATATTGAATACTTTCTAATTTTTTTAATATTTGCTTTTTATGAGAATTTTCGTTAGAAGTACTAAACTCTTGCTCGTATTCTTTAGGATTTGAATTTGTAGCTTTTTTCATATTTTCATATATAGATCTTTTAGCTTGATTAATGATTTCAGTATTAAACAATTGTTCTTGATGAGGTTTATGTGTAATGTTATTTACATTTCCAGTAAAATTCTTTTTAGAAACATTCCCAGAATACGAATGGACGTCTAATCCTTCTACTTTACCTAAATTAGTTTTTAATTGTGATTGCGATTGATTATTATTTTTAATTTTGTTTATTATAGTATCATTTTTAAAATCATTAATAGAATTTAATTTAGTTGTTGACATTACACTCGAATTTTTAATAAAATTATTGTTTGCTTCATATGCTTGTGAGAATACTTTAGCATTTTGTTTATATCGTTTATTTATATCTTGTCTCATTTGTATTTCTGCATTAGGATGCCAAACTCCCTGATCTACATCGTGATCAGCATTATATCCCATAGCCACTTCTAATCCTGATTTTCTTGTCATCATTGCTTGCCTAAAATCTTTTAATAATGGATCTAATGAAGCACCTCTATTATCATAATCATGATTTGCTATCCATAAATCAGGATGAGATGGTATATTTCCTCTTGTTCCTTTATATCTAGAATCTAATATATTTTGTGATTGATTAGCACTGCGAATATTAGTATCGCCTTCAGTCCAATTATCATTATCATTTTTATCTATAATTTCATCTTTAACATAATCTCTATAATTATCTGTACTATAATTATCATCAGTTGTTTCATATTTATTTAATAGATAATTAAGTGGCATTGTAGATCCAGCATTACGTCTACCTTCTCCTCCTATTATGTTTAATTCCATAGGTTTATATACTAAATCTTCGGCATCTTCATCTAATACATTATATATACCATCATTTATAACGCCACGTACTTCCGACATTTTATATATCTAATAAAATTTAATTATATTTAATATATATTAATTGATGCTGGATTAGTTATAGTAGTATCTATAATTGGTTTAACTTCTGTGATAATTGGTACTTCTGGATTAAACACTGGAATATTATTACTATTAGGAATATGTTTATATATACTATTTATTAAATTTGTGCCAGAATAATTTTCATACTTTTCGTTAAACAATTTCTTTAATCCATAATAGTGTATAGATAACATCATAAATATTGAAACATATATATAAATTCCAAGTTTAATATTATTATTGATTTCGGCATAATTTATTATTATAAGAATTATAACCGTTATTATTAAACATACAATCAATACATTGCTTATAATAGAATATATAACTTTAGATGAATGTAAATAGTTACAAAAATTATTTATATAATCTGATAAATTGTATATTGGGTTTATGTTATCCATTATATTTATTATAATATATAAATTAAAAAATATAATTGAATTTTTATAGAAGGTATAAATCGTTGGATGAAGTAGTAATGGTTTTGAGTGGTCTTAGTAGTAAACAAATACGAAAACTTTATCCGTATTTTGACTTCTACGATAGGGATAATAAGAATCATCCTGTTTCTATTGATTATTTCAATGCACTTAACAAAGAGGAGAAGAATAATGATACAACTCCTGCCGAAAAATCTCTGCCTAAGCCGAGCAAATCTCCCCCTGTGACTAGTAGCCTGCGAGTAACCAGAAAACTTACAGATGATGAGAATTTGCTTATTATAACCCCTCCTAGGTATACGGGTAGACCACTTAAGTCTGAATTTGACTCACCGTGTCCAAGTTCTCCTACTACTCCGGACAAAAGAACACTATACATTGGCAAAGTTTCTGAATCGCCGATAGAGTCAGTCCCGTCTCCTGATGTACTTGAGACACAAAAGAAAAAGCGCAGAGTATGGCGTGTGCCAGTAATACCTAAGCGTGTAGAAAAAGTTGACTATGATTCAGATGGTGAGAAAGTTTCTTATTATGTAGAACCATTTGACGTGAAATGGCACAAAGAGTTTGGTCCCATATATAAGGAATATGACCAAAGGGTTGCTTTTAGTAAATACCTCAAGGAAAAATACGGCTATTAAAAAAATGTTTTTTTGTTTTAAATTTTTTGTTTTAAATTTTTGTGGTTTTTTGTTTTAAATTTTTTGTGGTTTTTTTGTGGTTTTTTTGTTTTAAATTTTTGTGTTTTTTTGTTTTGATTTTTATTTTTTCGTGTTTTTTATATCCAATCGAATACATATCTAATCTAATACATATCTAATCAAATCCATATTTAAGTAGAATATCGAAGACTTGCACTTCCTTCAGCATAGAGTAAGAAGTTAATACAGAGTGCTTGTACGAAGAGTTCGCAAGGAGTAGCAGAAGAGCAATATTTAGATTGGATATCAATGTAAGTTTCACGTGCACGCGACAAGTTGAGATGTCCGGAAGGTTGGTAAGTACGAGGGCAGAGTGCCAAGTTAATAAATAGAGCACCTTCATCAGGACTAGACATAACGGCAGAACCTCCATAGTGAAATGGCATGTATTGGCTGAAGAACATATCGGAAAAGTTATCGTACAGTTTGATTCCGTGCGAGGTAACCGAAAGGCGATCAATAGTGCTCATAGAAAGCCAGTAGTGATCGTTAACAACTGGAGCAAGAAGGGCAGTAGCCGCTGAAGTTACAACATCATTCTCACCCCCAACTACATTCCAATCAGGTACATCTTTAGCACCCATTTCATCAGATTCTTCGAGATTAATTACTTTGGTAGTCTTAGATTTCTTAGATAAGGCTCCTCCACTGGGGGCATTAGGGTCAGTAGGAAGATTATAATCAGTTGGAGTAATAATATATTGATTAACCTCCCCCGTAAGTTGTCCAACGCTGACATCGACTTGACGAGTGTATCTATGCCAATCGCGGTAATAGTTAACATTATTGCCCTTATTAACATTATAACTTGGTTGAAGACCAACATACATATATTCAACAGGCCATTTAAGAGAAGTAAGTTGAGACGAAACGGCAGAGTTAGAAAAGGTAGCAGACTGGCTACGGTAAACGCGGATAAGAGAAAATCCAATTCGTTCAATGTAGATATCGTGTACCTCGTTATTAACAAAGATATTGTTAATATACATTTCAACTTGATTAATAGGAGCCTGTCTAACAGTAGATTTAGCAGGAATTTCTACATACCTAATACCTCTTGCCATAGTAGTAGCCGCTACCACTTCTGGAGCAGTTCCAGAACTACCAAAAGCAGTTTTAGGATAATATCCAAGATACAAAGAAGGAGCAGTAGTAAGAATATCAGAAACAGTAGCAGTAGTAACATCTACGAAACGCTGACCGAACGGAATAGATACAGACGGCACTGAAAGGCGAACATCTTCATTAAACCAAAAACGAAGACGAGACCAGAGTTCAAGTGCAGGTTGAACTGGTTTAGCAGTTTGAGGTCCATTAACAAACTGCTTAACTTCTCGAGAAATATCAAAGTTTTTAGTATTACTTGGAACAAATGGGGCATTAGATACATTAAATGCAAAGTTATCGGCACCATATTGAGGAGTTTGGTAATCTTCAATAGTATTATCCCCAACAGTACCGAGTTTTTTATTTTTAAGGAATTTATTACGCCTAGATATAGAAGTAGGAAGTTTATCAACGACAGTTGCTTGTGCTAATCCAACTCTACCAGGATTAAGCACGGAAAGAGTTCGATTGCTCTGATCTGAGGCATTACGGTCAATAGAACCAGAAGGAGTATGATACGAACCATTAGAAACATCCTTATCAACAACATTTCCGAGCCGAAGTCCACTATATCCAGTCATAGGAACCTCTTGCCCGCAAAGAATATCGTGAGATAGTTTCTTGTTAGGTGCTACAGTAAATTTATCAAGCATATTAGAAGTCTTGTAATCATATTCATCAAGAGGATTTCCGTTAACGCTAAATTTAACATTAGCATAAAATCGATTAGCAGGATATTCAACGTATCTAACATATTCAGTATAATTAAAATTATTAACATTCGCCCAATTAATAGAAAGACCTTCATTATCAGTTAAAAGAGGAATAAGAGGAGTTCCAAATGAATCGTAAATAGCAACAGGCACATCTCCTACCATAGTATCAACATTATCTTGATTAGGTAAATCCGCATCAGGTCCAGCCGGATTAGGTAGTAAATCACAATCAGCCTTGCTAAGAGTTCTGGCATCAGCTCTAACTTGTCCAATGCGGGTACGAAGCACCATATCGTGGAAGAAATCTCCGAATTGAGGAATAGAGAATTGCATATTAACCGAAGATTCAGTAAGATTAGATGCTAATCCACTTCCGCTTTGGACTTTATTGTACTCGAAACCAATGGCGGCGAAAGGCTTGTAGTGGGCATTCACGAAAATAATATGTGATTTCTCTAGATCTGGAATAGAAGGAGTAGGATCGGGGTCTCCATTTTGGCTTTTAACCCGACGGATATCGGCAATTCGCTGTTTAAGCAAATCTGATGCCATAATCATACGATCAATTTTGCCTTCATTGGCAATAATGCGGAAAACCCCACTGGTAGACATTTTTATATTTATGTATATATATATAAATATATAATTATAAAAAAATATTTAATTAATTATATATAAATATAAAATGTTTGACGAGTATGGTTCAGATGAAATATATTATGGAGATTATGGTATGGATAATTCTGAACTAAACAAGATAAATAAAGAATTTACAAAAAATAATCTAAATGATTATAGAAATAAAAATAATAAATATCCATACACAAACGGATCAAAGCACGTTGACAGAGACTATCAGTCGTATGCTCCAGCAACTAACCCACTTGATACTCGTGAAAATTTAAAACCAGTTACAAAAAAACAAGGAATTCCTAAATTACCTTCTTTAATAGTTTATAATGAAGATACAAGCAATCGAGATTATGATAATGGTAGTGGTTATTTTAAAGGAGGAGCTGAATCATTTACGAATGAAAAAACCAATATTAAAGATTTTTCTATAACACTAACATATGAAAATATATTGTTTTTCTTTTTAATTTTATTAGTTATTATTAATTTAGTATTATTTAGTAAATTGTATAATAAACCAAGTTATAATAGTGGGATGTTAAGATTTAATATTTAAACAAATTTATAATCATATACAGCATCAAAATGAACATCAGATGTATTATATAATATTATAGTATTAATATATTTTTCACCAAAACAAATAATTGATATAGAATATACACCTTCAGTTTTAGTAGACATTGTAGTTATAGATAATATACGTAAATTTAATATATTCGATAATATACGTAAATCGCCATCATTACCATAAGTATATATATCTAATACATTGTCTGTTTTATTTACTTTATGAATAAGGTTCTTTAATGCTATTATTAATTTATATCTATCAGATCTTATAAATTCATCTGATGGAATTTTATGTATTATTTTGTCAAATGTATTAACATTATCTTTAATCTCTATATTATTTTTATATAATTTATCGCCTATACACGATATATCGCCATCATCTTTAATATCATCAAATCTTGAATAATATTCTTTATATGTATTTTCTCGACCAATACCATTTATTGCTGTTACTAATGGAGGAGGTTCATAATATTTTGGATATTTAGCAAATAATTTTTTTATAATATTAGGTAGATTTATATTAAACATATATATAGATGTTAATATAGAATGATACATACAAGCACCATCTCCTACTACTTTTACTAATTCTAATGATAAATTCCTAGATTCTGAAGATATAATAAGTTTATTTTCTAACTTATATATATTAGGTAATCTATTTATTCTAATATTAGTTGAATTAGTCTTTAATAAATTTTTTAAATATATTTTAATATTACTATCAAATACATACATATTAAACTTATTATTAAAATGATAATTGCAGTACAATATTTGAATAATTGGGAAATCCAGATGATCCATATTTATTATAGCATCTATTATTAGTATATTTCCGTTTTTTGTAAAAAATAAAGTAGATTCATTGTAAGTATACCCATCAAGTGTAAATAATAAATCTATTATTAAAAAATCTTTTTGTAAATTATTTAAAAATATTAAATAATCAGTATCTAATACAATCTTGGTTAAATCTAAGTCAAAAAGTATTTCTATTATTAAATTATATACATAATAGTATTTAATTGAATTAATATCTAATGTATCTTTATTATAAAATTTATAATGTTCTATAGCACATTTTAGGAATAATAAACCTTGTGGCGTAAAGTTACGTAAATCCGTTTTATAGTTATTATAATCAGAATTAGTAATTACATCTAAACAATTTATATTTTTAGTATTATAATATTCAGTAAATAAACTATTCATTACTATATTATATATTATAATTTATTTCCATCTTTTAAATATTCATTTAATTCAGCTTCATTAATTCTTTTAGTTTTAATATGATCGTTCATAATATCAATATCATCTTTATTAATAATAGTAAACCACTTTATAACTAATTTTGGTTCTTTATCTAATAATATTCTAACACCATAGCCTTTGTCTTCAATCTCTTTCATAAGTCGCACTGCCAATAATCTTTGCGAATCAATTAATGACATACCATTAAATATATGATTAGATAAATTATAAATTATATAGTTGACTCCTAACTGTTGAGGATGTGTTATAATTTGACTATTTATTTGTGCCAATTGGTCTTTGATAACAAGTATAATATCCTTTTCGCTTATTTTCCATTTACTTATTTGATTTGATGGGGTTAGAGTATTCATTTTATATTTATATAATTTATATTTTATTAAAAAAAGTTAATTCCAATTTGCTAATTCATGGCCCATTGCCGCCATAAGTGATTTTGCCCGTACGCATTTGCTAGAGTTACAAGTTTTGACTAAGTATGTAATAATGATCTCTTCGAACGCTTCTTTAGGGTTTAATTTATTATATATACTACATAGATAGTCAATATTCTGTTTCGTTTCGTGTACGTCATAGCAATTTTTTTCAAATTTATCTAGTACTACTGTTGCCTTTGTAATTGCAGAACGAAGGTCCATTTTATCTATACTAGGAAGGATAATTGTGCCGAAGTTTATAGTATATTATTAAATTCAATTTTATTCATCATTATATTGTAATATATATTCATCATTATATTGTAATATATATTC
>Ga0194053_10001169_pt1 | contig 17277 bp, 14 predicted proteins | sample SepL228m_MetaG_FD_161684 | JGI IMG/M metagenome (GOLD analysis project Ga0194053, IMG submission 161684) | Anoxic zone freshwater microbial communities from boreal shield lake in IISD Experimental Lakes Area, Ontario, Canada - Sep2016-L227-8m | ecosystem: Environmental > Aquatic > Freshwater >... | reverse complement strand
TCAATGTGGATTAACCTTGGGCGTTGCCCAAGGCTGGTATGGGGTCGCGCCTTCAGCGCTGAAAAAGGAGTCGACAAAATTTGATGCGTTTGCCCTGAAAAATACCGCACTCCCGGTTGACGTGCGTGAAAAAGACACGATGGTCCATCGCGAGAATGCGAAAATGTTTAAGAAACCTGCTGTTATTCTCTCGCTTTTGATGTAAGCTCAATTCTGAGAAAACCCCATGGCTAGAATTCTAATCATCGATGACGAACCGGCGATGGTCCAAGTAATTGCGACGCTGTGCCGCGATCTGGGCCACCAACCCGCCCCGTTCAATTCGGCGGAGCGGGCAATTGAAGCCCTGGCCGGAATTGAGCCTCAGGTGGTGATCGCCGATATCAAGATGGAACGGGTGGGCGGTTTCGATGTCCTGCGCGCCTGCCATGATCTTACGCCATTGCCCGCGGTCATCATGATCACCGGGTATGCCTCGGTGGAGACAGCCGTCGAAGCGATGAAGCTGGGGGCTTACGACTACGTCACCAAGCCGTTCAAAATCGACGAACTCCAGCTCACCATCCAGCGGGCGCTCGATTTTCAATGCGCTGTTCGGGAAAACGTCTATTTAAAGAAAGAGCTCCGGGAGCGCTACAAGTTCGAAAACATCGTGGGTTCGAGCGTCAAGATGCAGCGCGTTTACAACCTGATCGCCAAGGTGGCGGATACCGACAGCACCATTTTGATCCAGGGCGAAAGCGGCACCGGGAAGGAACTGGTGGCCCGGGCTCTTCACTTCAACAGCCGCCGTCAGCATCACCCGTTTGTGGCCATCAACTGCTCGGCGCTCCCGGAGAACCTGCTGGAGAGCGAGCTTTTTGGGCACAAAAAAGGCGCATTCACCGGAGCCGTTCAGGACAAGATGGGGCTTTTTGAAGAGGCCCATCACGGGACGATCTTCCTCGACGAGATCAACTCCATGGCGCAACCGCTGCAAACCAAGCTGTTGCGTGTGCTGCAGGAACGGCAAATCCGGCGCGTCGGCGACACCAAGAGCCTCGCCATCAACGTCCGCGTCCTGGCAGCCACCAACGAGTCGCTCCAGGAAAAAATCCGGACGGGCGGTTTCCGCGAAGACCTCTATTACCGGCTTGCCGTCATTCCAGTCGAGATGCCGCCGCTCCGGGAACGGCTCGAAGACATCCCGTTGCTGGTGAACCATTTTATCCAAAAGGTGGCGGTGCAAAATAGCATTGAGTGTCCGAAGATCGAAGCGGATGCGCTGGCAGCGCTCAGCGACTATCATTGGCCCGGTAACGTGCGGGAACTCGAAAACGCCGTGGAACGCGCCTGTGCGCTCTGCGAAAATGGGGTCATCCACATGGCGGATCTGCCGCCTCAAATCATCCGGCGCGCCGCCGCGCCCACAGCGGAAGTGGCTGGGAAATTGCCCATTGGACAGGCGCTTGAGGTGTTCACCAAAGAGATGGAGCGCCAATTCATCGAGGAGACCATCCGTTTTAACGATGGCTCGCGAGAACGCGCCTCAAAAATGCTCGGCATCAGCATGGCGACGCTCTATCGGAAGCTGGCAAACTAATTATCGCCGTTCCATGCATGATGTGATCCCATAAGTGGTCCGTTCACCGTGGATTGGGTGTTCCACCTTGGATGGGGCTGAGGACCCAGGCCAAACCTTTTTCTCAAGTTGACGCACATGCGACCGAGCGGGGCGGCTACAGCGCAAGCTGTTCCTCCAAATACGATTTAAGCACCAAGGCGCTGTTGTGCTCCTGATCGTGGGAGCTGTACAGGAGCGTGATCGGGCCGTGCCGTGCCGCTTCGAGCAGCGGTTGCCAGCTTGCCCGGTTCCCGTCCAACTCCGCGCGATAACGCGCCTGAAACTCTCCCCATTTGGCCGGATCGTGGCTAAACCACCGCCGCAAATCCGCGCTTGGGGCCGCCTCCTTGCACCAAGCCTTCATCGGCAACGCCTCCTTTTTGATGCCCCGTGGCCAGAGGCGTTCCACCAAAAAACGGAGGCCATCGCTTTTCGTTGCAGGCTCATAGACTCGCTTGGTGATGATCATCACTCATGATTACGAACGGCGCTTGAAATGCGGCTTTTCAAGATAGTTCCGTCGCCGGAGGCGTGCCTTGCCGGATCATTCGTTGAGGAAACGTGCAGGTGGCACTAGACCTCTGGGGTTTCCGACGCACCATCCAAGGCGGCAGAGGACTGGCGCGCTCCCGACGGCGATGCGCGGAGCGCCTTTGCGCTAGTCCTCTAGCGCCTTACAAAGCGCCCCGATGCACAAGGTTTCCAGTCACTCCAAAAGCGTCTCGCCTGGGGCACTCCATCAGGCGCCGCCGTGATCCGACGCAGCGGGGCCCCGGCTGATTTCATCCTGCGGCTCCGCGGATTTTGCGAGGCGATTCCCGAACACAAACACGAACCGTTCGCCGGTTTCGGGGAAGTCGATGCTGATCCGCCGTGGCTGGCCGACGGCTTGCTCGACTCGGGCGATCCACTTGCCGTCGGGGGATTCCAAGGTCAGCCGACGGGCGCGGGTCGCGTCGAGCGCTGCGAAAACGTCCCGGAGGGCCACCCAGCTCTTGAGTCGGCCCGGAACGCGCGCCGGGGTGCCCTGCCAACTTCCGCGGGCGAACATCCCCTCCGCCCTTGCGGCATCCCCGGACTGGCGCAACCGCATGAGCGGAACGCCCGGCCCGGCGACGAAATCGAGTTGGAAATTGGTTCGATCGAAATGGCTCACCACCGCCTCTCCGATGACCGAGCGCTGAGGGGTCACATACTGAAGCTGGCCAACCCCCGTCCGCCAATTGGGTCCAGGAGTGGGGAATTGAAGGGGGGTTTGGCAGCCTGCAAGCGCGGAAATCACGGCGATCGCGCCCGTGAAACGGAAGCGCCGGTTAAGAAAAAGTGAATTCATGAAAGGTATGCACCGGTGGTTTCGGGACATCGGCGCCCGGAGAGTGTGAAAGTTCAGGCCCCGTCGCCAAGAGTTTTTACTCATCGATGCATTTAAAGATTCCTGAAGGGACGAATTAAGGATTATGCTCTTGCTCGTATGACCCCCACCCGCCTTGAGACCGACTCAATGGGGACAATGGACATCCCCCAAGATGCGCTGTACGGTGCTTCCACCCAGCGCGCCGTTCTAAATTTTCCCATATCCGGGTACCGATTTTGCCGGGGATTCATCCGGGCTTTGGGCCTGGTGAAGTGGGCTTCCGCCGAAGCCAATCTGGAACTTGACCAGTTGGATGAACACCGGGCCGCTCTTATTTCGCGAGCCGCCGAGGAGGTGGTCGAGGGGAAACTCGATGAACATTTTCCGGTGGACGTTTACCAGACCGGCTCGGGCACCAGCACGAACATGAATGCCAACGAGGTGATCGCCAATCGATGCGCCCAGTTGGCGGGAGAACCGCTCGGCTCCAAGAAACCGGTTCACCCCAACGATCATGTGAACATGAGCCAGTCCAGCAACGACGTGATTCCCACGGTCATTCACATTGCCGTGGGAGAGTCGTTGCGAAATTCGCTGCTCCCCTCCATGGAACGGCTCCACGATTCACTGGAACGCAAAGCCTTCGAGTTCTGGGGAATCGTGAAAATCGGGCGCACCCACCTGATGGATGCCACCCCGATCCGCCTCGGGCAGGAATTCAGCGGCTACGCCCGCCAGATCGAGTTTTCCCGACTGCGCGTCGGCAACGCGATCTCTGCCATTGAGGAACTCGCGCTCGGCGGCACCGCCGTAGGCACCGGGCTCAACTGCCACCCCGACTTTCCGGCGCGCGTCATGCATCACCTCTGGAACCGGACCGGGATCGCATTCCGGGAGGCGCGGAATCATTTCGAGGCGCAGGGCGCCAAGGACGGTCTGGTGCAAGTGAGCGGTCAGCTTAAAACCATCGCCGTTTCGCTCTTCAAAATCGCCAATGACATTCGCTGGCTCGGCAGTGGGCCGCGCACCGGTATTTCCGAGCTCTACTTGCCGCCCACCCAGCCGGGGAGTTCCATCATGCCGGGCAAGGTAAACCCGGTCATGAGCGAAATGCTCATGCAAGTTTGCGCGCAGGTCATCGGCAACGACAGCGTGATCACCTGGGGCGGCGCAAACGGCAATTTCGAGTTGAACGTGATGATGCCGGTGATGGCCCATAATTTACTCGAATCCATCCGGCTCCTGGCCAACGCCTGCGACGCGTTCCGGGTACGGTGTGTCGATGGGATCGAGGCCAACCGCGAGCAATGCACCCAGCATGTGGAATTTTCAACCGCCCTCAGCGCGGCCCTGGTGCCGATCGTCGGCTACGATAGGGCGTCGGAAATCGCCCGGGCCAGCGCCGAAACCGGCAAGACCGTCCGGGAAATCTGCCGGGAGTGGGATGTGCTCCCTGAAGAAGAACTTGAGCGGGTGCTCGACCCCGTGGCGATGACCAAGCCGGGCAGCAATGTCGGCGGTGGGCAGTAGCCACTTCGCTGTTGATGCGGCTTTTGCGCTCGGTCTCAATGGGAGTTGAAAGGGGGCTGCTGGCGATTTCGGTTGTCGAGCACGATAAAGTCACCGAGGACGAGAGCGTTTCCTATTTACCAACCGGTTCTGACGGAAGAGCTCCAAGTGATGGCCAAGTAGAGCCTTTGCAGTTCCCGGCTTTTCGGTCTATATGAACCATCGAAAATGATGGATCCTGAAACCGACATGCGGGCGCGAGTCCGGGTAACGATCTGCGGCGCCGTGCAGGGCGTCGGCTTCCGTCCCTGGGTTTACCAGCTTGCAGGCGAACTCGGCCTGGCGGGATGGGTGAACAATACCGCTCAAGGGGTGGTCATCGAACTGGAAGGAAGCCGCCCGAACATTGAGCGCTTCCTCCTGCGCATTGAACCGGAAAAGCCGGCGCACAGTTTTATCCAGAGCTTGGAATCTGTTTGGCTCGCCCCGGTGGACGCGGTCGGATTTGAAATCCGCGAGAGCGATTCCGGCGGGGCAAAGACGGCGTTTGTGCTGCCGGACATCGCCACCTGCCCGGACTGTTTGCGGGAGATTTCCGATCCCGCCAATCGACGCCACGGCTATCCTTTCACCAACTGCACGCATTGCGGCCCGCGGTTCAGCATCATCACCGCCCTTCCTTACGACCGCCCGAATACTTCCATGCACGCGTTTACGATGTGCGAGGATTGCCGCCGGGAATATGCGGACCCAAACGACCGCCGGTTTCACGCGCAGCCGAATGCCTGCCCGGTTTGCGGGCCGCAGCTCGAATGGTGGAATCCGAAGGGCGAGCTGCTTGCCTCGCGCGAGCAAGCGCTGGCGGCAGCGGCGGCAGCGATTGAGGTCGGGGCGATTGTCGCGGTGAAAGGCTTGGGCGGGTTTCATCTGGTGGTCGATGCCCGCAACCCGCAGGCGGTGGAGCGGTTGCGCGCGGCGAAACACCGGGAGGAAAAACCTTTTGCCGTGATGGCTGCCAGCCTGGAGCTCGTGCGGAATGAATGTGAAGTCTCCGGCCTGGAAGAGCGGCTCATGCGTTCGCCGGATGCGCCCATTGTTCTCTTGCGCCGCCATGGACGCGGGAACGGAATCGCGCAGGCGGTCGCTCCCGGCAATCCGTTGCTCGGAGTCATGCTCCCTTACACGCCGCTGCATCATTTGCTGCTGGCCCGGCTCGGATTCCCGATCGTCGCCACGAGCGGGAATCGTTCCGATGAGCCGATTTGCATCGACGAAACCGAGGCGCTGGAGCGCTTAAATGGAATCGCCGAGTTTTTCCTGGTCCACAATCGCCCCATCGTCCGCCCCGTCGATGACTCCGTTGCTCGCGTGATCCTGGGGCGCGAATTGCTGCTGCGCCGGGCGCGCGGGTATGCGCCGCTCCCGGTTCAACTTACGGCTCCGCCGCAAGCCACGCTCGCCGCGGGCGCTCATCTCAAGAACACGATTGCGCTTTCGGCGGGAAACTCGGTGTTCCTCAGCCAGCATCTCGGCGACCTGGAAACTGCGCCGGCTTATGCGGCGTTCCAGGAGGCGATCGCCGATTTCCAACGCCTCTACGAAACGCGCCCGGCGGTCATCGCGGCCGACCTGCATCCCGATTATCTCTCGACCCAGGCAGCCAGCGAACTGGCCAAACAAACGGGCGCGCGGCTGGTCCCCGTGCAGCATCATGTCGCCCATATCCTTTCCTGCCTGGTGGAAAACGAGTGCGAGCCTCCCGCGTTAGGCGTCGCCTGGGATGGGACTGGATATGGGACGGATGGCACGATTTGGGGCGGCGAGTTTTTTAGGGTCGGGGGTTCTGGCTCAAACGCTGACGTTGGAGTCGTATCTCAAGAAAGGAGCCTGGGCATCCCGCCAAAAGTGTCCGACTTGGCTTCTGCTGAGGACCAAAGGTCCGTCCCATATCAGCCTGGGGCATCGCCCCAGGACAATCCGCAAAGCGAATCAGGGCTGAAGGCCCGCGCGATTCCGGACGCTATGCCATGGTTCGGGCTTTCAGCCCTAAACGATTCCAAATTGAATTCCTGGGGCGATGCCCCAGGCTGGTATGGGGCCGCGCCGTTAGCGCTGAAAATACAGCCCGAGCGCTTTGCCCATCTCCGCACCTTTCCGCTTCCGGGCGGGGAGGCGGCTGTAAAGGAACCACGCCGGAGCGCGCTTGGACTCCTCTATGAAATTTTCGGGGAGAACGTGTTCGGCATGACGGAGTTGGCCCCCCTTCGCGCATTTTCGGCGCCGGAGCTCAATACGCTCCGGACCATGCTCCGGCGGAACATTAACACGCCCCGAACCTCCAGCATTGGGCGCCTCTTCGATGCCGTGGCCTCAATTGCCGGGCTGCGGCAGATTGCAACGTTCGAGGGCCAAGCCGCGATGGAACTGGAATGGAGCGCGGACGCCTCCGCACCTTCTTCTCTCTGCGCCTCCCCCGTCGCTGCGTCTCCGCGTGTTCTTCTCTCCGCGTCTCCCCATCCCCGCGTCTCCGCGTCTTCCCCCTCCGCGTATCCCTTTGCCGTTCAGCAGCCGGACAACGGTTCGCCTCTGGTCATCGACTGGGAGCCGGCGATTCGCGCTCTCCTCGCCGATACCCAAGCCGGGGTTCCGATGGCGCAGCAGGCAGGCCTATTTCATAATACCCTCGCGGCACTAATCGTCGAAATGGCGCGCCGCTCGGGGCATTCGACAGTGGCTCTTTCCGGAGGCTGTTTCCAAAACGAACGGTTGCTGACCCAGACGGTCCGGCAACTGCGCGAGGAAGGATTCACCCCCGTCTGGCACCAGCGCGTGCCGTGCAATGACGGGGGCATCGCGCTCGGGCAGGTGGCAGCCGTTGCGATGGGAATGGTCGATCTAAAGGAAAACTGATAACCTAACTCTAACTATGTGTTTAGCTGTCCCTGGAAAAATTCTGAGCATCGCGGGCGACGACCCTTACCTGCGCAACGGACGGGTTAGCTTTGGCGGGATCGTCAAAGAAGTGAACCTGGCGTTTACGCCGGAAGCCAGCGTTGGAGATTACGTCATGGTCCATGTCGGGTTTGCCTTAAGCACGGTGGATGAAGCCGAGGCCGACTTGATCTTTGGCTACTTGAAGCAGATGAACGAACTCGCGGATCTCGAAGGAGGGGCCACGCCATGAAGTTCATCGACGAATACCGCGATCCGGCAGCCGCGCGGCAACTGGCAGACGCCATCGCCCGCACGGTCACCCGGCCTTGGACGCTCATGGAAGTGTGCGGCGGGCAAACCCACGCGATTGTCAAATTCGGGATCGACGAGCTTCTGCCCAAGGCGATCCGGCTGGTTCACGGCCCCGGCTGCCCCGTCTGCGTCACTCCGCTGGAGTTGATCGACAAGGCGATCCAGATCGCGTCCCGACCCGGCGTGATCTTTTGCTCTTTCGGCGACATGTTGCGCGTGCCGGGGAGCGAGCGCGATTTGCTCTCCGTCAAAGCGAGCGGCGGGGACGTGCGGATCGTCTATTCGCCGCTCGACGCGGTCCAAATCGCCCGCGAAAACCCGAGCCGCGAAGTGGTGTTCTTTGCCGTCGGCTTCGAAACCACTGCCCCGGCCAACGCCATGGGGGTGTTCCAAGCCGAACGGGAAGGGTTGCGGAATTTTTCACTGCTCGTCTCCCATGTCCTCGTCCCACCGGCCATGGAGGCGATCCTCTCCTCTCCGGTCAATTGCGTGAACGCCTTCCTGGCAGCCGGCCACGTCTGCGCGATTATGGGGACGGAAGAATACGAGCCGATCGCTCAGAGCTACCGCGTCCCGATTGTCGTGACCGGATTCGAGCCGCTCGATATTTTGCAAGGCGTCCTGATGTGCGTTCAGCAGTTGGAGCAAGGGCGGGCCGAAGTGGAAAACCAGTATGCGCGCGCCGTCCGCGACAAGGGAAACGAGCCCGCGCAGCAGATCATCCGGAAGGTGTTCCGCGTGATCCCGCGCAAGTGGCGGGGAGTGGGCGAAATTCCGAAAAGCGGATTGGGACTTACAGCGCAATACTCAGGCTTCGATGCCGAGCAACGCTTTGGAGTGGCCGATTACCAGACGGAAGAATCGAGCGAGTGCATCAGCGGCTTGATTCTCCAGGGAGTGAAACGCCCCCAGGAATGCCCCGCATTCGGCATCCGCTGCACCCCCGAACATCCTCTGGGCGCCACCATGGTTTCCAACGAAGGCGCTTGCGCGGCGTACTACCGGTACCGGCGGGTTTAGAAGAGCTCACGGTAGGCGCAGAGTATCGCATTGTTCCACCTCTGCGCATCAGCGCCTCTGCGCGAGTCTTTTGCCACTCCCCCCCTTGGCGGACCGGTGCTTGGCGTGAGACTCCTCTCTCGGTTTAGATCAACCCATCACCGCCCAATTCCCAGAGCACAGCGGATCATCAAACCGACGAAACCGCCGAAGCCCAGGATGGCCAGGGTCGAAAACAGCCAGGCCAAATGGCCTCCCGAAATCGGCGAATGCCTAAAGACTTTCTGAGGCCCGCGTTCCATCAGCCACATCCCGCCCCCGCCCACCGCGATCAGAGCCAGGACCAGACCCAGTATCCACCACCTGCCGCGGCCATGACCTGCAAAAAATGAAACGATCACGGCGATAGCAATCAGAGTTCCAACAATAGCGGGGTTCATGGAGGACTCGCAGCATTCCAAAGCCCCCCTTCAGAGACAAGCCTTTTTCCACAGCTAGTGCCCGAGCAAAGCCAGCAAGTTATCGAGTTCTATCGTGACAATCGTGGCGGCCGTGTCGCTGAGGCCGTAGGGCAGAATGAGCCGCCCGCGGTGAACCAGCGCCCCACAGGTATAGACCACGTTGGGCACGTAGCCCTCTCTCTCGGCATCTTTCGCACTCAAGAGCGGTTCGCTGAGGTGACTGAGGACCTTCGATGGATCGTTAAGATCGAGAAGCATCGCGCCAATGCAATATTTGCGCATGGGACCGACGCCATGCGTAATGACCAGCCAGCCCGCGTCAGTTTCAATCGGAGAGCCACAGTTGCCGATCTTCACGGATTCCCACGGTTCTCCCGGCCGGCGCAGCAACTTCGGATCGCTCCAGAAGTGAGGATTGTCGGAGAACATGAGAAACAGGTTCTCATCGTCCTGTCGGGAGATCATGGCGTAGCGTCCGTCGATGCGACGGGGGAAGAGTGCCATCCCCTTGTTTTGAACCGCTTTCCCGTTGAGGGTGAGGGCGCGGAAGTGCAGGAAATCAGGGGTCTCAAGGAGCTGAGGCAGAATGGCGTGACCGTTGTAGGCAGTATAGGTTGCGTAATAAATCACGCTGCCATCCTCTTCAACGAAGCGGACGAAGCGCGCGTCTTCCATGCCATTGCTTTCATTGGAGGAGACGGGAAAAATGATGCGTTCGGAGACGGCAACCGAGGGGCTGAAGTCCACTTCGTAGTTGGACTGCGCCAGCCAGCGCACGCACTCCATGGTCCGTTGCACATCGCGCGGCAACGGTTTTCTCTGGGTGGCGCGCTGCATCGACTTCTCAAGCTCGCTCAGCGTGAAACCTTCGCCCAGCGACTCCATGACGAGGCTCGACCAATCGTTCTCAAAACCCATCTCCATGAGCTTGTCCAGGAAGATCGTTTTGCGATAGGTCGGGTTTGGATTGACCGTTGGCGCGGTGACAAAACGCGACGGTTTCTCGGTGGTGATCGAATAGTCAGCGTGAATGATTCCGGTGCGAAACTCGATGGACGAGATATGCCCCTCGCCGGTCGCGCGCAGGCTGAGAATAAAGCGCAGTTCCCCCTCGGCAAGGTTGGACTGATCAGGATGCGCCACGATGGAGGGATTAAATAGGGCAGCGGATTCCAAGGCATACTCGCCGGTGAAAAGAGCGCCGATGTAGAGTCGGCGGGCCTCGGAAAGCGGCCGACTGCTGAACACATGAGCCTTTACCCGCTCGAAGTGTTGCCGCCAAAGGGCGCGGATATCCAAGTGCCGTTTACCGAAGTCCTCGGCAACAGCCACCAGTTGCTCTTCGACTTCAGCTTCGCTGAGGGCCAGCGCCCGCCCGATGATATTCACGACGCGCGCCGGATCGCCGGGAATGAATGGCCGGATCAACACGCGAGAGTTGTCCGGGCGAAATACAACGCCGGTCGGTTCGATCTTCAGATTATTCATGGCTTCGGGGTATTACGGTTGCCTTCTTCGGAGCGAGTGAGTTCCGCAAAGGAGAGATAGAACGCCAGGCTCGATTCCGCGCCTTGGTTTTGATTGAGGTGATCTTGCAACATGGCGTCACGACAGCCGCCTGTCGTAGGATCATAGAGCGGCTGGCCGAGATCGTTGCGCCCGAGGAACCACTCGAAACAGCGCCGCGCCGCCTTGCGCCAATACTCGTCGCGCGTCACGGCGAAGGCTTCCAAACAAGCCGATACCATGGCGTGAGCTTCGAGCGGTTGCTGATCGAAGCGAGCCTTCTCCCCGCCCCGCACCCAAAAGCCGTTGCAGCCGATCGGTGCGAAGTGCCCGCCTTCGGCGGTCTGCGCTTTGAGCAACCAGCGCAGCGAGGTGAGGCCGATCTCGAGGATTTCGGGTTGCGCCGTCCAGTGACCACTCAGGATCATTGCGTGGGAGAGCTTCGCATTGTCATACGTGACGGTGCGCTCGAACCACTGCCAGTCCGGCGACGAGTTTGCGCGGAACAAATCCGCGAGCATGTTCGTCAAAACCTCCCGCGTCTGGCTGACTACGCGATCCCCGGAAAGCGTTCGCAGGTATTCGTGAATGGCGATCAGGGCAAACGCCCAGGCGCGAGGCGAACTGAAGCGCACGACCGGAGGCAGGCCCCGCTGGAACAGGAGCCCGCAGAGATTTCGGTGCCCTTCGTTTTGCGAACGCCCGAGCGCCGTTCCCACTGCCCACAATGCCCGGGCATGGCTGTCCTCCGAGCCGTGGAGTTCCAGCCATTTCCGTTCATAGCTCATGAAATTGCGGAAGCGGCAGGTGTTTGCGTCGAAGGCATACCACAGAAACGCGAGATAACTGCTGGCCAGGCGATCCACTTTCGGCTCATTCAAATTCATCTCCTGAAGCAGCACCGTGAAAATAAAGGCGCGCGCGTTATCGTCCGTGCAATAGGCTTCGTGGAAATTTGGCACGTTGTAGATGGCGTGCTGGAAGATCCCTGTGTGATCGCTCATCTTGAAGAGATGATCGAGCTTCAGCGCAGGCATCGGATAATTCGCGTTTTCAACCTTGCGCGCGGCGGCCGTCTCGATGGAGGGCACGCTTAAACTGGCCCGCGCCCGCTCAAAGCTTTCCATGTAGCGCCGCGCCACCACTGGCCAGATCATTTCCCTACCCGCCTTCCAGGCGCGCTTGCGCATCGCCGTCATCAGGGTCGGATTCGCAAGGAAATGGTTCACCCCATTCGCAATGGCCTGTGAATCGGCGAACGGCACCAAAATGCCGCGCTCCTCGGCAAGCAACTCCTGAGCGTGCCAATACGGAGTCGAGATCAGTGCTTTCCCACCCCCGAAAGCGTACGCCAGCGTCCCCGAAGTGATCTGCGCTGGGTTGAGGTACGGCGTAACGTAGATATCTGCGGCACCGATAAACTCCTTCAGTTCCTCAAGGGTCACGAAGCGGTTGTGAAACATAACGCTATCGGCCACGCCGCGCTCGCAGGCAAGCTCCTGAAGCTTTTCCCGGTAAACCTCGCCCTCCGCCGCAATGAGGTTCGGATGGGTCGCCCCGAGCACAATGTAAACGACTTCAGGATTCTGCTGCAAAATCGCAGGCATCGCGTTGATGACATGCTCGATCCCCTTGTTCGGCGAGAGCAGGCCAAAGGTCAGCAGCACCGTCTTGCCCTCCACCTGAAAGAGATCCTTGAAGAAATCCGAGTCGATAAACGGCATGTCGATAACTCCATGCGGGATCAGGTCGATCTTTTCAGGATCGACGCCATACACCGTTTCCAGAAAGTCGCGCCCGCGCTCGGCCATTACGATGAACCGATTGGAAAGGGCGTCGAGCTGCTTCATCACCGCACGCTGCTCGTCGTTGGGGTCGCGCAGCACCGTATGCAGCGTCGTCACCACCGGCATGCGCACCTCGCGCAAGAATTCCAGGATGTGGCTGCCAGCTGCGCCGCCATAGATGCCAAACTCATGCTGCAAAGAAATGACCTCAACATTGTTGATGTTCAGGAACTCCGCCGCGCGCCGATAAGAATCGAGTTCCCTCTCGGCAAGTTCGAAGCGCACCCGCTCCGGATAATCGTAGCCCTCCGCATGATCGTTTACCGAGCCCACGATGCACTGCGCCTGTGGGAACTCAGCCGCGATCGCCTCACAAATATCTGCCGTGAAGGTGGCAATGCCGCACCGCCGGGGCACGTAATCGCCAAGAAAGGCGATGTGTTTGGTATTGAGGGTCTTTTCCATGGGCATCGAGATCGAACGATTTCGAGCGCCTCACGATGGCTGTGACCAACCGCTTGCCTACAACCGGCAAGGAGTCCTGGACGAAACAACTAATCCTCAGGCCTGACCCCGCCGGGGTCAACCAGCAATTCAGAGGCAACCGCGCGATCTGCGTTCTTCCCAAGTTGTACTTTGCCCGCCCCAATAGCCAGACACGCCCCCTCCCATCCAGCTCCTAAATCGGCAGCACCAATTGCGCATCCTCCTCCTGCGCCGGCTCAAATCGCACCCCGATCCCCATCAGCCGGATTGTCTGATCCCTCCTCTGAAAGGCCTCGGCCAGCAATTCCTGGTAATCCTTGAGCCGGGGCTCCGCGCCGATTCGCTCGGCCGTCGTCCGCGTGAAATCCGCAAACTTCAGCTTCAGGAACAGCTTGCGAACCCGGCGCTCGTGATCCTTTTCAGCCCGCGCAAGGTCCGCCATCAGATCCGCATACAACTCTTCCAGTTTCGATTCACATTCCGCCAGCGTCCCCAAATTGTGCAGAAAGGTGCGCTCCGTGCTCAAGGATTTGCGCTCCCGATCCGCGACCACAGGGCGCGAGTCGATCCCCCGGCAAAGATCGAACAGTTCCAGCCCCCACTTGCCGAAAAGCCGGTGCAACTCCACGCGGGTGAGCTTCTGCAAATCGCCGCACGTCCGAATCCCCATTCGGCCCATGCGCTCGGCGGACACCGCGCCCACTCCCCAGACCTTGCGCACCGGCAGATGCTCCATGAACTGTGGGATGTCGGATGCCGTGATCTCGAACTGCCCGTTGGGCTTATTCCAATCGCTCGCCACTTTGGCCAGAAACTTGTTGGGAGCGATGCCCGCCGACGCCGTCAGCCCCGTCTCCGCAAAAATCGTCCGCCGGATGTCCGCTGCAATCGCCGCCCCCGACTCTTCCCGGTGGGAAACGTCCAGATAAGCCTCGTCCAGGGAGAGCGGCTCGATCAGTGAAGTCCAACGCGAAAGAATCTCCCGAATCCGCCCGGATTCCTGGCGATAGAATTCAAAGCGCACCGGCAGCACCACCAGATCCGGGCATCGCTGAAGCGCCAAAAACGTCGGCATCGCGGAGCGCACGCCGAACTTCCGGGCCTCATAATTGCAAGTCGTCAGCACGCCCCGGCGGTCCCGCGAACCGCCCACCGCCACGGCCCGCTGCGCCAGTTCCGGTCGCTCCCGAATCTCGATGGCCGCATAAAAGCAGTCCATATCGAGATGGATGATTTTTCGCTCTTGCAAGGCTCTTCTGCCGAACCAGGTTAAAACTCGATCGCGGGCGGGGGCTCGATCTTGATGGCCGATGCGTCGGGCGTCTGTTGGTCCACGGGGCCTGCCGGTTCGGCCCGACGAACCTGTGGCTCTTTGGGTTCGGTGTCGACCGGCACAGGCGTAGGCGCGGGAGTTAGATTTTGAACCGCAGCGGGATCGACCGGTTCGGCCTTGAGCACTGTGGTGTTCTTGATCGCGCTAAACGGATCGTCCCCAAGCACGCTCTGCGCTTTCATAAAGACTGGGGTGAAGCGGTCAAGATCGACGGCGATCGAAGCTCGGGGAATTCCCTCATTCGCGGGTTTCTGGGTTTTTAAAAAGCTCTTTTCGCCGCCGCCATGCACATCGCAAGCCACCTTTGGCGCTTGCTCAGGGGTTCCCCATTCGAAATCCGTCGTCCGATGCTCATCCGTTTCCCCGGAAGCGGCGTCGGTTCGCGTCTCGACACAACGGTCGGTGGCCAACAACCCGGAACTGCGGCAGATCTCGTATTTCATCAGCCCAGCCGGACGCCGGATCTCCTGGGGCGGAAATTTCGCGAAGGAGGCGTTCATGAAATCGACCCAGATCGGCATGGCGACTTCGTTGGAAAAGGCCCCGCGATAAATCGGCTGCGGCGAGTCGAATCCGGCCCATACCCCGCAGGTCACTTCACTCGAATAGCCGACAAAGCACGTATCGGTGAAATTGTAGGCCGTCCCGGTCTTGCCCCCCAGCGGGAACTTCTTCAATCCACAGCCGGAATACGCCCGGTCGGCGCTTCCGCGTTCGAGCGAGTCGACCAGTGCGGAATGAACTTCATAGGCCGTGGTCGGTTTGACGACCTGAACCTTCCTGAGAAAGGGATGCTCATACACGAGTTGGCCGTTTTTCTGCTCCACCCGCTGGACCACAAACGGCTGGCTGGGCCGGGCGCCTGCGCCGGGGAACATCGTAAACGCCAGCGTCAGGTCCGCCAAGGTCGTCTCGCTGCTCCCGAGGTAAGTGGCCGGGAAGCGCCGCAGTTCGTGATTGATCCCCGCGTTTTTCGCCAGCGCGAGCACGTTGTCGATGCCGGTCGCCATCCCGAGCCGGACGGTCGCCGCATTTTTCGATTTCACCAGCGCATTGTGGGCGGAGATCGGCCCCTCATACTGATTGTCGGCCCGCTCGGGCCCCCATTCCCCAAGAATCCCCGTGAGCCCCCCGATCATCACCTGGCGGTTGTCCATCACCGCGTCTTGAAAAACGCTTCCAGGGAAAATCCCTTTCTCGAACGCGGCGGCATAGACCAGCGGGAGGAACCCCGTGCCAGGCGGCCGGTTCGCCAGCAGCGCGCGGTTGAACTGGTTGTGCGAAAAATCGCGCCCGCCGACCATCGCGAGCACGCCTCCGGTGGCATTATCGAGGGCGTAAAGCGACCCTTGGAGATAACTCGGGCCCGGGAGCGGATCGTTGTCGGCTCGCTTGCGCCGCTGGCGGTAGAGGGCGTCATACTGGGCGTAGGTCTGGCGTTGGCCCTGTTTATCGAATTCGCGCCGGTGTTCAACTTCCTCCAGCCTCGACCGGAGAGCGCTCTCGGCTGTCTGCTGGAGATTGCTGTCGATCGTCGTGTAAATCCGGTAGCCGTCTCCATAGACGCTGTCGTCATCGCCGATGAGCCCGGCCACTTGCTGGCGAACGAACTCGATCGCATACGACTCGCTGTAAATCGTGGTCCGGTTTTTAACCCCCAGCCTTTCATTCGCAGCCGCCTCCCGTTGCGCCGGGGTGATTTTCCCCAGTTCGGCCATTCGGCCCAGGACGAAATCCCGGGCATCGATGCACGCCTGCCGATTGCGCCAAGGCGAGAGATAGGTCGGACTTTTGAGCAGCCCCGTCAGCGTCGCGCATTCCGAGAGGGTCAAATCCTTGGCGGATTTACCGAAATAGCCGCGCGCCGCCGCTTCGGTTCCGTAAAATCCGGCACCGAAATAAACCCGGTTGAAGTAGAACTCCAGGATCTGGCTCTTGGAAAAATTATCCTCGATGCGCATGGCCACAAACGCCTCCAGCGCCTTCCGGCGAAAGCTCCGATCATTGCTCGGGAGCACATCCGGGAAGCTGTTGCGGGCAAGCTGTTGCGTTACTGTCGAGGCCCCCTGGCGAATTTTGCCCGCCCGCCAGTTTTTAACCATCGCGCGAGCCATCCCCAAGTAGTCGATCCCGTGATGCTGGAAGAACCGGTTGTCCTCGGCCGCCACCAGCGCCCACACCAGTTCAGGGGGCATCTGATCCAGGGAAATTGTGTCGCGGTTTTGAATGTAGATCTTCCCGAGCAGTTTCCCGTTCCGGTCATAGACGATGCTCGCCGACTCCATGTCTCGAAGCTTCGAGAGATCCAGCGTCGCCGCCTTGGCCCCGTATTCCTGCTGGAGGTAAAGAGCCCCTCCGCCAGCGGCGAGCCCCCCAAAAAGGACCAGGACCGTCAGCGTGAGAAACCACGCGCGACGGTAAAACGGCTTCGGAGGTTGCGGTTCATACCACATCAATGGCCTAGGATTCACGAATCCCGGCAAGGCGCAACAGAATTGCGTAGAGAAGTCTCCGTTTAGTAGAGTAGGCGGGGCTGACGGATTGAGAGGCGTTAAAGGCCAATGACCGTCTCGCACCCGCCCCTCATCGAACCGGACGGACGGATTTACCGTATCCGGCTCTCCGGGTTCGTTCATCGCTTCGCTTTCCATCCCGCTGCAATCGGCATTTCATAGAGCCCGTAGAGATTGTGCAGGCGGGCGTCCGGGTAGTGTTTCCATATCCCTCGTGAGCATGCGTGTTTTCGCCAAACCCATCGGCGCAGCCGGTCACGGGCGTAGGTCATCGCCTCGTCCATGACGGCGCTGCTGTTGCGGTAATGGACGTAGCCTGCCCATCCTCGCAGCAGGCGATTAACCCGTGAAACAGGCTCATTCGATGTGGTTTACTTTCGTTACGGCCCGCCGGTTCATTCACCGCCTGCTACCCCTCGCTCCTCGCGGAGCGACAGTTGACGATGTGTTCGGTCGTGAACCACCCAATTCGACCGGCAG
>Ga0194053_10001162_pt1 | contig 17345 bp, 16 predicted proteins | sample SepL228m_MetaG_FD_161684 | JGI IMG/M metagenome (GOLD analysis project Ga0194053, IMG submission 161684) | Anoxic zone freshwater microbial communities from boreal shield lake in IISD Experimental Lakes Area, Ontario, Canada - Sep2016-L227-8m | ecosystem: Environmental > Aquatic > Freshwater >... | reverse complement strand
TTTAAGGACAATGCTAAGCAAGTCTTCCAGAGTTGCTTCGTAGATATGCTTGTCAAAAAGGATTTTGTCTATTTTGTAGTCAATAGACTCAGCGAAGAGCTCAGCCGTCTCTCTGGCTCTTCTTGCTGGACTGGAAATTATAAGCTGCGGCTTGTTGTAATCTTTGCTAAAATATTTGCCCATCAATGGCGCATCTTTGACGCCTCTCTTATTTAAAGGTCTGTCAAAATCATTTAATGCAACATCATCCCAGCTAGACTTGGCATGCCTTAAGAGAAACAGCTTCAACATAAACTAAATTCCTGCTATTATAAGAGTTTGATTTTTAGACAATTCTAGCGCCTTCAAACTCAAATTAAAAGGGTGCATTGACGAAAAAGTTAAAGTCCTGAAAAGTCAACCACTAAGAGCATTTATAACTCATCTATATTTTAAAAATACCTGTTGAAAGGCTCTGCTTTTGACATAGAATTTGATGTCGAGTATATAAGATAATTTTTTAAATACATAACGAGGGGAAAATGACAAAAACAGCTGAAAGCGTGGTTGATATTGGCCACGATATATGGAATAGAAAGTACCGTTTCAAAGGCAATAATTTCTGCAAAGGCGATTCGTGCTACGAAGACACCTGGCGAAGAATAGCCATTGCGATGGCAAAGAATGAGAAAGATGCAAAAATCTGGGAAGAGAAATTCTACTCTATCCTTTCCGATTTTAAGTTTTTGCCTGCCGGAAGAATTATAGCAAACGCCGGTACTGAGATGAACAGCGTAACAATGTTCAACTGCTATGTGATGAATGATATAGAAGATTCAATAGAAGGCATTTTCGACACGGTTAAAAATGCCGCTCTGACTCAGAAGCAAGGCGGCGGTGTAGGATTTGACTTTTCTACCATTAGGCCTGGCGGCACATCTATCAAGGGCTGTGGAGCCACTGCCTCAGGGCCGCTAAGCTTCATGCAGGTATTGGACGCTACCTGTAAGACTATTATGAGCGCAGGGCAGAGACGCGGAGCGCAGATGGGCGTATTGAGATGCGATCACCCGGATATTGAAGATTTTATTACAGTCAAGAGAGATAGCGAGAAACTCAGGATGTTCAATTTGTCAGTCGGGGTTACTGATAAATTTATAAAAGCTGTTGAATCAAATGAAAAGTGGGAACTTGTTTTTGACGGTAAAGTTTATAAGACTATCAAAGCTACTGATCTTTGGGATCTGATAATGAAGTCCACTTATGACTTCGCTGAGCCTGGATTTATTCTTATTGATAGGATTAACAAATATAATAACCTTTATTACTGTGAACAAATCAGAGCCACAAATCCGTGCGGTGAACAGCCTTTGCCATCATTTGGAGCATGCCTGCTTGGTTCTCTAAACCTTACCAAGTTCGTTAAAAATTCTTTCAAGAGCAATGCTGATTTGAACTACGAGGAAATAGGCAAGGTTACTAAGATTGCTGTTAGAATGCTGGATAATGTGATTGATCTTAGCAATTACCCTCTCCCTCAGCAAAAGAAAGAAGCTTTCGCAAAGAGGAGAATAGGAATAGGAATTACAGGCCTCGCGGATATGTTTCTTTCTTTGAAGGTCAAATATGGTTCGACCGAGTCAATAAAGATCGCCGAAAGAGTTATGCATACAATTACTTGCTCTGCATACGAATCGAGTATTGAATTGGCTAAAGAAAAGGGAGCTTTCCCACTCTTTGACTCAGAGAAATATTCATTAGGAAACTTTGTTAAAACCCTTCCAAGTGAGATACAAGAAGAAATTAAAATTAACGGAATCAGAAACTCTCACCTTACCTCAATTGCACCGACAGGTACAATAAGTTTGCTGGCTGGCAATGTTTCCAGCGGTCTTGAGCCCGTATTTGCGTTCCACTACAAGAGAAAAATCAGGAATACTACGGAAAAAGATGTTACTGAAGTAGATGTGCTGGATTATGCATACAGAGAATTTTTAAAATTTAAAGGTCTTGAAACAATTGATGACAAAGAGCTTCCTGATTATTTTATTTCAGCAAGCGATATAGATCCTCTTGAACATCTCGAGATACAAAGCATTCTGCAAAAGTTTGTGGACAGTTCAATTTCAAAAACTATTAATGTTCCTGTTGATTATCCTTTTGACAAATTTAAAAATATTTATATGCAGGCTTACCGCAAAGGTCTTAAAGGCTGTACTACTTTCCGTCCATCCAAATACATAACAGGCGTACTCGTGAAGAAAGAAGACGAAAAGAAAGAGAAACCTAAAGAGCTTTTGGAAACTCTTTCCAGACCAAAATCTCTAGCCGGAACAACATATAGGATAAAAACGCCATTATCATCCGAAGCTTTGTATGTAACTATTAATGATGTGGTTCAATCTGATGGCACAATCCGTCCGTATGAGCTTTTTATTAATACCAAAAACCTTCAGCACTTTAGCTGGATAGTCGCAATGACAAGACTGATTTCCGCGGTCTTCAGAAATCAGGAAAACCCATCATTTTTGGTTAAAGAGCTTAAGAGCATCTATGACCCTAATGGTGGATATTTCAGTGATGGAAAATATATTCCTTCACTGGCGGCTGATATAGGAAGAACAATAGAAGAGCATCTTGATAAAATCGGTTTACTTGAGTCAAAAGCGCTCTTGCAGGGCAAAAAAGAAGTGGAAGATAAGGATTCTCATACACCTAACTCTGAAGGCATGATTTGTCCGATGTGCAGTGAAAAAACTTTAATTAGTTCGGAAAACTGCCTCAAATGCCTCTCATGCGATTACAGTAAATGTAACTAATTATTGAATAAGTGGAAACAATGAATCTGATTAAAAGTAAACTATTTCGGTTAGGGGCTTTTGTATTAGCGCTAGCAACCATTGCCGGATGTTCTTCATCGGCTCCTTCATGGTGTCCTTTTGCACCATCTAAGAATTACACAGACACTTCTGCTATTGTTACTTCATCATATTCAGAGCCAACGAATATTTATAATGCCAAACAGGATGTAAAAGCATACTATTCTTCAGGCGGTTATGATCAGGCGATGAATCAGGTTGGCGAAAAGGCTATTTCCCATCTTAAGAGTTGTCAGAATACACCTGGAAAACTCGCTATTGTTATGGATATAGATGAGACATCAGTCTCCAATTATCCTGTAGAGCTCCAGATGGACTTTGGCTACAATAACGATATTTTTAATAAGTTTATCTCATCTAATAACGAAACTGTAATTGCCTCGACTTTAGCGCTTTTTAAGCAAGCTCAGACTCAAGGCGTAGCCACAATATTTATTACAGGCCGTCCGGAAAACCAGAGAGATGATACGGAAAGAAACTTGAAGAGGCTCGGTTATTCTAACTGGACAAAATTGATCCTCAAGCCTAATGATTTTCCTAAAGGCGGAAGCGCGGCTGATTTCAAAGCTCCTGAAAGAGCCAAACTTGAGAAAGAAGGATACAGAATAATTCTAAATATCGGCGACCAGTACAGCGACCTAAACGGGGGTTATGCTGATAGATCGTTTAAGTACCCGAATCCATTCTACTATTTACCATAAGGGTTATAAAAAATTTAAGGCCTGCAATTGCAGGCCTTTATTGTTTAAGAACTTAATATCTTTTTTGTTTGCTTCTGGCAAGGACTCTGAGGCGCAAAGCATTGAGTTTGATAAATCCGTCAGCATCGGCGTGATTGTATTTTGTGTCAGCATCAAATGTAGCAATATCAGCGTCATAAAGGGAGAAATCCGATCTTCTGCCGGCCGTCGTGCATAAACCCTTGAAGAGTTTCAGTTTTACATCGCCAGTTACAAATTCCTGACTCTTGGTTATTGCAGCTTGAAGCATTTCTCTTTCAGGAGCAAACCAGAAACCATTGTAAACAAGTTTAGAATAATACGAAATCCAACTATCCTTCAGGTGCATGACTTCTCTGTCTAGCGTGATGCTTTCGATAGCTCTGTGAGCGGCATAAAGGACTGTTCCACCGGGAGTTTCATATACACCGCGGCATTTGATTCCGACATAACGGTTCTCGACAATATCTATTCTTCCTATACCATGATTTCCAGCGATTTTATTAAGAGTTCTCATGATGTTTGCTGGAGAGAGCTTTTGTCCATTTACGGAGATAGGAATGCCTTTCTCAAAAGATATTTCGACATATTCGGGTTTGTCGGGAGTTTGACTGACGGGTTTAGTCATCAGGCTGACTTCTTCAGGGGCTTCCTGCCATGGATCTTCGAGAATTCCGCCTTCAAAACTTATATGAAGAAGATTTCTGTCCATGCTATATGGTTTTGCAGTAGTAGTGCTTATTGGAATGTCATGTTTCTTTGCATATTCGATTAGGTCAGGACGCCCTTTGAAATCCCAGATACGCCATGGAGCGACGACTTTGATATCAGGCTGAAGAGCATAAGCAGTTAATTCGAAACGCACCTGATCATTTCCTTTGCCGGTAGCGCCGTGGCATATTGCTTCAGCTCCCTCTGCCTTTGCAATTTCGACTAATCTTTTTGCTATCAAAGGCCTGGCAATGGAAGTGCCAAGAAGATAACAATTTTCATAGATTGCATTTGCCTGCATCATCGGGAAAATAAAATCTCTGGCAAATTCCTCATTTAAATCTTCGACATAGCATTTGCTTGCGCCTGTTCGAATGGCCTTTGCTTCGACTCCGCTGAGTTCTTCTGCCTGTCCCACATCTGCGCAGAAACCAATTATTTCACAGTCATATTTTTCCTTGAGCCATTTAACGATTACCGATGTATCAAGTCCGCCTGAATATGCGACTACAATCTTTTTCATAATTCCTTTTGTTTTGAATGTTGATTGAATGAAAAATTTAATCTAGTTAATTTAGAGTTTTTGCGCCAATACAAATCTGTCCAAACCATTATAATCTTTGAAAATTTTTATGTCTGCAAAGACCTTCTCTCTGGAAAATAGAAAAGAAGCTTTGCTTCCCTGGTCTTTATCAATCTCCAGAATTATTGCTCCTTTTGAATTCAAAATAGATACGGTTTGTGAAATGAGCTTTTCTATCAGTTCAAGTCCTGTTTTGCCGGAAGTCAAGGCCACTTCAGGTTCATAATCTTTCACATCTTTTTCTAAACAAAGGTAGTTAGAGTAAGGAATATATGGAAGATTGGCCAGGATAAGATCAAAACTATTTTCCCCGAACCCGGAACAGAGGTCATTTAAGCAGAATAGGGCATTGGAAATATTGTTAACCTCTTTATTGTTTTGTGCGTAGAGCAGGGCATCTTTGCTGATATCAACGCCTATGACTTTGGCTTGAGGAAATTCTTTAGCTATAGAAAGGGCGATTGCTCCGGAACCTGTTCCTACATCAATGACTGAACAGCCAGGAAAGATATAATCTTTGGAAAGTTCTATCATCTTTTCAGTTTCAGGCCTAGGGATAAGTACTCCGGACCCAATATTAAGCTTTAAATCCCTGAAGTGAGTATATCCCAAAATGTACGCAAGAGGTTCTCCATTTAGTCTGCGCGAAATAAGACTCCTAAGCTCATTCAGCTTAGATTCAATTAGCGGCATTTCGGAGCTCAGATAAATATCAATGCGATTGATATTAAGGAAGTTTGAGATGATAAGCTCGATCTCAAACTTCAAAGCAGGATCATGAATATCTTTTACAAATTCTTTCAGGCAGTAAGACATTGTTTATTGCGAAGCTTCCGACACAATGTCGATAAACTCATTTTTAGAGAGTTCGGCAAGTCGCTTGCCACGGGCGTCAAGCTTTTCATTTACCTTAATAGAGGTCTCAACTATCTTGCCATGAGTTTCTTCAGACCCGCCGCAGACGACGAAGTTTTCACCTTTAGTTAAGCGCTTATGTCCATCTTTCGCATCAAGGCCTAAGCCTACAAGAGTAACATCAGGCAAGTTTTTGCTGTTATAACCAACCATATGAAGTTATTTTAAATGACTAGGTATATTTGTATTTCTGATCATGTCCTCGAATGTTTCTCTTGGTCTGATAAGATAGCTTTCCTTGCCGTTGACAAGAACTTCAGCGGGTTTGAGTCTGCCATTGTATTGGTAACTCATTCCAAATCCATAGGCTCCGGCTTCAGTAGCGATTAAAATATCGCCTTCCTGAACTGATTTTGGGAAAGCTCTTTCCTTAACCCAGAAGTCGGTATTTTCGCAGAGCTGCCCACCAAGTCCGCAAACTTCAGTTTCATCGCCGATTCTGTTGTTGAACAAAATATTGTGATACGAACCATAGAAAGCAGGTCTGACCAGGATATTCATTCCGATGTCTGTTCCGATGATTTTGGAGTAACTCTGCTTGATTGAATGAACTTTGCCGAGGACAACTGCGGCATCGCCGACGAAATATCTTGCAGGTTCCATCATTAGTCTTGGAGAAGACATCCCGTACTTTGCTACGGCATCTTTGAAAGTCTTTGCGACGAGTTCAGCAGTTTTGTCGAGATCAAGAGATTGTTCTCCTTCTTTGTATGGAATGCCAAGCCCACCACCGATGTCTATGAATTCGAACTCAATATTAAGTTCTTTTGCTGTTTTTCCGATGATTTCCATCAGTAGATTTGTAACGAATGCGAAATATTCAGGTTCCAGTAAACATGAACCTGGCATCATATGAACGCCAAAACGCTTGATTCCTGCTTGTTTAGCCTGTCTGTAAGCTTCAGTTACCATGTCTGGATGAACTCCAAACTTAGCTTTTGGTCCTGCATTGGTTACGAATTCGCCGACATTGCTCTTGCCATAGCCTGGGTTAACTCTGAATGAGAGAATTTCAGGTTTGCTGTGTTTGAGTACTCTTGGAAGTAATGATACATCGTCAAGATTAAAAATTACGCCGCTTTCCAAACCCTGTTTAATATCATCATCTGAAAGGAAGTTTCCGCTGAACATTACATCCTCGCCGCCGAGTCCAAGGCTTTTTGCGAGCTTAATTTCATTTATGCTTGCGGCATCAATTCCTGCGCCTTCCTGTTTGAGTATAGAAACAATCGCAGGGTTATTGCAGGCTTTTACAGCATAGAAGAACTTAAAATTAGGGTAGTGGGAAGAGAAGGCTTTATATGCTCTTCTGAAGTTTTCTCTTATCCTTGGTTCGTTGTAAACATAAGTCGGGGTGCCATATTTTTCGGCTAAATCTTGAACTTTATTTTCCCCAATGTAAATTTCTTTTCCTCTGACAGTATATGTATCCATAGTTTTTGCTTTGCTGTTGGTTTATTTTAAAAAAAGAATCGTGTAAAATATTCAAATTTTCTGAAAATTCAACCACGCGGGATTTTAATGTTTTTCTATTAGATTTCCGCTTCTTTAAAATGGAGTTTTTATGAGAGCCAGCGACTTAAGGGAGAAGTATCTTAACTTTTTCGAATCTAAAAACCATAAACGATTTAATAGCGCTTCCTTGGTTCCCGAAAATGACCCTACAGTGCTCTTTACTACAGCAGGAATGCATCCGTTGGTTCCTTATCTTCTTGGCGAGAAACATCCTCTGGGAACTAGGCTCACCAATGTGCAGAAATGCATAAGAACAGGTGATATAGATGAAGTCGGAGATATATGCCATCTGACATTTTTTGAAATGCTTGGCAATTGGTCCCTTGGAGATTATTTCAAAAGAGAAGCTATTGAATACAGTTTTGAATTTTTAACTGGCAGTGAAAATCTTAATATCTCTTTGGAAAATCTTGCTTTTAGCGTTTTTGCTGGCGACGCAGATGCTCCGTTTGACTCCGAGGCTTTTGCCATCTGGAGGGGGCTTGGCGTTAAAGAATCAAGAATTGCTAAACTTGGCAAGAAGCATAACTGGTGGGGGCCTGCAGGTCAAACTGGTCCTTGCGGGCCGGATACAGAAATGTTTTACTGGGTAGGTTTAGCTCCTGCTCCTGAAGTTTTTGATCCTGAAAATAAAAACTGGGTGGAGATATGGAATGATGTTTTCATGCAGTACAACAAAACAGCTGATGGTAATTTCGAGCCGCTTATTCAGACCAATGTCGATACAGGAATGGGGCTAGAGAGAGTAACGGCTGTACTTCAAGGCAAGAAAAGCTGTTATGAGACAGAACTGTTTATACCGCTTTTTAGTAAATTAGATGAAGTTAGAAATATTAAAGATGATGTTAATAAAGAGCGCTCTACGCACGAAAGAATAATTGTTGAACACATCAGAGCAGCAGCTTTTATTATGGCAGACGGCGTAATGCCTGGCAATGTTGATCAAGGCTATATTCTAAGAAGGCTCATAAGAAGAGCAATTCGCGAAGCAAGAAAAATCGGAGTGACAGAAGCCTTTACTTCTCAGATTGCAGGAACTGTCATTGAAAACTACGCATATTTCTACAAAGAACTCTCCAAAAACGAAGAGAAGATTATTAAGGCATTTTCCGACGAAGAGGATCAGTTTGCTCGTACTCTTGAAAAGGGGACAAAGGAGTTTGAAAAAACTATAGAAAAGATTCCTCCACATATTCAAAAGAAAATGCTAAGTGGAAAGACGGCCTTCTTCCTATACGAAACTTATGGTTTTCCTATCGAGTTAACAGAGGAAATGGCAAAAGAGAGAGGCTTTGAAGTTGATAAAGAAGGATTTGCAAAAGCATTTGAAAAACATCAAGAGCTTTCAAGGCAGGGTGCTGAGCTGAAATTTAAGGGTGGTTTGGCAGACAATTCAGATTTGACAACTGCTCTGCATACCGCAACGCACCTTCTTCACTCAGCTTTGAGGAAAGTTCTCGGCTCACATGTCGAACAGAAAGGTTCAAATATTACAACGGAAAGACTGCGTTTTGACTTTTCTCACAATGACAAGATGACTCCAGAGCAGATAATTGAAGTAGAAGGACTGGTAAACGATGCGATAAGCAGAAAACTCGATATTTCTATTGTCGAATCCACTGTTGATGAAGCCAAAAATCAGGGAGCTATCGGGCTATTTGAAGATAAATATACTGATAAGGTTAAAGTTTACACTATTGGCGATTTTAGCAAAGAGATCTGTGGCGGTCCTCATGTAAGCAACACTTCATCAATGGGTAAATTCAAAATTCAGAAGGAAGAAAGCTCCAGCAGAGGTGTAAGAAGAATTAAAGCCGTCCTGGAGAAGTAAAGTTTCCTGTGCCATTTTAAATACTTGTGCCTATTGAAAAAGGTCAATATTTAGATTTAATGTATAGTCAGTTAAACACGAAAATAGACTTCGAATGAAGCTATCTTTATATGGTGAATACTTGAAAGCAAATGTTCTTATTGTTAAAGCTGACTATGGTTATGCTGTAAAAGTTGAGGGAAGGGCTAACATAGAATGCAGTCCTCCTCTAAAAAACTTCGGAGAGAATATTATACCTGGCACAATTACCAAGATTACTTTCGATATGAGCGAATGTTCCTGGATGGATAGCACTTTCATGGGTACTTTGGCTATGCTTGGATTAAAAGCCAAAAAGGCAGGCATATCCATTGAAATGCTCAATATGGATCAGAAAAATAGGAATCTTATTAGTGATTTGGGAATCGATGGGCTTTTTAAGTTTGAAAACACAGTCAATTCTTCTAATAGCTCGGCAAACTGGACAAATATAACTTCTTCACAACCATCGCCGCAAAGTACTGCCGAGACCATACTTGCCGCGCATGAGACTTTAGTTCAAGTTGATGATTCAAACGCTCAGAAATTTGGCAAAGTAATTGAGATGGTTAAAAAAGACCTTGCAGAGGCAATTAGCCACTAGGCTTTTCATTTAGGTCTCAATATATGTCGCCTTTTTAAAGTTCAGGCCAATCCTTGGTCACTTGATTAAGTGTAGGCCCAAGCTTCAATAACTTATTGATAATAGGGTGTATTAACCAGAGAACCACTATCACAGAGAAAATTCCCAGCAAAGTGTCTTCTAATCTGTGTTCTGTAATTATATGTCGCTCCATTGGAGATATTAAGTTAAAAAGGACTGTTATCATTACTGTGAGGAAAAAAGTATAAGCTCCATAGTGTTTAGCTAGAGCTATTACAATACAGAAAAAAATTGGGAGCATCATCAAGGCCAGGGCTATTTTGCTCTCTACCATACTGATAATAAAAAATGCCGCAATACTTCCTAAAAGTGTTCCAATAAAGCGGTGCTTAATCCTTTTTTTTGAAAATTCATAATCTGACTTTAATAGCAACATAGCGGTCATGGGAATCCAATATCCTTGAAGCAAATTGAAAGCATAGGAGATGATATTTGCAATAAGAACCGCAGAGGTCAGGAGTACGGCAAAACGAATATTTTTCTGCCAGTCTCTAAAAACAAGCTCTCTGCTGAAAGGTATGTGCTCGTCAGTCACATCAGGAGTTTTTAAGAGTCTATTTATCCAGTAAAAGAGAAAAATAATAGCTGTTCCGCCTCCGAAGAAAGATACACCGTACCAGAAAGCCATTTCCAGGCTTCCTGGTACTCCGCTGCCTATTATAAACATATCTACTATGTACAATACTGAACTTGCTATCATTACAGTCGAGCCTGTAGTCAAAGCTATAAATGGTATTATTATGCAGATTGTGATACTTGTCAGAACTCCGGAGTGCCCGAAATAACTACCGAAAAAAGTTGTAACTCCACCTGCTATGGCTACAAGAAACCCATATTTTACTTGGGTTAGATGTCCTTTGTCCATCCCTGAGATCATTATCAAACTTGCCAGAAAAACACCCAGTACTGCGACAAGTAAGTATAGATTGGTCAGTCCCATTAAGGCATGACACAAACTTATGGCGCTGGCCACGATTCCGGATATTACTCCAAGCACAATTGCTTCAGGAGTTAGTTTAAGATAGTAATCATGTGATAGTTTTGAAGATTTACGCATAAGCCTGAAATAATACTATGTTACATTCAATTAAGCCACAAATATGGAGGGACTCAGCCTTCCGAATCCTAATGCAGTTTATACGATAAAATGATAGTTGGTTAATATGTAAAAGCAAATTTTTGACATATTCTTCAGGAGCTTTAAAGACATAATCATCTGCTTGCAGCAATGTAATTTTCTTGATATTCTTAGTCAGTGCCATTAGAATCGATAGCGTGCTTTCATGGATCGGATCCGAAGCATGAAATCTTGTAATAAAGCTTAATTATTTATGAGGTAACAATTAATGAGGATGAAGGCCGTTACATTCAATCCTGCCGATGACAAATTCACAATAAGAAGTGTTAGTGTTTCAATTCCTGAAGAAAAAGAACTCCTTATTAAGGTAGAGGCTACAGGCTTAAATCCTGTTGACAGCAAGATAATATTCTGGAAAAAGATGGTCGATGGCATGGCCTCTGACTGGATACCGGGTCTTGATGTTTCAGGCTATGTTGCCGCTGTTGGGAATAAAACAACAATATTCAAAGTCGGCGACAGAGTGCTTTATCACGGAAATATGTTCAAACCCTTTGGAGGTTTCGCCGAATATGCTATCCAAAATGAAGCTACAGTTATAAAACACCCTGATTTAGATTCAGTTACAGCCGCAGCTACTCCCTGCGCTGGCTGGACTGCATGGAGAGCGCTTGCAGATAAGCTCAGAATCACTTCAAAAGATACTATTCTCATCGCAGGTGGAGCCGGAGGCGTGGGAAACTTTGCCATACAAATTGCGAAACACTTCAAATTGAAGAAAATCATTACAACTTGCTCAACCCCAAAAACAGATTTTGTGAAGAATCTTGGCGCCACAGATACTATTGACTATAATAGCGCTGATGTAGTAGCTGAGGTTCTAAGGGTTACAAATGGCGAAGGCGTTACTAAAGGGCTTGATGCTGTGGGAAGAGATAACGACATACTTATTGCCAATGCTCTCGCTTATGAAGGGGAAATGGTTGAACTTGTCGATCTTGTCAGACCTGAAGCTTATAAGAATTCATTCACGCAAGGTCTGACATTTCATCAATTGAGCCTAGGTTCAGGGCATAGGAACGGGCTAAAAGGTGAGAAAACGCTAAAAAGGGCCGGAGAAAAATTCTCTGCGCTTGTCGAAAAAAAGCTAATCGCAGTTCCTGTAACAAAAGTTATTTCTTTTTCTGAAGTACCAGAAGCGCTCACAGAAATGCTCAATAAAAAGACCTTGGGCAAAATAGTGCTGAAAATATGAATAAAGACTTACTGCTAAGACATCTTGGGATACAGGGTTATTCTGTAAAGATACTGAGAGCATTTGATTCTGTCAGGAGAGAGGATTTCATACCTGATGAACTCATTCCTTTTGCTTACGCTGATGGACCTCTGCCTTTAGGCTTCAATTCGACTATTTCCCAGCCTTCCACCATAGCTTTCATGTTAAACTTGCTTGAACTAGAAAATCAATCAGATCTCAAAATACTCGAAATAGGTTCGGGTTGCGGATATGTACTTGCTTTGATGAATGCAATCACGCAAAATTCCAGTTTCTTTGGGCTAGAAATAAACTCAGAAGTCGGCGACAATGCCATTGAAAGACTTAAAGCTCACCAAAATATAAAAATTTTTCTGTATGACGGGAAAAACGGATTGCCTGAAGAAAGCCCTTTTGATAGAATACTTATCAGCGCAGCCAGCGAGAGCAACCCTTACCATCTTCTTGATCAGATTAAGGATTCGGGAATAATTGTCGCTCCTGTATTAAACTCCATAGTAAAAATGAAGAAAGTCGGACATGAAGCCACAGTAGAGGAATTTCCTGGTTTCGTATTTGTTCCGCTCTTATAAGAGATTTCCATTTATAAAACAATGCCAACACGTTATATTCTATATAAAACAAACCCAAATTATATTAAAAATGCTTACAGATATCAAAGGAACAATTCATTTTGTCGGAATTGGAGGAATAGGGATGAGCGGGCTTGCTCAGTCGTACATGTGGGCAGGATTTAAGGTTTCAGGTAGCGACAGAGCATTAGATAATCCCGAAAACCTAGAACTTTTCGCCAAACTCAGAAAACAAGGAATAAAACTCTACCCTCAGGATGGCTCTTTCGTTAAAGATGGTAAGCCTGCCCTGATAATATATTCAACTGCAATTGAGGCTGATAATCCCGACTTTATCGCAGGAAAATATATTGAAAAAAAGCACAGGGCGGCCGCCCTGTCTGATATTGTAGATTTCATGAAAGGTAAAATTTCTGTCGCAGTTTCTGGGAGCTGCGGAAAAACTTCCGCTACCGCCTGGCTGGGAGAAACTCTATACAATCTAGGATTAGACCCAATAGTTCTGAATGGCGGAATGATAAATACTTTCTGTAATGAAACCTATTCAGGGAATTTCAAACCAGGCAAAGGCAAATATTTCGTTTATGAAGCAGATGAAAGTGACAAAAGCCTTGTGGCTTTCTCTCCAGACTATTCAATACTATTAAATATAGGAACAGATCATTACTCAAAAGAAGAGCTTGTAGAAGTCTTTGAGAAATTCCTAAAGAATACAAAAACTGGCGCAGTTATTGAAGAAGAGCTTTTCAAGATGCTTTCGCCTAAATCTTATTCTCACTTGAGACTAAAAGTCATTTCCTTAGGCAGTGAGAGTTCAGCATCGTGGAAGCTAAATTCGTACCAAGGAGGACTTGAACAAACTGCCCGGTTTATTTGTGATAATCAGGAGTTTGGAATAAAATTACTTCAGCCTGGAGTACACAATGCCGCAAATGCTCTATGCGTTGCTGCTGCAATAAAACTTTTAGAACCTAACATTGACTTAAAGGCTATTTTTAGCTCTGTCGAATCCTTTCAAGGTGTCCACAGACGCTTTGAAAGAAAAGGTAAAATGTCAAATGGAGCCGAAGTCATTGACGATTACGCCCATAATGTCGAAAAAATAGTTTCATGTATAAAGACAGTTCAGGAAATCTCTGAAGGGAAAATATTCGCAATATTCCAGCCTCACGGATATGGTCCATTCAAATTTATGAGAGAGCCACTCTTTCCCGAACTGGAAAAGGTACTTAGGGAAAATGACAAATTCATATTTATGCCTGTTTTCTATGCTGGAGGAACAAGCAGTTTCACTCCTAAATCAGAAGAAGTTCAGGCTCAATATAAAGATAAATCAGAAGTTAAAAACCGTTATCATTTTTTCGAAAGCCGTCAATCTGCAAAAAGATTTTTATTAGAAAATACTGCAATAGGCGATACTATTGTAATCATGGGAGCCAGAGATTCATCCCTCGCACTATGGGGTATTGAACTAGCTGAACTTTAAATTCTTATGGCAAACAACATTCCGCCTAATCAATGGCACAAACTCGGACCCTTTACTGTATTCGACATCGAAACTACCGGTATGTCTCCTATTACTGACAGGATTGTAGAAATTGCCGCCATCAGAGTAGATCTTGACGGAATTGAAAGTAGATTTCATTCACTTATAGACCCACAATGCTTTATATCAGAACAAGTCATAAGAATTCATGGAATCACGAACGAAATGGTCAGGAGTTGTAGATCTTTTCGGGATGTCGGAATAGAATTTACTACCTTTGCTTCTAATTCTACTCTCGTAGCACATAACGCCAGGTTTGATTTATCTTTTCTGCAGGAGAGTCTATATCGCTCTGGACACCAGCTTTGGAAGGGAAAAACTCTCGATTCAATACCAATCATTAAAAGATCCTATCCAGGACTGCCCAGTTATAGCCTGGGAAACCTGACTAGTAATTTCGGACTTGAAGCTACAGGAAAAGCCCATAGAGCTTTCGTAGATGTAGAATTAACCCTTGAGATTTTTAGAATGGCAATGAAGCGTTTACTGGGATCTTAAAACCTTGGATATGTAAAAAACTTGAAGCATAGATCTTACACAGTTTGACATGGATAGAAAGTGAGTTAGTTTAAGAGCTCTTTATCCCGATCGATATTGAAAATATTGTTTAACATTTCGCTAAGAGAGTATTAAATGAAGTCGTATTTAGCAAAAACAAATGAAATCGAACGCAAGTACATAGTTGTTGATGCCGTTGGCATCCCGCTGGGAAGACTTGCCGTTAAAATCGCTAATGCCCTAAGAGGCAAAGACAAGCCGACCTATACCCCGCATATTGACACAGGCTCGTTCGTCGTAGTTATAAATGCGGAAAAGGTAGTTCTTACCGGCAAAAAAGAAACTGACAAGATATATCAGGATTATTCCGGTTATAAAAGCGGACTTAAAGAGCAGACTGCACAGCAAGTCAGGGCTAAAAAACCAGAAAGATTAGTTGAAGACGCAGTTTGGGGCATGCTTCCAAAAGGCAGACTTGGCAGGCAAATATACAAAAAGCTTAAAGTCTATGCCGGAGCAGAACACCCTCACGAAGCTCAACAGCCGCAAGTAGTGTCATTTAAGTAATTTAATTAATAGCTTTAGGATAGGATATGGCAAAAGTAGAAATTACAAAAGCAACTGGCAGAAGAAAATGCGCCTCTGCTCAGGTAAGAATCAAACCCGGCACAGGCAAGTGCACTATAAATGAAAGAGCAATGGATGATTATTTTCAATCTGAAATAGCAAGAGGATTTGCTCAGCAGCCTCTAGTTGTCACAGAGATGAAAGGCAAGCTTGATATATCTGCTACTATCAAAGGTGGCGGAATCATTGGGCAAGCAGGAGCCTTAAGGCACGCAATAGCCAGAGCTCTTTGCACTTATGATGAAAAGTTCAAAGCCGCATTAAAAGCCGCTGGATTATTAACTCGTGACCCAAGAGTTAAAGAGCGTAAGAAGAGCGGTCAACCCGGAGCCCGCAAACGCTTCCAGTTCTCAAAGCGTTAATTCATATTATGGATTCACAAAAGATTCTTTGCTTTCGAGCGAAGAATCTTTTTTCATTTATGCTAGATTTCTTTTTACTAAAAATGGAGCAAGATTAACATGGTAAAAATAAGAGCAGGAATCATCGGAGCCTCAGGTTATTCAGGAGAAGAACTTATCAGACTCCTTCTACGACATACAGAATGTGAAATAAGTTTTATTACATCAAGAGGGTATGCCAATAAAGATTTGGGAGAGATATTTCCTAGATTTTCTAATCTGGGTCTAAAATTCATAGAACCTGACATAGAAAAGATTAAAGCAACATCGAGCGATGTTATATTCTTGGCTTTGCCCCACGGACTTGCCACAGAGTTTGCCATTCCACTTCTCAATTCCAGTCACAAAATCATTGATATAAGCGCTGATTTTAGGCTTAGAGACAAAGAGCAATACAAAAAATATTATAAAGAAGACCATCCAGCGCCAGAACTCCTTAATGCCGCAACATACGGTCTGCCTGAATTATATAGGTCGCAGATTAAAACAGCTAATTTAATCGCCTGCGCTGGATGTTACCCGACAAGTATAATCCTTCCCTTAATGCCTTTACTCAAAGAAAAACTCATTTCTACCAAAGGCATTGTTGTCTCTTCAGGAAGCGGAGTAAGCGGTGCGGGAAGAAAAGTAGATCTTCCTTATATTTACCCAGAGTGCAATGAAAGCTTCAGGGCATATTCGGTAGTTAAGCACAGACATTTACCGGAAATTGAACAGGAGCTTGCAAATGCCGCCAGCATCAGTGAACTCAGAATCAATTTTATTCCGCACCTTGTTCCGATGAATAGAGGAATAAACTCGACAATTATCGCCGATACAGGCATTAAAGATTTATCTGTCATTGAGCAAGCATATTCCAAATACTATAAAAATGAACAGTTTATCAGAGTGCTTTCCAACTCAAAACTCCCTGATACGAAAAATGTCTCGATGACAAATCTTTGTGAAATTGGCTTTGTTTATGACGAACACACCGGCAAACTCATAGTAGCATCTGCAATAGACAACCTTACAAAAGGCGCATCAGGGCAGGCTATACAGTGCATGAATATTATGTTCGGTTTGCCCGAAAACATAGCTCTTCTATAGATAGTTGAAGGTTCTTTAATCATCCCCTGAGTTTTTCTATATAAAACTAACTTGGTTTTATATAAGAAAGCTCTTCTTTGATATAAAAATCCTTTTCCGTGATATAAAGGAATCGTTTTCTTGTATTAAACTGCTCTCTGCTTATATAAGAAACTCCTTTTCTTATATCAAAAACCCTATTCCTCATATAGGAAAATCGTTTCCTTATATAAGAAAACTCTCTCTTTATATAGAAAAATCCTCCTTCCTCGCCCAAAGTGATGCAATCCATTGCGTCAGCTAATTTGATAAAAGCCGCATATATCTACATTTATCGACAAATTGAGATGATCAGGAAAAATCAAATGTCCAAATCTATTCCCAAGGCAGCAAAAGAAAGCATTAAATCAAAACATTACTTCGAATGAAATAGTTCAAATGCATAATCACACGATATACTTGTAT
>Ga0194053_10001159_pt1 | contig 17366 bp, 13 predicted proteins | sample SepL228m_MetaG_FD_161684 | JGI IMG/M metagenome (GOLD analysis project Ga0194053, IMG submission 161684) | Anoxic zone freshwater microbial communities from boreal shield lake in IISD Experimental Lakes Area, Ontario, Canada - Sep2016-L227-8m | ecosystem: Environmental > Aquatic > Freshwater >... | reverse complement strand
AAGAGGAGCCAATTAGAAATAAATTAAGAATTTTAGGAACTGGAATTATATCGGACATTTATTCTTTTAATAAAGGACAAGATTTATATAGCCAAATAAACAATAGAGTTTCCGAAATTATGTCCTTTATTGGGATAGCATCTTCTGTTGGTATTATTTCTGAAATGAATGCAAATATTTTAATAAAAGAATTCAATGAATTAAAGAAAGCTATTTTGGAAGCAGGCCCTTTAGTAGAAGAAAATTGGTTACAAGAATTTATGAAAGGGGATGATAAACTCGATGCCAATGTCCTTGATAGAGGAGAGAATTCTATCAGACAAATTGGCTCATCTTCTGTGACAACTGGAACCAGAATTGGAGTTCAAAAAGGGAGTACTTTGTTGCAAGCTTTGTCTGATAAAATTCCAGACTTAAGGACACATAAAATTACAATTCAAAGAAATTTTACTGGCTCACACCCAATTGCTCATCATGACCGACAGACCGTGGATGTTCTAAAAAACAAAAGAAGAGAAGAGATAATTTTGGTGATAAAGGACAAAATGAAGAGCTCAATAAATTTCGATGGTGCGACTATAACGGACATAAAATCTAACGGACATGAAATGCTTGCTTCGTGTGGAGAAAAAACATTACAGAGAGAATTGGTGTCTATGGTTTCAAGCGGTGTCCTTAAAAAAACTGGTGAAAAAAGGTGGTCACGATACTCAATTAAAAATTAGTAATTACGAATTACGAATTAGCGTTTATGTATGCCTAAATTCGTAATTGTTAATTCGTAATTATTAATTAATTTTTGGGTTGCTTTTTGGCCTAAAATATGTAAGAATATGCGGAGTGGATCGTCTCATTTATTGGATATAAATGGGGGTTATCCACATAATATATTGTCGTATTCTATGACTCTATATTATAATAATACTATGTTTACAAGAGAGCGATGGGGCCATCGAAAGATGGAGACTTCGTGTGTATTGTGAACATAAAACCGTTTTTGTTTTCGTCCACAATTTCGTCGAAAAAATTTTGGATGCAAAGCATTGAAAGGTCATTGAAAACAAAATACTTTTACTGGAAACCAAAAAAATCTGGTGAAAGAAGTTCTAGTAATTTTACTAGAACAAAAGTTGTTTTCAATTCAGTTTACATCTGTTCACAATTTATTTTTTGTCGCATTATTAGTGTTTATTAATTATTGACAAAAAGCATTTTGTGATAGAAAAATGTTCATTGTAAATAAATTAAAAATTATTTGCAGATGAACAGCGTGCCCTTAGTTTAGTCGAAACTTATTAATGGCACAAAAAAATATTATGAGTAATTTATTAAAATCAAAATTCGTTCTTGGTTTTGTAGCCGTAGCAGTCATGCTTGTCGGAGTTAACTTCGCAAGTGCATCTGATTGTTCATTGGGTACATCTACCTTGAAATACGGACAAAGAAGTGCAGCAGTTACATGTTTGCAAACTTCTTTGAACGTAACTCCTGCAACTGGCTACTTCGGAAAATTGACCCTAGCTGCAGTAAAAGCTTTTCAAACAAATCATGCTTTAACAGCTGATGGATTAGTTGGAAAGGGAACAAAGGCAGCTATCACAACTGGTTCAACTGGTACAACAACCGGCACAACCACAAGTGATCTTTGTCCAAATGGAATGACATTAGCAAGTAATTGCGTAACAGCTCCAAATGGAACTGTCGTAAGTACAGGCCCATTGTCAGTAACTTTGTCAACAGACAATCCAGCTGCTGGAACAATTATTGTAGGTCAAGCAACAGCTGACCTTGCACATTTTAACTTCACTGGAAACGGTACTCTTTCAGCAATTACATTGCAAAGAAGTGGTATCTCTGATCAAAGTACACTTTCAAATGTATATCTATATGATGGCGTAACTCGCTTGACTGATGGATATTCATTCAACAATGCTGGTGTATTGACAATGTCTGGACTAAACATCCCTGTGTCTGGAAGTAAAGTGCTTTCAGTGCGAGCGGATGTATGGTCATCTTTTGTTAGCAATGTACAACAAAACAGTGCATACAGTATTGCTGTTGCTTTGACTAGTTACACAGTAACTGGTGGTACAGCAAATGTTGTTTCTCTAAAAGGAAATGATATGTATGTTGCATCAGGAACTTCTCTAGGTAGTGCAACCTTTAATGGTTTAAACGGAGTTTCCGGTACGCCTAAAGTAAACCCAGGAGTAGTTTCTTATCCTCTATGGTCAGCACCAATGAACATCGGTACTCGTTCTCTTCTTATGAAGAGTATAAGTTTCCGAGTAATTGGTTCAGCTCCAACAGATGCTATTGCTAATGCAAAGCTTTATAAAGATGGAGTAGCCGTAGGAAATGCTGGAACAATGGTTACTATCAATGGTTCAACATATGTTGCTTTTGATATGTCAGCTGCTCCAGTCGAACTTACAACTGGTTCTCACACTCTTGATCTTCGAGCAGATATCCAAAAAGGTTCTGCAAGAACAATCCAGATTTCATTACAACAAGCTTCTGATTTGATGATCTATGATTCTCAAATCGGCGTAAATGTTGCAGCTGGTGTTTCATCAGTAACTTGGAGTCAAGCTACAACAGCAGCTTCAATTGAAATCAATCAAGGTACAGTTTCAGTAGCTATTGATCCTACTTTCCAGTCAATGACAAAAATTACTGGAGGTGCATCAAATGTTACTATTGCTAAATTCAAACTTCATGCTTATGGAGAAGATGTAAAGATGAATACTCTTAACTTCTTACCATTTACTTCAACTGGAAATGGTCTTCAGAACGTAACTGCATACTTCAATGGCTCTCAAGTTGGCTCTCAAGTAGCAAACTGGAGTGCTGCAGGCGTAGTAGCATTAACTCCTGGTTCACAAATGATTGTGCCAGCTGGAGTTGATAGTTATTTGGAAATTAAAGCAGATCTTCGAACCACAGCCAGTGTAAACTACACAAGTGGAACATTGAGTGCTTCTTTGCAAGCAAGTAGTGGTGAAGGAATGACTTCTCACAACAGTGTTGCTTTAGCAGCTACAACTGGAAATACTTTGACAATTCAAACAGGGCTTCTAGCAGTTGGATCAAACTCCAATTACTCAAGTCAAGTAATGAATTCAAATACACAGAATGTAAAGGTTGGTTCATACACATTACAAAATCAGAGTACATCTGAGTCTGTACGTGTTACAAGTATGAGAGTTACAACAACCTTTGGTCTTCCTACATACACCTCAGGAACAACCACAGTTGGTACTTCTGCAATCGTTACATCATCAAACGTAGGTATGTCTATCGGTGATGTATTAAATATTGCAGGTGGTACAGTTGGAACAATCACTGCTGTAAATGCAAACGGAACAGGAGTAACTGCAACTTGGACAGCTGGATCAACACAAGCATCAGCAAGTGCAGTTATAACAGATACTTCTAAGACAGCTTCTGCTTTGGTTTACCTAAGTAACCTAAGAACAACAGAAACTTCTGGAAATGGAGCAACCCCAATGCAACCTACAGGAACAGATACATTCTCAGTTGACTTTACTCTTGCACCAGGTGCAGTAAAGACAATCGATGTAATGGCTGATCTTGGTGCCGCAAACTTTGGTACAGTATTGACCAAACTTGCAGTACAAGGAATTGGCGCAAGTTCAAACGTTCAAGTATTTTCAAACGGTGCTGCATCTTTGACTTATGTCACAGGACAGACTATTACTTTGGCAACTGGTAGCATTTCAGCTCCAGTCATCGTATCTTCTTCCTCAACAGCAGCTCAATTCGTAGCCGCAGCCGGAGCAGGTGCTACAAACGCAGCTAAATCAACATTTAAATTTGTTGCTTCAAATGGTGTAGCAACAATTTCAGAAATGAAATTTAGATCACTAGGTCCAGTAACCGCTGTAACAATTGGTGGACAGACAGGTTCTGTCGTTGGTGCTGCTGGTGCTACTGGTGCTGGTGTTGCAAACGTTGATATTACTGGTTTGAATTTAACAGTTCCAAATGGTGGTAATGGTGTCAATTTTGATGCTCTTATCTCATATGGTCCTATCGGAACAGGAGCAACAGCTTCTCAAACAGCTGCAACTATCGAACTTGTAGATGTTATATTTACAATAGGAGGTCAGCCAAGTGAAGCTTGTATCGCTGATTTCGGTACATGTGCAACTGTTATGACTCATGGTGCTACAAACACATCTGCTTCAATGGTATTAGTTGGTTCAAAGCCTACATTAACTGTAGCTACAACCTCTAATGCAGGATTGTTAGTTGGTGAAAATCATTTAATGGATCTAACTGTTGCTGCTGATTCAAAGGGCGACATTTCCCTAAATTCTATTAAATTCAATGTTGCTACTTCTTCAACTGCTGGAGCTTTCCATGGTCCTGCTGCTAGTGTTACTACTTCTACAAGACTTGCTGTTGGTTCAACAACCATTACTAATGCAACTTGTACAACAGATGCTAACACAGTAACAAGTGGAACATTAACTTGTGCTTTCTCAGGTGGTTATGTAATCCCTGCAGGAACACCAGTTGTATTCTCACTATATGGAACAACTACAGGTGCAATTGGTGCTGTCGGTACTTCAAGTATCACAACATCATTGTCAACTGCTGACACATTCTCATGGAATGATGATGCAGGTGCAGCAAGTGGTACAGCTATCACAACTGCAAACCTAACAAATCTATACAACTACCCAACAGGAACTTGGTCAATTCATAACTAAGTGAAAGTTTGGTAATAGCGTTTCTCAATTCCGGATAAATTGAAGTCTGATTAACTCAAATAATCCTAAAAACCCCTTTGACTTTTCGTCGGAGGGGTTTTTTGTGTTTCTACTTATCCACTTTTTTTCTGGTGTAAAAAATATGTTGTTCTATAATTATTAGATATTGTCCAGATTCTTTTGGTCGAGAATAGGGATTATCTTTTATTATTAATAATTATTAATTTAAAAAAATGTTAAAAAATAAAATTATCTTGGCTGGAATGCTTACTGTTTTTGGTTTTCTGGTATTTGTTTCTATGCCAAGCATGGTAAATGCAGCAGCTGATATAACAATCAATAGCGCAGTAATAAATTCAAGCAACACAGTGCTTGTTACCTTAAATAATCCAGGGCAGAATATTGCTTCGGTAGATTTTTCAAAGTGGCATATTGATGTTGGGGGAGGTGGAGCAACTCCACTTAGTCCTGCAAGTGCTGCCATCACAAGTGCTGGAACTCCATGGACATTTACTTTAACTTTCACAGGCACTCCATTTAGCAACACAGCTTTAGCATATTCTGCATCTGAAGGACTATATGCAGATGCTTTGGCAGTGGCAGATACGAACGGAGATACAAATGCTGTTGTAGGACATGCTGCATCGATTGCTATTGCTGATGCACAAGCTCCAGCATATGTTTCTTCTGCAACTCTTGATAACAACAATGATGGCCGTGTTGATTATGTTATGGTAGTTTATTCAGAACCAATTCAAGATTCTTCAGTCGCAGCTACTGACTTTCAGGCAGGCATTGCAGACACAACTGCTGGCAATCTTGTAGAAACTTTTACATCCCTTACTCCTTCAAGTGGAGTTTTGAATGATGTTGCTAATGATGCAACGATATATATAGGGGTTACTTCAAGTGGAGAAACAATTTCTACAAATAAAACAGATTACACACTAAAAATTCAACAAGTTGGGTCTGTCTCAGATAACTCAGTTGCACATAATGCACTTGCTACTTTTGTATTAAAAACATCAACTGATGGGGCAGCTCCAATCGTTGTAAGTGTTACTCCAGCAACTAATACAACAAATAATACGATAAATACTTCACCAGTTGTTTTATTCTCAGAGCCAATGGATACAGCAAGTTTAACTTTTTCTTCAAACCCAACTGCGACTTATATTCCTGCTTGGACCGTTAGTAATACAACAGTAACAGAAGCTCATGCTGTTGATTATATAAAGGGAACTACCGTAGGTTTTGTAATTTCTGCGGCTAATGCAGTAGCCGGCTCTCCGGTCACTCTTGTCGGCATGCCATACACATGGGCATTTAACACTGAAGCAATTCAGGGCGGAGGAGGATTGACTACTGGTATTACTCCAGTCGTTGCCTCTCCTGTTGTTACACCACCAGTCGTTACTCCTCTAGTTGTTACACCTCCTGTAACACCAGAAGTACCAACAACCCCATCCCTTACGATTTCTCCAGAGGTTACTATGACTCAAGTAACTTATATTTCATTTGCTAAAACAGTGAATGTAAAAAGTACAGTTGCTGAAGTTTCAAATCTTCAAAAAGTTCTCAATACTAGTTTGAATTTAAATTTGAAAGTAGATGGAAAATGGGGACCAAAAACAGCTTCTGCTGTAAAGGCTTTCCAAAAAGCAAAAGGCATAACGCCAGTCAATGGTCTCGTTGGGCCAAAAACTCGCGCAGCTCTGAATTTAATTCAAGTTGAGCAATAAAAAATGAGGACGAACCAAAAAAATCCCATAAGGGATTTTTTTGGTTGAATTCTTTTGTAAAATTTTAATGATTTTATCATCTCTATAACTACTGGACAAAATCACAAATTAAGATAATATGAAAATTATGGAAAAATCAAAAAAGAAAGAAGCTTTAATTGGGGCTGGAGTAGTCGTAGTAATCGTTGCAATTATTCTATTTTTTAACCTAAGGAATAAAAAGGCTGATGTTGCTGCTATTGTGGTGCCGCCAGTAGAAAATATAACAATTGAGCCAAAGTCGACACTAGACACTAGTGGTATTAATGTAATTCCTCCAGTTGTAATGTCTTATGCTGATGCTTTGGTAAAATATGCTGATAAGAGATTACAGTTTGATAAAGATTGTCAGGTTTCGTTGCCTAATAATGTAGTTACTTATAAAGATAATACTGGAATTATGATTGATAATCGTTCTTCTCAGACTCGTACCATTAAGATTGGTACAACTTTTACCATAAAACCATATAGTTTTAAGATTGTAGTTTTACCTGATGTTTATTTAAAAACAAATACTCTTTTAGTAGATTGTGATAATAGTAAAAATGTTGCAACTATTTTAGTGCAAGAATAAAAATGCAGCAAAAAATCCCCGACTGGGGATTTTTTGCTGCGAATTTCTCATATGCTATAATCAAAATATGAATCCGTTTCAAGCATTAGTCTTTCTGATATTTGTTCTACCAGCAATCATGATTAAAGATGGTTGGCAGAGGTTGACGAAAAATATGACTAAAGCTGAAAAGAAAGAATTTATTTGGCGTATTCCTTATATTCTAATAGCGATTTTAGTTTTTTTATCAATTATTTTGTGGGCTAAGGGGTATCGATAAATTTATGGTAAAACACTTTTTTAAGACATTACTTATTTTTACAGCTATGATTGCCCTAGGGCTTTTGGGTGTTTTTCTATTGGGTGGTATGGATAAAAGTAATGATTCCTCAAAAACATCAAATACTGTCGAGGTTGCAAAATAAAACCTTTGTGCTATTATGTTAATACCGCAAAGAAGATAGGCGTAATCAATTAGCAATTAAAAATTACGAGTTAACAATTTGAAATTCGTAATTCTAAATTCGTAATTGGGTGTAAGTCCTATTTAGTGGGTCGATAGTCCGATTTCGGTCGGAGAAAACTTGCGGCTTAGGCCGTTTTTTTTATTGAAAATAAGGAGCATAGCGACTATATTTTTATAACCCCGTCGCTCGCGAGCGGCAGGGTAGAAAATTTTATATTCATTACGTTCATTAAAATATTCATGTTATTAAAATCAAAAAAAGAAGAAATGATAAAAGACCTTGAGAAGGTCGTCAAAGATTCAAAATCAGTAGTTTTTGTAAACTTCCATGGTTTGAAAGTTTTTGATGAAACAAATCTTCGCCGAGATTTAAGAGATCAAGGTGTCGGTTATAAAATCTCAAGAAAAACATTACTTGCTCGTGCCCTAAAAGGTAAGGCCGAAGGAGTAGTGCCAGAATTGCCAGGCGAAGTCGCAATTGCATTTTCGTCAGACGAAATAGCTTCTTCTCGAGAGGTTTACAATTTCCAAAAAACTCACAAAGGACTTCTTACTATCTTAGGAGGAATTTTTGAAGGGAAATTTGTTGACGGCGTAAAGATGACTGAAATTGCTACGATCCCAAGTAGGGAAGTATTACTTTCAAAAATTGCATTTTTACTCAAATCTCCTATGCAACGTTTAGCTATTGCAGTTAATGAAGTTGCAAAGACGAAGTAATTATTAAATAAATTAAGGAGCATAGCGACTATAATTTTTTAACCCCGTCGCTCGCGAGCGACAGGGTGCATGATTTTGTAATCACTATGTTCAACAAAATATATGAAATTTGATTCATTCATGAAAGACCTTGAAAGCGCATCAGTTTTAGAACTGAACGATCTTGTAAAGGCAATCGAGGAAAAGTTTGGAGTTTCAGCTGCAGCTGTTGCTGTAGGCCCAGCTGCTTCCGCTGAGGCAGTTGAGGAAAAAGATTCATTCACAGTAGTTCTTACTTCTGCAGGAGAACAAAAAATTGCAGTTATGAAAGTTGTTAAAGAGGTTTTAGCTCTTGGACTTAAGGATGCTAAAGATTTAGTTGACGGCGCACCTGCAACATTGAAGGATGGTATGAAAAAAGCAGAAGCTGAAGATTTAAAGAAGAAAATCGAAGAAGCAGGTGGTAAAGTAGAATTGAAATAATATACTTATAATACCTTTTAAAAACACCGGTCAAAAACCGGTGTTTTTACGTTTTGACTTGTTTTTTAGGATAAAAGCTATATAATAACGAAATGGAAATTCTAGGCAAAATTCTAGGCAATTCAGGAAGAGTAAAAATTATGCGTCTGTTTTTATTGAATCAGACTAAGGGTTTTGTTAGTAAAGATGTCGTTAAAAGAAGCAGAGTGAATGCAAACTTAACCAATAAGGAATTAAAGCTTCTTTCTTCAATAAATTTTGTTAAAAAACATACAAATGGTGAATATTTTTTTAATTCTTCTTTTAAATATACAGGAGAATTTGAAGATCTATTGGTAAATTCCGATTCTCTTGATAAGAAAATAATTTTAGAAACATTTAAAAAAGTTGGGAAGATAAAATTATTAATTGTCTCAGGTATTTTTATAAAAAACAAAGATACGAGGGTTGATCTTTTGATTGTAGGGGATAGAATGAGTCGTTCTAAGATAGACGAGGGTATTCGAAAACTTGAAGCAGAAATTGGAACTGAACTTGTCTATGCTCTTTTTGATACTAAAGAATTTAATTACAGAATGAATATGTACGACAAACTTGTTCGTGATATCATTGATTTTCCACATGAAGTTATCTTAGAAACTAAAGAGTTATCCACAGAAACTTTAAAAAAGTCCTAATAAATCTTTTTTCAGCACAAAAAACCAAACAATATTTGGTTTTTTGTGCTATACTTCACCCGTAAACTCAAATCATATATATTATGAAACGTAACTTCTCTAACCAAAAAACAAAAGCCTTCACTCTCCTTGAGCTTTTAATTGTAGTAGCCATCATAGGTGTTCTCTCAGTAGCACTAGTAATGATATTAAACCCAAGTGAGATGTTAAAGAAATCAAGAGATGCTCAAAGAATCTCTGATCTCACTGCACTTAAGAAAGCAGTAGAGATATACAAGACAAATATACCAAGTGCTAAATTAGCAGGAGCAAACAATACAGGTTGTAAAGGTACGACAATATCTACAGCGTGGCAGCCAGCTACAGATCACATATATTACAGTTTACCTAATGACACAACTACAATCTCAGCCATGGTTCTAGATGGTACCACTTTCACGGGAACAGGAGGAGCATCTCAAGTACTTAAAGCAAACTCAGGTAAAGTAGATAGTAATGGCTGGATACCCATAGACTTTACATCTCTACCAGGTGGCTCACCAATCTCTGCTCTACCTATCGATCCAGTTAACACCATATCTTCTCTTTCTGCTCCTACTAATACTGATCTTGTCTATCGTTACATCTGTTCTGAGAAAGACCAATCATTTGAAATCGATGCTACCTTAGAAAGTATTGCTTACACTTCCACTGACAACAAGATGTCTAAGGATGGGGGGAATAGTGATTTATATTATGAAGTAGGGACGGGGTTGAGTTTGATATCCGTGGAGCTTGTGCCACCACCAGTGGTTGGGGATAGTTATGGTGGTGGAATTGTTGCATATATTTTACAATCTGGAGATCCAGGATATGTGGTAGGTGTGACGCATGGATTAATTTCGGCAGCTAATGATCAGAGTTCTGGAATATATTGGCATTCCTCTAACTCAGTAACAACAGGAGCAACTGGAATAGCACTAGGTACAGGTAATACAAACACCAATACTATTATTGCTTCATATGGTGCAGAAAATAATGCAGCGAGACTCTGTTATGATTTAGTGCTAAGCAGTTATAGTGATTGGTATTTACCATCAGTTGATGAATTAAATAAATTATTTTTAAATAGATTAATTATTGGAGGCTTTAATACAATTGATCCTTCAATTGGATGGTGGACATCAAAAGAGAATTCACAATTCGGTGCAAATTTTCAGTATTTCCCAAATTCTGCTCAAGGTAATAATAATAAAAATACTCTTTACCATGTGAGATGCACGAGGTCTTTTTAATTTAAAGTTATCCACACAAACTTTAAAAAAGTCCTAGATTATTGTTATAATATAATTGTTGAACTTTATAAGGTCGAACTTAAAAAAGTTTTTATTAGTAACACAGGCACTAGGTAACTACGCCTTAGGCACTAGCAAGAAAATGCTAGAGCCTAGAGCCTAAATTTCCTAAAGCCTATTATAAATTATGAGTAACATTTGGATTACATGGGGTGACGTTTTTAACGCTTCACTTCAAGAATTGTGGTGGGGTTTCGTTCAGTTCGCGCCTAAGCTTATCATCGCTATCGTTTTCTTTATCGTCGGCTGGGTATTGGGTTCACTTGTCGCAAAAGCATTCGAACATGTTTTTGCTGCATTAAAAGTAGACAAATTATTCCAATCAGTACGAGCAGATGAGTTTATGAAAAGAGCTGGAATGAATTTAAATACTGGATATTTCGTCGGACAAGTTATCAAGTGGTTTATTATTATCGTTTTCCTATTGCCTTCACTAAAATTAGTTGGTTTGGACCTAGTAGCAACTTTCTTACAAGAAAGTGTTCTTGGATTCTTGCCACGAGTTGTAGTAGCTGCTCTTATTTTGATCATTGCGACAGTACTAGCTGATGCTCTTTCAAAAGCAATTGTAGCTAGTGCAAAGGCTATGAACCTTCATTCAGCAAACATGCTTGGAACTGTTTCCAAATATGCTGTTTGGGTTTTTGCTTTTATCATCGCATTAGGACAATTGGGAATTGCAGAGACTTATATGAATATTCTTTTTGCGGGAATAATCGGAATGTTGGCTATCGCCGGAGCACTTTCATTTGGCTTGGGTGGCAAAGATGCTGCATCTAGATTTATTTCAAAATTAGGAGAAGATATGTCTCACCGATAATAAATTTTAAAACAAGACTTATTTCAAAAAAAGATGTCCACAGGGCATCTTTTTTGTTTATGGTTTAAATGTGGGGGGGGGTGTATAATGAAAACATTATTAAAATTTAATTATAAATTAATTTATGAAAAAATTTGTTGCATTTTTTATGATTCTCGGTTTCTTGGCTTTTAGTGCTCCACAAGCAAAAGCTGTAACCTTAGAGGATTTGCAGAAACAAATTCAAAGTTTAACTGAACAAGTAAATGCTTTGAAGTCTCAATTAAAAGGACAAGTAGTCGGAGCTCTTGGAGAAGTTGGTGATACAACTAAAATAATTCCAGAAGTAAATCCAACTCCAAAGCCTGATCCAACGCCAACGCCAACACCAAAGCCCGATCCAACACCTACTCCAACTCCTAACCCAACTGTGACTGCGGGTGTTTTAGTTTATACTCCTAATGGAGGCGAATCTTACACTGTCGGCAAGACGGTGAATGTCACTTGGAAAACTGTAGGACTTACTACTACTGACCTTGTCGATATTAAAATGTTTAATAAAGTTGGAACTGCATACTCAAATGCTGTTACTTTGGCAAGTAAAATTACCAATGATGGCAATGAGACAGTTACGATTCCAGCTTCTACTGTTTTAGGTAGCACTTATGTAATTCAAGTTTCTGTATCAGCAAAAAATGTCAGCGATTATAGCAATAGCACATTTTCTATTGTAGCCAATGTTCCACCAATTACTGGTACTTGTATTTCAACCACAGCTCCATCAATAACAGTTCTTTCTCCAAATGGAGGGGAGACATATACAGACGGGCAACAAATTACGGTTAAATGGAAAAGTTGTAATATTCCAGCTAATCATAATGTTGATATAGCATTAGTTTATTTTGCTTCAAATGTCGGAGCGATTCAGTATGCTATAACTACTTCTCAAGTAAATGACGGATTAGAAGTTATTACTTTGCCAACAATTTTATCTTTAAGGCAAGGAACAAATTTTGGTAAAAATTTCAGAGTATTTTTACAATCTCACACCAGTAATCCTTGGGTTTTAGATGGTTTCGATTCTTCCGACAACACATTCACAATAAATCCAGCATCAACGACACCTTCACTTACCCTTCTTTCTCCAAATGGAGGGGAGACATATACTGAAGGTCAACAAATTACAGTTACTTGGAACTCTCAAAATATTCCAGCAACGGCAAATAATATTAATCTTCAGTTAAACTTTACTTTTCCTAATGGTAGTGATGGAGGTCTTAATTATGGGAATAGTCTTAACACTGGATCGAGAGTTTTTACTCTTCCTTCGCCTAATGCCACATCGCTTCCACCAACCCTTATAGATAGAAATACTTTTAAAATAGTAATAGGTTATAACCTAGGAACGCAATCTTTTGTAGATTTTTCCGACAACACATTCACAATAAATCCAGCATCAACGGCACCTTCTATAAAAGTTCTTTCACCAAATGGTGGAGAGACATATACAGCAGGGCAACAAATTACTGTTAAGTGGGAAACTTCAAATATTCCAGCAACTGCAACTATATATCTTTTAATTGATCAAGCTGATACGGCTAATCAAATAGCTGCTAGTACCAATGATGGTATAGAAACATTTATATTGCAGTTTCCTGGCAACAATATATATACTTACGGAAATAATTTTAAAATTATGGCTTGGTATCAAGAAAGCAGTTCATCTCTTGTGACCGATCTTTCCGACAACACATTCACAATAAATCCAGCAACGAATTCAACTTCAAAATCTACTTTGACTCCTAGTACTTCTAAAACCCCGACAATCGCTACTCCTTCAGCTTCTTCAGGTGTAGTTAGTGCTTTGATTTTAAAGAAAGGATTGAAAAGTAGTATGGAAGTTTTGAAAGTACAAGTTTCCTTAAATAATTTAGGATATAATTTAACTGCAGATGGTAACTTTGGTACCAAGACAGAAAACGCAGTTAAGTCTTTTCAAAAGTCTAAGGGGATTAAGGTTGATGGAATTATTACACCTGCAGTTTTGAAATTAATTAATTAGTATTTAATGTTAACTAAAAAGCCTCGCAAGGACTATCCTTGCGAGGCGAAAACTAAAAAATGCCCAGTGGGCATTTTTTAGTTTTTATTAGTTTAAATTATATTCATTATAAGCATCGAGTCCCCAGATATTTGGATAAACAACATAAATTATTTTGCAACTTTTTGGATTTATTCCAGTATAAGCTCCAGTGAGTCCTTGGTATTGACCAACTATATTTCCATCAATATCAAAAGTTGCACCCTCTCCATCATAAGCATTTAGAGATGCACTATAGTATGTTTGCCCATTTTCGTGACATTCCGATATTTGCCCGTTTTTATAAAATTCAAATACATTTTTTAGCCCTATAGAAATGTTGTTCGTTTGATTCCCTGAAGCTGGAGGCATCATCATTACACGTGAACTAACGTTACTATTTCCTGTTCCATTTTCATTGTTATTTGTATTTTGAGCAATTTTTTTACTTAAAGAAGATGGAGTAGGGGAAGCAATAGATTTAGTATTATTTGTATTAATTTGGTTTTGAGAATTTTGATTTATTTGATCTAACCCTTGTATTGTGGCTAAACCTCGAGTATTTTCTCTTGCTTGATTTTTAAAATATATCCCACCACTGCTCAAAATAATGACAAGACAAATAGCCATAGCGTAATAAGCTAAGTGATTTCTTTGAAAAAATGAAACAAAAGAGTAAGGGCTTTTAATTGGTTCTTGTTTTGTATGTGGAGTACTCAAAAGGCTCTCAAGTATTTGAGTTTTTTCCGAAACAGTCATCTTTATATTTTGGATTTCTTCTATCCCAATTTTTTTCTCTTTTTCTTCCATCCCATTAAAATTTTAATTAATAATCATTTTGCTTTTTACTTTTGCCCGTAGAATTTTTAACGGGACAAGTTTTATTTATTGATATTATAACCGGTTATTTTTCTTAATTCTTCTAGGCCTCGATTGATTCGAACAGAGCAAGCATTTTCTGATATTTCTAGTATTTTACCTATTTCTTTTGGTGATAAATCTTCTACAAATCTTAGGTATACAGCATCCTTATAACTTGGAGCAAGTTCACTGATTTTTTCTAAAATAAATCTACCCTCTGCTCCAACCTCTATTTCGGCTATCGTTTTTTTATCCAACAAATCATATGGCTCATCATCTTCTCCCATCATTCCTTCTAGGGAGATACTTTTTTTCTTGCGATACCAGTCGATGATAAGGTGCTTGGCTATTGTAAAAAGAAAAGCTCTTTCATTTAATATTTTTTCTTCTTCTTGCAGACTTTTCCAAAAACGTAAAAAAGTTTCTTGAGTTAAGTCTAAAGCTTGTTCTCTGTTTGATACTCGAATTAAACAGAATCGAAAGATTACATCTGACTCAATTTCATATGTTTTTTTAAATGTTTCAGTAATACTTGTTTTCATATAGTGTGACGATTAGGTTCCACTTTTCTTACTTTTATTCTATAATCTTATCATACAATAAAGTGGGGTAGATAACCACATATGTAAGAAATCTATATTCGCATACGTCTAGCTAATTGTAAGTATTATTAGTTAAATATAAAATATATGAAAAAAATAATGTCATCTTTGTTTTTATTGGGTTTTCTATTGTTTCCAGCGTTTTCTAGGGCTCAAACGATAGTTGCTGATCCATTGCCAAATCAGGACCAATGTGTGAATATTGTGAACAATCTTAGATATCGAGATCGAGATATCTATAAAAATGGCGAAGTTTCAATTTTGCAAGATTTTCTACAAACTCAAAATTATTTAAATAATGAGCCGACTGGATATTTTGGTTTGCTCACTTTTAAAGCCGTAAAGGATTTTCAAAGGTCAAATGGCATTAGTCCTACTGGATATGTGGGAGCGACAACTAGAGCAAAAATTGCAAACATAACTTGCAATGGAGTATCTCAAGAAGAAGTTTGTTGTGAAATTTTTGGTTATGGTGCCTATATGATTAAAACACAGTCAACTTATGAAATGATGCCAAGAAATAAATGTATCCCTGTGACAAACTATGTTGGTGGTGGTAGAAATATTGTCGATAACAATTATTGCAAAATGAACTCTCCAACTCCTGTTACAGTTATTTCTCCTAATGGGGGAGAGATGTTTTATAAAGGTAATTATCAAACAATAAGTTGGAAGGATAATACAACTTATTCTTGCCCCAATATGGCATTGTGCTTACCACCAGCCTTACAGTATGATATTACTTTACTTCACTACACTCCTCCTTGTGTTTCTAACTATTGCCCTTTGGCAGTTATGGCTCCATATACTATCGCCCGCGGAGTATTTGGATCTTCATATAATTGGCAAGTTGGTAGTGTTATGCAAGATGGAAGTATTGTCTCAGATATATCAAGTGGTTTGTATAAAATAAGCATATGCAAATCAGGTACAAGTGAGTGTGACACAAGTGATAGTCCATTTACAATTCAATAGAAATTTTTAAGTTAAAAGCAAAAAAGATGTCCCCAGTTGACATCTTTTTTGCTTTCCTATATACTCATCTAATCGGTATGATAATTATAAAAAACAAGTTAAAGAAGCGGTAATAATAGACGTTTTCTTTTGTCTATTAACCGCCTTAAAGCGGTTTTTTATTTGGTAAGTATTCATGAATCTTTGAAAATTTAAATCTTGTCATGGCTTTCGGGGTCTTTTATATGCCATAGGCAAGAAATTAGTTTTAAGGAATTTTTTATGCTCGAGCGGTCGAGATGATAATTTTTTAAAGCTTCGTTTTATCCTGATGTAATGTCAGGATTGTGGTTTTCAAATTTCTTAACAGGAAATTTAAGGGCGTACGGTGGATGCCTTGATTTTAAGAGGCGATGAAGGACGTGGCGTTGCTGCGATAAGCTTCGGGGAGGTGCTTAGCTACCTTTGATCCGGAGATTTCCGAATGGGGAAACCCTATCAAGTAAACCTTGATAACTTTAGCGTTTATCGTTAAAGAGCATACCCTGGGAAGTGAAACATCTCAGTACCAGGAGGAAAATAGACAAATATGTATTTCCTAAGTAGCGGCGAGCGAAAAGGAAGAAGCCCAAACCGTAGTCGCAAGATTACGGGGTTGTAAGGTAACAATTTTTATTTAATTAGAGAAGAGTCAAAAAATAAATTATTAGTTGAAATTGCTGGAAAGCAATACCGTAGAGGGTGATAGTCCCGTAAGCGAAAATAATTTATCTCTTTTATTGTTATTCTTGAGTACCCCAGGACATGAATGGCCGGGGGGAATCCAGCGGAACTAACCGCTAAGGCTAAATACTCTTAAAAATCGATAGTGAACAAGTACCGTGAGGGAAAGGTGAAAAGCAGCCCGATTAGGGCGGTGAAATAGACCTGAAACCGTATGTCTACAAGGAGTTGAAGTTCGTCTTCGGATGAACGACAGCGTGCCTATTGAAGAATGAGCCAACGAGTTTATTCATACTGCAAGGCTAAGCTGGCTAAAACAGCGAAGTCAAAGGGAAACCGAGTGTTAATAGCGCGACTAAGTAGTATGCATAAGACCCGAAGCAAGGTGAGCTTGCCATGAGCAGGTTGAAGTTTGTCGAAAGACAAATGGAGGACCGAACCGGTAGATCGTACAACGTCTTCGGATGACTTGTGGTAAGGAGTGAAAAGCTAATCGAACCTTGTAATAGCTGGTTCTCTCCGAAATAGCTTTAGGGCTAGCGTCGTATTTACCCTCTGGGGGTAGAGCACTGGAAGGATTCAACAGGGAGCAATCTCGTGAATCCTATCAAACTC
>Ga0194053_10001156_pt1 | contig 17393 bp, 9 predicted proteins | sample SepL228m_MetaG_FD_161684 | JGI IMG/M metagenome (GOLD analysis project Ga0194053, IMG submission 161684) | Anoxic zone freshwater microbial communities from boreal shield lake in IISD Experimental Lakes Area, Ontario, Canada - Sep2016-L227-8m | ecosystem: Environmental > Aquatic > Freshwater >... | reverse complement strand
CTTCATATTATCCACCGGAACCCGGCCGGCCATTACCGGGAAACCCCATTGTTCAGAAATGTCGTTGGCCAGGCTGATCTTGAGTTTATCCCTACCTTGTATCCAAAGGTGAATAGTTCGCGTGAAAACATCCACATTGTCATCCGAAACAGGGAATTGGGTTTTCAGCAGATCAACTACGTGAGCAGCTTTTCTCGAAAAACAGGGTAAAAGGTTAACCGAAAGATCCAGATCGTAGGCAAAGCGGTGGTTCAGATAGTACCTTGAGAGGGCGGCGCCACCCGAAAGATAAAACGGTCCGAAATGGCCCGACAGGGAGTTTAAAACTTCATCCTGCAGCGCATAGAGTCCGGCGTAATTTTTCGCTGTTGCTGGCATTTTTGTCTGATCAGGGTGTGGCAGGCCATGCGTTCATGCCTTCAACCGGATAAAACTACGCTTTTTTACAATTCCATACTCCTTTTTACAAATCCTTACCTGTATATTTTGGAAGAAGGCTGCCCTGCCTTTTCATTTGTCCTATAACCGCTAACATGATTGCTACCCCTTAAAGCGGTTCAATGGTTAACCTTCTATCTGGTTGGCGTTTTGGAAACAGCAGAAAATTCAATACAGACCTTCCATGATATAATCAGGTTACGGAAAGAAGCAGAAGAGAATATATTAACAACACTTGGAAAGAAAGTCCCTCTCGCTCTGCAACTCATTCAATACTTATACACAAAGCCCATTGCAGATGCCCCTGAATTAGCCAAAGTGCTAAATGTCAATATTTCGACTGTCCACCGGTTAATTCAGGATTTTGAGAAACTCAGTGTTCTTAATGAAAAAACCGGATACCGGAGAAACCGGATTTTCGTTTTTGAAGTATATTAAAAACAGTTTGTGAGGTAATTGATATCGGTCTGCTATTTTTCCCAAACGACTGTGCCCGGTTTGACATCCCGTGAATTTCCGCCAACCATGATGGTAAATTCACCCGGCTCCCAGTCATATTTCAGCTCGGAATTGTAAAACTTTAGCTCTTCAGGCGTGATGGCGAAGCTGACGTCTCTGGATTCCCCTGCTTTCAGGAAAACCCTTTGAAAACCTTTCAACTCCTTCACCGGCCTTGTAATACTGCCCACCATGTCGCGGATGTACAGCTGAACAACCTCTGCCCCGTCATATTTTCCCGAATTGGTCAGCTGTATGGTTGCCATTAATTTCTGATCTCCGGCCAACTTCGTCTTATCCAGCTTCAGGTCACCATAGGTGAAAGCCGTATAACTCAATCCAAACCCGAAAGGATAAAGCGGATCATTGGTAACATCCAGGTAATTGGAAAGATATTTGTGAAACCACTCCTTTTCTGCAAGCGGCCGTCCTGTATTTTTATGGTTGTAATAAAGCGGGATCTGCCCGATATTCTGAGGGAAGGTTACAGGCAACTTGCCGGAGGGACTGACTGCACCGAAAACAACATCGGCAATGGCATGGCCTGCTTGCGTTCCGCCGAACCAGACATTCAGGATGGCAGGAATATTCTTTTGTTCCCAGTTTATCGTCAGTGGTCTTCCGGTGAACAACAGCATGACCACCGGCTTGCCTGTTTTCAGCAAGGCCTCCAGCAGTTCTTTCTGGCTTCCGGGAAGTGACAGGTCTGTCCTGGAGGCGCATTCTCCGCTCATTTCCGCAGGTTCTCCTACGGCGGCAACGATCACATCGCATGTTGAAGCGACCGCGACAGCCTCTTCAATCATCTCCTTCGGCGTACGTGTGTAGTCGCCGACCGACTCGCCAAAGTTTATCCTTGCGTCCAGCTTGGGATCATCCACGAAATTTGTTCCCTTTGCATAGACGACCTCAGCCTGGCCACCAACCGCCTCCCTGAATCCCTGGAGCAGTGAGACGGATTGCTTATGATCTACAGCAACGCTCCACATGCCGGCCATATTACCCGGGCTGTTTGCCATGGGTCCGATCAGGGCAATTTTTCCCTTTTTGGCCAAAGGCAGAAGCTGGTTGTCATTTTTCAAAAGGACAAAGGTCCGCGTTGCAATATCGCGGGCAATCTTGTTGTGTTCCGGTGTGAAAATTTCAGTTTTGGCGCGGTTCGCATCGCAGTAGCGGTAAGGATCATCAAAAAGCCCCAGCTTGTATTTGGCTTCCAGAATCCGGCGACAGGCCTGGTCGATCTGCGCCCCGGTAACTTTACCCTCTTTGAGAGATTTTTTGAGCGTATTCAGGAAACCTTCACTCGCCATGTCAAAGTCAACACCGGCCCTTAACGCCAGGGCGGATACGGTCTGCAGATCGCCCATTCCATGCTCGGTCATCTCACCGATCGAGGTGTAATCGGTCACTACAAAACCATTAAAACCCCACTGATCACGCAAAACATCGGTCATCAGCCATTTGTTTCCGGAGGCAGGGATTCCGTCAACTTCATTGAAGGAGGTCATGACACTTCCAACACCTGCCTTGACCGCGGCACGGTAAGGCGGGAAATATTCATTGTACATGCGCAAACGGCTCATGTCGATGGTGTTGTAGTCACGGCCGCCCTCTGCGGCGCCATACAAACCAAAGTGCTTGACACAGGCCATGATCGTGTTGTTCTTTGAAAGGTCGTCACCCTGGAATCCATGAACATAGGCTTCGGCGGCACATGAACCCAGATAAGCGTCTTCACCTGCCCCTTCGGCAATGCGTCCCCAGCGCGGATCCCGGGCGATATCAACCATGGGTGAAAAGGTCCAGCAAATCCCGTCAGCACTCGCTTCAATGGCTGCGATCCGGGCAGTCTGCTCCATCGCACCAACGTCGAATGAACTCGCAAGTGCCAGTGGGATGGGAAAAGTGGTCTGATACCCATGTATTACGTCCATTCCGAACAGGAGGGGAATCCTGAGGCGGCTCTCTTCAACAGCCACCTTCTGAACGTCGCGGATCTTCTGCACCGATTTAATGTTCAGCAGACCGCCAATTTTACCCTCGATGATCTTCTTGCCGATCTCGGAACCGGATGCCTGCCCTGTAACGATATCCCCTGATGGGTGCAAATTCAACTGCCCGATTTTTTCTTCCAGGGTCATCTTCTTCATCAGATCATCAATAAAACGGTTCATCTTCGGGTTGGCTGGCAGTTCCTTGTTTTGTGCATTCACAACCATGAAATTCATCACCAGAAAGGTGGTCAGTAAAAAGAATCCAGTTCTCATGTTTCGAAAAATTATTTGATCAATTCAGGTTTCATAGCTTTTTGCCAGATTGCATTTGGTCAGATGATGAAAAAACATCTTTTATCTTGCATATTTCCGGGAGAGCACCAAGATTATTCCGATGTAATTAATGGACACAACACACTCACGCCATTTTCATTTATCGCTTCAATGGTAAAATAATAGGTTTTTTCTTTATCCATGGTTTTAAGCCAATATTCATTGGCGCTGTGTACCATGATGCAATTGTACAACTTATCCGGTTCAGTTCCCATGAAAATATTATAGGCATCCGCATCGTCGACCGGACTCCATTTCAGCCAGGCGCTGCGTTTGTCTTTCTTCGTCCTGAGCACTTTGAACTCTCTGACAGGCTCCGGTTTTTTACCCGATCCATGCCCAAAGATCCGGAATCCGCTGATGGCGAATTTCCCGGTTGGCATGTGGATGTTCACCAGTTTCAGGTAGCGGGTTTTGACCGGCCTGGCCAATTCGACATAGTCATGCGGAACATCCGTCTGATTCAAGCCTTTGTCGACAAGCAGATTCCAATTTTCCCCGTCTGCAGATTCGAAGATCCTGTATTGATGGAAAACTCCGGTCGATTTACCCAGAAATGCCGCATCCTGGTCAGCATAATTTACCTGCACAGCCATAACCGTGGAAAGATCCCCCAGGTCGGATTGGATCCATTCGTTTTCGTTGGCAGTAGCGGCAGACCAGTAAGTCTTGATGCTCTCATCCACTGCAAAATTGGCATGATACCGGCCATAAGTGGACGATACGGTTACCGGTTTCTGATAATTGAGAAGCATCCATCCTGTAAAGCAGCTTTTCAGATGATCGGCTTCGCCCGTTGGCAGATAGGCCGGATAATCGCCAAACGCCGTATTGCAGTACATTACCCCATCGTCATCAAAACCTGCGGGCCAGATGCCGATCCGGCGTTCAAAATTGTTTTTCACCGAGATGGCCATGGTTGAAACATGCCAGTAATTGCCCCACTTGTCCCGGAACGTGGCCCCATGCCCGGCACCACGCGCAAAACCACCGGGCTTGTAGCTGAATGGCATCGACTGGGGCTTGAATGGGCCCAGCGGACCATCTCCCACAACCACGCCATCGGCATATCCGCTGAATTCCGTTCCCGGAGCACCATATTGCAGATAATACCGGCCCTTGTTTTTTGTCATCCAAGGCCCTTCAATGAAAGGATCGAGAAAGGTATCGTCCATGTTTTCTCCAAAACGCTGCCACCCGTAACGCCAGGGTTCAAGAATGTACATCTCCTTACGGTTCGTGAGCAGCTGCATGGTCTTTCGGTTCAGTTCAACTCCGTAAACAGGGTATTGATTGCTGCTTCCGTTGTACATGTAAAACCGGCCATCGTCATCCGTGAAAAAGGCGGGATCCCAGCCCCCGACTGCAAAAGAGTCAACCAAAGGCTTCCATTCATCTGCCTTCGGATTGGTGCTCATCCAGATGGTAAAATTGCTGGTGTAGGTCGATCCGAAAACAAGCATGGTATCGCCAATGATTCCAACAGCCGGGGCACAAAGTTCATCGTAGCCTTCGTTCCACAGCCGCAGAAATTTCCTGGGGATGAAATTCCATTTTAACATGTCAGGGCTCCACCAGTATCCCCCTTGATTGGTCGAAAATAAAAAATAATCGCCCTCGTAATTCACGATCACAGGGTCTGCTGTTGCCCGGTGCCTGCCCCATTCGCTGAAATTGGGAATGGGGCTGTAGCCGTAATCGATATTTACCGGGTTGCAATAGGTTTTTTGCTGCGCCCTGGCAGAAAATGACAGAACCAGGAGAAGCATTGCCCAGGTAGTACCAAACAGTATCGTGATTTTTTTCAAGGCAGCACGTTTTGGGATGTGATATCCAAAAATACCAAAAAAAAGAGGATGTCCTAAACGTCATCCTCTTTTTGAATCGAAAAAACAGAATCTATTTCTTCTTTACATTGTAAAGCTTTTTAACGTCTTCTGCGGTAATAGTCCGCTTGAAGAAATGCATTTCGTCATAGAGACTGAGATCGGAGAAGTGCTCCCAGATGGTGAAGGTCGGCTGACCCGAAGCAATGGAAATTGAAGTACAGCCGGTCCAGTCAATTTTCGTTTTAAGTGAAAGTCCCTTCACGGTATCACCATTCACATAGATCTTGACATAGTTTGGCGAAATGGCTAAAGCAAAATGGACCCAATCTTCACTCACCGTGATGGTGGTAAATGGATTGTCCCAGGCATCCACTGTTCCGATACCTACGTTGAGACCGACATTCTGTTTTGTAGCAGTTCCTTCCCGGAAGAGCCTGAGGCCGAATTTTCTTTCGGCATCCGTGCCGGTACCCGGAGGACCAATGACCACAACTCCAGCTCTGACGGGAGTAGGATTTATCTTCATCCAGAATGCAAAACTGAATTCATCTCCAATTACACCATCTGAAGGGTAGGTTACATAAGCATCGGTTGCTCCGGCATAGGCATCATTTTTCTTACCCGGAGCGAAACTCGGTGTTCCAACAACACCCGCCGCCGTGTAGCCAATATAATTGAGGTAGGTGCCGTCGAATGGCAGGTAAATGACCTCTCCTTCCATCGGATCGTAGGGTGGAGCGGTCACTTTTTTAAAGTTAGAGGTCTTGGTGGTACTTTTATCTGTTGCATCCACTGCATTGACCGTCAGGATATGGTCTCCGTCGAGCAAATGGTTATAAACCAGGTTCGGGGCCATTCTCCGGTAGTCGGTAAAGGTAGTGTAGCTCGCCAGTTCGGTGCCGTCCAAGGTAACGGTGACGGATTTGAGTTCGATATCATCTGAAGCCGAAAATTTGAAGGTAACAACACCTACTGAATCAGGGGAGAGAACTATTTTTCCATCGAGTGGCTCAGTGATCTCAACGACCGGAGGTTCCAGGTCAGGACCGGGCGCAACATAGTTTATAGGGTCGAGGCCCTTTCTGCATGACACAGCCAAGACTGTGATCAGACAAGCAAACAATATATATTTTAACGATTTCATGTTATATATTTTAAATGTTCAACTATTCAGAGAGCTATTGACGAAGGATTGGAAGCTGATCCACCTGGTTCTGAGGATAAGGAAGGAAGGTTTTATCCGTTGTAAATGTCCTTCCTTCATAACTCAGCTCGTTGATCCTGCCAAGTCTGACCATATCATAAAAGCGGGTTCCCCACTCCATGGCAAGCTCGGCGAACTTTTCATCCATCACCTGGTCAAGGGTTACTCCTGAAAGCAGGGGCAGGCCAGCCCTTGATCTGACGGCATTGACTGCCTCATCTGCAGATCCGGCAGCCCCGGAAGCTCCCTGGGTGAGCGCTTCGGCATACATGAGAAGCACTTCAGCATAGCGGATACACTGGAAGTTTTTATTGGTTCCATAATTAACTCTGCCAGCGGTCAGCTGATCGGTTGGAAGATAATGCTTTCCGCTGCAGAACATCTCGCGGGCGAAATCATTGATCTTGTCCCCCGAAGGAGTAATATTCGAGATCCAGGATGGCAGCGTGGCATACTTCGGATCTTTTTTGATCTCTGCAATACCCCTGTCGGTGAAAAGCACGCTGGTCTGCAACCGGATATATTCACCCCGGTCAAGCATGAATTTTATCCACTTCATGCTGGGTTCCCAGAAGCCCCATCCGTCGGCTGAACCTTCCACTTTGGGAGTCCATCCCTGGGGTCCGAAGAATCCGAACAGGTAATAATAGTTGTCACCTGACCCTTGTCCAAGGTCGGAATACTGCATCTCCATGAGATTTTCATTGTTCAGCTTGCCTTTGAGCTTGAAAAGCTGATAAAAGTCGGGTTCAAGTGAAAACCTTGAGGAATTGATGATTTCACCGGCAGCATCGGCCACAGCCTGATATTGTTTTAATTCGAGGTTGGCCAGTGCCTTGATCGCATAAGCCGTATACTTGGTTACCCCGCCCGGGAGATCTCCGCGTTCATTGGGCCTTATGGCCGGCAAATTCGGAATTGCTTCATCCATCCAGCCTGAAATGGCCTTCATGATATCATCCTTTTTGGTAAGCGGAACGGTTAGCATTTCAGACGGGTCGGAGGATGGAGGTATAGGCAGACTTCCCCACACACGGCTCAGCTGGAACATCCACCATGCCTTTAAAACTTTCGCCTCAGCCTTATACTGCTCAGCCAGTGCCTTATCGGGAGCATACTCTTTGTAAAGATCGATCTGTTCAATGGCTGAATTGGCAGTGATCATGTAGGAATAATAATCCTGCCACAACGCATTGTACATCCAGTAATCCTTGTTGTAATTGTACCTGTCGGTCTCTGAAAAATCCTGCTGGTCCCCTAATCCACCGGCATTCACATCATCCCCGCGAACAGAGATGAGCGGAAAATCGGACCAACCAAGGTCGACCATATTTTGTTTTTCATACAGCCCGATGAGCGGCAGTTTCATATTATCACTCTTGGTATAATCGGTTTGCTGAGTGAAGGATGTATTTTCAGGCGGTTCATTGAGGTACTTGTCACACCCAGTTATACCAACCAGGAGAAATAGTGCCAAGGTACTTGATATGAGATATTTATATGCTTTCATACGTAAATAATTTAAAGATTAGAATTTAACATTCAGACCAACTGTATAAACTGCTGCAACAGGATATGTTTGATTATCCCAGCCGTTGGCAACTTCCGGAGTAAAACCATTGTATTTGAAAATGGTCAGAGGACGTTCGGCTGTTAAAAAGATCCTGGTTTCAGGGAAATTACCTTTCAGCCAACTTTTGCTCTGAAGGGTATAACCTAACTGAATGTTCTGAATCCTGAAGAAAGATCCGTCTTCGACAAAGAAATCGCTCATTTTCTGGTTCCAACCTTTGCGCAAACCGGCTGATGAAGGATATTTGTCGGAGGTTCCTTCGCCATGCCAGCGATTTACTGCTAAGTCGGCATCCATGTTTCCATCGTTTGTCCAGATGACTTCACCGCGTTTGCGGTTGAGGATTTTATTTCCTATCTGACCATACACACTGACTGAAAGGTCGATGCCCATGTACTTCAGATTGATTTCACCACCATAGGTGAAACTCGGGAAATAGGAGCCCAGGATTACCCGGTCATCATCGTCAATCTTTCCGTCACCGTTCTGGTCAACATACTTGAAATCGCCCGGGACGAGTCCGTTCGAAATAGCAACAGGATCCGCGTCAATTTCGGCCTGATTCTGGTACACGCCGGCAACCTGGCGGCCATAGAAGGCCATCAGCGGCTGACCAACATAGGTACGCTGACGGAATTCAGCAGTGCCGCCGTCGATATAATCCTGCCCGTAAAGATCGGTCGCCTGATTTTTCAGGGTGGTGATATTGGCACCAATGCTATAGGAGAATTTGCCGTTTAACGCCTGATCACTCCAGTTAAGGGCCAACTCAATACCTGAGTTCCTGATGGAGCCGACAGGTTTTAAGACGCTGCCGCCAACCAGCGGAATCTGAACCGGAATAGCCGCATTTTTTGTTGTACGGTTGTAATAGTCGAAATCAGCTGACAGCCTGTTGCTGAGAAACTTCGCCGTGAAACCGGCATCGAACTCCTGGGTCATCTCCCATTTGAGTTCCGAGTAGCTGTTGGTTACAACCGTTCCGCCGTATACGACACCACCCATGGTGGTATTGACAACGTAAGTTGTATAGGCTCCGTCGCTGGCCTGGATCTTGTCGTTTCCAAGTTGTCCCCAGCTTCCCCTGATTTTGAAATAGGGCAATGCCTTTATGTTTTTCAAAAAATTCTCTTCGGTGATTACCCAGCCCACACCTACTGTTGGGAAGTATCCCCATTTTTGCTGGTATTTATTACTTCCATCAGCACGCATCGTGGCATAAAGCAAATATTTTTCCTTGTAGTTATACGCAATCCTTCCGAAATAGGACATGCCATACTGAGCCCCTCCGTTGTCGTTGACTGCTTCAACAGGAATGACCGTCGACTGGTTAATGTACCAGGATTGTTCCATGCCTGTAGGAAAATTCTTTCCCTGGGCCGTAAGCATGGTGAAGGTCTCATTCTTGAATGAAGTACCGCCCATCACAGTCAGGTTGTGTTTCCCAAAGCTTTTTGTGAAGGTGAGCACATTGTCCCAGATCCAGTCATTGTAATTCGTAAAAAAGCGTGTGATGGTCGCATCCGGGTTCTGGAAGCTGTTGCCGATGAACCAGGGTAAATTGACCATTCTCTGATCGATTGACTGAAAACTGTAATTGTAAGTCGTTTTAAAGGTCAGCGTTTTCGGGATCAGGGTGAAATCCAGATAGAAATTGGCGAGCAACTTCTTGATTTTCATGCGGTCTATATTATTATCCATGTTGGGAAATGGATTCTGACCACTTCTGTATCCCAAATCCTGCGCATTCGAGTAAGCTGTCGGGTTCGCAAGTAAATTCGACGGATCGTACACAGGCATGATCGGTACGGCATAATATGCATCGCTCCAGGCTCCCCCGTAGTTGTTGTATTTTATTGCATTGCTGAAGATGAAATTGCCTCCGACGGTCAGCCATTTGGTGGCCTTGAAATCCACTTTGGTACGCACGTTGAATCTTTCATACTTGTTATCCATTTTCATGATCCCATCCTGCAGGAAGTAATCTCCTCCGATGGCGTATTTTGCTTTATCATTGCCACCGGTAAAACTGAGACTTTGGTTTGTAATCATCGCAGGCCTGAGAATTTCGGCGTACCAGTCGGTATTGGGTTCCGGGATGTTCGGGTCAATATAGCTGCGGCCATAGCGCTGCATGGCGTTCAGGATGAACGATTTGTCAGCTTCAGATCCCGATTCCAGGGCCATCTGGGTAAATTGCTGGGAATTGGCCATTTTCAATACATTCTGGGCAACCTGGTATCCGAAATATCCGTTATAGGTGATTTCAGGTTTCTGGTTGTATGCTCCTGATTTTGTTTCGATCAGAACAACCCCGTTTGCAGCCCTCACGCCATAGATAGCGGATGCGGAAGCATCCTTCAATACAGACATGGAAGCGATATCGGATGGAGAAACAAAGTCAATGTTATCGTAGAACATTCCATCAACCACGTACAAGGGCGCTTCGTTTTCCCTTCCGGGGAATGAGCCGACTCCACGGATCCGAAGCGTAGGAGAATCACCGGGACCACCGGCCGATACCACCTGCACACCCGCAACTTTTCCCTGCAAGGCATTGATGGGCTGCGAGGAGGGTGTTTTGCTTATCTCATCGGCTTTCATCGTCACGATGGATGAAGTAAGATCCTTTACCTTTGAACTGCCGTATCCAACGACAACCACTTCCTGCAAGGAAGTTTTTGAAGGAACCATTTGTACTTGGAAAGTCAATTGGTTGCCAATAAGAATTTCCTGTTTCTCATATCCTACATAGCTAATCACCAATATGTTGTCACCCGAAGGAATCTTCAGGGTAAACTTACCATCCATGTCGGTCACAACGCCAATGGAGGTTCCTTTGATCAATACCGATGCACCAGGCAACGACTCACTCGTAGATCGTTCAGTTACGGAACCACTAATGCTCCTTTCCTGCCCGAATGCTGCAGTACAAGCGATGGCCAGCAACAGCAAAAACATGCTCTTGAACCAACCCATGACTTGTTTTCGTGGTAGATTGTTCTTCATAACTTTTTTTTTATTTAAGGTTGTCAGGTAATTTGTTGAATGCTCCTGTGTTCGTTAATTAATTCATTGACATTAATTGCATTAATTGAAAAAAACAAACACATTTTAAAAACGAATTGCAAGTTAAAAAAAATAAAATACAAAAAAGCAAATTTCTACAAGAGAATGTAACGTCATTCCTTGATAAATTTCAGGGATGTCAACTGAGTCCCGTCGTAAAGGCTGACATGGTACAGGCCGCTCACCAGGTCATTTACAGGCAGCTGGATTTCATTGCGGCTGAGATTTTCAAAAATCCTTACTTGCTGACCAAGTAAACTGGTGATGATGATTTTGGAAACGTTTTTTGTATTTACAATGTTCAGCACATCTTTAACGGGGTTAGGAAAACATGAAACAGGAGCTGTCAGGTTGTGATCCTGGATGCTGCTTGATGAATCCGCAACAAATCCAATGGCATCGAGGGCCGGCTTGATCTCCGGGTTTGCCATAAAAAGCCGCCAGAGCAACCCTGTACGGGAATTCTCGATCATGTCAATGATCGGCCCCTGGTCAATCGCCAGATAGGATGTTGCATACCAGTTTTTCTTCAGGTTAAAGGCATCGAAAAAACCAAAATTCCCCCAGATTTTATTGCTTCGGTCACGGTAAAAGTGCTTCAGCGCTGCCTTTGATTCGTCAGGTGCATACGGCATGGCAGATAATGCCGCCGAAGGGGTGATGGTTCCGTTATCACTGGAAGTAATGGGTTCGTGAACCGCGTACCCGTCAGGGTCGTCACTGGCCGTCAATCCCCAGCAGGAGGCGCTGTAGCCGGGGTAATTCAGCGGGTTATCCTTGCAGTAAGCCTGGTCAACCAGCGTGATGTTCCTGTTGTTTTTAAAGTAATTGGTGTAATCGTCGCGTTTATACCGCGGATCGAATCCGAGAAAAGAGTAATGTGTGAAGAACAGCGGCCCGCCATAGTCCCATCCCACATCCAGTTTATATCCATAAAAAGTCCCCCCGTTCCTGTAGTAGGAAGCTCCTGCCCAGCCGGTTTTCCATAGAGAAGCCGGGACTCCGTGCGTCGGAGAGGCAATGGCCAGGATGTAAATGATCATGGCTTCATTGAATCCGCGGATCTGCATGTTGATGGCCCAGCCGTAATCAGGCGACCAGTGCCAGTAAAGTACATTGCTGTTGTTCTTGCGGTACCAGTTCCATTCAACCGCCTGCCATAGCTCCGTTGTCAGATCCCTGACCTGCTGTTCCTGCGTATTTTGCTGATCAAAATACTGCCTGACAGCCAATAGCCCCTGGATCATGAATGCCGTTTCGACCAGGTCCCCCCCGTCGTCCTCTGTTCCGAAAGGGATCACTTTTCCTGTGCTGCCATTGATCCAGTGAGACCAGGCACCATGGAACCGGTCGGCATTCTTCAGAAAATTAAGGATCTTCAGCATGCGTTCCGATCCCTGTGTGCGCGAGATGAAACCGCGCTCAATTCCGACGAGGATGGCCATGACACCAAATCCTGACCCTCCGGTCGTTACAACATCTCCCGAACCAAGCCTCTCCCTGATCATGCCTGATGCAGGATGAGCATAATCCCAGAAATACCTGAAGGTGGCTTCCTGTAACATATCCATCAGCTCATCATCCGTCAGGACCCGGGTACTTGCAGTGACTGTATCAGAAGGAGGTGATGGCTGGTTGACATCATTCAGAGCCTTTAAATAATAGTCAATGGGCGTATTATGACTCATCGTTTTAACATCATCCGTAAACATGCATATGTCGGTGTCAGCCATTCCTACACGCGTGAAAGTCGCACCTCCGTTGGTCGACCGGTAAATCTCATATCCGCCTACATTTGATTCCGGATTGGGCGTCCAGGAGAGGAAAATGTGATTTTCATATCCTTTTGCCACAACGCCTGTCGGTGCAGATACGGGCGGCGAAACACCTCCCCCTTTGTACACCCTTACATCATCGACGTAAATGGTGTGCTCCGCTCCGTCAGCTGCGTCCTGCGTATAACCAACTGTTTTTATCGCGGTGTAATCCACCGGATCACCCGCAGTGAGGAAAATGTTCATGGGCATTTTGATCTGGGTCCAGATCCCCGGCTGGAGATCACCGGTGTAAGGAGAGATGCTGAAAAACGAGGACTTCGTGTTGCTGACATCTTCAAAAAAAACCTTCGGCAGGTAATTCTTTGCCAGTCCCGTCTCAGACCTGAAGAAAAAAGTAAGGGTATCCGCTGTGGATATGTCTTTTGCAGTCCAGTCCAGTCCGGCAGCAATCGCATACCAGTTACCCCCGGCTACCGAAGTCCAGTGAAGTTTGAGCGAGTTGAGGCCCTGCTGGGCCGGTATGACAGATTCAACCGGAAAACGGGGTCCTCCGCTCTGGATGATCTCAACCGAACTTGGAGCATACTGTTCCATCCAGCTGAATTCGTAATAATCAGGATTTGGGCTGTCCTGGAAATAGAGCCATGTCTGCGCATTCCCGTGCGAAAACGGAAGGATCATCCCCAACGCGATCAGGAATAGAAAAACAAATGTGCTGCTTGTTCGTTGAGGAATATGCTGACGGGTGAAAATATTTTTTTTCATAGAAGCAAAATTAGCAAATCAAATCAGACCGTTATCCATCCTATAATAAATGATCTCGGAATTGTTTTTCAGGTTCATTTTTTTAAGGATGCGGGTACGGTAAGTGCTGACAGTACGGTCGCTGATGCCACGCTTTTCGCCAATTTCGATCAATGATTTTCCTGAACCCAGCATGCACATCACGTCGAATTCACGGTCGGAAAGGCGCTCATGCGGTCATCAGATTGCCTGAGATAGGTCATTTCAATAACTGAGATAATGTATTTCCCTTTCAGGACAAGGTATCTGACAGGGGAAAAGTGTTTATTGAAATTAATAAATCAAGGTGTAACCATCACAAATGTACATCAAACTTCATTATAAAGTGAAGTTAGATATACATTTGTATTCCAATCCAACCTGTTGTATATTTGGATTAGATAATTTCAAATCATGAACTCATCTGCAAACTCGCTAAAAAGTAAAGCCTTTGTGGTCATCGCATTGGCTGCAGTACTCGCATCGGCGCCTGCACTTTCACAGAACTTCATCTGGCAGAATCCACTTCCGCAGGGAAACCAGCGGTTTGCGGGAAAACTCCTTGTAAAGTAAGTTCTTATGTGGAAATAAGCGATCAAAAAGGCAATCCGGTTAAAAGTGATAAAAATGATATATATGTCCCAACCCGTTTCAAAATCAAAATCCCTTGTGAAGGCCATCATCGAAAAGAGCAGCCTGAAGCAGGAAGTATACCTGAAAACACTGGACGTCTTCAACACCTTCAAGCATGAAAGTGAAATATTTGTGAAGTCGAATGCTGCTGCCTTCAAAAAGGCTCCTTTCCCATTGTTGTTTGAATACAGTGACCGCAGCAAGTTTGAATTCCAGCTCAAGTTCGGATCCGACGTCCTTATTTTTTTTATGCACTCGAATGTCTTTGAGATCCCCCGCGATCACCTGATGATGAAAAGCAGTTATATCCGTGAAGACAAAAGCCGGTCCTATTGCGGCATTATTCACATATTCAACTTTTTAGCAGATTCATTCAGATATAACCGCACGAATGATCTCGGATATTGTATCGGGCGAATCTTTGTGAACAGTGAAAACCACTATTTTACCGAAGGAAAACGTGAAATCGGGTTGCTGTATAATAATTTTCCGGGCAGCAATCTCGACCGGAAGGCGATTCAGACCATCCTTCAGTCCTCCATTTTATATACCCTGAATTTCGACCTGTTGACTCCCCCCTACGACAATATCAAGGAAGTTACCGTGGCTGAAATGCAAACCACACTCGATTCCATGTTGATCCGCACCGGCAAAAGACTTGGCTACCGGTTTCAGGCTGATCTTGAATAATCAGTTTCTGTTGAATGAACAGGCCAATGGTTAAACAAAAAACACTTCCAGCAGAAGTTCCCTGATGGATGCATAGGTATGGGTCAGAATGCAGTGAATGGCATTGGGAGAGGTCCATTTTACAAGAAATATACCCTCGCTTGTCTGCGGCTTTAACACCTGGGCACTGTCAGCCTCCATCTCAAACCACCAGGTTTGCTTGAGTATTCTTTTGTCTTTCAGCTTGTATATATGCCAGGTACTGGTAAGATCACGCGTGATTTTGACTGATTTCAGACCTGTTTCCTCTCTGACTTCGCGGATGGCAGCTGTGCCTGCTGATGATGGATGCGGCGGAAATTCAGCCTTGCCGTTAATCAAATCAGCAAACCGGTTGGCATCTGTGGCCGGATCATTCATGTCCTTTTTATCGATTTTTCCCTTTGGCAGGTCCCAGTGTCCCAACCGATGAATGAACAGGTATTCACCTTTTTCGTTTTTCACCAGTCCGCCTGCTGCGGGAATAAATTTAAAAATTGAGACGAAAACCTTGAATGCAGAGGCCCCGTCGAATAATCCTGAATCAGCATGCCATATCCACAGGTTGAGATATTTCTCGTACCTCTCAAAATCCTCATACGCCTCTTTTAAATTTTCTGCAGATTCGTATTTAACAACCATATCGGTCGGCAGTTGGTTTTCCGGAGCGATGGCCGTGAACTGGACAGTACGGTTATTCAGGAATATTTTCATGTTTCAATAATTTGCATTGTAAAATTACGTTTTTTCAATGAATGAAGACCGAAAGAAATTGGCCGAATTTTACTACATTTGCACCCGATTTGCATCCCTAAATATTTTATAATATCGCTATGATATATAACAAAGACATTGCATTTACAACGGCCGAATTACTTTTAAAAATCAAGGCAGTGAAACTCAGCCCAAAAGATTTGTTTACATGGGCATCGGGGATTCAATCCCCTATTTACTGCGACAACCGGATTACGCTTTCTTACCCGGAGATCAGGACATTCATCCGCCAGCATTTTGTTAAGGCAATCCAGGAAAGCAGTTTTCAGCCCGAAGCCATTGCGGGCGTTGCAACAGGAGGGATTGCCCAGGGAGCCCTGGTTGCGCAGGAGATGGGGCTGCCTTTTGCCTACGTCCGTTCAGGGAAGAAAGAGCATGGACTCACCAACCAGATTGAGGGCGAGGTACGTCAGGGACAACGTATCGTTGTCGTAGAGGATCTCATTTCCACAGGGGGATCAAGCTTAAGTGCCGTTCAGGCTTTGCGCGATGCCGGTTGCAATGTAAAAGGCATGGTTGCCATTTTTACCTACAACCTTACCAAGGCCGACAAAGCGTTTAGGGAGGCCAATTGTGACCTGATCACACTTACCGATTATGACCACCTTATTGAAAAAGCGGTGGAGATCGGTTTTATATCAGATTCTGATGTAAAGATTTTACAGAACTTCAAGAAATTACTTAGTTAACGATAAAGTAATTTTTACCCTGAAGAGAATCCCCTGAAATTAAGCAGTTACATCTTCACTATTTTTCCATACCCATTTCCCACTTTAATGAGATAGGTACCCTTTGGCAAACCACTCAGGTTGATCTTCCCGCTGAAGGTGCCTTTGGTTTGTGTTCCAAAGTCCTTGGCCATTACAGCACGGCCGGCAAGGTCATAAACGGTACCCGTCAGGTTTCCTGTTGCTTCGGATGAATAGGTTATGTTCACATAATCTGCAACGGGGTTCGGGTTCAGTTTCAATGATCCATGTGAAACAGGCTGTCCGAGAATAGGTTCGATGCCAACCGGGATCGCATAGGTAGTATCCATCCAGATACCGCGTCCGTAAGAGGCAACGTAAATTACTCCTTTGTTCAGGATATGGTAGTCGGTCAAAATCTGCTGGCGGATTTCAGTTACTGCAACATCTCCGAGATTCTGCATGTCTGGGCCCCAGGTCGGGTTGGCAGCATTCAGATTTGTTGTGCTGAATACGCCAAGTTCGGTACCTACAAAGGCACTGTTGCTGTTACGCATTTCAATTAATCCGCTATAAACGGGAGCCTGAGGAAGGTTGCTTTGTTTCGATGTGAAAGTCGGACTCGGGGCGTTGGCATCCTGGCTATAATAGATGTATGAGTCGTTCCCAAGGTTACCCAGTGTAACGAGAACCTGATTAGAATTGGATGGGTTTATTGAAATGGAGGTAACCATGCGTCCCTGCAGGGCCGGATAGTTAAAGACAGAATCGACCAGCACGCATTGCGAACTGGTTACGTTTGCAGTTGCCGAATCATAGGCATTGAGGAGACCTGTTACGCGGATGAGCCGTCCTTTTTCTGTACCAGCCCAGAGGGTGTTTAAATCAGCGGAGACGGCCATCGTAGAGATATGATCGGTTGTAACGGCATTTTTATAAACGATAAAATATTGAGGTATTTTGTTGAATTTCATCATGTCTTTGGTCATGTGGATACCTTGTCCTGTTTCATGGCTGTTGCCATAGTAAAAGAAACGGTTGGCAATGGGATCTGCAATTGTCAGACTATCTTTAAGAGCAATGGGTTCGG
>Ga0194053_10001154_pt1 | contig 17413 bp, 19 predicted proteins | sample SepL228m_MetaG_FD_161684 | JGI IMG/M metagenome (GOLD analysis project Ga0194053, IMG submission 161684) | Anoxic zone freshwater microbial communities from boreal shield lake in IISD Experimental Lakes Area, Ontario, Canada - Sep2016-L227-8m | ecosystem: Environmental > Aquatic > Freshwater >... | reverse complement strand
CTCCAGCAGGGTGATGCGCTGCCAACTGGTGAACGGATAGCGCAGCTTGTCCACCGGGTGGCCCCAGAGGTTGCGTTCGGATGGGCCGGATTCGGCCGACGTGCCGCCCAGGCCGGCCAGCACCGTCACCACCGCCGCGATCTCGGCGTCGCTGGGGTTGCCCTTGAGCACCCGGATTGCGGCCTCGCCGGCCTCGGTCGCCTCGGTCACCTCGGTCACCTCGCTCACAGGGGAATATTCCCATGCTTCTTCGGCGGGGTCTGGACGAGCTTGCGCTCCAGCAGGCGCAGCGCGCCGGCGATGTATCCGCGGGTGTGCGAGGGCGGGATCACCGCATCGACGTATCCGCGCTCGGCCGCGACATACGGGTTCACCAGGGTGTCCTCGTAATCCCGCTGCAGTTCCAGCCGCAGCGCGTCGACGTCCTGGCCGTCGCGCGCCGCCTCGGTGAGTTGTTTGCGATAGACGAAGCCCACCGCGCCGGAGGCGCCCATCACCGCGATCTGCGCGCTCGGCCACGCGACGTTGACATCGCAGCCCATGTCCTTGGAGCCCATCACGCAGTAGGCACCGCCGTACGCCTTGCGGGTGATGACGGTGATCTTGGCGACGGTGGCCTCACCGTAGGCGTACAGCAGTTTCGCGCCGCGCCGGATGATGCCGTTGTACTCCTGCTCGGTTCCCGGCAGGAAGCCCGGGACATCCACCAGCATGATGATCGGGATGTTGAAGCAGTCGCAGGTTCGAATGAATCTCGCGGCCTTCTCCGAGGCGTTGATGTCCAGGCAGCCGGCGAACTGGGTGGGCTGGTTAGCCACGATGCCGACCGGCCGGCCGTCGACGCGGCCGAAGCCGACGATGATGTTCTGCGCGTAACCCGCTTGAACTTCAAGGAATTCGTCGTCATCGAGAATGCGGGTGATGACCTCATGCATGTCGTACGGCTGGTTCGCCGAGTCGGGGATCAGGGTGTCCAGTTCGAGGTCCTCCTCGGTGAGGTTGTCCTCGATCGCGCCCGGATGCGGTGGCGCGGGATGCCGCGGCGGCTCGGCGTAGTTGTTGGCAGGCAGGTAGCTCAGCAGGTCGCGCACATAGTCGAAGGCGTCCTGCTCGCCGGAGGCGACGTAGTGCGCGGTGCCGGATTTGGACATATGCGTCTGCGCGCCGCCGAGTTCCTCCATGGTGACGTCCTCACCGGTGACGGTCTTGATGACGTCGGGTCCGGTGATGAACATCTGGCTGGTCTCGTTGACCATGACGACGAAGTCGGTGAGCGCGGGGCCGTAGACGTGACCGCCTGCCGCCGCACCCATGATCAGTGAAATCTGCGGGATCACACCGGAGGCCAGGATGTTGTTGCGGAAGATCTTGCTGTAGAGGCCGAGCGAGACGACGCCCTCCTGGATGCGGGCGCCGGCACCGTCGTTGATGCCGATGAGTGGGCGTCCGGTCTTGAGCGCTAGCTCCTGAACCTTGACGATCTTCTCGCCGTAGACCTCACCGAGGCTGCCGCCGAACACCATGGCGTCCTGGCTGAAGATGCAGACGTCACGGCCGTCGATGGTGCCGTAGCCGGTGACCACACCGTCGCCGACCGGCCGGTTATCCTGCAGGCCGAAGTTGGTGGAGCGGTGGCGGGCCAGACCATCCAACTCAACGAAGGAATCCTCATCCAGCAGGGCCAGGATCCGCTCGCGGGCGGTCAGCTTGCCTTTGGCGTGGGTTTTCTCGACCGCGGCCTCGCCCACCGGATGCAGCGTCTCCTCGGTGCGCTTACGCAGATCGGCCAGCTTGCCGGCCGTCGTATGGATATCCGGTTCGGTAACGCTCGTCATGGATGACGATGTTAGCCCCCGGCCACCGGCGGCCTCGGCTACGGGCGCGACCAGTTGTCGGGCCATCCGTTGAAGCCGAAAGCCTCGTGGCCGTTGATCTCCAGGCGGTAGGTGGTGGGTTCGTCAGGCCAGTCGTTGACCAGCACCACCCACTCGTCGCCGTTCACTGCGGCGCGGTAGGGCCGGGTGGCGGTTCCGGTAGGAAGCCAGTCGACGCCCGTGCCCAGCGCGGACTCCGGCGTGGGCATCGCGGGTGCGGGCAGGCCATGCTGGTGCCGCAGTGCGGTCACGGTCTCGTAGAACGTGGCGACGTCCACCACGTCGACGTCGCTCTCGGCCGGCGCTGCCACTGCGTCGAGTTGCGACATATCACGTACCAGGTGTCCGGTCGCCCAGTCGAAGGCGAGGATGTCCATACCGCCGTCCACCATCGGCACCGAGCGCACCGGGCGCGCCCCGGCGATCACGAACACCGGCGCCGGTGACGGCCCGCGTCGGCGTTTCCGGCCCAGTGAGATTCCCGGCGGGAGCTCCCGCCAGAGTCGGCCGATCTCACGAACGAGGTCGGCGAGTTCGTCATCCTCGCCGGGCAGCCCGGCGGCCAACGTCTCGGTGTTGATCGCGGTCCAGGTGAGCCACGTGCCGGCGGCCTCGGACGCGGTGGGGCCGAAACCGGCGTCGATCACCGCTCGCATGCCGCCGAGCGCTTCGGCGACCTCGCGGGTGGCGGGGTGCGCGGGTGGGTGCACTTCCAGCCAGGCGAAGGCCTCGTCGAGGCGGGCGATGAGGGTGGTCAGCGGGTACGTCATCGGGTGGCCTTGCTAATTGCGGTGCGGGTGGCGTAGGAGAACATCATGGGCTATCCCGACAATGTTCTGGCCGACGGCGAGCAGGTGGTCCTGCACCGCCACCCGCACTGGAAGCGCCTCATCGGACCGGTACTGGCTCTGCTGGTCTGCACCGCGTTGGCTTTCTTCGCCGCCGCGGTGGTCAGCCGAACCGGCTCGGACCCGCGCGCCCGGCAGGTGGTGTCGGGGGTGATCGCGGCGATCTGGCTGGTTCTGGTCGGCTGGCTGACGCTGCGGCCGTTCTCGGCCTGGTTGACGACGCACTTCGTGATCACCGACCGCCGCGTGATGTACCGCCACGGCGTATTCAACCGGGCGGGCATCGATATGCCGATCGCACGGATCAACAGTGTCGAGTTCCGACATGGCATCTTCGACCGGATGATGCGCACCGGCACACTGGTCATCGAATCGGCGTCGCAGGACCCGTTACAGTTCCACGACATTCCGCGCGTCGAGCAGGTGCACGCACTGCTCTATCACGAAGTTTTCGACACGCTGGATTCGGAAGAGTGGTGATCGGCATGAGCGGAGATGCGATCCTCGATCGCTTCGGTGATACCGCCGGCGGTCAAGACCGACTCCAGGGTCAGGTCCGGCTCGCGGCCCATCTCATCGGGGAACACCCAGCGTCTCAGCGCCCAGAACCGGAACGCCATCTGCAATAGATTGCCGATGACGTAGGCGGAGACGAAATCGGCGATGTTCTCCACGGTCAGTGACACATTCGGCACCCGCAGACCCAGCATGTAGCTGGAGACCCACAGCGGCGCCATGCTCAACAACACACCCACGCCGCTGACTCCGAAGAACAGCAGCGCCTCATGCGAGCGTTCCCGGCCGCCGCGGTCCCGGAAGCTCCACTCCCGATTGAGAATGTAGGAGGCGATCACCGCGACGATCCCGGAGATCACCTTGGCCGTGACCGGCTTGGGCTCCAGGATGGTCAATTTGAGGGTGTAGAAGATCACCGAGTCGATCACGAACGTCGTGGCGCCGACGATCGCGAACTTGATCAGTTCGTGGTGCTGTTCGGCGAAGGGCCGGATCGACCGGGGCAGCCGGGCGATCGTGGCATCGGCAAAAGACACGGGGCAAAGTCTACGGACAACGCGACAGCTTGCGTAGTGGTGCTGGTCACTGCCGTTAACCACGGGTTATGACACGATATTAAGCGTGCCGAAGGTTGCGATGGTGGGTGGCGGTCAGCTGGCCAGGATGACCCATCAGGCCGCGATCGCCCTCGGCCAGAGCCTGCGGGTGCTGGCGGCGGATCCTGATGACCCGGCTGCTCAGGTCAGCCCCGACGTGGTGATCGGATCCCATACCGATCTGGATGCGTTGCGGCGGGCCGCAGTCGGCGCCGACGCACTGACTTTCGACCATGAGCACGTACCGACGCATCTGCTGGACATCCTCGTCGCCGAGGGCGTCACCGTGCTGCCCGCCCCCGAGGCGCTGGTGTTCGCTCAGGACAAGCTCGCGATGCGCCGACGGCTGGGCGAACTCGGCCTGCCGGTGCCACGTTTCGCCGCCGTCGAGACAGTCGATGACGTCGACGCTTTCGCGGCCCGGGTCGATGCTCCGTTGGTGATCAAGACCGTTCGCGGTGGCTACGACGGCCGCGGGGTGGTGTTGACCACCGATCTCGCTCACGCCCGCGAGGTCGTATCGGGATATCTGGCGCAGCAGGTACAGGTGCTGGTGGAGGAGCGGGTATCGATGCGCCGGGAGCTCTCGGCGTTGGTGGCCCGCTCGCCGCTGGGTCAGGGAGCCGCCTGGCCGGTGGTGGAAACCGTTCAGCAGGAAGGGATTTGCGTGACGGTGCTGGCGCCGGCGCCGGGACTGTCAGACCGGCTTGCCGTCGACGCCGAGCAGTTGGGTCTGCGGATCGCCCACGAACTCGGCGTGGTGGGAGTGCTCGCGGTCGAGCTGTTCGAGACAGTCGATGGCGCTCTGATGATCAACGAGTTGGCCATGCGCCCGCATAACTCTGGCCACTGGACCATGAACGGCTCGGTCACCAGCCAGTTCGAACAACACCTGCGGGCCGTGCTGGACTACCCCCTCGGCGACACCCGCGCGGTCGCCCCGGCCACGGTGATGGCCAACGTGCTCGGCGCCGCGCAGCAGCCGGCGATGAGCATGGATGAGCGACTGCACCACCTGTTCGGCCGGATCCCAGATGCTCAGGTGCACCTCTACGGCAAGCAGGAACGCCCGGGCCGCAAGATCGGGCATGTGAACATTCTCGGTAATGATCCCGGGCCGGTGCGGGAGCGCGCGGAACGCGCGGCACACTGGTTATCGCACGCAGAATGGTCTGACGGATGGGACGGCGCACATGACTAAGCAAGCGCTAGTGGGGCTAATCATGGGCAGCGATAGCGATTGGCCGGTGATGTCTGCCGCCGCTGAGGCGCTCGCCGAATTCGACGTGCCGTTTGAGGTCGGTGTGGTGTCGGCGCACCGCACGCCGGAGCGAATGCTGTCCTACGCCCGTGATGCGGCCGGTCGGGGTATCGCGGTGATCATCGCCGGTGCGGGCGGCGCGGCGCACCTACCCGGAATGGTCGCCTCGGCCACAGCACTGCCGGTCATCGGCGTCCCGGTGCCGCTGGCCACACTCGACGGCCTGGACTCGCTGCTGTCGATCGTACAGATGCCCGCGGGTGTTCCGGTGGCATGCGTCTCGATCGGCGGGGGCCGCAACGCCGGGCTGCTAGCGGTACGGATTCTGGGCTCGTCGGATCCGGGTCTGCGCACTCGGATGCAGAAGTTCCAGGACAGCCTCGAAGCCGACGTCCTGGAGAAAGACCGGGCACTTCAACAGCGATTACTCGGTCAGTGAGCAACCGGGTAAATTAATGCCTGAGAACTAGGAGGCTCCCGTGTCAGGTAATCCGTCATTCGATGTGTTCCGGTTGCCGGAGGAGCATGAGGAGTTGCGGGCTGCGATCCGTGCGCTGGCCGAAAAAGAAATCGAGCCGTACGCCGCCGCGGTGGACGAAGAGGCACGCTTCCCGCAGGAGGCCCTTGATGCACTGAACGCGTCGGGTTTCAACGCGGTGCACGTTCCCGAAGACTTCGGTGGTCAGGGTGCGGACTCAGTGGCGGCGTGCATCGTCATCGAAGAGGTCGCCCGGGTCGATGCGTCGGCCTCGCTGATTCCCGCCGTCAACAAGCTGGGCACCATGGGTCTGATCCTGCGCGGCTCCGAGGAGCTGAAGAAGAAGGTGCTGCCCGAGATCGCGGGCGGGAAGCTGGCGTCCTACGCGCTATCGGAACGCGAGGCCGGCAGTGATGCCGCGTCCATGCGCACCCGCGCGAAAGCCGATGGCGACGACTGGATCCTCAACGGCTCGAAGTGTTGGATCACCAACGGCGGCAAATCCGCCTGGTACACCGTGATGGCGGTGAGCGATCCGGACAAGGGCGCCAACGGAATCTCGGCCTTTATGGTTCACGAGGATGACGAGGGTTTCACCGTCGGTCCCAAGGAACGCAAGCTCGGAATCAAGGGCTCGCCCACCACCGAGTTGTACTTCGAGAACTGTCGCATCCCCGGGGATCGCATCATCGGTGAGCCCGGGACGGGCTTCAAGACCGCACTGGCCACTCTCGACCACACCCGGCCCACCATCGGCGCGCAGGCGGTCGGTATCGCCCAGGGCGCACTGGATGCGGCGATCGCCTACACCAAGGATCGCAAGCAGTTCGGCCGTGCCGTCGCCGACAACCAGGGCGTGCAGTTCATGCTCGCCGATATGGCGATGAAGACCGAGGCGGCCCGGCTGATGGTGTACTCGGCCGCCGCGCGCGCCGAACGCGGCGAGCCTGATCTCGGCTTCATCTCCGCGGCATCGAAGTGCTTCGCCTCCGATATCGCGATGGAGGTCACCACCGACGCCGTGCAGTTGTTCGGCGGCGCGGGTTACACGGTGGACTTCCCCGTGGAGCGGATGATGCGTGACGCCAAGATCACCCAGATCTACGAGGGCACCAACCAGATTCAGCGGGTTGTGATGTCGCGCGCGCTGCTGCGCTAGCTGTCGATTGGTCTCAGGTGGGTGATATCGCCCGCCGACACCGACACGGTTTGTGCCCCGGTATCAATGGACAGCTGGCCGCTTTCGTCAAGATCGATTGCTAATCCGACGACTTCGCGCTCGCCGGGCAGGGTGACCCGTACCCGGGTGCCCAGCGTCAGGCTTCTGCTGCGGTAGTCGGCGACAAGGGTGGCATCGGGTCCGCCTGCTGCTCGCCAGCGGTCGATCCGCATCGTCAGTTCGGCCAGTACCGAACCCAGCAGCGCGCTGCGATCCAGCATTGTCGAGCCGAGCATGAGCAGTGATGTGGCACGTGAATCAGGTGCCTCGTCGGCGGTCAGCGTCACATTAAGGCCCACGCCGACCACAATCACCGGATCGGGTGCGGCCACCTCGGCCAGGATGCCGGCCAGTTTTTGCTCCCCGACGAGAACATCGTTGGGCCACTTGAGCTTCGCATCCACGCCAGCGGTGGACCGGACGGCATCGACCACCGCGACACCGGTGAGCAGTGGCACCCAACCCCAGGCCGTCGTCGCAACACCTCGGGCGGCAATACCCACCGAGAGCGCTATCTGTGATCGTGGCGGTGTCGACCACACGCGCCCGTTACGGCCGCGGCCGGCGCTCTGATGCTCGGCGATGAGCACCGCGCCGTCGATATCCTCGCCGGCGGCATGCCGGGCCAGCAGGTCGGCATTGGTGGACCCGGTGGTCTCCACCACATCCAGACGCGTCAGCGGTCGGCCGGGACCGACAAGGTCATGGCGTACGCCCGCGACGTCCAGTGCCGGGCGCACGGAATCAGATCGCTGGCTGGACATGGCTGATGTCGTGATTGACCTGCACTCCGAGCAGCTTAGTTGGCTGCGATTTTCGACTCAGCGGGTCCATGACTTAGATTCTCTACTCGTGAATAACTCCGTTTTCCTCCGTAACACCGCCTGTGCACTCGGCGCACTGTCCATTGTCGGCCTGGCTCTTCCAGGAATCGCCGCCGCCGATGACCCCAACGCGGTTCCGCCTGCGCTGCTCAACACCCAGTGCTCGCTGGATCAGCTGGTGGCCGCTACCAAGGTGGTCGACCCGATCGCCTATGGCGCCATCGTCGAGAAGTACAACTCCGAGCCCAAGTGGATCCAGGGCGGCGTGATCTATCACATGAATCTGCTGCTGCAGAAGCCCCCGCAGGAACGTCAGGCCGAGGTTGACCAGTTGGCCAACGTGTTCCCGGTCTACATGTCGCTGTTCCGCACCCAGGAGTCGGTCGCCAACGACGTCGCGGCCAAGTGCCCGGCCTTCCCGGCCGAAGACCCGTCGGTGTGGAATCTGGCTCCGTAAGACTCAGTCCAGCGTCCGGGTGACCTTCTCGGTCACCCGGCGCCGGTCGAGCAGTGCGGTGTCGGGGTTGACCAGCTGAACCAGTGATGCCCCCGCCGCGAACACGGCCAGCAGGTTGTCGACGATCTGTAGCGGGCTCGACCACGGCTGCGATGACATGACCCGATCGGACGCGGTCAGCCCGCGCTCTTGCGCGCTGCGCAGCGCTGCGTCGAACACCGCGTCAACCGATCTGCCGTCCAGTGCCATACCCGGAGAGCGTTCCGGCGTCACCTGATCGCCGTGCACCCGCACAGCGGTGGCGTAGTCGGTGACACCCACCGGCAGGCCGTCGGCCGGCTTGCCGAACGGGTCCAGCGAGAGCACCGCCACCTCGCCGCCGTCCGCGACCTCATCGGCCTCAGCCAGACGATCGGTGGTACAGAGGGCGATATCGGCCAGTCCGGTGCAGACCACCTCCGCGCCGATCCACCACACACCCAGCAGCACCGCAGCGGTCTGCCAGTGCGCCGGCAGCAGCACCGCCACCCGGGTACCGGGCCCGGCACCGAGTTCGTCGCGCAGCAGGTTGGCGGTCTTGGCCGCCCAGTTCACCAGCGTCACCGTTGACAGTTCGATCCGTTCACCGCTGGAGTCGTCATAGAAGGTGATGCGCGGGCCCATCGGGTTGGCCGCGAGCAGTGGATCCAGCAGTGCGTCAGTCAGATTCGTCATCAGTTGACGCACTTGGGGTCATTGGACCCCGCGGTGATCACCGGCGATAGCGGCGGTGCGTCGGAAGAGGTTGCCGCGGTATCCGAAGACTCCTGGACCACGGTCGCCGCAGTCGGCAGCGTGCCGTCGAGGCCGGATCCCGGTCCCGCGTAGTCGTCGGCCAGCACCACCCGCACTGTTCCGGCCGGGATCGATGCATCGGCCACGATGGGCAGCCCGCCGAGATCCTTGGCGACCGCCTGAGCGCCGAGGTCATCGACGGTGGCGGCCTGGACCTGGCTTTCGGTGACCTTCGCCTTGTCGTTGTTGCCGATCGCGCCGACGGCGAATCCGACGGCGCTGAGTCGGTCCGACACCGCGCCCGCGAGTCCGTTGATATCGGTGTCGTTGACGACATCCGCGGTGGTCTGGCCGGGGGAGTAGGCGATCTGCTCGGTCTTGCCCTGCGCCTGGTCCTCCAGCAGTCCGGTTACCCATTCCTTCACCAGCGTCGGGTCGACCCGCACCACGGAATGCAGGCCGTCATCGCTCCAGCCGTCCTCGGCAAGGATCGGGATGGTGGCGAAGGCAACGTTGCCGCCGGCGAGTTTCTGCACCTGCTTGAGGAAGTCCATCACGTCCCAGCCCGAGGAGATCACCACCGAGCGTTGGATGGCGTCCTGCAGATTGCTCAATGTGGCGGGACTGCTCAACGTTTTTCCCGAAATCACTTGGTGGGCAAGTGAAGCCATCACCACCTGCTGGCGCACCACCCGGTCGAGGTCACCGCGCGGTAGGTCGTGACGCTGCCGGACGAAGCTGAGCGCCGCAGGTCCGTCGAGTCGCTGCCAGCCGGCGGGAAAGTCCGCACCGGACAGCGGTTCGTAGACAGGTTCTTTCAGGCACACCTCGACACCACCGAGGGCATCGGTGATCAGCGAGAAACCCAGTAGCCCAATCTCGGCGTAGTGATCCACCGTGACGCCGGTCAGGTCGGCGACGGTCTCGATGAGAGCGTTGCGGCCGGCCTCGACCGCTTGCGGCTCGGCCTCGGCCGGATCCATGCCCTGGTTCTCGACAAGCTCCTTCATCCGGTCCAGCTTGACCTGACCGTAGACACCGTTGATCTTGGTTTTACCCAGTCCCGGTGCTTCCACGTAGGAGTCGCGCGGGATGGAGATCGCGGTTGCTGATCGGCCGTTGTTGGGGATGCGGACCAGGATGATGGTGTCGGTGTTGGTGGCGTCATCGGCGCCGCCGGCGTGCAACTGGGCGAGTTCGTCTTCCGACAGTGGGTTGCCGTGGGCGTCGGTGCGGCTGTCCATACCGACCAACATGATGTCCAGCGCCCCGTCATCGCGGCTGCCCCCGAGCATGGCGGCGGTGAAGTGGAAGATGCCGCTCTCGAAGGAACGCACCGAGCCCCACGCCACCCCGGTGCCGACCATGACCATCACGGCGATGACGGCCATGATCGTGCGCCCCAACGGCCGAGCGCGTGTCACTGCCGTCACTTCCGTCTCACCTGGCACCTGCCCAGGTTACTGGTGATCAGGGCGCTTGCCCGGTAGCCGAAACCGGCGTGCCAGACTCCTAGGCGTGACAACGAGCATCGTCATTACCGGCGCGGGAGGCCAAGTCGGTGGCTTTCTCGCTGGTGAGGCGGCATGCCGTGGGTTCGATGTGCGGGCTCTGACGCGCCGGGATTTCGACATCACCGACCCCTCGGCCGCCGAACGCCACATCGGTGCCGGTAACGTCGTCGTCAATTGCGCGGCCTTGACCGACGTCGACGCGGCCGAGAGCGACCCGCAGGCCGCACACCTGATCAACGCAATCGGCCCGGGCAACCTCGCGGCCACCTGCGCCCGGGTCGGAGCCCGCCTGGTGCACCTGTCGACGGATTACGTCTTCAGCGGAAACCAGCGCCGCCCGTATGAGATCGGTGATGCCACCGGACCGCTGAGCGTGTATGGACGGACCAAGTTGGACGGCGAACACGCGGTCCTGGCGGCACTACCCAGCGCGCGCGTGGTCCGCACCTCCTGGGTCTACACCGGTGGCGACGGAACCGACTTCGTCGCCGTCATGCGCCGGTTGGCGGCGACCGACCGCAGCATTGACGTGGTCGATGATCAGACCGGGGTGCCCACCTATGTCGGGGATTTGGTCGCCGCCCTGCTCGAGGTGGTGGCCGGCGATATCCGGTCGCCGATCCTGCACGCCGCCAACGAGGGCGAGGCAAGTCGATTCGAGCAGGCGCAGGCGGTGTTTGACGCTCTCGGTGCCGATCCGGATCGGGTGCGGCCGGTCGGTACCGCGGCGGTTCCCCGGCCGGCGCACCGCCCGGTGTACTCGGTGCTGTCGATGGTGGACTCCACCCGTGCGGGGCTGACCGCATTGCGTCCATGGCGTGAGGCGTTGACGGACGCGCTTGCGGTACCCCTGGCCGACGGACCGATAGCCTCGACGCAATGACCGTTGAGCCCGCCCTGACCGTGGTCACGGTGACGTACTCGCCGGGCTCGCATCTCGACCGCTTCCTGTCCTCGCTGACGGTGGCCACCGACCGGCCGCTGAACGTGGTGATGGCCGACAACGGTTCCACCGACGGGACACCCGAGGAGGCCCTCGAGCGTTATCCCGACACCCGACTGCTGCGCACCGGCACCAACCTGGGCTACGGCACGGCCATCAACCGCGCGGTGTCGACGGTGCCGCGCGATGAGGAGTTCGTTCTGATCGCCAACCCCGACGTGGTGTGGGGGCCGGGCAGTATCGACGCGCTGATCCAGGCCGCCAGCCGCTGGCCCCGTGCCGCCACGTTCGGTCCATTGATTCGGGACCCCGACGGTTCGGTCTATCCCTCCGCCCGTCATCTGCCCAGCCTGGTCCGGGGCGGCATGCATGCCGTGGTCGGCTTCGCCTGGCGAGCCAATCCATGGTCGAAGGCCTATCGCCAGGAGCACATGGAACCCAGTGAACGACCGGTGGGCTGGCTGTCCGGATCCTGCCTGCTGGTGCGTCGTTCGGCGTTTGATGCGATCGGTGGTTTCGATGAGCGCTACTTCATGTACATGGAAGATGTCGACCTCGGCGACCGCCTGGGCAGGGCGGGCTGGCAGAACATCTACGTGCCGGCCTCGGAGATCCTGCACGACAAAGGACACTCGACCGGCCGGGACCCGGGCCGCAACCTGCGCGCCCACCACGACAGCACCTATATATATCTGTGTGATCGTCACGACCGCCGGTGGCAGGCACCACTGCGGTGGACGATAAGGGGTGCACTCGAGGTGCGGGCGCGCGCGGCGGTGCGCAAGTCGCGCCGGGAGTTGGCGAAGGGCAGGCGATGAATGGTGTGAATCCGGCGGCGGTCGACGCCGTCGTTCTCGTCGGCGGCAAGGGCACCCGACTGCGGCCACTGACCCTCGCGTTACCCAAGCCCATGCTGCCGACCGCAGGCCTGCCGTTTCTGACCCACCTTCTGTCGCGGATCGCCGAGGCCGGTATCGACCATGTGATTCTGGGAACGTCCTACCAGCCAGGCACGTTCGAGGCCGAGTTCGGTGACGGCTCGAAGCTGGGGCTGCAGCTCGATTACGTCACCGAGGACCAGCCGCTCGGAACCGGTGGCGGTATCGCCAATGTTGCGCCGATGCTGCGCAACGACACCGTGATGGTGTTCAACGGCGACGTGCTGTCCGGGGTGGACCTCGGCGCGATGCTGAAGGCTCATCACGAACGCGATGCGGATGTCACGTTGCATCTGGTCCGGGTCAGTGACCCGCGTGCGTTCGGATCGGTTCCCACCGACGCCGACGGAAACGTCCTGGCATTCCTGGAGAAGACCGAGGATCCGCCGACCGACCAGATCAACGCCGGCTGCTACATCTTCAAGCGCGGAATCGTCGATCGCATCCCGGGTGGCCGGAACGTATCGGTGGAACGCGAGGTTTTCCCCGCCCTGCTGGCCGCCGGAGCCAAGGTGTGCGGATTCGTCGACTCCGGCTATTGGCGCGATATGGGTACGCCGGAGGATTTCGTCCACGGCTCGGCCGACCTGGTTCGCGGGATCGCCCCGTCGCCGGCGCTGGGTGGCCGACGCGGCGAAAGTCTGGTGCACGACGACGCCGCGGTCGCCCCCGGTGCGGTGCTCATCGGTGGCACCGTGGTTGGTCGTGGTGCTGAGATCGGGCCCGGGGTGCGTCTTGACGGTGCGGTGATTTTCGACGGCGCCCGCATCGAGGCCGGCTCGGTGATCGAGCGCGCGATCATCGGGTTCGGTGCACGGATCGGCTCACGCTCGCTGATTCGCGACGCGGTGATCGGCGACGGCGCCGATATCGGAGCGCGATGCGAGTTGTTGCGCGGGGCACGGGTCTGGCCCGGGGTGATCATTCCGGATTGCGGAATCCGCCACTCCAGCGACGTCTAGCGGCATCGATCAGGCGCATCAGCCCGGCGTCGACGCCGTCCGGCAGGTCATCGATCGGCCACCATTTCAGATCCAGTGACTCATCGCTGATGGCGATCTCGGCACCGGCCGGGGCGGGCGCGATGAACTGCAGGTCGAGGTGGCGGGTCGGCACCCCCAGCGAGCAGGTCACCGGATGCACGTGGATGGCAGCCAGGTCTGGGTCCAATCGGAGGCCTTCGATACCTGACTCCTCAGTGGCCTCCCGCAGAGCGGCGCTGAGGATGTCGGCATCGGTGTCCTCGCAGTGCCCGCCGAGTTGGAGCCAACGCCCGAACCGCGGATGCAGCGTCAGCAGTACCTTCTCGCCGGTGTCGTCGATGACCAGTGTTGACGCGGTGATATGTCCGGCAGCACACGAACGTTGACAGCTGTCGGGCCGGGCTTCCAGGAAGGCCAGCAGCGCGTGGCGTATCGAGTCCTGATCGGAGTCGGGTGCCTGCCAGTCCGTCAGCATCGCGATCGCCGACTCCCGCACGCTCATCTGCGGACCAATTGGTCACCGGCCGGTCGGGGATCGCGGGGTACCGGTGCCTCGATTCCGTAGCCGATCGCGACCGCTCCCAACGGCTGCCACTCGGGCGGCAGATCCAGGACGTCGCGCACCACATCCGGGGCGAAGATCGTCGACCCGATCCAGCAGCTGCCCACGCCCCGGACGGCCAGCGCGACAAGCAGACCCTGCACGGCCGCGCCAACCGCGACGGTGAACATGGTGTGCTCCGCCGCGGTTCGCACCGGATCGGGATACTGATGCGCGCCCTCGGGCACCAGGAACGGGATCACGACTTCCGGTGCGTCATAGAGGATCTTGCCGCGACTCACCCGCCGCTCGATCGAGTCGGCCGATTTGGCGTCGGCGGCCAGGTCGGCGCGCCAGGTCTGTTTCATCCGGTCCAGCAGTTCGACTCGCTTATCGCGATCAGCCAGCCAGACGAAGCGGACCGGGCGGGTGTGGTGCGGAGCCGGTGCGGTGAGCGCCTCGGCGACGGCGGCCTCGATCACATCGGGCTCTACCGGCCGGGCGGCGAAGCTGCGCACCGAGCGGCGTAACAGTTGCGCTTGGCTCCGTCCGAGTTCGATCGACTCAGCGGTGCCGAGCCAGAACAGATCGTCCTCACCGCCGCGCACCAGTCGCGCGGCGTCCGACCCGTCATCGCGGAGGGCGAGGCCTCGCACCACAGCCACCGGCACCGCGTTCAGCTTGCCCTTCACCAGGTCGGCCGCAGCGGCGATCTCATCGGCGACGGCGACTTCGGTGACCACGAGTTCATTGCCATGTCGGTCGAAGGCGCCGGCGTAGCCGTGCAGCACCGGCACACCCGCTGAACCGATGGCGGCATCGATCTGCCCATTGCGCCAGGCGCGGCCCATCGTGTCGGTGATGATCACCCCGACGTCGACTCCGGTTCGCCCGCGCAGCGCGGCACGTAAGCGTTTCGCGCTGGCGTCCGGGTCCAGGGGCAGCAGCGCCAATTCCGTTGTCGCGACGTTCGATCCGTCGACTCCGGCGGCAGCCTGGACAAGACCCTGGCGGTTCTCGGTGATCCAGGTGCGGCCTTTGCGCGCCAGCACGCGGACCGCCTCCTGATCAATGAGCCTGCGGCGCAATGCATCCCGCTCCTCGGCATCGGCGGGAGCGGCGACGATCCGCCCCTCGCACTTGGACACCACCTTGCTGGTGACGACGATGACATCGCCATCCTGCAGCCAGGGTGCGGCCGCGGCGATCGCGGCGCCGAGATCGTCGCCGGGCCGGAACTCGCCAAGCCCGGTGATAGGCAGGATCTCGATAGCCGCTGCGGTTCCATGGTCGCTATGGCCGGCCGGTGGCGGTGTCACAACGCCACTCCGGCCAGTTCCAGCCCGGCCCGGACCATCTCGGCGGTGGCCTCCGGTGTCGACATCAGCAGGTGAATCGATTTCACCGTCACGCCGGGCACATCGGCGTAGTCCTGGTCGCCCACGAGCCAGTAATCCAGCAGCCCGGTTGCCGAGCGGGCACCGTAGTGCCGGCCCACCGCCTCCGAACTGGTCTCGACACCGATCACGGTCAGGCAGTCGTCGGCCATACCGCGCAACGGCTTTCCCGCGATGATCGGCGAGTAGCCGATCACCGGGGCATCGGTGGAGCGCAGCGCTCCCCGGATACCGGGGATGGCAAGAGTGGCGCCGATGCTGACAACCGGGTTGGACGGAGCCAGCATCACCACGTCAGCACCGGTGATCGATTCCACGACTCCAGGCCCGGCAACGGCTTTCTCGGACCCGACGAAGGCGAAGCTGTGGGTGGGTATCCGGGCGCGGTAGCGCACCCACCACTCCTGAAAGTGGATCGCCCTTCGATCCCCGGTATCAGGATCGGTGACCACGACATGGGTTTCGCACCTGTCGTCACTGGCGGGCAGAAGTGTGGCTCCGGGGGACCAGCGTGCGCACAGTGCCTCGGTCACCGCTGACAACGGGTAGCCGGTGCGCAGCATCTGACTGCGCACCAGATGGGTGGCCAGATCGCGGTCGCCGAGTCCGAACCAGTCCGGTTGCACGCCGTAGGCGGCCAGTTCCTCTTTGGCATGCCAGGTTTCGTCGCGATGGCCCCATCCGCGTTCCGGATCGATACCACCACCGAGGGTGTACATGCAGGTGTCGAGGTCCGGGCAGATGCGCACGCCGAACATCCATGCATCGTCACCGACATTGACCACCGCGGTCAGTTGGTGCTCACGTTCGGTGTCGTTCCCGGCTAACGGGCCGCTGAACTGACCCAGACCCAGCAGTCGCTGCACGCCGAGCAGAAACCTGGCACCCCCGATTCCCCCGACGAGAACGGTGATCTTCACAACGACCGACACTAGGCGGTTGGCGTGCACGGGGTCACGCGTGTGTCACTTCACAGACACGCGCCGGTGTCGACACGCCGGAATTCGATAGGAAAGTGGTAATGAATTCTGTCCAATGTCTTGACCGGGGCCCTGCGGCACTGTCTAATCACATCAGTGTCATTTCCCGGTCGACCTGCCGGTTTCGGTGTCGCAGACCGTGATTCGACCACATGTTCGAATAAACCGAATTGACACAAACGGACGAGGTTGAAGGAGGGGCGGATATGTCCTACGAACAATTTATCGGAAATCAATTTCTCGGTGCTCTAGGCGAGCCGCGAATCGCTACCGGGTCGGCTTTCATCGGAACACCCTCGGTGCGCGCTCATTTGAGTTTGGTGCCGGACCCGATGGAACTGGCGTCGGCGTCCGACGATGAGGATCAGTGGCAGGAACGTGCGCTGTGCGCGCAGACCGATCCCGAGGCTTTCTTCCCCGAGAAGGGCGGCTCGACTCGCGAGGCCAAGCGCATCTGCCTCGGGTGCGAGGTGAAGGATTCATGCCTCGAGTACGCCCTTGCCAATGATGAGCGCTTCGGCATCTGGGGTGGACTTTCCGAACGGGAGCGCCGACGCCTCAAGCGCGGCATCGTCTAGTCCTCGTCGATGCCGGGGTCGATGACGGAGGGTTCGACCCCCAGGTAGGTGGCCACCTGGGCCACCAGAATTTCATGAAGTAAATCGGTCAGATCGACCGAGTCCTTTGCGCGACGCTCGATTGGTTTGCGGAACAGCACTATCCGGGCGCGAGTGTTGTCACCGCGAACATCAACCCCGGTCGGTATCAGCCGCGCTAATGCGATCGGCCCATCCGCCACTACCTCTGGCGGCCACTGCACACTGTCAGGGTCCTTGGGAGCGATGCGGGGGATCTCGTCTACGGCGACGTCCAGGCCGGCCAGCCGCTGCCGCCACTGCCGCTCGATCGGTTCATAGGCCTCAAGCACCGCCATATCGAACCTCTCGGCACGACTGCGCCACCCCGGAACCGACTGCGGCAGCAGTGGGCCCCGCATCTCACGCCCACGGCGTGAGTCGCCCCGGGCGCCACCTCCACGCTGGGAACTGCGGGAATCGGCCACGGATTCAGATCGTAACGGTTGTACATCAGCGTCGCGGTGGTCGCGCGTGTCCGGCACCGACCCGCATTTCACCGCGATAGCCTCGCGAACGTGAATGTTCCCCGTCGATGCAGTCGGCCCGGGTGCCCCCAGTACGCGGTGGCAACGCTGACCTACGTCTACTCCGACTCGACCGCCGTCGTGGGACCGCTGGCTATCGCCCGCGAG
>Ga0194053_10001150_pt1 | contig 17447 bp, 18 predicted proteins | sample SepL228m_MetaG_FD_161684 | JGI IMG/M metagenome (GOLD analysis project Ga0194053, IMG submission 161684) | Anoxic zone freshwater microbial communities from boreal shield lake in IISD Experimental Lakes Area, Ontario, Canada - Sep2016-L227-8m | ecosystem: Environmental > Aquatic > Freshwater >... | reverse complement strand
CTGTGGTTCAACTGCTTCGTTAGATGAAGAGTCGGATTCGGAAAAACCAGCCGCCTTTTCGTGCCGGCAGACTCCGATCTCCTGTGCAAAGTCCGGCCGCTTGCTTGCCTTCCGGCTTCTGTCCCGGCTTTCGGATCGGGGCGCGCGGCTCAACCATCGGCGCCGGCCCCGGATCCTCCGGCTTCAACTTTTCATCCAGGATATCCACCCCGGCTTCTTTGCGCACCCGGGCGATGTACTCAGAAGATTGCTGGTCGATCTCGTGCTGGGTCAGGGGTGTCTTGATGTCCGTGTCGGCGTCGGCGTACTTAATCTTGTGGGCTGGAATCTTTTCGCTCAACTTGATGATGTGGTAGCCAGCGGCGGAGCTGATTCAGTCACTTGCACTGCCAGAAGACGTTACTCTGTCGGTGGACATTGACCCGGTGGGCCTGGGATGAGTAAGAACCGGGATGAGTGATATGCTCAACTGCCCCAGTTTTATTCACTCCTCACCCATCCCGTAGCGAGGCCGCCTTCAACTTTCCTCATACTTTGGCTCACCCGGTAGGCTGCGTAATCCTTCCGGCAGGGATTCCCAGTCGGTCCAATCTTCGTCGGTTTGGGCCATCTGCTGGTAGGTTTCCACCCAAGGAAGCTTCTCTTTTCGAGTCCGCTTGGGGCGCAGGGCGATTTCATCCGGCCGCTGCTCCATGACGAGGGTATCGCCGATGTGGTAGCGGCGGAGCACCTCGGCTGGCAAACGCACCCCCCGAGAGTTGCCCACACGGGTCACTATAAGTTCCGAAGTCTTCATAACGTGATTACCGTAATCACGGGACACCGCAGGTTCAACCCAAAAACAGCAGCCGGACCTGGGCAAGCCACTGTTCCAGCAGGGTGGTTTCAAGAAATCGTAGCCGCCGACGGCAGTCGGCGCTAACATTCCGATAATCGAGGAAAAGTGCGCCGACTGCCGTCGGCGGCTACGATTTTGCAGGTTCTTGAATCCGCCCTGCTGTTCCAGAGAGAGACTCAACACAAGATTGCAGAAAGTGAAATCTTGTGTATAGTCTAATCTGGAATGCAACCGATGAAGCAATTGGAAAAGGTTTTGGAGTCACTCGCTGACGGCGAGCATTACCTGTTTACCAACTCCGACTTTGAGGCGGCGCTTCCAGGCCGTCGAGGGCTGGCGGTGTTGCTGTGCCGAGCTCAGAAGGGAGGCGTCCTGAAGCGGGTTTGCCGTGGAATTTATCTCTATCCCAGGGTGAATTATCCGCGAGGAATGGTGCTTTTTCATGCAGCGGCCCGGCTCCGCGCCTGCGGGTTCAACTACATCAGTTTAGAAACTGCGTTGAGTGACGCCGGGGTTATTTCGCAGGTTCCGATCAATTGGATCACCCTGATGTCATCGGGCCGCAGTCAGGTGGTGGATTGCGGTGATTTTGGGCGAATTGAATTTGTGCATACCGCCCAGTTGCCCGGAGACCTGGCTGAGGGGCTGACCTACGACACCGAACGCCGTGTGTGGCGGGCCTCGGCGCGGCTGGCGCTCCGCGACATGAGAGCCACGCGCCGCGCTCAAGACCTGGTTAACCCGGAGGTGGCCAATGAGCTTGTTTGATCGGTTGGTGTTGCAGGCGCTCCAGCTCAGGCCGGAACTGACCGCGGTCAAGGCGGTGGTGGAGAAGGAATTGCTGCATCACGACATCCTGCGCGAGATGAGCGCCGCGGGATTGCTGGCGGGACTGACCTTCATCGGCGGCACCTGCCTGCGTGCGTGTTACGGATCGGTTCGCCTGAGCGAAGACCTTGATTTTACTGGCGGCGCGGATTTCACACGCGAAATGCTGTCCCGGCTTGCGGGTGTGCTGGTGGAACGTCTAGAGGCCCGCTATGGGCTGAAGGTCACAGTGGGCGAGCCGACGAAGGAATCGCTCGGGGTGGATACGTGGAAACTGAGCGTCATCACGCAACCCGAGCGAAAGGACCTGCCCATGCAAAGGATTCACATCGATATTTGCGCAATTCCAAGTCACGATCGCCGTCCGATGATGCTGCGCAACGTCTATGGGGTGGACCTCGGGACCTCCGGGTTGATTCTTCAAGCTCAAAGCCGGGAGGAGATCCTGGCCGACAAAATCATTGCCCTGGCGTTTCGCCCGAGCCGAATCAAGAACCGGGATCTCTGGGATATCGCGTGGCTCAAACAGCAGGGGATCGAGTTGCCACTGGCCCTGGTCTCCGCGAAGGTCAGTGACCATCGGCACACCGTCGCCGAGTTCCATTCCCAGCTCAAGGCCCGGCTCTCCGCCTTGAAGGCCGAACCTGCCGTCCGACGCGATTTCGTGAAGGAAATGCAGCGTTTTCTCCCTGCCGCAACAGTCAGGGAGACTGTGCAGCAGGAGTCCTACTGGGAATATCTAACCGAACTGGTGCGCTCCGAAGGGGCGAGAGCGATGACCGTTGGGTGAGCTTTTTGCTTCCACCGGAGCTTGATCATTCCGATCTCAGCTTCAATGATGACGCAGGTGCTCTAAGCCATTAGAGCATCCACTAATCACGGAACACCAAAGGTTCAACCCAAAAAGAGCAGTTGGAAAACCACAAAGAACGCAAAGAACGCAGAGAAAGGAACGGATGATGATTCCGAGGCAAAGGGCTGATTTACCGACCGGGTGAAGGGAAGATCATGCCCCAGCGCCGCCCCGCGCCTCCGGCCCCGTGCCGGTTCCCTGTCTGGCAAGGTCGAACTGGCCGCAGATTTCCACGCGGCATTGGAGGACTTTCGCCTCTACGCGGAATGAGTCTGCTGCTTGATACCCACACGCTCCTCTGGTGAAACCACGAAATACACGAAACACACTCACCACCTGCCATCTGATGACACCCGTTTTTTCGACCACCTGTTTCTCTTTGAGTTCTCTGCGTTCTCTGTGGTTCAACTGCTTCGTTAGATGAAGAGTCGGACTCGGAAAAACAGACCGCGTTTTCGTGCCGGCAGACTCGCATCTCCTGTGCAAAGTCCGGCCGCTTGCTTGCCTTCCGTCTTCTATCCCGGCTTTCGGATCGGGGCGCGCGGCGCAACCATCGGTGCTGGCCCCGGATCCTCCGGTTTCAGCTTTTCATCCAGGATTTCCACCCCGGCTTCTTTGCGCAGCCGGGTCACGTATTCAGGAGATTGTTGTTGGATGGCCTCCTCGGCCAGGCCGTTTTTGATGTCGGCGGCGACGCTGGCATACTCGATCTTGTGGGCTGGAGTTTTTTCGCTAAACTTGACGATATGGTAGCCCTCGGTGGTGGTAATGATATCGCTGATCTGGTTGGTCTTCATGGTGAAGGCGATCGCCTCGACCTCCGGCAAGAATTGGCCGCGCGCGAAGGTGTATTCGCCGCCCCTGGCCCGGGAACCGGTATCGTTCGAGAAGGCCATGGCGAGAGTGTAGAAATCCTCTCCGGCCCGGACGCGCTTGAGCACGGCTTCCGCTTCTTTGCGCTTGGCGGGTTTCTGGTTTTCGGGGATAGGGGCGCCAGTCTGGATGTCGCGTGTGGCAACCAGAATATGGCTCGCGCGGACCGTCTCCGGCACATCGAACTGCGTCGGATTCTCATCATAAAACTTCCTGGCCTCTTGATCGGTAATGTTGATCTTGAGTTCCCGTTTAAGCACGGCCTGGGCCGTCAGTGCTTCAATCCACTTGGCGAGCAACTCCTCCCGTGTAGTCGCCAGGAACTTTAGCTGCAGGTCGAAAGCAGTCTCTGATCCGAGCTTGGCTTTGGCCGCCACATACCGCTTTTGCGCCGTATCTTTGGCTGCCGCTCTTTCGGCATCGGTTGCTCGGGCCGTCAGCAGCCGGAAGTCAATGAGTTGCTCCAGAACTTGCCGTTCCACCGAGGGCATCTGCTCGGCCGCAACTTTGCGCCCGTTGGCCGCCGCCTGCGCCAGGGCGTGCGTAACTTCCAAGTCCAGTTGGCTGCGCAGCACTTCCATGCCCTTGCCTTTGGCCACTATCGTTTCGCCAACGGTGACGGCGGATTTGGCTGCCGGCGGCGGGTTGGTTTGAGTTGGTTGCGCGGCTGCCGGGTATCCGAGTATAAGTGAAGCTGCGGCAAGCAGCACGAAAAGGCGCGTTATCTTTCTTAGCATAAATAGAAAATAGTGATTGTTAGTGTAAACCAAAAAAACATGCAGCGGCAAAGTTAAATTGTTCCATGGAGTAGTGGTGGAACGGCGGCGGGTGGAGCTCGGCTTTGTAAACCCTGTAACTCATATAACTTCTTTAATGACCGAGATGATGGTTATTGCCCATTCCCGGCAGGGGGCGCCAGGCCCAGATACCGGTTCAGCAGGATCATCAGATGTTCCACCGAGTTCAGCGGGCCGGAGCTGATGGCATCGCCGATGATCAACTGCGGCACGGCCGGACTGTCGCTCGTAACTGTGTTGGTATGGAACAGCCGGCAATCGGTCACTACCTGCTGCCCCAGCCACGGGTCGCCCAAGGCCGCTTGCAGCTTGTCGCCGCCCACAAGCTGCGCCGCGTATTCCTTCGCCTGCGCCAGCGCCGCCGGCCGGGTACCCGCAAACATCCAGTCATCAAATTGACGATGTGCCGCCGGTTTAGCCCGCCAGACCGCCAGCCCCAACAGCGCATACTCACACGAATTCGAGACCGAATGCGTTTGTGCAGGTAAAAACGGATTGCAGTTGGTTGACATCGGCATCGGCAGGCACACGATCCCCAACCGGTTGCTGAATTGCCGTTGCGTTTCCAGTAAAATGGGATGCAAAGCACGACAGTGCGAACATGTGTAGTCAAATAAACAAACAATCACATTCGTGGCGTCCGGCGAACCCATCATCGGCACAGCGTCGAGCTGAAGCATAAACTGGTTGCTGTAGAGCGACAGCAGCCGGGGCGCTATCAATCGGGGATTCGGTGTCGGTGGTTGCAAAGCCGCCAGTGCGGCCAGCGCCTCAGCTTCCGTCATGTGGTTTGTTCCTGGCAGGACGACAATCCGATTCGAGCGCTTGCTAACCGATCCGGTCCCGGCTCGCAAGTTTTTGACCACATTCCGCTCCTTTTGCACCAGCACCTGGCCGCCCGCCAGCACCATCACCCCAGCCAGTCCAATGAGCGTCAAAAATAGTATCCCCGATCCCGGTATGCCCCGCTTCCCCGATCCTGTGGTCCATAGCCGTGTATCCGGATCTGCCGCCAGGGGGATTTGTCGCAGGCAGACCAGGGCGGCCAAAAAGCCACAGGCATGCGCCGTCATACAAAACTTGCAGAAAGCCTTGAGCACGAACACCTGCAAGCCCACGAACCACAGCGCCGCTCCCGCTACGATCACCGCCAGCACAATGATCGCCGCCCACGATCCCCGCTCGTCGTCGGGGGCCGGCCGCTTCTGCAAAAGCACCGTCGCTCCCAACAGCGCCAAATAGACCAGCAATGCCGGCACGCTGACGGGTATGTCCAGCCAATAGGCCCATCGGCTCTGCAGCACTTTGTTGCACCCTGAGTCAGGACCGCATCCGGCCACCGGCCCATTATGAATCGAAACCCAAGCCAGGTATCCAGCACCGACAATTGCCACCGACAACAATGCCCGGACCCACATAAGCCACACGGGCGTTGCGGGTCGTGTTGGGTGGGACAAATTGTTGTGGTCGATCTTCTCGCTCATAACGGCATCCGGGCGGAGGTCATTGACTCCAAAGCAACCTGACGGCAGATGTGGTGAACAGGAGTCTTGCCCGCTCCCACCGCAGTCTTATCTGCGCTACGGCTACCGCCCATAAGTCAGCGAATCCAGGTAAGAGACTACCTCATCCCTAAACCGTGGAAATCCTCGTGGCGGCGTCCGATCACTGCGGCGGGACTGCTCCTGACGGGGGCGACACAGGCTGGTCGCCAGTCGCTCCTCGTGGATTGGCAGGTCGGCGTTTCTTCGACGTTGGCACATGGGGAGTTCCCGGAGCCGATCCATCATTGCGCGTGCCGGGAGCAACCGTGCGGGGCGCGGGCGTGTTGGCTGGGTTTCCCGTACCAATACTTGCAGCCGGTGGGGGTGGCGAGTCCTCGGGAAGTTTAAGGTAATTAATCGCCTCCATCAGCGCTGTTTTCTCGCGCGGTTCTTCCGTGAGCTGTACGGCCTGTTCCAGGCTGGGAACGGCATTAGTTGCATTCAATTGCACCAGCGCCTGCACCGCCGCTTTCCGCACCTCCGGCTCCCGGCTCGTCACCTTGCGCAGCAGCAACTCGATCGTTCCCGGATCCCCCGCCCCCGAGGCCTGCAGCTCCCGAACCTGGTCCATCTCTTTCGCCAGCTCCATCGCCCGCAACTCCGCCAGCACAGCCTGAGAGTTCGTGGAATTTGGATTCGCCTGGACATTCGCCGTTTCTTGAGGCCCAGCCTCTTCGGATGGCGCATCGGGTGCCTTGTCGCCTTTGTGCCCTCCCATCACCCCCCTCAGCACCACCGCCAAGGCGACTATCCCAATCGCCACCGCCAGCGTCAATATAACTATCTTCGGCCGCATATTCTCATCTTCTCATCTCACATCTATCAAAAAGTGCAACCCAAGGCCCGCTTCGCAGCTCCGGCCTTGGGTTGCGTTGATAATACTTAGTTATTCGCAGTGTTTATAATACGTTGACCGTATTATTTCGTGCTGGTTACCGGCCAATCTGTGTTTGCCCTGTCTGTGAATCCGCGAGCAGACGGGACATGAGTATGGATTTGTGCCGGGGTATAAGCCGAGTCAATGTCGGTTAACAACACACTCTCGGGCTGCGCAGGAACGTCACCATCTGGCAAGGTCTGCGGCCATTGCCAACGCGCTTCATACCATTCATTAAAGCCGATGTGAAGGCTGAGATCGTTCGCTGTGTTTACCGGTGATCCGAAGTACCACTCATTACCTGCCGGAGTGGGCACCAGTGGACCCTGGTCCTGGAAGAGATTCCAGCCAACTCCATACCATGAACTATACCACGGCAAATCCAAGCAGCAGTTCGCATTCTTCGCGATTTTTTCCACGATGCTGACCGAGCCTGTGATCAACGAACAAGCCAAAGACACGAAGCCATATCCATTGGCCGGGTAGCTCGCACTGCCGACGAAGTCAAGAACGACGTCCGAAGTGTTGATGCGCTTGAGCGCCCATGTGTAGGTGAGGACGCCATTCAGAGTGAAACGCATCACGTATCGGTTGAAGGTGCCAGCTCCGGATGCGATCACGTCATCATAAGCCAGAAGATCAGGTATAATCCCGTCACCAGGCATATCAAAACCCTCTATCCCTACTACGCCATCCCATTTGCTACCAATATTTCCGATCCAGGCGTCATTCCAGTCATTCAGGTAGGGATTATTCTTGGTATTATCGAAAGTCAGCGTCATGTAGTACCGATCTTTTCCGCTCCCGGCGAGATTAACCGGAGTGGTGCAGCACGGCGGACCCACAGAGCCACCCTTTTGGTAGGTGAATTTCGAGTCCGTTACAAAGCTGCTCAAATAGAAGCAGTCGTAGCACTCCTGAACCGTGATTGCGAAAAAGAAGGTAACATTCTCGCACAACGGTGCAGTTACGGAATAGCCTGATTTGCCTGGATCTTTGATAAAGATCTGACCCCAAGGCTGATGATGTCCCGGCGGCCACAGGCCGATAAACGGACCTGGCCGGAAATGCCGACCGGTAGCCAAGCGCGCGTTGATATTGTCAATAGTTGACGCGAACGATGTCGCTGGAGCAGCGAATCCATCATTATTATTGCCTTGGGCTAAGTCTGTCTCCGGGTCAATGGCATTCGCACCGCCGAGCGTCGCCCCAAGGTTAAAGAACCCCCCGAGTTCTCCTTGCACCAGCACCAACTGGGCTTTAGAACTATAATACCCGGCGTTTTGGTGCAGCACATAGGCGATGGACTGGATAACGTCCGCCGTTGCCCGCTTTGACAACACGCCTTTGTAATACTGCGGCCCCTGACTCCATAGGCCTTGATTGGCCAGAGTCGATGATGTGCTTATACTGGATTGTTGATCGAGTGTCAGGGCGAACGTGATCACCCCTTCCTTGGCATTCTGCGCGAACAACTGCGTTCCCGCGCAGGCTGCTAGTGCTACTGCTGTTATTAGTGTTTTTTTCATATTTCTCTCGGTTTTTTGTGTTCTCTATTCTCTGTTGTGCATTGTTCTATCCGATGCGCGCCCCATTTTGGGTGCCTCATTTCCCGATGTTTTACACCGGCGCAACGCGGGTGTCAACCCGTTTTATCACTTTTTTTATTTATTTCTGCTCTGTCTGTCAATTGTACCATCCGATGCGCTTCTTTTCAGGCGCTTCATTTGTTCCGTTTTACACTGGCACCAAGCGGGCGTCAACTACTTTCGTCATTTTCTTAATCTTTTTTCCAGCTCTGTATTCGAGCATTCGAACCCGATGGCACTAGCCTCAGACAACTGCTTACTGTCATATTTACAGCAGCATACCGGCGGCGTCAATCTCTTTTGTCATTTGTCTTGATCTTTCGATGTAGCGGATAATGCGCCGGAGGTGATATTCGTCGCGAATGTAGCGGTCGAAGTAATCGTCTTCCCATTGAGGAATATCAACCTTGAAACCTTTTGCGTGCTCCTCGGGCGTGAGCGGCTCGGTCCATTGCCACCAGCCGTCAATGAATTGTTTGAGGTGCTCAGGTTTCATGCCACAGAGGCGGAGGCGGCTCGTCTCCGCATTAAGGTGCCTTGGATGGCGTTTTGCCGGGACGAACGTCCCCGCCGCGCTCTCCACCTCATTACCTCACGGCTTGCTAGCGGGAACTTGAGTCTGGTTCGTTGTTGCCGACTTCAGCCGTGCTTCCATGGACTGAAGGCAAGTTTGGGCATAGCGCTTTTCCTTTTCGTCCGGAGCCGCAGCGACAGCTTCCCTGGCCCGAGTCAGCCCCTCTTCCTGCTTCCCGCGCGCGAAAAGGAGAATGGCTTGCGTCGCCGTCACCCGCGTGGAATTCGTCGGTGCCACCTTCTCCGCCAGGGTGAGCGCCTCGCCCGCCAGCGCGAGATCCCGATTGGTGATGCCGTGGTCGGTTGCGATCCCGAGCGCCAGATTGCACAACTGCACCGCATCGTTGGTCACCATCCCCAGAACCTGCCGGCCCATCAACTCAGCCTGCGGATCATTCCGCCGCGCCAAAATCAGATAATCTTTTGCATATTCTCGCTTCTGGCGTTTGGTCAGAGCTTCCAGCCGCGATTGCATGGTGCCAACGCAGTTTTCGGCATAAGCTTTCTCCTTCGGATCCCGCGTGGAAGCCATTGCCTCGCGGGCTCGGGCCAGACACTCTTCTTTCTTGCTGCCGGTCTCAAAGAGCACAACGGCTCGCGTCACCGCCACCCGCGTGGAATTCGTTGGCGCGACTTTCTCCGCCTGGGCGAGCGCTGCGTCCGCCAGCACGAGATCCCGATTGGCGATGCGGCGGTCGGTTGCGATTCCGAGCGCCAAGTCGCACAACTGCACCAAATCGTTGGTCACCAGCCCTAGCAACTCCCGGCCCACAACCCCGGCCTTCGGATCGTTCCGGCGCGCAAGAGAGAAGTATTCTTTCGCAGAGCCTTCGAGCCGGGATTTGACCGGGTCTTTTTTCGCCGCTCCGTTCGTGCCGGCCGCTGCCAGGCGCGCTGCCATGGTGCGGAGATAAGCTTCGACATAAGCCTTCTCTTTCGGATCCTGGGCGGAAGCGAGCGCCTCACGCGCAAGGACTTGGCCCTCCTCTTTCTTGCCGGTCTCGAAGAGCACAACCGCCCGCGTGACCGCCACTTGAGCGGAGTTCGTTGGCTCCAGTTGCCCGGCCCGGTCAAGCGCCTCGTTGGCCAGCACGAAATCCCGCTTGGCAATCTTGGGATCGGTGGCGATCTCGCGCGCCAGGTCACATAACTTCGCCACATCGTTGGTCCAATTTGCCAGGAGCTCCCGCCCCGCTGCCCCGGCCCTCGGATCGCCCTGGCGCGCCAGGGTGGCATATTGTTCCATCTGGCTCTGCGCCATTTCGATTCTCGCCGCCAGCTCTGCGTTATAGCGACCCGCCGTGATTTGCTCCAGGGCCTCCGCCAACCCTTCCCGCGGATGACCGTGCCACAGCAGCTTGCCATCCTTCCCCACCACGAAGGTGTAGGGAACTCCTCGCCGACCGACGGGCATCATGTAGTTCAGTGTCGTTTGCCGCCCCGTATCTGCCCCAATCGCATACTCAATGGCCGATCCGGCCCTCGCGATAAACTCTTTGAGCCTCTCTGCTGGTTCGTCGCTGATCCCCACCACCAGCACGCCCTGGTCCCGATACCGCCGCTGCAAGTCGTTGAGATTGGTGATGCTCACATAGCTGGCCGGGCTGGTGGTGGTAAACACTTCCACCACGAAAATATTTGTGCCGGCCTTGACTTCCACCGGCTTGCCCCTGATCCATTCTTGCACCACCAGCGCCGCCGCCGGATCCCCGATTGGGCCGCCCAGCCCGATCACTGGCGCAAGAACCGCCACTAAAACAGCGAGCCGGACTATATATTTTCTAATCATTGTCTATAAGTCTGTTCCCGGATGAGGCATGGCGCAAGTTCAAATTCCTTCCTGCAAATTGCGCCAGGGTGGATTCAAGAAATCGTAGCCGCCGACGGCAGTCGGCGCTGATCTCCGTAAATTCGAGAAAGTGCGCCGACTGCCGTCAGCGGCTACAAATCTGTGAGTTCTTGAATCCGCCGTAACCCATAAGGGCTCCAACCGACTCCAGACTTGCACTGGGCGCCTGGTTCTCGACACTTTATCCACTTATGCAGCAGATGCGGAACCTCGAGCGCCCCGGTCTTGTCTCCAGCTTGCTGGTGCTCGCCACGCTGACGGTTTATCTGCCTCTGGTTCACTTGGGCTTCCTCAATTTCGACGACAATCTCTACGTCACCGCCAATCCGCACGTCCAGGGAGGCCTGACATGGGACGGGTTGCGTTGGGCTTTCACCCACATGCATGCGGCCAACTGGCATCCGTTGACCTGGCTGTCTCACATGCTGGACTGCCAACTTTACGGTTTGAACCCGGCCGGCCATCACTTAACCAACTTCCTGTTTCACGCTGCCAACACCGTCCTGCTCTTTCTCTGGCTCCGCTCCCTCACGGGCGCTTTCTGGCGCAGCGCGTTCGTCGCGGCTCTGTTTGCCCTGCATCCGTTGCACGTCGAGTCCGTGGCCTGGGTGGCTGAACGCAAGGACGTTCTCAGCGCCTTCTTCGGGCTGCTCTCGCTGTGGGCCTATACGCGGTATGCGGGGAAATCCGAAAACCGAAATCCGAAATCCGAAGGAAGGCCGAAAACCGAAAACCGAAACCTGACGGGGGCCAGCAGCTCCGGGGCCAACAGGGGCGGCTCCTTTTACTACGCGCTGGCTCTGCTGCTATTTGGTCTGGGGTTGATGAGCAAACCCATGCTGGTGACGTGGCCTTGCGTCATGCTGCTCCTGGACTATTGGCCGCTCGGAAGGGGTGCGGAATTCGGAGACCGACGCGACACTCGAACGCCCTTGCGACGTTGGGCGTGGCTGGTGTTGGAGAAACTGCCGTTTTTCGCCCTATCCACGGCTGCCAGCGTGGTTACGGTTCTGGCGCAAAGGGCAGAGGGCGCGATGGCCTCAATGGAAAGCGTGCCGCTGGGGCCGCGGATTCTGAATGCGCTGGACGCATACCTTCGCTACCTGGGGAAGCTTTTGTGGCCAGCCGATCTGGCCGTCATCTATCCTCTGGCGAGCCGGGCGGCAGCAGGAACGTTGCTGGCCGGATTGCTCGTGGTCACCGTCACGCTCCTGGCCTTCTGGCAGCGCAGGCGACGCCCCTACCTGCCGGTGGGCTGGGCGTGGTACCTGGGGACACTCGTCCCGGTCATCGGCCTCGTGCAGGTGGGCAACCAGTCGATGGCCGATCGTTACACTTATTTGCCGGCGATCGGCTTGTTCATCATTCTTGCCTGGGGCGCTGCGGATTTCACCGCCGCATGGCCAAAACGTCGCTTAGCCCTCACCGCCGCTGCCACGGCCATTCTCGCCGCCTGTGCGCTCACCGCCCAGGTCCAATTGCGCCATTGGCAGAATACCGAGTCCCTGTTCCGTCACACGCTGGCAGTTACGACCAACAACTTCGTCGCCTGGAACAACCTCGGATTTTGCCTCGCCGAACAAGGGCAACCTCGCGAGGCTGAGGCTTGCTACCGCGCCGCGGTCGAGATCAACCCCGATTTCCAGGATTCCTGGAGCAACCTGGGCTCACTGTTGGCGGAAACTATGAGGCACGAGGAAGCCATAGCAATCTACGAGACCGCGTTGCGGACGCACCCCGGCTTCGTGAAGCTGCGCAACGGCTTGGCGACCGCCCTGGCCATGACCGGACGGCTCGAGGAAGCCAAAGCCCAATGCCGCGAGGCAGCTCGCATCGACCCCGGTTCGGCTGAGGCCCACAGCAACCTGGGCGCGCTCCTCGCCAGGGAAGGCCAATTCGACGAGGCCGTCGTCGAATTCCGACTGGCTGTTGAACTTGACCCCAGCCTCGCGGTGGCGCGCTGTGGTCTTGGCGGCGCCCTCGGAAAGCAGGGCAAATACGAAGAAGCTGTTCGCGAGCTGTCCGCGGCGGTAAAGCTGCAACCAACCTGCGCCCCGGCGCGTCTGCAACTCGGCGTCATCCTTGCCATGCAAGGCAACGTGGACCAGGCGATCTCGGCGTTCTCCGAGTTGCTGCGCCTGAACCCAACCGACCCAGAGGCCCACTATCATCTGGCTCTCGCGCTCAGCCGTCAGAGAAAGACCCAGGAAGCCTTGCGGCACTATCGTGCCGCCGTCAAGGCGCGCCCGGATTTTCCCGAGGCGCTCAACAACCTGGCGTGGGCGATGGCCACCCACCCCGATCCTCAATTTCGCGACGGACGTGAAGCGGTTCGCCTGGCCAATCGAGCCTGCCAGTTGACCGGTCAGAAGCAGGCCTACATGCTCGGAACACTCGGCGCCGCCTACGCGGAAGCCGGCCGCTTCCCCGAAGCCGTCGCCACGGCAGAGCAGGCCAAAGCCGTCGCCGAAAAAACGAACGAGCCGGAGGTGGCAGCCACGAATGGCAAACTCCTCGAGCTATATCGCTCCAAACAGCCGTATCGCGACACTCCCTGAGCGGGATGCTCAGTCAAATAGCGGCCCAGCGGCTGGGGTTCAACAAGTGACAAACCTCGATACCGTCGTCCTGCAGGCAGGTGGTCGAACGCGCAACGGCAATCTGATTTGAAAACCGATGGGCGTTTGTTGTAAGCTATTTAAAGGCTCACATTATGACGCTTGATAAAAATGCCTTCGAGGCAAATAGAACAGAGCATGGGCGTCAACTTTCAGTGTTCGCAGACACTATTGAACAGGCGTTGCAAGTCTTGGCTTACGAGATTCACCTTTGGGAGGTTCGGGAGAGCTTTCGGGTGGCGCATCACTCGCTGGCGAGGATGGAAGCGACGTCGGAGCGACCATGAAAATAGCCCTTTTTTCGGATGTTCACGGCCACCTGCGGATGGTATTGCACCTAATCAGAAACTGGCAGATCACCCATTCGACACATCTGGACGCCGCCTTAATCGCCGGCGACCTCGGATGCTTCCCCGACACAGCGAAGCTCGATAAGGCAACCAGACGTTGGCTGGAACGAGATCCCGAGGAAGCGGGTTTCAGCAAGTATTTTACGTCCCCACAACCCGAGGTCGAACGACTGCTTGAGCCCGAATTCGGCGAGTTCTCCGCCGTCCGATGTCCGATCCTCTTCGTTCCAGGAAATCATGAGGATTATGATCACATCGCCGTCTCCAGCAGACGAGCAGCGGCCGCCAGCGCCCCTCGTGATACTTTCCCGGTGGACTGCTACGAACGATTCAGTTGCATCAGAGACGGGACCGTCATTGGCATCTCCGGAGGCGACGGCACCCACCTACAGATCGCAGGCGTCTGGGGCATCGAAAATACGCGCCCAGGCGCCCCCTATAAAATCAACGCCAACACTATCCGCAAGCTCCAGCGAAAAGAGGAGCAGTTCGATCTCCTGCTGACGCACGACGCGCCCGCAGGTGCCTATCCATACGGCGGATCTGACGGCATCTCCAATGCAATCAGGACGTGCCAGCCCCAATTACATCTATTCGGACACGTTCATCCGATCAACGGAGACCACGAATTTTCATTGCCGAATTGCCGGACCAAATCGGTCATATTCAAGGACACATCCTTCGGAAAAGACGGGACTCAAGGACTTATCGGCTCAATAGGCATTTTAGAGTGGGATGGGGCAACGTCGAAGGTTGACTTAGTTTCAGACGATTGGCTGAAACAGATGCACGCTAGAAATTGGGAACAAATCTTGCCGGAATGCATTCCGGTCTAATTTCGAAAACCCAAAAGTGCTCAGCCACATCTTCCCCGACCTCAGCAAGCACACGCGGATGACGGGATGCGAGCCATATCGGCGATTCGTCGCAAAGAGCGGCGAACTACCAAACGCACCTGCGCACAGGAGACAACAGAGACAACAGAGTTGCACCCTGTCACACCGTTTGAACAGGGAAGACGGGAAGACGGCAAGCAGAAAAGGCACTGCCCCCAACACTCTCCACGAAACACACGAAACAGACGAAACCCGCGAACTCGCTCCCAGTCCGCCGGGCGAGGCTCTTCCTTGGCTTCCTTTATTGCACGCTCAAGCACGCGTACAAGCCCCAGGTGGGGACTCCGATCGGGTGTGAAGGCAGATATGTTCTTAACCCGCACTCCTACGCCACCGGCCGGGGGTTCAACAAGTGACAAACCTCGATACCGTCGTCCAAATCCGGCCAGTAAATCGCGTAGCCGCCGGGTTCGAGCGACCAGTTGGCGCGTTGCTTCGGGGTGGCTTTGGTCAGCCACTTCAGCCAGCGTGAGATATGTGTATTGCCGCGCAATCTCCTCGGCTGACCAACCGCGCCCCTGGTAGTCCACGACAATCATGGCCACCCGCGTGCGCGGATGCCGTTCCAGCCGAGCTGGTTTGCTCGCAAGGCGGGCAGGTCGAATTCACTCGCAACTGAATTGTTACGGCTTAGGCCATCGTCCCGACGCCATCAACTCGGCGCGCACTTCCAATTATTCAGCCCGTTCCTCGGCGTAAGCGCGCCGGCGTCGCACTTGGAGTGGTGGAGCAATGGGCGAGCAGAGGCTCAGCTTTTGCGAGCAGATGCCGCCCCCTCGAAATCCCTCCGCCCCTGCTAGAACGGCAGATACAGGATTGTGTTGTGCCACTCACCAAGGTCGCTCGCTTTGGCAATCAATTCCAAGTCACGCACGTAGTCGCCGATAGAAGCTCCTTCGGCATGGCCGTAGGCCAGCCCGGCAAACTGGCGCCCTTCGCGCTGCCATCGCTCCGCCATGGCTCGAAAGCGAATGTCTTGAGTGAAGACCGGCATTAGCCTTGGTGCTGCATCTGGGCCTTGAGCGCGCGCAATCGCTTGAGAAGCGGCGATTCGGGAGCGGTCCTCCGCAAGTGTTCGACCTCGTCCGATTCGGCTTCGATCTCTTGGTCGATCTCGCCAGGGTGGTCATGATAATAGGCCAGTGCGGCATGCACTTCCGGCAGCGTGAGATATGCGTATTGCCGCGCAATCTCCTCGGCTGACCAACCGCGCCCCTGGTAGTCCACGACAATCATGGCCACCCGCGTGCGCGGATGCCGTTCCAGCCGAGCTGGTTTGCCGGGATTCTTTACGATATGAGGATATGTCAGCTCTACAGGCACGAGCTAAAAGTCGCAGGTCGAATCGAGGACGTCAACTGGACACTCATTTGCAGCCTGACCACTCTTTTGGGGCGATGCTCACCTTTCCGCAGGGATTCGAGATCTCGCAAGGCCGGCAGGGCGAATTCACTCGCAACTGAATTGTTACGGCTTAGGCCATCGTCCCGACGCCATTAACTCGGCGCGCAGTTCTAATTATTCAGCCCGTTCCTCGGCGTAAGCGCGCCGGCGTCGCACTTGGCGGCGAGAGCCTCGATGCGACGGCGCGCCATCTCATCGCCCCGCAACGAGACGATCTCCTTTGCGGCAGCGGGCGTCAGACATCGGCTCAGCGGCGCAATAACCCGACCCAGCAGCTCCGTGGCAGTGCTTTTCGTTCGCATGGCGGCACTATATCCGATCACTGAAACGTTGGCGAACCCTTTTCTGCCGCTGACTCACCTTCCCGCAGGAATATCAGACAGCGGAGGGGGGTGCGGCGGCGATGCGAAAAGCTCCGTCAGGACTGCCATGTTTATAGTCACACATCGGAGCTTTGTTGAGAAGCGCGCTGACAAACCTCGATGCCGTCGTCCAAATCCGGCCAGTAAATCGCGTAACCGCCGGGTTCGAGCGACCAGTTGGCGCGTTGCTTCGGGGTGGCTTTGGTCAGCCGCTTCCGGCAGCGTGAGATATGCGTATTGCCGCGCAATCTCCTCGGCTGACCAACCGCGCCCCTGGTAGTCCACGACAATCATGGCCACCCGCGTGCGCGGATGCCGTTCCAGCCGAGCTGATTTGCCGGGATTCTTTACGAATGAGGACGAGACGATCTCCTTCGCGGCAGAGGGCGTCAGACATCGGCTCAGCGGCGCAATAACCCGACCCAGCAGCTCCGTGGCAGTGCTTTTCGTTCGCATAGCGGCATTATATCCGATCACTGAAACGTTGGCGAACCCTTTTCTGCCGCCGACTCACCTTCCCGCAGGAATATCAGACAGCGGAGGGGGGTGCGGCGGCGATGCAAAAAGCTCCGTCAGGACTGCCATGTTTATAGTCACACATCGGAGATTTGTTGAGAAGCGCGCTGACAAACCTCGATACCTTCGTCCAAATCCGGCCAGTAAATCGCGTAACCGCCGGGTTCGAGCGACCAGTTGGCACGTTGCTTCGGTGTGGCTTTGGTCAGCCACTTCCGGCAGCGTGAGATATGCGTATTGCCGCGCAATCTCCTCGGCTGACCAACCGCGCCCCTGGTAGTCCACGACAATCATGGCCACCCGCGTGCGCGGATGCCGTTCCAGCCGAGCTGGTTTGCCGGGATTCTTTATGAATGAGGACGAGACGATCTCCTTTGCGGCAGCGGGCGTCAGACATCGGCTCAGCGGCGCAATAACCCGACCCAGCAGCTCCGTGACAGTGCTTTTCGTTCGCAAACGAAGAGAACCCGCCCCGGTCCTCGCATTTTAGCAGGTATCTTCCGTTCCCATGCCGATTTAGTACATCGAAAATTAATCAGAGTCTCCCACCCGCAGCTCGGATTACACCGCGCCACCTCCGTTACACCTCCGTTACACCTCCGTTACACCTCCGTTACACCTCCGTTACACCTCCGTTACACCTCCGTTACACCTCCGTTACACCTCCGTTACACCTCCGT
>Ga0194053_10001147_pt1 | contig 17478 bp, 9 predicted proteins | sample SepL228m_MetaG_FD_161684 | JGI IMG/M metagenome (GOLD analysis project Ga0194053, IMG submission 161684) | Anoxic zone freshwater microbial communities from boreal shield lake in IISD Experimental Lakes Area, Ontario, Canada - Sep2016-L227-8m | ecosystem: Environmental > Aquatic > Freshwater >... | reverse complement strand
GAAGAGCGCTGTGGATGCACTGCCGTACTTAGTTTCTGACAATGCCCGCGCAATGTACGCAAAATATGGTGTATTCAACGATCGTGAAGCAGACAGCCGATTCGCCATCATGGTGGAGAATTATATCAAGGCTATCAACATCGAAGCACAGTTGACCACAGAAATCGCCAGCACCGTTATCCTGCCTGCAGTGATTAAATACCAAGGTTCATTCGCCGGGTCATTAGCCGCTGTTAAGTCAGTAACCGGTTCAGTCAGTGCTGTCCAGTCTGAACTGTTGAATTGCTTAGTAGGCAAAGTCGATGCATTGAAAACCGCTATTGATGGTCTTGCCAAGGCATACGCCGGCGCACATCATGTAGAAGGCGAATTAATCGACGAAGCAAAATACTTCCACGATATCGTTATTCCTGCGATGCTTGCCGTTCGCAACGCCGCCGACGTTCTGGAAACAGTAGTAGACGACGACGCATGGCCATTGCCAAAATATCGCGAAATGCTGTTCGTATACTAAAATCTGCGAATAACAAACAAATAGAAAGAGGGTGGACTGTTAAGTTCACCCTCTTTTTTCATCACCGAAACGGTGACGCCACAACCTCCCCTAACCCCTCCAAAGGAGGGGAATTTCATAATATCGAAAACTCTTCTCTTCACTCTTCTCTCTTCTCTCTTCTCTCTTCTCTCTTCTCTCTTCTCATTCTACTCATTATAAAAATAAGTAAAATAATTACTTGATATCTTCACCATTTTGTGATATTTGGTGATAATATAAAAATATACATCAGGTTAATTTACAAATTAAAAGTAACCAAAATGATGAGGTTATGAAGATGGAAAAATATCCGGCGACATTAGTAGAACAGTATGGCGACGCCTTGCGCTGCGATTGCTGCGTTCGGCGATGTGTTATAAATGAAGGCAAACACGGCTTGTGCGGCACGCGGGTCAATATCGGGGGAATATTATATTCTGAGATATTCGGCATGGTGTCATCTGCCAGCAGCGATCCGGTAGAAAAAAAGCCGCTGTACCATTTTCACCCGGGGAAAACCGTTTTTTCGCTGGGGTCGATGGGTTGCAGCCTGAAATGTCAGGGATGCCAGAACTGGCAAATTTCCCAGGATAAAGGTGCCATCAGCAGACTTCAGTATTTATCACCGGAAAACGCAATCAAAACAGCAATCAATCACGGAGATGCCGGGATTTGCTGGACATATAACGAACCGGCTATCTGGCTGGAATACACCCTGGAATGTGCAATATTGGCTAAAAAAGCCGGATTATTCACCGCATATATTACAAATGGTACTGCCACCCGCGAGCATATCGATATCATCGGCGAATACCTTGACGCATACCGGGTAGATATAAAGGCGATTACTCCCGAAAATTATCGCAAACTAACCGGATACAATGACCCTTCCAGCATACTGATAAATACCATCCACGCAAAGAAAAAATGGAGAATGCACGTAGAATGTGTAACTAACATCACTCCGACAATGAATGATACCCCGGACGAATTATCTAAAATAGCGTGGTGGATAAGCAAAAATCTCGGTATAGACACCCCGTGGCATATCACCAGATTCTACCCGCAATATGAATTGCAGCATATCCCGGCAACACCACTATCAACCATAGATTTGGCGTATGAAATAGGTAAAGACGCAGGACTGAAATATATCTACGTGGGAAATATACCGGGTGACAAAAGGCAAGACACCCTCTGTCCGATGTGCAAAGCCATGATAATAGAACGCTACGGATTTTCAATGCTGAATAATGTAAGCAATGTATGCGAATGCGGGTATAAGCTGCCGATAGTTGTGTAAAATTAAAAATTGAAAGTTAAAAATTAAAAATTATATTGATTTGCAGGCATAGATAATTTTGTCTTTAAAAAACAAAAACGGAACCACATAAGTTCCGTTAAATAATTTTTAATTCGTAATTTTTAATTTTTAATTATTAATTTCGTCTGGTGGGCGAGGGGGGACTTGAACCCCCAATCCGTGAGGAACCAGATCCTAAGTCTGGCGCGTCTGCCAATTTCGCCACTCACCCGGAGAAGGTTTAGGGCGGCTTTTGTAGCCGCCCCGTTTTTTTATTTATTAAGCCAGTGCTGCTTTTGCCTTTTCAACTAATTGTTTGAAGGTGTCTGCATCATGAATGGCAATTTCTGCAAGATTCTTACGGTTGATTGCAATGCCCAGCTTGTTCAAGCCATAAATGAACTGTGAATATGAAAGGTCATTTAAACGGCAAGCTGCATTGATACGTGCGATCCACATATTGCGAAAGTCGCGTTTTTTCTGTTTACGACCGCGAAAAGAGTCGTCCATGGCTTTCATGACAGCTTCTTTAGCTGTCTTGTATAACCGGTGACGTCCGCCCCAATAACCGGCGGCGTCTTTCATGATGCGCTTATGGCGCTTATGGGTCATGACTCCACGTTTTACACGAGGCATTTAATAGTTCTCCTTGGTCACGATTCCCACCGCATGATTGCGGGGTGTCGGAGGCCTGAATATCATCAGGCTCTTTTAATTCAAATGAGATTACATACCGTAAGGTATTAATGCTCTCACTGCGGCCATATGTCCTTTATCAAGGATCTTGGCCATTTGCAGGCGGCGTTTCCGCTTTGAACTTTTTCTGGTCAGCAAGTGGCTATTGAAGTTGCTGCGGAACTTGACTTTGCCAGTTCCGGTGAACTCCATCCGCTTTGAGGCTGACTTGCGGGTGCGCATTTTTGGCACGGCGCTGGTTCTCCTTTCCGGGTTTCCCCGATTTCGCTTTATACAAGCGTCACGGGCCTTTTTGTAAGGCCCGTGAAAACTTTTTTATTTCAGTTTTCTTATGACTTACTCAGTGACTGCCGGTTCCGGTGCAGGCTTTTCAACCTTTTCTTTCGGTGCTTTTGGCGGCTTCACTGGCAAAACTTTCGGTTTTGGCGCAACCATGATACTCATCTGGCGGCCTTCCATACCGATAGACTTTTCGATGATAGCAATATCAACCAAGTCTTCTACCATTTTCTCAAGCAGCTTTCGCCCGATTTCCGGGTGAGAAAGTTCACGGCTGCGGAACATGACAAAAACTCTTACTTTGTCGCCTTCTTCAATATGGCGGCGGGTATTTTTCAGCTTCACTTCCAAGTCGTGGCTATCAATATTCGGTCGCAAACGAATCATAGCAAGTTCGGTGTGGCTGGCACGTTTACTCGCTTCGCGATCTTTTTTCGCCTGTTCATATTTGAATTTACCGTAGTCAATAATTCTACAAACGGGTGGATTCGCATTTGGCGATACTTCAATTAAATCAAGACCTGCGTCACGCGCCTTATCGAGAGCTTCACGAATCGGCACTACACCGAGTTGCTGGCTGTTTTCATCGATCAGACGTACTTCGCGGACGCGAATACGGTCATTAACGCGAAGTTGTTTATTAATGTTTGCTTCCTCCGAATATATAGTATCCGACTGCATACGCACTCGGATTACGATTAAGTTTAGCAGATGTTTTTCAATAATGTCAACGGTGTAAGGACAAAAATATAGATTTTTTTGAAAACATCTAAAAACTTTAATAGCAAATAACTGCCTCTTCCCCATATTCAAGGGGAAGAGACTGTTATTTAAAAGCCTATTACGGCTCCATTTCAGGCATTTTCAAGCCATACTTCTCAGCAACATCGGCGGCTTTCTTGCCGGATTCAGTATTCTTGCTGTCTCTTACTAATTGATTCAATGCGTTCTGAGCAGCCTGTACGTTTTTCAGGTTCATACTGCAATGAATAATTTGCAGGGTTGCCATAGAATACCATGGTTCGAATGTTGTTGATTTCATCAGGTTTGGCATGATTACGATGTATTTATTTAATGCTTCAGTATAGTTGCCGTTATCAAAATAATACTGCCCCAGGTAGTATTGTGCTTCAGGTGCATTATTCTTTGCACGATCACCCAGCTTGGTGTTTTGTGATGAATATTTATCGCAAATATCCAACGCTTTTTCCAGGTCAGTCTTTGCTTCTGCCATCTTGCCCAACAAAGCACTGCGGCCGGCACCGGTGGCAGCATCAATCATATATGGCCCGGTTGGGAACTTGTCCATATAATTCAAGTATGCTAATCGTGCCTGCACAGCTTTATCTTTTCCCTGTTTCTCTAATGCCTGTGCCAGCCAGAATAAAGTTTCTGAATAGTTGTCGCTGGTTGGAGCAGTTCGAGACATCAGGTCGGCAGCGATTGCCAATGAATCAGCCGCTTTGTCATACTGTTTTTCAAACAAGGCGCAAATGCCATGCTTATAAGCTATAATCGGATATAACTCGGCAACCTTGGATGTTTTATCAACTTCAGTTACTTTATCTAATGCCAGTTTCAGGTAGCGCATGGCATCATCAGTCTTCTTGTGGTCGTCAGACAGCCAGTATTCGCCGACTCGATACAGCGAATCTACCGCCAGCGGGTCTTTCGAGAAGTCATTGGAAACTGCCAGGAATTGGGTGTTGGATAACGCGTCAAACTTGGTGCGTTCATCAGCATCTTTCGCCGGCATTTTGCGATAAGCCCATGCAATTTCATAAGCGGCCTGTGCGCCCATTTTGTGGGTAGCAGGTACGTTTTTGAAAGCAGCGATGGCGCCAGTGAAATCGCCGGTTTCAACCAGGTTGATGCCCAGGCGGAAGAACGCTTCGGCGACGCGGTTATTGTCATCCGGGTAATTCTCAACGATTTTGCGGTAAATATCGGCAGCGCCTTTGCGGTCGCCTTTATTCTCGGTTACCCATGCCGCGCCCATCAGAGCAAGCGGAACAAGGTCAGTCTTTGGACATTCTGTAACTACGCGGTTGTAGGTATCAACAGCTTTATCATTCATACCGTTGTTGACATAAGCCTCAGCCAGATACATCAATCTTTCGGCTTTTTCTTTAACTTTCTCGGTCTCGGTTGATGTGGTAGGCAATGCCAGTCCATCAAGAGCCTGTGCGGATGCCAGGGCTTCTTTGTAATTCTTAGTATCAAGATAAGCCAGGGTCAGACCGCGTTGTGCGTAAGCGCGCAGATCAGGAGTGGTAGCTTTGTCTAAAGCCTGTTTATAATAAGGAATCGCTTTGTCAGGATTATTCATTTTCTGGTTTGATGCGCCAGCCAGGTATGATGCCTGAACGTAGATGTCGCCGGTCGGGTTGTCGGCAAGAATTTTCTTGGCGGCATCCAGGGCGTCAGTGTATTTGCCATTTTTATAATAATCGCGAGCAACCTGCAATGTTGCATTCCAGGTAACATTGCCCATCGGCAGGCTGCCTAACAATGCTGTGATATCTGCTGACGGCATGGTGCGGGTTAAGCGCAGGATGCCTCTTTCCGACTCGCCATTGATATCGGTCAGGTCGCGGCGTTCCTTATCAGACCACTTTGCGACAACTGGACTGTTGGCAGGATATTTTTTGCTGATTTCATTAAAAGCAACAACGGCCTTGGTGCGCATATCGGCATTACCGGCATTTGCCAGGTCTTCATAACTGAATGCGATAAGCAGCATAGCGCGGGGAATCAGCGGATTTTCTGCATTTGCAATAGCGATGAATTTCTGGAATGAATCAATCGCTTTGGGAAGATCAGTTTTAGCTGTAGCGGTTAAGGAATTGTCCTTATTATGTGCCTGTTGGAATGTTGCGTGTCCGCGCCAGTAAAATCCCTGTTGAGCCAGGTCATTCATTTTCTGAGTGTTGGCGGCATTGGCAACGTTGTTGTATTCATCTGCGGATGCGGCGTATTTCAAACCATTATATAATGCGTGTCCGTATTGCAGACGGGCTTCAATCGCCTGGCGGGATGCCGCATCCAGACTGCCTAATACAGTGGTGTATGCGGCGGCGGAATCATCGTATTTTTTCATTTCAAACAGAGTCTGCGCCAGGTTTAATTTGGCTTGAATCTGTGAAGATTTGCTTGCGCGAGTATCAGTCTGCAGAGCGGTGAAATATTTAACTGATTTATCATAATCGGCATTTTGTGCTGCCGGGTCGGCGGTGATGCGGGCGCGTGATGCATAAGCCATCCCCAGCCATAACTTGGCACCGGCATACAGGTCATCAGTCACCTTTACATTTTTCGCTACTGCTTCCAGGTCGGCAATCGCTTCATTATACATTTCCAGGCGCATTTCAATATCGCCCAGTGAATATAACGCCCATGGCACTAACGGGTCATCTGCCTTGATAATGGTAACACGACGGTAATCAGCAATAGCGCCACGCAGTAATTTCTCATCATCGCCAGCCAACTGGTAACTGCATTCTGCCAGCCAGTATTGTGAATTAACATTCAAACCATTGTCGTCGCTGTTGCGTTTCAGGCTGTTCTGATATGCTTTGCGGGCTTCATCATAGGTTCCCTGACTGCGGTATGTTTCGCCAATCTGGAAATATGTCTCGGCGACTAATTTATTAAATTCAGGCGTGACTGCCTTGGCAATAACCAGATTGTATGCGGTACGCGCCTTGTCAAACTGGCTTTGTCTTGCCATACAACGGCCCAGCCAGTAATTAGCTTCATTCACCGACGGGTCGGTTGGATATGTTTTAATTAATCCCTGCAGGGTGTCGATAGCCTGAGTATCCAGATTCAAATCATAGAATTTTCGAGCCTGCTCTAAAGTTTTTGAAGGGGTGGCAGCAGCAAAAGACGGCATGGCCATCATCACTGCCAGTACGGCGAATAATAAAATTCGCACAATATTCTGTTTATACATCAGTATCCTCCGGTTTAGCCGCGCATTGCAAAAGATTAGGGAGAAACGCAGCATTGCCATTATGCGCATATTGTATCATCATTTTAACAAATAGCACAGAGGGGGAAAAGGTGGCAATATTTCATCTTTTGCAAATAGAATATTTTAACCACGAAATACACGAAAAGCACGAAAAAAATAAAATTTCACTCATCCCCCGAGAGGTGGCCAGAGCGTCCCGCTCAGAAAAAGAATGAACCGGGTGTAAATTTCAATACACGCGTCACCGAGACGGTGACGCCACATTTTCACTTTTCTCTCTTCATAAGATTTACGGAGTAAAATACTCAATTCCCAACAAGGCGCAAACTTCACCTATTTCGCGGGTTATATCGCGCATGGCGACAGCGAGATGATGCGGGAAACCGTGTTGTAAAATCAGACCATTGAGAGATTTGTATTCTTTCACCAGCACATCAGATGCGCTGTATAGTTTATGCTGCGCGGTATCAGGGCTGCTTTCACCGGTGAAACCGAGGATTTTCAATTTGCCTTCCATCGTCTGGGTAATGGCGATGCCGGTTTTTGGCCCATATTGGAATTGTCCGATTAGTGCCGGGGCATGGTCTGGCGAACCACCCTGACGATCGGGTGATTTATACGCGATTGCCTCGCCATCACCCATCAAACCAGCAATGCCGACGCCGCAATGCCCCAATTCGACACAGGAACTGCGACCGGTGTAATTCACAAAATCAAGACATGCGGCGGGTTTACCGGTAATTTGCGCCGCCAGGCTTTGCATCACCAGGGTCGGTACGTCTGATTCGCAAGAAGCAGCCCAGACATCACCTTTTGTCATCAGCCAGGTCATCGGAAAACAAGCGGCAATTTCCAACTCCGGCCAGCATTTTACCGCAACCGAGGTAAAACCATTTGCCTGAATGTGCGCTTTGAAAGAATGATACAATCGCGCACCTTTTTCCAAATGCCCTTCACTAATCTGACAAACGCGACCTGTAGTCATTTCCTGCATTGTCGCTTTTACATCAGCATCATTAAATGTTACCTTGCCATTATAGCCATCTGCAATGCCTGATTTATAGGTATCCATCAATGCCAGCAAATCGACATTTTCCTGTTTGCTGCCAAAGGTGCGCAAATACAGGAACTGGTCCATCGTTGCAGAATGAAAACCACCGGGAGCATCGCCAAACCGTCCGATGAAATCTTTGCGCAATGCGCCTACTGCGCGGTAAACAGTCAACAGCATCTGCAATTCATCACGGTACTCTTCACTGGCGGGGTCGCCGGGCAATGGTCGAAAATATCTGCCAATCCGCTGTGCTACGTAATTATTCATCACCACACCGCACCAGGCATTGGTAGTCCACTCGCGATCGCCCAGTTCTGCCTCGTAATCCGCGCTGATAATTATCGGGGTATGGCTAAGGTTGGGATGTGTCGCAAAGGTGGGAAATACATGACCGTTGGGAAACGCGCTGTTATATATGATGACTACATCAACCATTTTTGCCGCAAAATCATCAGCAATCTTCGCTGCTTCGTGTGGTCCAAAAATACGCGATACCAGCACCGATTCAGCGTGAATAGCACCGTCAGCCTTCAACTGTTCAAACAAAGCAGTGAACTTTTTCTCTGCCAACTCCTTACCCGGAGTGCTGAACGCGCCGATGGCATTATATAACGCACCAACTTTAGGAGCAGTCTGACGACTGTAAGTTATAGGATAGCTCATAATATTTCACCTTTTTCATTTAACCGACCTCCCCCGACCCCTCCAGAGGAGGGGAGTTATGAAGTGCCGATTTAATCTGAATTAATAATATTTCACAATTTGCCATTTGCCATTTTCAATTCTTAATTTCATTTTCCTTCAGCCATTCAGCACATGCATCTTGCCAGGCTTTCCATTCCGGACCGTTGCCGCATCCCAGACCGTGTTCGCCGGTAGGGAGTTCCAGGAAAGTCGCTTTTACTTTATTTTTTATCAGCGCGTCATAGAACATCCGGCTGTTTTCGACGCTTACCATGCTGTCTTTCTTGGAATGTGCCAGGAAAGCCGACGGGGTATCTGCTGTTACTTGTTTTTCGTTGGATACAAAATCAATCTCTGCCTGGGTTGGGTTCGGTCCCAACAGGGTGTTGCGAGAACCGGCGTGTCCCTTTTCACCCATGGTGATTACCGGGTAGATAAGTATCATAAAATCCGGTCGACAGCTTACCTGTTCAATCGGGTCAGTTGCTTTCGCGTTGCCGGCATCGTAATGTGTGCCAACGGTAGAGGCAACATGGCCGCCAGCGGAAAATCCCATGATGCCGATATGGTCTGGTTTTATCCCCAATTCTTTCGCATTTTTTCGCACTGTACGCATAGCGCGCTGGCCATCAAGCATTGGAGAAGGATGGCGATATGGCATTACACGATATTTCAGCACAATTCCGGCAATTCCCATGCCATTAAGCCACTTCGCAATATCGCGTCCTTCGTAAGACATCATCAATCCGCCATATCCGCCGCCCGGACATACTACTACCGCGGTACCGGTCGCTTTTTCCGGCGCGGGCAAGTATACAATAATTTCGGGTTTATCTTCCGGTTTTTCGCCTTTTGCTCCCGGCGCGCCATCTGCCCACAGCAATAGCGTCTTGGGTTCATCAGCAGCATTTACCTGAGTGGTAAACAATACCGTTAATACCAGTAACGAGAACAACGTTAGCGGCAAATGATGAGTGAATTCTGTAAATAGATTCATCTTGTTTCCTTGTTATTTATCTGACATTTATTCTATTAAATAGTTGCTTACAAATCAAACAAAATCGAACCGGCTTATTCAACAGAATTACCACCCCATTTATCGATTAGTATAGATTGTAGTGTTTATAGATTGCTGGTGTCAATGAATAGTAAATAAATTTTTATGTTCTTTGTTTATACATCGATTAATAGGATTGAAAAGATTTAATATTTTTATCCATGTAAAATTGTAATGATATTTATTTGTAAACTTAAAAAGATTTTTCATTATTTGCAGCAAATTTAGACAAAATTTAAATTGAATGTCGTAGAGACGCAAAATCTTGCGTCTCTACAATTTGAATATATATTTCATGATAATCCCTTAAGGCATTTTTATCTTTTCAATCCTATTAATCGATGTAAAAAACAAAAAATCTATAAAAGGTGAACTCATATACTTGTTATCCGCTATATAGTTTTTCCGCTTTTTATGGTATATTTACGCCAACAACTTTAGAAGCAGGCGATGAACAATCACCAGATAAATGATATTTCAATACAAGAGATGCGATTTTTGTGCCGACGGATTACCATGGTATGCCCGGTATTTCGGTTACTGGGACGCAATGTGCACATAATAGATATCCATCCCGACATACTGCCGGCGCGCATGGGTACGGTTCCGCATATTCACGCATATTACGAAAGCCACATCATTCTTAATGGCAGCAGCACCTATGACATTGGAAAGCCGCAGCGATTAGGCCCGGGAGCGGTATTGCTGCACGCACCGGCGTCACCCCACGGTTGGGCAGAAGCAGAAGAATCGTGGACCCGCATGCTGATATGGTTTAAGATGGATAATGAACTGCCGGTAAAAGGACCGCAAAATTGGCCCACCTGGTTAGTTATGCTGGACGAATTGTATGCATTATTAATAGATTCCCGGGCAGAAAAACCCGGTTGGCGCGACCGGGTGATAGCGCGAATGTCGCTGATTTTGTCACAGATTTTAACGCTGACAGAAAATACCCAGGTAGAAGAAGTGCCGCAACTGACCGAGGTGAACCTGATACGGGTGATAGACGAATACCTTGCCGACAACCTTTCGCATCAGATAAAGATTGAAGATATTGCGTACCTGGTAAATATGAAAACCCGCACCCTTTTTCGTATGTACCCATCCATCACCGGCGAAACCATCATGGATCGGTTATTTAACCTGCGTATGAAACGCGCCGCCGAATTGCTGACCCAATCCGATATGCCGGTTTACGAAATAGGCAAGTCCGTAGGATTTCCCGACGCCTCGCATTTCTGCCGCCGATTCCGCACCTATTTTGGAACTACACCGGAAAGCTATAGAGATAGTTGATAGTGGACAGTGGACAGTTTTTGTTATAAACGAAAATCCCCGTCATTAAAGATAAAATGACGGGGATTGTTTAATTTTATAACCTATTATCGGCTACGGTCCGGGGGTGTTTGATACACAGCGGAAACCTATTGAGGTGTATATGGTAGTCGGCGAATTCTTAGTGCGGAAGGTGCAGCGGCTGTAGCCTTCGCCGTAGTTCGCCCAGGAACCGCCGCGTATTACCCGGTATGTTCCAGTAATTGGACCGGTTGGATCAGTCGCTGTTGCGGCCGTGTATACATCGTACCAGTCCGCGCACCACTGCCACACATTGCCGGCCATATCTTGCGCGCCCACCCAACTGTTGCCAGCGGGGAATGAACCAACCGGCCAGGTGCTTTTGCCGACAGAGGATGAGTTGGTATAGTTCGCAGATTTTGATGCGTCATATCCGTTGTAAAGGTCATTTGCGGTGGCAATACCGCCCCATGGATAATTTCTGCCATCGCTGCCGCGGGCGGCGTATTCCCATTGCGCCTCGGTGGGCAATTTCACCCCGGCCCAATCGGCGTAAGCCTTTGCATCATTCCATGATACATTCACTATCGGATGCTGCTGCAATAACGGGTCGGACCAGCCGGTTTTGCCAGCCCAACTGTTATAACCGCTGGGGAATACCGGCAATGCCCGCGCGGTAGCGGTGCAGAATGCCCGGTATTGCGCCACAGTAACAACATTTTTATATATCCAGTAGCCTGACAGCGTTACCGGATGAGCGGGTGATTCAGTTGACGGACCGATGCCGGCAGCGCTACCCATGGTGAATGTGCCGGGAGTTACCCAGACCATCTTAGCCAAATCAACAGGACTTACTGATTTATCGTTAGCAACGATAAAGTTCGTTACTGCCGAAGTTAGCGTAGCGTCTGGAGTACTGCTGTTCAGGTCGCGTACAACCACAGTCAATGGGATAGTTCCCACAGTATTGGGTATCCAGGTGAGGTTGTTGTCAGCAGTGAAATCGCGCAGGATAGTTTCACCCGCCATGAACTTGTATTGTACCGAAGCGCCGCCGGTGACGGTGGAATACAGCGTTACTGGAACTGCAAGCAATGCGGTTCCTGACGGTACTGTTATCAAGTTTACCGCAGTCAGAGCCGGTTTAACGGTTATGCTGACTACTGACGAAGTAACAACAGCGTTAGGGTCGATTGCATTAATATCTTTGGCTACCACTGTAATGTTATAGGTTTTAAGAACAGAAGTCGACAATGTGTAGGTATTGCTGGTGGCAAAGCTGCGCAGCAGGGAAGTGCCGCTCATGAACTTATATTGTACTGATGCACCGCCGGTGGCGGTGGCAGTAAAGGTCACGCTGCTTCCCAGCGCAACAGTATTAGCCGGTGACGAAGTCAATGCTGTTGCGGTTAATGGCGCATTGACGGTTAAGTATACATTTGGCGAGGTAACGGTCGCGGTGGGATTCGCTCCCATGGCATCGCGGGCTATTACGGTAATCGGATACGTCTTTAATGCTAACGGCATCCAGGTGCAGGTATTGCTGGCAGCGAAATCGCGGATAAGGGTGGTACCGGACATGAACTTATACTGCAGCGATATTCCGCCAGTTCCGGCTGCGGTTAATGTGACCGACGAACCATATATCAGCGAACCGGTTGGGGATGTCGCCAGGCTGACCGCAGACAGTGCCGCGTTTACTGTTATATTCACCGCTGGCGAAGTGACGGTAGCAGCGGGGTCAATACCCGTTGCATCCTGGGCAACCACAGTTATGCTGTAAGTTTTTACACTGGTGGGTGTGAATGTGTAAGTATTGCTGCTGGCAAAACTGCGCAGCAGGGAAGTGCCGCTCATGAACTTATATTGTACCGACGCGCCGCCGGTGGCGGCAGCGGTTATAGTTACCGGACTGCCCACTAATACAACGCTGGTTGATGATGTTGCAGTTACTGCTGACAATGTCGGTTTTATGATATAGCTTTGGCTGTTGTATACAACGGTGCCATTGGCATCTTTGGCAACTGCTGTTAACTGGTATGTTCCAACTGTTTGCGGATTCCATACGAAATAGCTTTTTGTTGAAAAGTCCTGCAATACTGCCTGATCATTCATGAACTTGAATTGTACCGTTGTGCCGCCAACTGCGGTAGCACCCATGATGACAGGCTTGCCTATCACGCATTGTACGGCGGGTGAGAATGTCAGCGATACGCTGGAAAGCAGGACGGCGAATGAATCTTTGCTGGTGCTCTTGCCAGGCGGAGTAGTGATTGATATCGGTCCGCTTGCCGCACCGGCAGGAATCGTCATGGTGATACTGGTATCGTTCACCAGGGTAAATACAGCGGATGCAGTGCCGATGGATACCGCGCTGGCATTGGTGAAATCTTTACCGGTTATGGTGACCACTGTTCCCGGGACACCGCTGGTTGGCGAGAAGCTGCTGATGGTTGGTAATGAGATAGCAGTAAAGGTCGCCTGTACAGTATGATTGGCGGTGATATTGCTCAGTTTATATGTCAATCCGCCATCCTGTACTTTTGCGGAATCTACGTACCAGGCGGTGATGTGATAGCCGGTATTCTCCGTGGCGGTGAAAACAAGTTCATTGCCATAGCTGATGCTGTTGTCGCCGGTTGGCGATATGGTGCCGCCGGTACCCGCGGAAGCGGTTACCAGGTAGGGCAGCGTTACCGCGATTACGTTTGAATACGCGCCGCCGCCGGTGGCATTTACCGCTTTTACACGGTAAAAATATTGGTTTGTATTCGCCAATCCGGTAATGGTTTTGTTTAACGCGGTGACATCAGTATAGGTCGCCGCGATATTGGTGAATCCGGTATTGGTGGCGATATCCAGGGTATAGGTCAGCGGTATAGTGCCGCCGGTTGTTGGTGCAGTCCAGCCGGTGATAAAGCCAGCGGGATTGATTGACGAAGCGGCGATGGCAGTTGGTGCTGTCGGTAAGGTGATAAATGTCGCGTCGCTGGTGTAGCTGATACCTGCGCTGTTGACTGCAAAACCACGGTAATGATATTCGGTATTGGGTATCAGGTTTGCTGCCGATACGGTATATGTCCCCAGCACCGCGCTGGTCAGTAATTTGCTGTTTGCAGAAGTCGGGTTTGCCGTTAAACCGTATACGATTCCGGCGTAACTTATTGTAGATCCGCAATTATCATTGATACACGCGCCCAGGGTGGCGGTGGTGGTGGTGATTGACGATGACGCCGGTAGTGATAATACCGGAGGAGCGGTAACATAGATGGTGAATACCTGCTGGTAAACCAGCCCGCCCAAATCCATGGTTTGCACTCGGATGCTGTAGGTATTGCTGGAAGTATAGTCTAATATCGCGGCGCTCTGCAGAGTGTTGCCGGTAATGGTAAAGCAGTTGTTATCGGTGCTGCCGGTACCACTAACCAGAGTATAAGTGAAAGCGGTATCTCCATCGGGGTCAATTGAAGTTAAAGTGCCCACTGTTGTGCCGATTGCTTTGTGTTCTATAATAATAGCATTGCTGAGGCTGATGCCGGTAGGTGCTTCATTAATATTAGTAATCTTAATGGTAAACGTTTTGTCAAAATAGCTACCACCCAGGTCAGTACTGCGCACTCGAATATTATAAATAGATTTGGCTTCATAATTCAATGTTGTATTAGTCAGTAATGCATTACCCGTAATGCTGAATGACGCATTGTCTGCACTCCCTGTTCCTGTCATAAAAGTGTAGGTGAAAGTATCATTAGTATCAATATCAGCAGTACTGAAGTTACCTACAGTTGAGCCAGAAGGCTGATTTTCTGCAATCGTAGTAGATGATAAATTAATATCGGTAGGTGAGTCATTAACAGGATTGATTGTTAAATTCACTGTCGTAGTCGCAGAGTATGTTTTAGTATCAAACGTACGATATGTAAAACTATCAGTACCATTATAATTTAATACCGGTGTATATCTGAATGAACCGTTAGCATTGAACATAAATGAACCATGTGACGGTCCAGCGACTAATAAAGCGGTCAATGTATCACCATTCGCATCAGTATCATTTGTTAATACTCCAGGTGCTGCAATATCCAGCACGGCATCCTCTGAAATACTGTAACTGTCATTATTGGCTATAGGCGGAACATTAATACTGGTAACAACAATAGTAACAGTGGCAGCATTCGAATTAAATGTTCCATCATTAGCTTTATATGTAAAACTATCGGTACCAAAATAATTTATCGTTGGAGTATACGAAAAAGAACCATCACTATTCCCCGTTACCGAGCCATGCGCGGGATTGCTCCATTGAACAGCGGAAAGTGAACCTGGATTAGAATAGTTACCGGAATTAAATTTAGTATCATTACATAATACACCTGGAGCACCAATAATAAGACTGGAGTTTGCTGCCACTGTAAATGATTTAACAAAAGTCAAACTCCAACTGTTTAATATGCCGATATCTCCATCTGAATTATCATTAACCTGCAATCCCCAATTACCGCTCATAGACTTGCCAGCTAATGTGCTCAATGACCCTACAGGATGATATGTATTGGTGAATGGCGCAGTACCGGAGGATAATAAGACTGTTGAAGAATCATCAAATATCGTATCGGTATAATTCTTGCCAGCACCACCATTGTTTTTAGCTAATATAACTTTAGTACCATCAGGAGCAACCAATGTTACCGTCAGATCACCATCATAGGCATGTGTAACATTTAATGTGACAATTGCTCTCTGAATAGTACCTGTTGCACTTACAGTAAGTGATGAAGTAATAGTATTGTTATCAAGAATACTTATCGGTACATTCGGTGATACAAATGACTGCCTAATCTCAGTATCATTATTTGCTATAGGTGGACCATTAACATAGATTGTAACCGTCGCTGTGTTTGAATAAACCACTCCATCAAATACTTTATATGTAAAACTGTCGATGCCGCAATAACCTAATGTAGGTCTATAAATGAAAGAACCGTTAGAACTCAATGTAACCGTGCCATGTGATGGGTCGCTCACCTTAACCGCTGTCAACTGGTTGACCGGATTGCTATCCGCATCGGTATCATTCGTCAAAACGCCAGTTGCCAAAACTGTCAGATTTATACTTTGCGGGGTAAAGTAACTATCGTCTTTTGCCACTGGTGCGTCATTAACATCAGTAACAGTAATGATTAATGCCTTTTCTAAATATAGACCACCCTGGTCAGTAGTTCTAATCAGGATAGAATAAGTGTTTTTTGTTTCAAAATCAAAAACGGCGGTAGTATACAACTTATTATAAGAAATATAAAAAAAAGAGTTGTCAGTACTACCTATACCACTAACCAGTGTATAGGTAAAAATATTATTGGCATCCGGGTCAGTGGTAGATATCACACTTACCAATGTGCCAATATTTTGATTTTCTGCAACTGTGCTGAGTGATAATGTGATATCAGTCGGCACTTCATTAACATTTGTTACATTAATAGTAAATATTTTTTCGTAATACAAACCATCTTGATCAGTCGTTCTTACGCGGATTGAATAACTGGGTATTGTATCATAATCAAAAATTGCAGCAGTTTCCAAGGAAGTTGCATTAATATTAAAAGAAGCATTGTCCGTACTACCTGTACCGCTCACTAAACTGTAGGTGAAAGTATTATTGGCATCCTGGTCAGTTGAACTGAATGTGCCTATAGGTGTACCGATAATTGAGTTTTCTGCAACTGTGTTAGCAGAAAGTTTTACATTAGTCGGTGCTTCGTTTACATCGGTAACATAAATAACGAAAGGCTTCTCGAAAACCGAATTAGTCATGTCGGTTGTTCTCACCCGGATGTAGTATGTTTTTTTCGTCTCAAAATCGAAATTAGCAGTGTCGGCAGTACGAAGTGATGAACCCACAATATTAAACGAGGAATTATCGGTACTGCCAGAGCCACCAACCAGTTGATAGTAAAATGAATCCCCATTGGTTGGGTCTGTAGTAGTAAATGCTCCAACGGGTGTTCCGCCAATTGCATTTTCCATAATTGTGCTCTTACTCAGCATAATATCAGTAGGCTCTTCGGCAACATCTGTAATTGCGATTGGAAATACTTTTTCGAAAGAACCTTCTGCATTAGTGGTTTTTACCCGAATAGAATAACTGGACTTTTGCTCAAAATCTAATATATAAGCTGTTTGCAAAGTTGTACCATTGATGGTGAAATAGCCGTTATCATTACTACCGGTACCGGTAACTAATGAATATGTGTAGGTACCTGCCGGGGTAGATGTAAATGTCCCTACTGTGGTACCACTAACCCGATTTTCAGCAACAGTGCTGGCTGATAACGTGATATCAGTTGGAACGGCAGCCTGAATCTGTAAATTACTGAAAGATATACAACAAAAAATAAATACTGGTAATAAAAAAGTAAACAATTTATTACTTGCAGCAACTGGTAATATTTTAGACATAGTTAACCCCTAAAAAGTGCTGGTTCATTATATCATATTTATACACCAAATCCATGGCAATTGTTGCAACTAATAAATACTTTTATTCAACTAATTTTAGCACTTTTTAGCACTTTAGCATTAACATCTATATAGCATA
>Ga0194053_10001144_pt1 | contig 17493 bp, 11 predicted proteins | sample SepL228m_MetaG_FD_161684 | JGI IMG/M metagenome (GOLD analysis project Ga0194053, IMG submission 161684) | Anoxic zone freshwater microbial communities from boreal shield lake in IISD Experimental Lakes Area, Ontario, Canada - Sep2016-L227-8m | ecosystem: Environmental > Aquatic > Freshwater >... | reverse complement strand
TTCTGTCCTGCGCCTGCGCGGACATTCCTGTCCGCTTCGGGGTTGACTGATCTCCGGGAGCGGACAAGAATGTCCGCGCTCCAATTACCCAGGGTGGTGGTTTTGGAAAAATCTGAGATGCGCACCCTTCGCGCAAGAGGGCGAGAATACCCTTGAGAATAGCACGATAGATAATACATTTTGGATATGACAAGCACGCTGCAGGCTGTGACTGTGAAAATACCGCTATCCGACCTGAGACGCATCCCGGAGACCAATCGGAGTGAATTCATCCGTTCAGCCGTTTCCGAGAAGTTGGCGCGCCAGCCGGCTTCCGAATGGAAGCCTAAGACGGCAACGGGGAGAAAGCTTCTGGCTCTGCGCGACAAGTTCATCCGATCTGGCGGCGAGCTTCTGGACGGCGAAGGCATTGCTAATGAACTGAAGCAAAGGCGCGGAGGAATTCATCACTTCCGAGAGACCTGGAAAGCCGATGTTCAGCGTTCCCAGGATAAAGGTGATCTCGTTCCACTCTGTGCTAAGGAATAGCCGTGTTTGATGACAGCAATCTGATTGCACCGCCGGGCCAGGCCATCGTGATTCACGGGGCGCGGGAGCACAACTTAAAGAACCTCTCGCTTATCCTTCCGCGCGGCCAGTTCGTGGTGGTCACCGGTGTGAGCGGCTCGGGCAAAAGCACGCTGGCGTTTGACCTGCTGTTTGCGGAGGGGCAGCGGCGCTTTCTGGACTCGATGAATCTCTATGCCCGGCAGTTCGTGGAGCAATTATCCCGTCCGGACGTGGACCTGATCACGGGCCTCCCGCCGACGGTCAGCATCGAGCAGCGCACCAGCCGAGGCGGGGGCAAGAGCACCGTGGCCACCGTCACGGAAATTTATCATTTCATGCGGCTGCTCTTCGCCCGGCTGGGAACGCAGTTTTGTCCAGACTGCCAGATTCCGGTGGCGGCCCAGACGCGCGACGAACTCGGCCGGCGATTGCGCCATGAGCTTGGCCGGCGCGGCGACCTGCTGCTGCTGGCGCCTGTGGTAAAGAACCGGAAGGGCTTTCACACCGACGTCGCCGAATGGGCCGCCAATCACGGTTACGCGGAAGTTCGGGCCGACGGGAAGCTCCTGTCCACCACTGGTCGGCTGCGCCTGGATCGGTTTCGTGAGCATGATGTGGAAATCGTCGTGGGGCTTCTGGCGGCCAAACCAGGGCCTCGAGGGGCGGAGGAGCGTGGTGGGCTCCACCACTCCATCACTCCACCACTCCATCACTCCAAACCGGGGCCTCGAGGGACGGAGGAGCTTGGTGGGGAGAGGCCGTCCCAAAAGCCAGCCCCGGGAGGTCGAACGTCCCCGCGATCCCCATCCGCTGATGATGCCCGGACTCGCGAGGGCGCTCGCCCTCCCCATCTGGAGGCGCAGCAACTCATTGACGAAACGCTAAAGCTGGGTCACGGAACGTTGTTCGCCCTGGATAAGCACAGTCGCCTTACCGTACATTCCACAGAACGTTCGTGTCCCAAGTGCAACCGTTCGTATGAGGCGCTTGACCCCAAGAACTTTAGCTACAATTCGCCGCAAGGCTGGTGCGCGCGGTGCCGCGGGTTTGGCGAACTGTTCTATTTGCCGGATGTGGACCGTGGGACCCGCGCGGATGCGATCGAAGAATCATGGTACGGATGGCAGGAAGGAGAGCGGGAGGTTTGTCCCGATTGTGGGGGAGCGAGGTTGAACCCGCTGGCGCGGGCGGTGCGACTGCAGGCTTCTGATTTCCAATTGCCGGTTGCCAAATTGCTGAGCGCCCCGACCATTGACGGGTTCTCTCAAATGTCGGTTGAGGCCGCCAGCAGCCTGTTCCACAGAATCAAGTTAAAGGGCCGCGCCGCCGCCATCGCGCGCGACATTCTGCCGGAGATTCGGGAGCGGCTAAAGTTCCTTTGCGAAGTTGGCCTCGGCTACCTGCAGCTTGGCCGGGGCGTTCCCACTCTATCCGGCGGCGAGAGCCAGCGCATTCGGCTGGCGGCGCAGCTCGGCTCGAACCTGAGCGGAGTGCTTTATATCCTCGATGAGCCGACGATCGGTCTTCATGCGCGCGACAACGAGCAGTTGCTGACGGCACTCGAGAAGCTCAAAGCCCGCGGCAACTCCGTCCTGGTGGTCGAACACGACGAAGCGACAATGCGCCGGGCTGACTACATCGTTGACCTTGGCCCCGGGCCGGGTGTGCATGGGGGCGAAGTTGTCGCCGCCGGCACACTCGCCGAGTTGCTGCGCCACCCGAAATCGATTACCGGCCAATGGCTGCGGGCGCGCAGAACCTACCCGACGCGCGGGAGCCGCCGATCGGTTGTTGCTACAGCAGCCAGCAGAGCGAAACCGAGTTTGAAGTCAGAGGTCAGAGGTCAGAGATCAGGAGCCAGATTTCAGAAGTCAGAACGTCACCAAAAGGAAATGGCTTCGGCTGCCACACGAGGAGCGAACGAACATGCCTGGCTCACGTTGAAACGTGCCAGCAAGAACAATCTCAAGAACCTGACCGTTTCCTTCCCGCTAGGCCGCCTCGTGCTGGTGACCGGTGTCAGCGGTTCCGGCAAGAGCAGCTTGATCCGCGAATGCCTCCTGCCCGCCCTCAAATCACGCATCACGCATCACGCATCACGCATCCCCCCTCACCCCTCACCCCTCACCGGTTTCGACTCGATCCAATCCGTTTACGAAGTGGACCAATCCCCCATTGGCCGCACTCCACGTTCCATTCCTGCCACTTACGTGGGGTTTCTCGACGACATCCGGCAGTTGTTCGCGCAGGTTCCGGAAGCGCGGCTGCGGGGGTATTCGCCCAGCCGGTTCTCGTTCAACAGCGCCCAGGGCCGCTGCCCGCAGTGCGAAGGGGCCGGGACGATCAAGTTGGAAATGAACTTTCTGCCGCCCGCGTTTGTGCGCTGTGAGGTCTGCGGCGGCACGCGGTATGATCGCGAGACTCTCGACATTGAATACCACGGCAAGAACATTGCGCAGGTGCTGGAGTTCTCGGTCGAAGAAGCGCTCGATTTCTTCGTCAGTCTGCCAAGGATCAAGCGCGCGTTGCAGGCGCTCTGCGATACCGGGCTCGGCTATCTCAAGCTTGGCCAGACCAGCCCGACGCTCAGCGGAGGCGAGGCGCAGCGCATCAAGCTGGTCAGCCACCTGCTGTCCGGATTAAAGGAGCCGGACCTGCTCGATCGCCTGCCCAAACGCAACCTGTTTATCCTGGAAGAACCGACCATTGGCCTGCACATGGCGGATGTGCATCGACTGGTTGAAGTGCTTCAGCGGCTGGTCGATGCCGGTCATTCGGTTATTGTCATCGAACACAACCTGGATATCATTGCAGAGGCCGATTGGGTGATCGACCTTGGCCCCGAGGGCGGGGAGGGCGGCGGGCGCATCGTGGCGGAAGGGCCGCCCGAGAGAGTTGCGCGCAACAAACACTCGCACACCGGCCGCTTTCTGCGCAGCCTTCTGGCTTGCGCATGATTTTGTGACTTGCTTAGGACATGAATCAAACTGGCAGACAATTTGAAGGATTGCTCTCACGCTACTTTGAGCGTTTGCTCGCAGACGTTCCCACGTTCGCGACTGCGTCCGCGGGTTTGCGTTCGGGCGAAGGCAAACTCGGGCGCGCGACAGTCGAGTTTCACAAGGGGCGGGAGCGTCAACGACAGTTGGCGCTGCGCGCGCTGGACCAGATCTCACCCCGAGAGCTGCTGGCCGAGCAGCAGCTTGACCGGCTGGCGCTGAGCAGCCAGTTGCTGCTGGAATGTGAGGATTACGCCCGGGGCCGCCACACCCTTGAACCTGCCGCGCCGGACCAGTTGCTCAACATTCTGCTGCACGAACTGCAGCGCGGTGATGACGAGCCGCAGCGGGCGGCAGGCAACCTGCGATTGCTCCTGAAGCAAGCCCCGGACTTCCTGGGTGAAGCGGCAGCGGTGATTGCGAAACCGGAACGTGTCTGGCTGCGGGTGATGGAGCAAACGGTGGCAGGCGGCGAGACGCTGTTGCAAGGGGCTCAAGCATTCCTCGAAAAGGCGGGGGCGCAGCCGAACGATGGCAATTTGATTGGGACAACGCAAAAGGCGCTGCAGAAATACCGCGACGGCACGAAAGAGCGCGCGCTGGCTCCAGCCGGCTCGTTCGCCATTGGAACGGTGGCGCTGCAACGGCGCGTGCGCGACCAACTCGGGCTTGATTACACACTCGGCCAGGTGGAAACGCTCGCTCTAGGCGAGGTGGAGCGGGTGGGGAAACTTCTCGAGGCGGCCTGCCGCCGGCTGGGAGGCAATCGGTCTGCGGATAAGATCATTGCGGAAGCGCGCGCGCAATGGCGGCCTGGGATGCCGCTCCTCGATCTTTACCGGCAAGAAACACGGCGGATCGCCGACGGATTCCGCCGGGCACGGGCAGTGTCGTTTCCAAAGGGCGATGAATTGCAGGTCAAACCAGTGCCGGAATTTCTGCGCGCGGTAATTCCAACGGCGGCATACACCCAGCCGGGGGCGTTTGAACGGCGGCAACGGGGTATTTTCTGGGTCAACGACCTGAGCGCGGCGAAGACCTCCCAGACAGGGAAGTTGGCGGAGCTGCAGCAGCATTTTGGGATTCCCCTGACGTGCGCGCATGAGGCGTATCCGGGCCATCACTTGCAGTTCGTTACGGCAAACCGGCATCCGCGGAAATGGCGGCGGCTATTCGCTCACGCGGTTTTTTATGAAGGCTGGACGCTGTGGTGCGAGCAGATGCTGGCCGATTTGAGGATTGACCGGTCGCCGTGGTTGCAGGTGCAGCAACTGCACGACGCGCTGTGGCGCTGCCATCGCATCCTGGTGGATCTCCGGCTGCAGACCGGCAGGTACAGTTACGAGCAGGGCGTGCGGCATCTGCAACGGCACCTCGGGTTCACCCGCGCACGAGCGGAAGCGGATGTGAACTGGTATACCGCCCAACCGGCCGTGCCGATGAGCTACTGGCTTGGCCGGCTGGAAAATGAACGGCTGCGGCAGCGGCTGATGACAGGTCGCGGCTGGGCCTTGCAGAAGTTCAACGATTGGCTGCTGAGCTTCGGAACGATTCCGCAGGCGTGGATCGAGAAATACGGGTTGGGGTAGCGGCGACAGGGATGACTGATCATTGACAAGTTACGGGGCGTGAATTAGCATTTTCTCTGTGCAAAATGCTGATTTAACCATTACGGAACTGGCGGCGTCGGTCCCCAAGGCTGTCAGGGAAGCCGAAGCGATGGGGGTAAGAGGTATTACTAGAAACGGCAAGGCGGTCGCATTCCTGGTGTCGCGGGACGTGATGGAGAGCATACTGGAGACGATGGAATTGCAAAAGAACTCGAACCTGATGAGACTGGTCAAAGCGGATAAGCAGGGCAAAGTAGCTTTCACTAAGGTATCTTCCGAGTATGGATCTACTGCCGTTTGCCAATTTGCCTGCGCATAAACCTCGCCGGTTTGTGCCGCTGAGGATCGACCTTGGAGATTGGGAGCAGATTGCTCCCCTGTTTGAGCAACTCGAAACCCGGGCGGCGGGGTGCGCCGACGCCGCTGGTCTCGAAAGCTGGTTGCTGGATTGGAGCGAACTGAGCGCGGCGCTGGACGAGGAATCGTCCAAGCGCTACATCGCCATGACCTGCCACACGGATAATGCCGAGGCCGAGAGTGCCTACCTGCACTTCGTCGAAAAGGTCGAGCCGCAAATCAAGCCGCGCCAATTCAAGCTGGCGCAGGTCCATGTCAACCATCCGGTGCGCGAGAAGCTCCTGCGGGACCGCTTCCAGGTCTTCGATCGGGACACCAAGGTTCACGTCGAGCTGTTCCGTCTGGAAAACGTTCCCCTCGAAACGGAGGAGTCCAAGCTCGGCCAGGAGTATCAAAAACTCAGCGGCTCATTAACGGTCCAATTCCGGGGGGAGGAAAAGACACTGGTTCAGATGGGTCGCTATCTCGAGGAGCCGGACCGCCCGCTGCGGCAGGAAGCTTGGGAATTGGTCGCGAACCGGCGTCTGCACGAAGCTGAGAGGTTCGAGGAGATATTCGATCAGCTTCTGAAGTTACGCGAGCAAATCGCCAGGAACGCCGGGTTCGAGAATTACCGTGATTTCGCCTTTCGCAAACTAGGCCGGTTCGACTATACGCCTGCGGCCTGCGCGGAGTTTCACACTGCCGTAGAGGCCGAAATCATGCCGATTGTGCGCGAGCTGCAGGCTCAACGGCAGCAGCAGCTCGATGTGGAAACCGTGCGGCCCTGGGATTTGGCAGTGGACCCCTTGAACCGGGCGGCGTTGCGGCCGTTTGAAGCGGTGGAGCAAATGGTCTCGCGCGCGCAGGCGATTTTTGACGATCTGGACGGAGATTTGGCGAAGGGCTACCAACAGATGCGGAGCCTCCATTTGCTGGACCTGGCCAACCGCAAGGGCAAAGCGCCTGGGGGCTATCAAGCGACGCTGGCCGAAGCGCGGGTGCCGTTCATTTTTATGAATGCGGTGGGCGTGCAGCGCGACGTGGAAACGATGCTGCACGAAGCCGGCCACGCCTTTCACGCGCTGGCGGCGCGCGAGGAGGATTTGTATGCGTATCGCAGCGCGCCGATTGAGTTCTGCGAGGTGGCTTCGATGAGCATGGAGCTGCTGGGAAACGAGTTCATCGAGCACTTCTACGCCGCTCGGGAGGCCAATCGCGCACGTCGGACCCACATGGAAGGGATCGTGAACATTTTCCCGTGGATTGCGACGGTGGATGCGTTTCAGCATTGGATTTACACACACCCCGGACACGCGCGCGCCGAGCGAACAGCCGCCTGGCTGGGACTGATGGACCGGTTCGGAGGCGATGTGGACTGGAAAGGGCATGAGGCGGCACGGGCCAACCTCTGGCACCGCCAGTTGCATATCTTCACTCATCCATTTTATTACATCGAATACGGCATAGCCCAACTCGGCGCGCTGCAGGTCTGGGCGAACTCGAAGCGCAACAAACCGGCAGCGCTCAATGATTACAAACAGGCACTCAGGCTGGGCGGATCACGGCCGTTACCGGAGTTGTTCGAGGCGGCTGGCTGCAAGTTCGAGTTTAGCCGCCACACGATGGCGCCGTTGATGCAACTGGTGCGGGACGAACTTGCCAAGCTGAGCGGCGAGGAAAGTTAACGTTTTAGAAGGTCAATCTGTTGAATGGTTGGAACGTTACCATGTAGAAGGAGCGGACGGCGATGAAGGTTTTTGTCACGGGAGCTTCAGGGTTCGTCGGGCAGGAGGTTGTTCGGCAGCTTCATGAGGCTGATTATTCAATCCGCATTCTTGCCCGCAACCCGAATTCGCGGTGCGTGCAGGTGACAATGTCACGCTATAGGGTTGAAGTCCACCCGGGGGACATTCTGGACGCGGCTTCGTTGGCAGGAGCACTGACAGGGGTTGGGGCCGTGGTTCATCTCGTGGGCATTATCAGCGAGTGTGGTCGCAGCACATTCAAAAGCGTTCATATCCGCGGCACCCAGGAGATTGTAACGGCGGCGCAAAAGGCAGGGGTCAGACGTTTTGTCCAGATGAGCGCCCTCGGCACCCGGCCCAACGCCGCCTCGCGTTATCACCAGTCCAAGTGGGCCGCAGAGGAGTTGGTTCGGAAGAGCGGACTCGAGTTCACTATTTTCCGGCCCTCGCTCATCTACGGACCACAGGATGAATTCGTGAATCTGTTTGCAAAGATCATCCGCCTCTCGCCCGTAGTGCCGTTGATGGGCAGCCCGCGCGCACAATTTCAACCGATTTCGGTGGAAGCAGTGGCCGAGGCTGTTGCAAAATCGCTTGGTGAACCGAGGAGCATCGGCCACACCTACGACTTGTGCGGCCCAGAATCGTTGACACTTTCAGAAATAGTGAGCGCCATTGAGGATGTTTTGCAGCGGAAACGATGGAAACTGCGGGTGCCGTCCTGGCTCGCCCGCTGCCAGGCGACATCCCTCGAATTACTTTATCCGCACCTGTTGCGGAGAGCGCCTCCGCTCAACCGTGATCAACTCGTCATGTTGCAGGAAGGCAACCTTGGGGATGCGCGGCCGGCGAATGAGTTGTTTGGGTTGAGGTCGGTTTCGTTTCGGGAAGGAATTGCGCGATACTTGGGGACTGATGCGTGATGCGTGATGCGTGATGCGTGATGCGTGATGCGTGAAAAGGGCGATTGTGTCTGCTTCGGCGACATGGCGGTCGCTTTCGAGAATCGTGTGAGCAGGTCGCATCAACGACTGATCATCGGCAATCTGAGGCAGCGACCGGAAGAATTAGCGCGCGCGGCGGCGATTACCAGCAATTCTCATTTTGGACTGGAGCGCGGACATTCTTGTCCGCCGGGGTGTCAAATATTGCGCGAAGCGGACAAGAATGTCCGCGCTCCAATCCGTGTTTCATCCACCAAGAATCCAAAATGAGAATTGCTGGGCGATTACACGTCGATTCCGTAGGCTCTGATTTTGTTGTAGAGAGTCTGGAGGCCGATGCCGAGGCGTTTGGCGGTTTCCAGTTTATTGCCGCCGGTGTCCTTGAGCATCAGGACGATTGCGTTTCGCTCGACACCCTCGAGCAACGTGAAGTTTGTGTCGGACGAGTCATCCCCGGGAACTTTGGCTTTACTGATGGACAAATCGGTGGCATCGACTTCGCCACCTTCGGATAACAACACCGCGCGCTGCACTTCGTTTTGCAACTGGCGCACGTTGCCAGGCCACTCGAAGGCGGTCAACCGTTCGACGGCGGCGACGGTGAACCCCTTGATGACGCGATTGGCTTGGGCGGCGAACCGTTTCAGGAACGCGTTGGCCAGCGGCATAATGTCTTCGCGCCGTTCGCGCAGCGGGGGCAGGTGGACCGCAATGGCACTGATGCGATAGAACAAATCCTCGCGCAGTTTGCCCTCCCGAATGGCTTCCGCGGTTGGGCGATTGGTGGAGGCGATGAGGCGGCAGTTGGTCTTGTAGCTGGTCTTGCCGCCGACCGGGCGCACTTCCTGGTCCTGCAGCACGCGCAGCAGCTTGCTCTGGGTGTCAATGGGCATCTCGGAGATTTCGTCCAGCAACAGCGTGCCGCCTTCGGCCAGCCGGAACAAACCCTCGCGGTCGCTGTGCGCACCCGTGAAAGCGCCCTTCACGGAGCCAAAGAGTTCACTTTCGATCAGTTCGCGGGGCAAGGCGGCGCAGTTGATCTTAATGATTCGGCCCTTGCTGCGCGGGCTAAAGGCATGAAGCAAATCGGCAATGACTTCCTTGCCGGTGCCGCTCTCGCCGGTGATGAGAACAGTCACGTCGCTTGGGGCGATGCGTTCGACGGTGCGGACGACCTCGCGCATGGAGACGCTCTGGAATATCGGTGACGCAGTGCCGCTCATGGTTTCGAGCGCGCGCCGCAGCAAACTGGTTTCTTCAGTTTGCTGGCGACGCCCCATAGCGTTGGCAACGTCCGCCAGGAACTTTGCGCCGTCGAACCGTTCACCTGATCGGCGAATGAAGTTAAACGCGCCTCGTTTGGTGGCCTCGACCGCCCAGGAAACCGCTTCCACATCGTCTTTCGGCGCCCCGGTGAGAACGATGACTTCGGTTTCCGGCCAGCGTTTCTTGATGGATGGCAACAATTCCAGTCCGTCGGCGTCGCCCAGTTTAACGTCCAGGAGGACTACGTCCGGCTGTTCCTGCGCCAACGCCTTTTGCAGCGCCGCGCCGCTCTCAGCCTCGGTGACATGATAGTCGCCGGAGAGCCATCCGGTGAGCACCTCGCGGTATTTCGGTTCGTCATCAACAATGAGGACTTTGCCCTTCATAGTATCTTTTCTCGATGCACCACACAGGCATGCGTGAATGCAACAAATATGGCCCGATGTTCCGCATAACGGTTTGCAAGCCGCTCCGGGTGGAACTGCACGCTCAACAGGAACGGCAACATAGGGGCCAGGTTAGGTTTCAACTGCATACTCTCTATGACGCCGTCATCGCTTCGAGCAATGACTTGCAAAGGCGCGGCGACTCGCCCGACGGCCTGATGGTGCGTGCTGTTCACGCCCAGAGACTGTCTCCCTGTTATCTTCGCCAGTACGCCCGCTTCTGTCAACCGGACTTTGTGGACAATCTCGCTGCGCAGGTCCATCCGCCGGTGGTTGATGGCCTCAGGAATTTGGGTGCGAATGTCCGGCAGGAGGGTGCCGCCCAGCGCCACGTTCAGGACTTGGTGCCCGCGGCAAATCGCCAATAATGGCTTACGCTGCTGGAAAGCTTCGTCAATCAGCATCAGCTCGCGCAGATCGCGCTCGCCGCCATCTGGCGTTACCGTCACCGTGCGAAGCAGCCGCGGGGATAATTTCCTGGTGTAAAGACGGGGGTCCACATCTTCACCGCCGGTGAGCAAGACGCCGTCGCAGCGGCGCACACATTCGGCGATCAATTCCCGCGACACGCTGGCGGGCAGAGCGATGGGAATCGCCCCCGTGCCCATGAGCACCTGCTGGTAAGTCTCCGAGAGGCTGATCGAGAGGTCGCCGAACTCATCTCCCTTTTTTTCGATATTCGGCGAAACCAGGATCAGCGGTGGTATGGTCATCTTGGACCGACGGTAGAACACGAAACGGGTCGTGTCAGGGAAAAAGGGCCTTCACCCCGAAGCGGCGAAACTGCTCTTCTGTCGGCAGGCGTCCGGACTGGAGTTGGCAATCAGCCACGTAACGCCGGGCTTCGCGATAGAACTCCGCGAGCGTATGCCACAGGGGCTGTTTGACCTCATGGTTATCGATGAGCCAGTAGCCATTCTCGACGCCGTTGCTGAACTCGTTGTTGTACATTTGCCAGCAGAGGACAAACGGGCAGCCCCATTCCAAACCGATGCGCATGACCTGACGCGAGCGGCGGTCGCGCTCGAGCTCCGGGAAGGTGTGCGCGGCGAAGCCATATTCACCGATGAACACTCGTTTGCCGGCGATGGCGGGCTTGGGCGGGAGCTTCGCTTCGATGTAATCCAGCGCCTTGGAGATCTGGTTCGGGATGTCGCCCAGCGAATCGTAGGTGGAATATGAAACGTAATCGACATTGGTCTTCGGCAGGACACTGTTGGTGACGCTCGGGCGCCCATCCATCGAGACCGCCGTGACATGATTAACCTCGGTATAGTGATAGACATGCACCGCGTGGTGAGGCGTGTTGCGTCTGGCCTCATCCACGGCCTTTTGCCGCGTATTGAGCCAATCAGTCATGCCCTGCAGAGACTCCGGAGTCACGCCATCATCCGTCTTCGTGTTCAAGTCCGGGCGCAAGTGCCAATCACCTTCCCAGTGTCCGAGGTAGAACGTCTTGCCGGTGCCGCTGTAAGTCCTGAGCAGGTGCGCCGTGAAGGCGTAAATCTCGTCGTACTCCTTCGCCTGGTCTTCGGCGGGGAATCCCTTCTGCCACCAGCGCGGCGTGAAGGCGTAGGTCCAGATAAAGTAATAAGCGAACGGCATCGCGAAAACTTTTCGATAGGAAGGTTCCATCCAGGCAAGGTCTGTCAGCGTCTGGATTCGGGGATCCGCCGGCGGAGGTTCGGTCGCGGCGCCGGGGAACTGGATGCGCGGCGTGACTCGGGCGTCGCTGCCCTGGTTCAGCAGATATTGCATTGTGTCCGGGTAGGCGGTGTGGGAAGGCTTGAGCATGATGCGCTCGTATCCCCGGCCCATCGTGAATTTGAGCAGGTTGGAGCCCATGTCGAGGATGGCCTGAGCGGTCTCCACAAGCACACTCTCCTGGGTAAACTGGTAGGTGGCGCCAATCGTTTGCGTGCCGAGGATGTAGTTGAAGGTCTCACCGCCGGACAACGGGACTGGTTTCGACCTGGCTGGCTTGGACACCCAAACCTTCGCGATAGAACAACCAGCGAGGCTTAGTGTCGCTGCGCTCGCGCCAAGCTTGAAGAATTCTCGCCGATTCAAATGTGTTTCGGTGTTCATACTTTTGAGTCCTGCCTGCAAGAGCCCTTTCCGGCTCTCAACATCACCTGATGCGAATACCGAAATCCGAAGCTCGAAACAATTACCAATTTCAGCGGTTTCGCAAAGTAGGGCAGGCGTCCCGCCTGCCCCGCAGAGCTTGAAGGTGCGAGACGGCGCTTCGCGACAACTACGACCGGTCGTACAGGGCGTCCCGCCTGCCCCGCAGAGCCTGAAGGTGCCAGACCCTGAAGCCAGGCGGGACGCCTGCCCTACTTTTCCGAATTGAGTTTCGGCCATCGGCTGTTATTTCTAATAACAAGAGCAATGACAACGCTGACATTGGAAACCGAAAAGCCATCCCCACCGGCCGCAGTCTCCTCTGCCCCGCCGCGCCTGACTTCAATGGATACCTACCGCGGTCTGGTGATGTTCCTGATGATGGCCGAGGTGTTGTCCCTCTCGCGGGTGGCAAGGGCCATGCCTGAGAACCCCTTCTGGCGGTTCCTCGCTCACCACCAAAGCCACGTCGCATGGATCGGGTGTTCCCTCCACGACCTGATTCAGCCGTCGTTTTCGTTTCTCGTCGGCGTGGCCTTGCCGTTCTCGCTGGCGAGCCGGACGGCGCGGGGACAGTCCCGCACGCGGATGACCCTCCACGCCGCGTGGCGCGCGCTGGTGCTTATCCTGCTGGGTGTCTTTCTGCGGTCCATCGGCCGACATCAAACCACCTGGACATTCGAGGACACGCTCAGCCAGATCGGGCTGGGTTATGTCGCGCTGTTCCTGCTCGGCTTCCGGCCCGTGCGCGAGCAGTGGGCCGCGCTGGGACTGATTCTGGCCGGCTACTGGGCGGCGTTTGCGCTCTATCCGTTGCCAGGCGTCGGCTTTGACTACGGCAAAGTGGGTGAGTCAAATACCTGGTCGCACCTGATGACCGGCTTTGCGGCGCACTGGAATAAGAACAGCAATGCCGCGTGGGCGTTCGACACCTGGTTTCTCAACCTGTTCCCGCGGGAGAAGCCCTTCGCGTTCAACGGCGGCGGGTATGCCACGCTGAGCTTCATCCCGACGCTGGGCACTATGATCCTGGGGTTGATCGCCGGAGGCGTGCTGCGCAGTCAACGCGCGCCGTGGGCCAAGGTGAAATGGCTGGCCGCCGCCGGCCTCATCGGGCTGGCGGCGGGCGCGGCATTGGGCTGGCTGGGAATTTGCCCCGTCGTCAAGCGCATCTGGACGCCAAGCTGGGTGCTTTACAGCGGGGGCTGGTGTTTTCTGCTGCTGGCGGGCTTCTACTTGCTGATTGACCTTTGGGGCCGGCAGCGCTGGGCATTTCCTCTGGTGGTGATCGGCATGAACTCCATCGCGGCGTATTGCATGGCGCATTTGTTCGACGGTTTCATCGGCAGCAGCCTCGAAATCCATCTTGGCGCAAACGCATTCAATCTTTTCGGCGCGGCTTACGGACGACTGGTTCACGGTGGGTTGGTATTACTCGTCATGTGGCTGCTGCTCTATTGGATGTATCGGCGCAAGATATTCCTGCGCATCTAAACCCAGGCAGCCCAATGAACACGGAAAATACACACACGCAAAACAGATCCCATGGCAGGAAATCCAGCCTCTGGTTTCGCTCCATGGCCGGCGGCGGGTGGCCAGCGGTTTTGGTCACGCTGGCAGCCAGGTTGGCCGTGGGTGCTGAGGCGGACCCCAATCAATTCCTGCCGGTCATTCCCGAGAGATGCTTCCTCCAGGAGCACGACGATTGCGGGGTGGAGGGCCGCCAGCCGCATGTGGTGATGAAAGACTGCTACCTGTGGACGTTCAACACGAGCGACACGGACGCGGGGATCAAGGAACGTTCGGCGGTGTTCAGTTACAAGCAGATCGAGGCCGTTTATGACAATCTTGATCCGGACCTCTCCTACGTGCTGGCTCTGACGTACGCCAGTGATCACGTCTATAATCGCGTCCAGAGCCTGGAAGCCAACGGCCTGGTGTTGCACGGGCCCTATGCCTTGCCCAAGGCCAAAGCCACACGCCTCATCGTGAAAGTGCCGACGGAGGTCACGCGGGCCGGGAAGATGACGTTGGCGTGGAAGATTCACGGCGAGGTCAACGCGACCGTATCGATTATCGAGCTGTGGGCGAACAAGCCGACCAGCAATAGCCTGCGGTTCAACTCCATCACCGGCCTGCCGACTGGCGTGCAGGGCCAGATGCTCGACGCGGCCTATGACCCTGTGGTCGGCGCCCAAGTCAGTATCTGGGCTGGCGGCAATACCAATACCCCAAGGACAACGACCGGCCCCGAGGGGATTTTCAGCTTCAGCCGAAAGGAGATTGAGTCGTTTGCCACTGATGGCGGGTTTACTTTCGCAGCCAGCTATAACGGGCAGTCACGACGCACCTTGGTCTGCGCCACCAATCTGTTCTTTGAACCTGTGCATTACCGTCCACTGCCTGCCAGGACGGCGGGCTTAAACAATAACTGCCTTCTCCTCGATGGGACGTGGGCGCTCAATTCCGGGCCGACAAACAACGTCCGCGCACTGCCGCTTAACAGCCCCTGTTGGGCGCCTTTCAAGGTGCCCGGCCAATGGCTGCAGCAGGGTTTTGATGTGCCGCAGGACAAGCCAGTCGCGTTGGCCAAAGAGTTCGTGATCCCCAAGACTTGGGCCGGCAACCGCATCATCCTGAGATTCGATGCAGTCCACGCCGGCACGCATTACTGGCTCAACGGCACAGAAATCGGCTACAGCGAGAACTTGTTCACGCCTGTGGAGTGGGACATCACCGATGCGGCACGGCCCGGCCAGACCAACCGCCTCGATCTGGAAATGAAGGTGGCCACCGTCTCGGAAACCTTGTCTGTTTCCTCGACTTACGCGTTCCATAACCTTGGCGGCATCGACCGTTCGGTGCGGGTGTTTGCGCTGCCACCAACGCACGTGCGCGAGTTGCGTGTCAACGCGGGTCTCGATCGGGAGTATCAAGATGGGGAACTGCGGTTGCACCTGTTGATCGAGAGTGGAAAGGCGGTGGAGAGGGACTTGTCGCTTGTCCTTGGGTTGCGGGATGCAAGCGGGAAGCTGGTCGAGCAGAGCATCCTTAACTCGGCTCCTGCGAGAGGCGGGGACAGGCGGGCCGCGCTGTCCTGCGTCGCAGTCGAGCCTTTCGCGGGCACGCGAGCCATGGATTTGGTGGCGCATGTTGCCAGGCCATTGCAGTGGAGCGCGGAGAAACCACAACTCTACCGGCTGACAATCGAGTTGCGACAGGGCGGAAAGAGCATGGAATGTATTGAACGAAACATCGGCTTCCGCAACATCGAGGTTCGCGGCCGCCAGGTTTATGTCAACGGCCGGCGCGTCAAATTGGCGGGTGTCTGTCACCACGAGTTTGACCCGCTCACAGGCCGGGCCGACACTGCGCGTCATGGGGAAACGGATGTCCGCCTGCTGAAGGAGGCCAATCTGAACTACATCCGCACCTCGCACTACCCGCCGAACGCCGAACTGCTCGACGCGGCCGACCGGTTGGGCATGTACGTGGAGGTCGAAGCCCCCTTCTGTTGGGTCGGCGGCGCGCTTGATGGCACGACCAACCTCTCGGCCACCCTGACGCCCACCTCTGCGATGGTTGATTATCACCACAGCCACCCGAGTGTGATTGTTTGGTCGCTGGCCAATGAGTCACATTTCAACCTGCAGTTCCTGGCCTCTGCCCGCATGGTCAAAGAGTTGGACCCCACACGGCCTACCACCTTCAACCATGATATGGCCGCCAGTCCATCTGCCCGCATCACCGACATCGCCAACCTCCATTATCCAGCGATGCCTTACGACGATTTGTTCAAGGACGACCCGCGCCCGCTATTCCTGGGTGAGTATTTTTTTCCTGTCTGCCACGAACAAACCGATGTGGGCATTAACCCCGGCCTGCGCGAACTTTGGGGGTTCGGTCATGCCGAACCAGACTCCGCGTTCGGGCGCGCTTGCGCGCTGGACTTTGACAAGCCGCCGCTCAAACCGGGGCTGAAGCCCGGAGGCTGGAGCTATATCACGCATTCGGACCGCGTCATCGGCGGCGCCATCTGGGCTTCGCACGACGAGGCGTTCTACTTCTCTGCGACGAACCACGCCGGCTATGCGTGGCATCACGGCTTCTGGGGGCTGATCGACTATTGGCGGCGGCCCAAGCCCGAATGGTGGCTCGCCCGGCACATTTTCAGCCCGGTCTGGCTTGAAACCCGCCACGTGCCATTCGTTCTCGGGCAGAAAACCGCCCGGGTGATGGTCGAGAACCGTTACTCTTTCACCGATCTCGATGAACTCAAGTTCTACTGGGAACTGAACGGGCACAAAGGTCGGCTTAAGACCCACCTCGCCCCTGGCGGAAAGAGCGAACTCCAAATCCCGCTGGGATCTCGAACCGCCGAGGGCGATACCATTTCTCTCCGCGTCACCAGCGCTTACGGCACGTTGATCGACGACGCGGTCCTCCATCTCGGCAATGAAAAACCCATCACGTTGCCCCAACCCATCGCGGGTGCCCCGCGATGGACCGACGACGGCAACAAGATTGTCATCCAGGGCAACGGATTCGGCATCGTGTTCGACCGAGCCAAGGGGGACTTCGACTCGGCCGACGCGCGCCACGCGTGCGCCGTCATTTCGTTCCCCACTGTCCACGTCACGCGCTACGACTTCGGCGACCTGAACGGGCCGAACTCACCGGCCTACGCGGTGTTCCCAAATCCAGAGACTCGCCACTTTGAGTCGATCGAAATCAAGGCAGTGCCGTCCGGCCTGCAGTTGATTGTCCATGACCGCTATAGTGGCTTCGCCGGCTCGACCATCTGGCTGATCGACAATGACGGCCGGGGAACCGTCGCGTGCGATTACATCTATTCCGGCCCGCCAATGGACACACGAGAGGCGGGCATCCGATTCCTGGTCAAGAGCAGTTGCGACGAAATCAAATGGCGGCGCTGGTCTGAATGGGGCACCTTCCCCGGCGACGACATCAGCCGCACGGAAGGTTCGGCCAAAGCCCATCGCGACAAGAAGTGGGGTGAGGCCCGCTGGAATATGCCCCCGTCATGGCCGTGGTGCCTGGACGAGACCGCATTGGGCACCGCCGACTTCCGCGCCATCAAGCACAATATCTACGAAGCGGCGCTGCTCTCTCCCGACGGTTCGGGCATCAGCGCACACGCAAATGCCGATGCCCATTTTCGCGCTGCATTGGCCCCCGGCGGCGTGGCCGCGCATTTGCTCTGGCGGTGTCCCCTGGGCCAGGTGCCGCTGAAGTCCAACGACCACCTGCAAGAAAGGTTTGCGATAGTTTTGCGCACCACTCGTTAGGAACGTTCTGGATCCCCGGAAATACTGCCTGCGTCTGCCGGCCTCGTCTGCTGCTGCGGGGTGCGCATCTTAGATTTTTCGGAGCGCGGACAGGGGCGCAAGACAGAATTCGTCGAAGCCTGCGATTTCATGGGAATCAAACCTAAAAACAGCAGTTGG